>Ga0308160_10003899_pt1 | contig 16359 bp, 13 predicted proteins | sample PhyFR1_FD_201036 | JGI IMG/M metagenome (GOLD analysis project Ga0308160, IMG submission 201036) | Phyllosphere microbial communities from UC Gill Tract Community Farm, Albany, California, United States - DLSLF.R1 | ecosystem: Host-associated > Plants > Phyllosphere > Unclassified | place: USA...
GCCAACACCTCGCTCGTTCGTTGTCCATCACACCAATCAACTCGACAATTCGAGTGATTAGCCAGCGAGTTGACCAACGAAGGGGTTCGCAAAAGTGAAGAACAGAGCGATACCAACACCGATCATGGTCACGGCGTCGAGCAGACCAGCCACGATGAACATCTTAACTTGCAGCATTGGAACCATTTCTGGTTGACGCGCAGCGCCTTCCAGGAATTTACCGCCCAGCAGACCGAAGCCGATTGCAGTACCCAGTGCGCCCAGGCCGATCAGCAGTGCAACAGCGATAGCAGTTAGACCAACTACAGTTTCCATCTTTCCTCCCGACTTTTACGTCGTATTGGTTAGGTTTTCTTAGATTAAAGCGGTAAAACAAAATCGTTTCTTACATCAGGCCCTCGCGGGCACCCCCCCACCGGAGCGAGGGGATCATCAGACTCGCCAGGCGAGTCTTAATGGTTATCTTCGTGAGCCATCGACAGGTAGACGATGGTCAGCATCATGAAGATGAACGCTTGCAGGGTGATGATCAGGATGTGGAAGACAGCCCACGCCCATTGCAGGACCACGCCAAGGCCGCTCAGCCAGAGCAGGCCGCTACCGAACATGACCGCGATCAGAATGAACACCAGTTCACCCGCATACATGTTGCCGAATAGACGCAGTGCCAGGGAAATCGGTTTGGCCACCAAAGTCACGAATTCAAGCAGGAAGTTCACCGGAATCAACAGAGCCTGAACGAAAATGTTCTTGCTGCCGAACGGATGCAGGGTCAACTCTCCGATAAAGCCGCCGATACCTTTGATCTTGATGCTGTAGAAAATGATCAGGGCGAAGACAGACAGGGCCATACCCAGTGTTGCATTGGGATCTGTTGTCGATACGGCACGGAATGGAATGTGATGGTCGCCGGTGACCATGATCGCCAGTTGCGGGATCCAGTCGACTGGAATCAAGTCGACGGCGTTCATGAGGAACACCCAAGCGAAAATGGTCAACGCCAGCGGCGCGATGACAGCACTGCGGCCGTGGAAACTGTCCCGAACGCTGCCGTCAACGAACTCGACAAGCACTTCAACGAAGTTCTGCAGCGCACCGGGTTGACCGGAAGTCGCTTTTTTTGCGGCCATACGGAAGATCAGCACGAAAATCAGACCTAGCGCGACCGACCAGCCAAGGGTATCCACGTGGAAAGCCCAAAAGCCCATTTCTTTTGCTTGCGCTGCGGAATGCGCGAAGCCCCAACTGCCGTCAGGCAAATGACCAAAGGTCAGGTTCTGCAAGTGGTGCTGGATATAGCCCGAAGCTGTTTGCTCTGCCATGGTTGCCTCAAACGCCCTAAGGTCTCGAAAGTCTTGTTCTCAGTAGCAGGGGTGCAAACCAACTAACCAGTTGGGTCAGTATGAATACGCCAAAAACCGCAAGCGGAGCCAGCGGTTTTACCCCTGCAAACGTCAGTGCAAAAAGCACTGCCGTAAAAATCAGTTTGCCTGCCTCGCCGGCGTAGAACGACCGAACAATGGCCTGCGCTGCTCTGGCTCCGGAATACCGAAAAGCCTTATGAGCAAAATATACATTCGGCAGCCAGGCTATCAGGCCTCCGCAAAGCCCCGAATACCCTGCTACGACACTCTGCCACTGCCAAAGCGCCAGTGCTGCCCCAATAAGGACAACCAGCTGAGCCATCAAGATCGGGAATACAGCCAGGCGATGGAAGGGCAAGCGGTTTGGCGTGCGTGTCTCCGTCACATGGGCTCCTCTTATGCCGGCCGCTAAAATCAACAACTTGGCATAAATTGTGCCGACAAAATGCGCGCAGAGTATAGGGGCGGTTCAGCCCCTATTCAACTGCCGGGTAGTGATTTCCGACTACACGCTACGCATCATTTGTATCAGCGAATGTGAGCGAGCACACCTTGAAGCTCGTCCAGTGAATTGTAACGGATAACCAATTGGCCTTTACCCTTCTGTCCATGGCGGATTTGCACCGCAGAGCCCAGCCGCTCGGCCAGTCGCTGCTCCAGGCGGGTGATATCGGGATCGGCCTTTACAGGCTCCGCAGCCTCCTGTTTGCCGCTCAACCACTGGCGAACCAGTGCCTCAGTCTGGCGCACGGTCAAGCCGCGTGCGACAACATGTCGCGCCCCCTCAACCTGTTGATCTTCAGGCAATCCCAGCAGCGCACGTGCGTGCCCCATTTCCAGATCCCCATGGGAGAGCATGGTCTTGATTGCTTCCGGCAATGCGATCAGACGCAACAGATTGGCCACGCTGACTCGCGATTTGCCCACCGCTTCGGCCACTTGCTGTTGGGTCAGCTGAAATTCCTGCTGCAGACGCTGCAGGGCAATCGCTTCCTCGATCGGATTCAAGTCTTCGCGCTGAATGTTCTCTATAAGCGCCATTGCAATGGCGGCTTCATCCGGAACATCCCGCACCATGGCGGGAATGGTTTCGATACCGGCTTGCTGGCTGGCGCGCCAGCGGCGTTCACCGGCAATAATCTCAAAGCGGTTATCCGCTATCGGACGGACCACGATCGGCTGCATGACACCTTGCGCCTTGATCGAATTCGCGAGTTCCTCCAGCGCCTGTGGGTCCATGTCCCGGCGAGGTTGATATTTGCCACGCTGAATAAGGTCCAGCGGGATGTGTTGCAACTCGCGCTGATCGGCCTTCACGGCCTGATCTTCCAACGCGCTGACGGTTGGGCTGCTCAGCAGTGCGTCCAGCCCACGTCCGAGTCCACGTTTCTTGACGGCCATGGAATTTCCTTAAGTGGGCTGAGCAGCGGTGCGGCTGCCACGACGTTGGCGACGGACCATCTCGCCCGCAAGCGCCAGGTAAGCCAGCGCGCCGCGAGAGGTTTTGTCGTACGCCAATGCCGGCATGCCAAAGCTGGGCGCCTCCGCCAGTCGAATGTTGCGCGGAATGACCGTGTCGTACAGCTGGTCGCCAAAGTGCTCTTTGAGCTGTGCAGAAACATCGTTGATCAGGCTAAGGCGCGGGTCGTACATGGTTCGCAGCAGACCTTCGATCTTGAGTTGCGGATTGAGCAATTCACCGATGCGCTTGATGTTATCCACAAGGTCGCTCAGACCTTCGAGCGCAAAATACTCACACTGCATGGGGATAATCACGCCATCGGCTGCAACCAGAGCGTTGAGCGTCAACATCGAAAGCGACGGCGGGCAGTCGATGAGGATGTAGTCGTAATTCTCGCGTATGGGCGCCAATGCCGACCGCAGACGTGACTCCTTCATCTGCATTTCCAGCAGAACCACCTCAGCGGCGGTCAGGTCGCGGTTCGCGGGCAGTAACTGATATCCGCCGTGCTCTGAAAAGTGCATGGCTTGATTCAGATCGCATTCACCGATGAGCAGATCATAAACAGAATGCTCGAGCCCATGCTTATCCACACCACTGCCCATCGTGGCGTTGCCTTGCGGATCCAGGTCAATCAAAAGCACTCGTCGCTTGGTAGCCACCAGCGAAGCTGCGAGATTAATGCAGGTAGTGGTTTTACCCACGCCCCCTTTTTGGTTCGCTATCGCGAATACCTTAGCCATTATTGCGTGTGTTCCCTGTCATGCCGTGCGGCGCAGTATCAGCAGATGCCGTTGACCTTGGCAACCGGGTACGGCCAAGGCTTGCGCGCTTTCCAGACTAAAATCTGCGGGTAATGCTACCAGCTCCTCCGCTGGATGCAGACCCTTCATTGCCAGCCAGCGGGTATCACTGTCGCCCATGTGCCGCGTCCACTGGGTAAAGTCTTCGAGACTGCTGAAGGCGCGAGAGATGATGCCGTTGAATGGCAGCATGGGGTGGAATGCTTCGGCTCGGCTGTGGATAACTTCGAGATTGGAGAGCGCGAGTTCGAGTTTGACCTGAGTCAGAAAACGGGTCTTCTTGCCGTTGCTGTCCAATACTGTGATTTTCATGTCGGGAAACAGAATGGCCAGCGGGATACCGGGCATCCCACCGCCGCTGCCAACATCCAGCTGACGCTCACCCTCGACGAAACGCACCACACTCAAGCTGTCCAGCAGATGACGAGACACCATCTCATCAGGGTTCCGAACAGCCGTCAGGTTGTAGGCTTTGTTCCATTTGATCAACAGGGCCAGGTATGCCAGTAGCTGGCTGTGTTGGCTCTCGCTCAAGTCGACGCCGAGCTCTCGAGCACCCACAGTCAATTCTTCGGCATGCTGCGGGGTGACCATCGAACTCAAGCGCTCTGCTCCAACTGGCGGCCCGCGCCGCGTTTTTTCAAATGAATCAGCAAAAGAGAAATTGCTGCTGGCGTCACCCCCGGAATTCGCGAGGCCTGACCTAGCGTTTCCGGTCGAGTTATCCCCAGCTTGCTCTGGATCTCTTTGGAAAGACCGGAAATACCGGTGTAGTCGATATCTGCAGGAAGCCGTGTGTTTTCGCTGCCACGCAGACGAGCGATCTCGTCTTGCTGACGGTCAATGTAACCGGCGTATTTGGTCCTGATTTCGATCTGTTCAGCTACCTGCGGGTCCGACGCACCATGACCGGTCAGCGCAACCAGACTGGCGTAGTCGACTTCCGGGCGGCTTAGCAGATTCAGCAGATTGTATTCGTGGGTCAGCGGGGTACCGAAGTGCGCCGAGACCGCGTCGCCCTGCTCGGTACCCGGCCGGACCCAGGTCGACTTCAGACGCTGTTCTTCCAGCTCAATGCCCTCGCGCTTGGCGCAGAATGCCGCCCAGCGGGTGTCGTCCACCAAGCCGAGCGCCCGGCCCTGCTCGGTCAACCGCAGGTCCGCGTTGTCTTCGCGCAAAATCAGGCGGTATTCGGCGCGCGAGGTAAACATCCTGTAGGGCTCCTGGGTACCGAGCGTAATCAGGTCATCTACCAGCACGCCAATGTAAGCCTCATCGCGACGCGGGCACCAGCTGTCCTTGCCTTGCGCCCTGAGGGCTGCGTTGGCGCCGGCGAGCAAACCTTGTGCGCCGGCCTCTTCGTAGCCGGTCGTGCCGTTGATCTGCCCTGCGAAAAACAATCCCGCAATCACCTTGGTTTCGAGACTGTATTTCAAGTCTCGCGGATCGAAATAGTCATATTCGATGGCATAGCCCGGCCTAACGATGTGTGCGTTTTCCATACCGCGGATGGAACGAACGATCTGCAGCTGTACGTCGAACGGCAGCGAAGTCGATATACCGTTGGGATAAAGCTCATGAGTCGTCAAACCTTCCGGTTCGATAAAGACCTGATGGCTTTCCTTGTCGGCAAAGCGATGGATCTTGTCCTCGATCGATGGGCAGTACCGAGGCCCCACTCCTTCGATTTCTCCAGCAGCCGAGTACATTGGCGACCGATCCAGATTCGCCGCGATAATTTCGTGCGTGCGGGCATTCGTGTGGGTAATCCAGCAGCTGACCTGGCTAGGGTGTTGTGCCTTGGACCCCATGAACGACATGACGGGAATCGGTGTATCACCCGGTTGTTCGGTCATCACCGAGAAATCTACCGAGCGTCCGTCAATGCGTGGAGGCGTGCCTGTTTTCAGCCGACCCACTCTCAGCGGTAGCTCACGAAGCCTGCGTGCCAGTGCGATGGAGGGCGGATCTCCTGCTCGACCGCCCGAATAGTTCTGCAGACCGATGTGGATAAGTCCACCCAAAAACGTGCCTGTGGTGAGAACAACGGAATCAGCCAGAAAACGCAGCCCCATCTGGGTGACTACACCGCACACCTGGTCTTGTTCCACGATCAGATCGTCGCACGCCTGCTGGAATATCCACAGATTGGGCTGATTTTCGATGATTTCCCTGACCGCAGCTTTGTAAAGCACACGGTCGGCCTGGGCCCTGGTGGCTCTGACAGCTGGGCCTTTACGACCATTCAGCACGCGAAATTGAATGCCGCTTTTATCGGTCGCGGTTGCCATGGCACCGCCAAGTGCATCGATCTCTTTGACCAGGTGACTTTTACCAATGCCGCCAATGGCCGGGTTGCAGCTCATTTGACCGAGGGTTTCCACGTTGTGCGTAAGCAGCAGGGTAGTAGCACCCATGCGTGCAGACGCCAGTGCTGCCTCGGTACCGGCATGACCGCCGCCGATGACGATCACTTGAAAACGGGAAGGGAAATCCACCACGCACCTCGTGCCTGTTGATTGGGGGAATAGGATTGGGCGGCAAGTATAGGCACTTACCCCAGGCTAAGGAACCTGATGCGCAAAATTTAACCAGGTGTGGATAAAGGCGCGTTATAGAAATTAAAAAGAAAGAAATTTATAAGATCTTTGTTTTTATGTTTATTTCTACTGGGCACCTTTTCTGTGGATAGATCGACACAGGCCTTATAATCCGTGATGTACAGAATACCTAAGGTCTGTGGTCATGTGCTTCGGAGGCCATTGGATAACCTACTTAAGCCTGTGGATTAAAAGACTACTTGTCCACAAGTGTGTTTATCCTCATGCTGAAAGCCCATTTATCAACTGACCTTAGGCCCGCTTATGCACAGGGCTCATGTCACGTGAATTCGTGCTGAGGCCAAATTTGGCGCGAGATCAGCCACACCCATTGCGCCATGAGCTGACAGGACAGTCGAAAAGGTAGATTGGGGAGGGGGCAGACCAACCTGATTAGCCTGCCTTTTGGAGAGCGATGCGTTACTTGCCTATGCAGAAGCTGGAAAATATCCGTCCCAATAAATCGTCTGAGGTGAACGAACCCGTGATTTCGCCTAAAGACTGCTGCGCTTGGCGCAGATCTTCGGCAAGCAACTCCCCAGCCCCCGCCAAGGTCAGCTGAGAGCGACCATGCTCGAGGGAGGCGCTTGCTTTGTGCAGCGCCTCGAGGTGGCGCCGCCTTGCGCTGAAGCTTCCTTCAGCCGCTTGCTGATATCCCATGCAGGCCTTCAGATGCTCGCGCAGAAGCTCAACGCCTTCACCACCGGCTTTGGCACTAAGGCTGATTGTCACATGCCCATCGACGCTGGTGGACAGCTGCACAGCTTCATCGCTCAAGTCGACCTTGTTGCGAATCAGGGTAACGTTAGCGGGGTCAGGGCGCAGGTCGAGAAACTCGGGCCAGAGTGCAAACGGATCGCCCGCTTCCGGCGCCGTTGCATCCACCACCAGCAAAATTCTGTCAGCCTGGCCTATTGCCTGGAGCGCACGCTGGACACCAATTTTTTCGACTTGATCGTCTGTATTACGCAGTCCCGCAGTATCGACCACATGGAGCGGCATACCATCAATGTGGATATGTTCGCGCAGAACATCCCGGGTGGTACCTGCGATTTCCGTCACGATCGCCGCCTCTTTACCAGCAAGGGCGTTGAGCAGACTCGACTTACCGGCGTTAGGCCTGCCGGCAATGACCACATTCATGCCGTCTCTGAGGAGGGCACCCTGGTTAGCTTCCCGCAATACTGTGGATAACTGCGCCCTCACGCTATCCAGCATTGTCAGCACATGGCCGTCTGCGAGGAAGTCGATTTCCTCTTCAGGAAAATCAATCGCCGCTTCGACATAAATTCTCAGGCTGATCAGCTTTTCCGTGAGCTCATGGACTCGCTGGGAAAAAGCACCCTGCAGTGATCGCAGCGCGTTGCGCGCCGCTTGTGCAGAGCTCGCCTCAATGAGGTCGGCGATTGCCTCTGCCTGGGCCAGGTCAAGCTTGTCATTAAGAAACGCGCGTTCGCTGAACTCGCCCGGGCGCGCCAGGCGGCATCCCAGCTGCACGCAACGCTCAAGCAACATGTCCAGAACAACAGGCCCGCCATGCCCCTGAAGTTCGAGCACATCCTCTCCGGTAAACGAATGAGGACCAGAAAAGTAGAGACCAATGCCTTCGTCGATTACCGCGCCATTTACCCCTTTGAAAGCGCCGTAATGCGCATAACGAGGTTGAGGCAGTTTGCCGAGAATTGCCTCGGCACATTTGCCAGCGTGGGGACCGGAAACTCGAATGATACCAACACCTCCTCGGCCGGGAGCCGTCGCGATGGCCGCAATGGTTTCAAAAAGGACATTCATGGCCGACTCCTGAAGAACTGACGGATAGCAAAACGCCCCACGAGGGGGCGTTTGAAGAACTTGTTAACAGGGTAGATCAGGCTTCAGCTTTCTTGGCTTTCGCTTCGATGCTGCGGGTGATGTACCACTGTTGAGTAATGGACAAGGTGTTGTTCACAACCCAGTACAGCACCAGACCGGCAGGGAACCACAGGAAGAAGAACGTAAAGATGATTGGCATCAACTTCATGACCTTCGCCTGCATCGGATCCGGAGGAGTCGGGTTCAGACGCTGCTGGATGAACATGGTGGCGCCCATGATGATTGGCAGGATAAAGAACGGGTCTTTGATCGACAGGTCGGTTATCCACAGGAGCCAAGGCGCCTGGCGCATCTCGACGCTTTCCAGCAGTACCCAGTACAGGGAAAGGAACACCGGCATCTGCACCAGAATCGGCAAGCATCCACCCAGCGGGTTGATCTTTTCTTTCTTGTACAGCTCCATCATTGATTGAGACAGCTTTTGACGATCATCGCCATGCTGTTCTTTCAACGCGGCGAGTCGAGGCGCAACTGCACGCATCCTGGCCATGGATTTATAACTGGCGGCCGACAGCGGAAAGAAAAGCCCCTTGATCAGCATCGTCAGGAAAATGATCGACCAACCCCAGTTACCCACAAGGCTGTGAATATGTTGCAACAGCCAGAAAATGGGTTGGGCGATGAACCACAGAATGCCGTAATCCACTGTCAGTTCCAGACCTGGGGATAACTCCTTCAGGACTGCCTGACTCTTCGGGCCGGCGTAAAGCGTAGCGGTCGTTTCAGCTTTCGCGCCAGGTGCGACAGTCAATGCCGGCCCAGTGAAACCGATGATGTAATTGCCAGCGCTGTCTTTACGAGTGGTAACGGTGTTGCTGTCAGCCTTGTTCGGAATCCAGGCGGTCACGAAGTAATGTTGCAACCAGGCAACCCACCCGCCCTGAACAGTGTCTTTCACCGATCCTTTGTCGATGTCCTTCATGGAAACCTTTTTGTAGGGTTCCGAAGGCGTCCACATGGCAGCGCCCAGGTAGGTGGCTGTCCCTGTCGCCGTAGTCGAGGATGGATCGGCGCTCGCATCGCGTTTCAACTGTGCGAACAGGCTACCGTTCCACTGCTGCGCGCTCTGGTTGTCAATCACGTAGGAAACGGTCAGGTCATACAGGCCACGTTTGAACGTAAAGCGCTTGATGTAATTAACGCCACCATCGCTGAACTTCAGGTCGACGACCAGATCATTCTGGCCGTCGGCCAGCTGGAAACTTTTCTGCGTAGCCGAATAAACCGGACGACCAGAGGCTCGAGCGTCGGGACCGTTTGCGCCAGTCAGACCGCTCTGAGCAAGGAAAATCCGCTCGCCGCCGTTATCGAACAGCTGGAAAGGAATTTCGGGATGGTCCTGACGGCGTGGATACAGCGGCAAACGAAGCTGCACCACATCGCCGCCTACCGGATCAATTTCCAGATTGAGGACGTCAGTCTTCACCTGGATCAGATCTTTGCTGGTGGCCACGGGGATTTCCGCGGGCGCAGCTACTTCGCCTGTAGCGCTAGGGACGTCTGCATTGGCAGTCGCTGAACCTTGCGGAGCATCAGGAATAGCGGATGTATTGGTGGTGGCAGCAACATTCTGAGTCGGCAAGGCAGCCTGACCGTAGTCCTGGTTCCATTTCAGGACACCGACATAGGTCACGATTGCCAGGGCGACGATCAGGATCGTGCGTTTAATATCCATGATTACTCGGCCATCGAAGAGGAACGGGAGGTGGGAGCAGGTGGAACCGGGTCATAACCACCGGGATTCCACGGATGACACCGACCTAAGCGACGTAAGGTCAGCCAGCCACCACGTACCAGACCATAATTTTCAATGGCCTCGTACGCGTAGCAGGAGCAACTGGGGTAGAAACGACAGTGACTGGCCATCAGGGGACTGATGGCATAGCGGTAAAACTGGATCGGAACGAGCGCCAGTTTACGCATCAGGACTGTCTACCCCCGCAGTTTCGGTTTTAAGTTCGGGATCGGGCCGGCTGCGCGCCAGACGTTTCCAGAGCTTGCCGAAATGCTGAATCAATTCGGGGTTTTCAATCTCACCCAAGCCTTTGCGCGCGACGACGACGATATCCCATCCGACCAGGGTGTCCTGGTGAAGGCGAAACGACTCACGCATCAGGCGTTTCAAGCGGTTGCGCTCAACGGAGAGCTTCACACTCTTCTTCCCGATCACCAGCCCGAGACGGGGATGATCAAGTTCGTTGTTGCGCACAAGGAGCAGGAGATTTTTCCCCGGAACCTTGCCGGTGGGGGAGTCAAAGACTGCCTTGAAATGCCGGGGGGTCAGCAAACGCTTTTCCCGACTGAAGTCCTGACTCACCACCTGTGCCGATTAATCAAACTGCCAGACGCTTACGGCCTTTGGCGCGACGACGCGACAGGACTGCGCGACCGTTTTTGGTGGCCATACGAGCACGGAAACCGTGGGTGCGAGCGCGCTTGATAGTGCTGGGTTGGAAAGTACGTTTCATGGCGTGTTACCTGGTTCGTCCACAACGGGCCGGAATGGCCCCCGTTTTAAGAGACCGGGGATTCTAGAGAAAGCGGGCTCGCAGGTCAATTTCCAACCAACGTTTCTTGCATTTAGTTCCTGCTGTGCATTCATCGACAGCGACCGATCAGCCGGTGCATGCTCCGAACCCAAATATAGAAATAAAGAAGGAAGGTATTTAAAGCTTTTTTGTAAAGCTTATAAAAGCTTAGGCCGAGAGGATCTGTGGATAAAGCTCTGAGGGTCATGTATTTCCTTGTGTACAGAGGAATGAAAGTCTGTCCAAAAGCAGTGCCCCGGCTGTGCGGCGGCTGATTACAAGCTGTGTGCAACTCGGCAGGTTATCCACAGGGTTCTTATCCACAGCCTTCAACCCTGTGTTATGCAATGGGCTGACGTCATGTTATCCACAGAGCTTATCTATCCACCGAGAGGTGTCGTTTTAAGCACCTACACCCGGATTTCATGCATTAGTGCCCCACCTTCATGTGGATAAGTCAGCTTCGGGTGGTTACAATGGCGGCTTGTTTTTGCCTCACCGGCTTCAGAATCTAGGGGATATTTGTGTCAGTGGAACTTTGGCAGCAATGCGTTGAGCTTTTGCGCGATGAGCTGCCTGCCCAGCAATTCAACACCTGGATCCGTCCGTTGCAGGTTGAAGCCGAAGGCGATGAACTGCGCGTGTATGCGCCCAATCGATTTGTACTGGACTGGGTCAATGAGAAGTACTTGGGTCGGCTGCTCGAGTTACTCAGCGAGCACGGTCAAGGAATCGCGCCATCCCTGTCCTTATTAATAGGAAGCAAACGTAGCTCGGCCCCACGTGCCGCGCCGAATGCACCGCTGGCTGCGGCTGCCGCCGCGTCTCAAGCTGCCGAGATAGCGGCCACCAGCGAAGCGCCCGTTCCCCCGCGCGCACCGCAGCCTGTTTCAACTTCTGCTCCTATGATCCAAACCTCGTTGAATGTTGAAGACGAACCCTCTCGGGCTAGCTTCGATCCGATGGCGGGTGCCAGTTCCCAGCAAGCTCCAGCCCGCGCCGAGCAGCGTAACGTTCAGGTTGAGGGCGCGCTCAAGCACACCAGCTATCTCAACAGGACCTTCACATTCGAAAACTTTGTCGAAGGCAAGTCCAACCAGCTGGCACGAGCGGCCGCCTGGCAGGTAGCGGATAATCCCAAGCATGGCTATAACCCCCTCTTTCTTTATGGCGGTGTGGGCCTGGGTAAAACTCACCTGATGCATGCTGTGGGTAACCATCTGCTCAAGAAAAACCCGAACGCCAAGGTGGTTTATTTGCACTCCGAGCGGTTTGTGGCGGATATGGTCAAGGCGCTCCAACTCAACGCCATTAATGAGTTCAAGCGCTTCTATCGCTCCGTTGACGCGCTCCTGATCGATGACATTCAATTCTTTGCGCGCAAGGAGCGTTCTCAGGAGGAGTTTTTCCACACCTTCAACGCCCTTCTTGAGGGTGGTCAGCAGGTTATTCTCACCAGTGACCGTTATCCTAAAGAGATCGAAGGGCTTGAAGAGCGTCTCAAGTCACGTTTCGGTTGGGGGCTGACAGTAGCCGTTGAGCCTCCAGAGCTGGAAACACGGGTCGCTATTTTGATGAAGAAGGCGGATCAGGCGAAAGTCGATCTCCCTCACGACGCTGCGTTCTTCATTGCCCAGCGTATCCGTTCCAACGTGCGTGAGCTTGAGGGTGCGCTGAAGCGCGTCATCGCCCATTCGCACTTCATGGGCCGCGACATCACCATTGAATTGATCCGCGAATCGTTGAAGGACTTGCTCGCCCTACAAGACAAGCTGGTAAGTGTGGATAACATCCAGCGTACCGTTGCCGAATATTACAAAATCAAAATCTCCGACCTGCTGTCCAAGCGTCGTTCGAGGTCCGTCGCGCGACCCCGCCAGGTGGCGATGGCATTGTCCAAGGAACTGACCAACCACAGCCTTCCGGAAATCGGTGATGTGTTTGGCGGCCGAGATCACACCACGGTGTTACATGCGTGCCGCAAGATTAACGAATTGAAAGAATCCGATGCGGACATCCGCGAGGACTACAAGAACTTGCTGCGTACGTTAACAACGTGATGCCGTCGCAGCTTATCAAGGCAAGGGACTAGACCATGCATTTCACCATTCAACGCGAAGCCCTGTTGAAACCCCTGCAACTGGTCGCCGGCGTTGTCGAACGCCGTCAGACCTTGCCGGTTCTGTCGAACGTACTCTTGGTTGTAGAAGGCCAGCAGTTGTCACTGACGGGCACCGACCTGGAAGTTGAGCTGGTTGGTCGCGTCCAGCTGGAGGAGCCTGCAGAGCCAGGTGAGATCACGGTGCCCGCCAGAAAGCTGATGGACATCTGCAAGAGCCTTCCAAACGACGCTCTTATCGACATCAAGCTAGATGAACAAAAACTGATCGTGAAGGCTGGCCGCAGCCGCTTCACACTGTCAACGCTGCCTGCGAACGATTTCCCGACTGTTGAAGAAGGCCCGGGCTCTCTCACTTTCAGCCTTATTCAAAGCAAGCTGCGCCGTCTGATTGAACGCACCAGCTTTGCGATGGCTCAGCAAGACGTTCGTTACTATCTCAACGGTATGTTGATCGAGGTCCAGTCAGGCATTCTGCGAGCTGTGGCAACAGATGGCCACCGGCTAGCCATGTGCTCCATGGCAGCGGACATTGAGCAGGCTGACCGCCATCAAGTCATCGTTCCTCGTAAGGGCATCCTGGAGCTTGCACGCCTGCTAACAGAGCAGGATGGCTTGGTCAGCATCGTGCTCGGCCAGCATCACATCAGGGCGACAACAGGCGAGTTCACGTTCACTTCCAAACTGGTCGACGGTAAATTCCCGGACTACGAGCGAGTGCTGCCTAAAGGTGGGGACAAGCTGGTGGTGGGTGATCGTCAGGCATTGCGAGAAGCGTTTAGCCGTACCGCGATTCTCTCCAATGAAAAGTACCGGGGTATTCGTCTTCAGTTGGCTAACGGTCAGTTGAAAATTCAGGCGAACAACCCGGAGCAGGAGGAAGCTGAAGAAGAGATCAGCGTTGATTACAACGGCAGCTCGCTGGAGATAGGTTTCAACGTAAGCTACTTGCTCGATGTATTGGGTGTCATGACGACCGAACAAGTTCGTCTGATCCTTTCGGATTCGAACAGCAGTGCATTGGTGCAGGAATCCGGTAATGACGACTCGGCTTATGTCGTCATGCCGATGCGTCTGTAACAGCAGTTGATCAATGTCTCTTAGCCGCGTCTCGGTCACCGGGGTGCGCAATCTGCACCCGGTGACGTTCTCTCCCTCCCCTCGCATCAACATCCTCTACGGCGCCAACGGCAGTGGGAAAACCAGTGTTCTTGAAGCCATCTATCTCCTCGGCCTGGCGCGCTCATTCCGCAGTGCTCGGTTACAGCCAGTCATCCAATATGAGCAGCCTGCCTGTACGGTATTTGGACAGGTCGAACTCGCCGAAGGTGGGCATAGCAGCCTCGGCGTATCCCGCGAGCGTCAGGGTGATTTTCAAATTCGCATCGATGGCCAAAATGCGAAGAGCGCGGCGCAGCTCGCTGAGACGTTGCCGCTGCAGCTAATTAATCCGGATAGCTTTAGGCTTTTGGAAGGTGCTCCCAAGATCCGCCGTCAGTTCCTGGACTGGGGAGTGTTCCACGTGGAACCTCGATTTATGGCGACGTGGCAACGGCTCCAGAAGGCCCTGAGGCAGCGGAACTCGTGGCTTCGCCATGGTACACTTGACGCCGCTTCGCAGGCCGCCTGGGACCGTGAGTTGTGCCTGGCTAGTGATGAAATCGACGAGTATCGGCGCGCTTATATCAAGGCGTTGAAGCCGGTATTTGAGCAAACCCTGCATGAGCTTGTTCAGATCGATGGGCTGACACTTAGTTACTATCGAGGATGGGACAAAGAAAAGAACCTGAGCGACGTACTCGCATCCTCGCTCTATCGCGATCAGCAGATGGGTCATACGCAAGCAGGGCCCCAACGTGCAGATTTACGTTTGCGGCTCGGCGGGCATAATGCGGCGGACATCCTTTCTCGTGGGCAGCAGAAGCTGGTGGTCTGCGCCCTGCGGATTGCTCAGGGACATTTAGTAAGCACGGCCCGTCGTGGCCAATGTATTTATCTCGTCGACGACCTTCCATCGGAGCTCGATGAGAACCACCGCGGCGCGCTTTGTCGGCTGCTGGAAGAATTACGCTGCCAGGTATTCATAACCTGCGTAGATCATGAATTGTTGCGGGAAGGCTGGCTGGCGGAAACGCCAGTTGCTGTGTTCCACGTGGAACATGGCAATATCACCCAGACCCACGACCACCGGGAGTGAAGGCATGAGCGAAAACCAAACGTACGACTCGACCAGCATCAAAGTGCTGAAAGGGCTTGATGCCGTACGCAAACGTCCTGGTATGTATATCGGCGACACAGATGACGGCAGCGGCCTCCATCACATGGTGTTTGAGGTAGTGGACAACTCGATCGACGAGGCGTTGGCAGGTCACTGCGACGACATCAGCATCATCATTCACCCGGATGAATCGATCACTGTTCGCGACAACGGACGTGGCATCCCTGTCGATGTGCATAAAGAAGAAGGCGTCTCCGCAGCCGAAGTCATCATGACCGTATTGCACGCTGGCGGTAAGTTTGACGATAACTCGTACAAGGTATCCGGCGGTCTGCATGGTGTGGGCGTTTCAGTCGTTAACGCATTGTCCGAGGTTTTAAACCTGACTGTTCGCCGCAGTGGAAAGGTCTGGGAGCAGACGTATGTCCACGGCGTGCCACAAGAGCCGATGCAAATCGTTGGCGAGAGTGAAACCACAGGTACCGAGATTCATTTCAAGCCATCATCTGAGACTTTCAAAAATATCCACTTCAGTTGGGACATCCTGGCGAAGCGGATCCGTGAACTCTCTTTCCTGAACTCCGGCGTGGGTATCGTTCTCAAGGACGAGCGCAGCGGCAAGGAGGAGTTGTTCAAGTACGAAGGTGGACTGCGGGCGTTCGTCGAATACTTGAATACCAACAAGACACCCGTGAACCAGGTCTTCCACTTCAACATCCAGCGTGAAGATGGCATCGGCGTTGAGATTGCGCTGCAGTGGAATGACAGCTTCAACGAGAACCTGTTGTGCTTCACGAACAACATTCCGCAGCGTGACGGTGGCACCCACCTTGTTGGCTTCCGCTCAGCCCTGACCCGTAACCTGAATAACTACATTGAGCAGGAAGGTCTGGCGAAGAAGCACAAAGTCGCCACCACAGGTGACGATGCACGCGAAGGCCTCACCGCGATTATCTCCGTTAAAGTCCCTGATCCGAAGTTCAGCTCGCAGACAAAAGACAAACTGGTTTCGTCAGAGGTGAAGACAGCGGTTGAGCAGGAGATGGGCAAGTACTTCTCTGACTTCCTGCTTGAGAACCCGAATGAAGCGAAAGCCGTCGTCGGCAAGATGATCGATGCGGCACGTGCTCGGGAAGCTGCACGAAAAGCGCGTGAGATGACCCGTCGTAAGGGTGCGCTCGATATTGCAGGCCTGCCTGGCAAACTGGCTGACTGCCAAGAAAAAGACCCTGCCCTTTCCGAGCTGTACCTGGTGGAAGGTGACTCTGCTGGCGGCTCCGCCAAGCAAGGACGTAACCGTAAAACTCAGGCCATCCTCCCGCTCAAGGGCAAGATCCTGAACGTAGAGAAGGCGCGTTTCGACAAAATGATCTCTTCCCAAGAAGTGGGAACA
>Ga0308160_10003900_pt1 | contig 16355 bp, 17 predicted proteins | sample PhyFR1_FD_201036 | JGI IMG/M metagenome (GOLD analysis project Ga0308160, IMG submission 201036) | Phyllosphere microbial communities from UC Gill Tract Community Farm, Albany, California, United States - DLSLF.R1 | ecosystem: Host-associated > Plants > Phyllosphere > Unclassified | place: USA...
TTGCCGAGCATTGTGAGGTAGTCGAAGCGAGCAATACGGCCAAACTGCCGAACCGCGCTCAGCGACCTGTACATCGCATCGAAGGTGTCTTCCGGCGTCGCGGCTGTCAGCGATGCGAACCTTTCCACGTGGTCGCCGCCAGCAGCCAAGACCCATCGAACGTAACTCTCGAATGCTGCCCCGGTTCCTTGCTCTGACCAGGCGGCAAGGCTCCCGTACTTGTGATGGTTGCCGAAGCCATGTCTTCCGGGTGCCGCCCGGTAGTCGGCCTGATGCTCGTCCAACCAGAAGCGAAATGACGTTGGGTCGCCCGCGGTGCGCTTCCACGTCCACCACTGCTGCTCGGATGATCCGAAGGCGCCGTATGTGTCTCGGATGTATCGCCAGCCGGCGATTCGGTGTCGCCCGAAGTGGACGTAGAGATACACCATCCACACCGCCTCGTCGACGTCGCCCGCGCTGTGGTGAAGCACTGCGGCCTTGAGCGGGTGGAAGGCGGTCGATAGTGGGTTTGTCGCCTCGGGATCGAGTTCGCGAGTCAGCAAGGTGGTGGTGAAATTCACTCGCTGCTCGGAGTCGATGATTTGCTCGATGAGTGTTTCGCGTCGTTGCGGGTCGAGGATTCCTGGCAGTGAACCGTGCGCCCGTTCGTACGCGGAGAACGCCGCATCGAGTTCAGTTGCACGTCGTTTGTAGTTCTTACGCACCGAAGGTCCTCCCAAGTTCGACTTGCTTGTCGGTGAAGTACAGCTCGAAGAACGTCCCGGCGAGCTGCGCTCGAGCGTCCCGTACTGCTGCCGCGTCGCGCTTCTTCCACGCCGCGTAGCCGACGAGGACCGTGACCAGCTCCTTCCAGTACTCGTCGAGATGCGAGATGTTAGGCATTGGCTGGCCCTGACGCAGAGCCGCTTCGGCCGCGAGGAAGGTCCGGATGCTGGGCCACGGATCTCCTGGCGGCATGGCTGGCATCTCCCGCCCTGCCATGAGACCTTCCTCCAGGTATGCACGCGCATCCGCCAGGTCGGTGCCTGCCTCGTAGAGATGCAAACTCCCGACCATGTGCGTATACGATCCGAGGCTGCAACCGAGGCTGCGAGCGATGATCTCGGCGATCATGGTGAACGCGAACACGTCATGCGGGAGCCCCTTCATGATGTCGTTCGACCGCATGAATACGACCGTGTGTAACTCGTTGTCGCGAACCAAGAATTGGAGCGTGCACGTGCACGGCGGTTCACCTCCGCTGCCGCGAAGGTCCTCGACTTTCAGGATGGGCGCGACCGCCCGTCTCGTTGTCGGGTTCTCGCGAAGCGCAGCAATCAGGTTCTTTACCTGCTCGCCCATCGCATCGCCGAACAGTCGAGGCCCGTATGCGCCGCTGAAGTCCTTGACGTGCTTCCGATAGCCAGGTATGTAGTACTCGATGTGGGCGGGGTCCGCCGATCCGGTGAGGTACCAGGAGAATTCTCCCAGGGCACTGAAGAGTCGACCGCGTGCGGCGCTACGGCTTACGCGTGCGCGCGGCGCGGTGAGTTCAAGCATTACTGCGCGGAGTTCTCGGGTGGCCCCTCGGCGCGCGACGACGACCTCACCGGCATCAAGCACGGCGGTCGATGCCGCCGCCAGCAGGTCGTCAAGACTTGACTCTGTCCAGAACTGCGCCACTGACCCACCCGTATTCGTACTCCGTAGTTGCGCCGCCAAAGAGACCTCTGGCGTCACTTCGACCCTAGGTGCTCGCGGCCCATTTGCGAGGGAGCTTCAGGTATCGTTTCGCCACATCTGTGAGCAGCCGCGCTCAGCGTCGCGTTTTGAGCTGCGCTTGCTGTCGTGGTCCGGTCGATCTACCAGCTCGTTGGCGGCTACCCACGTCCTGAGCACGCGGCGGTTACGCACGCGACAGAATCCGCGCGTCCGTTTTGGATCGTGATCCGGTTGCGAGCGCCAACGCAGATCGCAGGCGGCTGGTCGTTGCGTCTGTCTTAGCCACGTCGCATACACGCACTCAAAGCATCATCGGCTGTTGACTTCGTTGAGTTGAGTTGCGCGGTGGTGCTGAGATGTCCAGGCGACCGCGATGGCGATGGTGAAGACGAGAAAGGCGCTGACCAGGCCGGTGCCGGCGTCGAGGCCGCCACGGACGTGTGGGACAGCGATCCAGTCCGCGAATGATGCACCGACGGGGCGTGTGAGGACGTACGCCGTCCAGAAGGCTGCGATCGGCCCCAGCACGGCCGTCATGCGCAGGAGCACGACGAGTGTTATCAGGGCGACGAAGACCAGTCCGGCTGTGAAGTAGCCGAGGTGGAAGGTGCTTGCGAGCAGGTCGCCAGCGGCCGTCCCCATCGCGAAGGTCGCGATGACGGCGGCCCAGTACCAGTACTGTCGACGCCGGCTGGTGACCGCGTGCACGTCGAGCGTGCGTTCAGTGCGACGCCACAGGACGAACACGACGACCAGGGCGAACAGGAACACGGGTGCCGACACTAGGTACGGCACCCCGAAGGCGACGTGGGTGACGTCTGCGATCATGGTGCCGAACACACCGACCATCGAGACCGTCGTCCAGTACAGCCAGGGGACGTACCGGGTCGCTGCGAGCTGCACGGCAAGGACGGCCGCGAACAGCGCCGCGGTGACGAGGACGGTCGGTGCCGGGGCAAACCGAGTGACGAGGAAGTCGGAGAGCGCTTCCCCCATCCCGGTGGTGAGCACCTTGATGACCCAGAACGACGGTGTCGGATCGGGCACACGGTTCACCTGGCTGTGCGCGAAGACGCTCACGGCCGCCGCTCCGGCGCCGCACGGCGTTCCTGGGCGGCGTGCTCGTCCTTCGCTGCCGCTCGGTTGCGGCGTCGACGACGGAGTGCGCCGATGAGGATCGGGAGTACCGACACGACGATGATGACGATCATGAGGACGTCGATGTTGTGGGCCACGAATGGGATCCCGCCGAGGAGCACACCGACGGCGGTGAGCCCTGCCGCCCATGCGACGGCGCCGGTGACATTGAACAGCAGGAACCGGCGGTAATGCATTTGTGCGGTTCCGGCGGCGAGGGGCACGTAGGTGCGGACGACCGGTACGAAGCGGCCGAGGATGAGGGACAGTCCACCCCAGCGGGTGAAGAACGCGTCCGCTTCTCCGAGGCGGGCGGTGGTGAGCAGCCGTGCGTCGTCGCGGAACAGCCGTCGGCCGAACCGTTTGCCCAGCCAGTAGCCGACCTGGTCGCCGGCGATCGCGGCGAGGGATCCGACGAGGGCGACCTGCCACGGGGTGATGCCGAGTGCGCTACTGATGATCGCGGCGGTCACGAGGAGTGAGTCGCCGGGCAGGAACGGGAAGAGCACGCCGGATTCGATGAAGATCAGGACGGCGATGCCGGCGAGGACGTACGGGCCGAACGCGTGAAGCACGGATGCAGCATCGAGCAGGTGCACGGCGAGTGGGACGGTGGTGAGCATGGTGAACCTTTCACGGCGGAGCGCACCGCCACCTCCGGTCCAGGACGTGGCGGTGCGCTGAGCGGGGTCAAACGGTCAGCTGCGTGCGCACGGCGGTGTCGTTGCGGCGGAGCCGCAGTGTGATCCAGGTGATGATCGCGGTGATGACGGCGAGGAACACGATGCTGGTGGTGATGGTGCCGATGCCGAGGCCACCGTCCTTGACCGGCGAGGAAAGCAGGTCACCGGTGGACGCGCCGAGCGGTCGGGTGAGGATGTAGGCGATCCAGAAGCACACGACCGGGCCGCGGCGGCCAATGAACCACACAGCAGCGGTCAGCACGATCGCGGCAGCGAACAGCAGCAGTGAGGGGAAGTAGCCGAGCCCGGTCTGTTCGGCGATCAGGTCGCCAGCGGCGGTGCCGAGGGCGAAGGTGAACAGGATCGTCAGCCAGTAGAACGCTTCACGGCGGACCGTGTCGATGCTGTGAATCGAGAGGGTCCCTTCGCGGCGGTACCAGATGATGAACACTGCGGCCAGTGCAGCGGCGAAGACGGTAGTGCTGAGGATCAATGGCACACCGAGGCCGTCGGTGAGGTTGTCGGTGATGCAAGTGCCGACGATGCTGATCAGCACCACGGTGATCCAGTACAGCGGCGGCCGGTAGGCGCGGGCACGGAACTGCAGCACCAGGAACACCACGAGCGCGATCGCCATGATCACCGTCGTCAGAGGCAGTCCGAGGCCGACGGTGTCGCTGAGGAGGTCCGCTGCGGTCTCACCGACGGTGGTGGCGAGGACCTTGATGATCCAGAACGACGCGGTGGGGTCCGGGACCTTGTTCGAGCGGGTCCGGTTGCGCAGCAGCGCTGCAGGCGAGTGGGACATGACGTTCTCCTCGTCGGAACAGGCCGTTCCGCGGAACACGGGATCGGCGATGACACGACGGTAGGAAGACACCCGCAAGACTTCACCAAGAAACAGAACAGACGCCCGATCCACGCTCCTTGGCAATTTCTGAGTCCGCGTTCCTGATGATGAACGTGCCGGTGCTGCTCGGGTACGGCAGGATCGGTGCCGAGACGGCGACGTCGGAACGCGGACCCCCACGTGTTCCGGCGTCGCTTCCGGGAAAGGGGCGCAGGTGTCGTCTTCGTGGTGGTCAGCCATCGCTGACACCGTCGCTCGATGGTCGTTCAGATCGAGTAGGGACCGCGACCCGGACCGGTTGGCGTACCGGCGGTCCGTGATCGGGATCGGGTTCCGTGTTGCGGTCGTCTCAGCGGCGTTGGTGATCGCGATCATCCTGCTGGTCGTCGGCTACGTCCTGTGGCAGCTCACGCCGGGGCAACTGCGCGAGACGCCCGGTCCCACTGACGTGCACATCACCCTCGACACCGTCGACCTCAGCATCGCGGTCCTCGGCGTCGGCGGACTCGCCATCGCCTTCGCGGGCATTGCCGCGTGGATGATCGCACGCCGCGCGGTGCGGCCGATCGCCGAAGCGGCGCGGATGCAGCGCACCTTTGTCGCTGACGCCAGCCATGAACTCCGCACACCGCTGACGGTGCTGCACGCTCGTGTGCAGCACCTGCGGATGATGACCCCGACAGACGACCCGCGCCGCGCCGTCGTCGACGAGCTCCAGGGCGACACCCGGGTATTGATCGACATCGTCAACGACCTCCTCGACGCGGCAGCCGGAGCGGAGGCGACCGGCGGCGTCGCGGACCTCGATGCGGCACTGATCACCCTCCGTCGTGACATGGCTGTCCTCGCCGCTCAACGCCAGGTGCACCTCGAGGTCGCATCAACCGGATCATCACTTGCCGGAACGACCCTGGCCGTGTCAGGCACCCAGCTGCAGCGATGCCTGGTCGCTCTGACTGACAACGCAATCGGTCATACCCGCCGCGAAGGGCACGTGTCCGTTGCGACGGACAAGGAAGGCCCCTACGTCAGGATCCGTGTGAGCGACGACGGGCCTGGGATCACCGGCATCACGCCCAATCGTGTGTTTGACCGGTTCGCTCATGGTGCGCCAAGCGCCACGGCCGGTGAGGCTGGTACGCGAACCGGATACGGGATCGGCCTCGCGTTGGTGCGTGATGTCGCAGTGCGAGCCGGGGGCGACATCGTTGTGGAGCACACCGGCACAGGCGGGACAGTGTTCGCGTTGCGGCTACCGATCGTCCACACGAGTACAGAAGAACGCGACTGGAAGGACCACCGATGATGCTTCGTCTCCTGCTCATTGAAGACGACCCACGGCTTGGCCCCTTGGTCGCCGACGTATTGGGCCAGGAGTGGTACGTCTCCCTCTGCGAGGACGGGGAGAGCGCCCTGCAGGTCGCGGCGGAGCAGTACTTCGACGTGATGGTTGTTGATCGTCGGTTGCCCGGCATCGATGGCACGGAGGTGATCGCCACGCTGCGGAAACGTCGCATCAGCACTCCCGTGCTGATGCTCACCGCGCTCGGCGAAGTCCGCGACCGGGTCTCCGGTCTCGACGCGGGCGCGAACGACTACCTGGTGAAGCCATTCGACTTCGATGAGCTCACCGCCCGACTCCGCGCGCTGACGCGTGACTATTCCGGTGTCGGCGCCGGGATCGAGATCGGCGGCTGGGTGTTCTACCCCGAGGACAGCAGCATCACTTCCCCCTACACCGGCCGGGTGATGCTGACGGAGAAGGAGGCAGCGATGCTGCGTCTACTCGCCAGCGAACCTTCCCGCGCCTTCACCCGGCAGCACCTGCTCTCCGCGGTCTTCGAACACGGTGAGCAGCTCGGCACCGTCGACACCTACGTGCACTACATCCGCCGGAAAACCGATCGGGACCTCATCAGCACCATCCGCGGCGTCGGCTACCGTCTCGGCACGCCGGCGTGAAACGGTCACACAGTGGACGGATGGGAAACGGGCGATCGTCGCAGCGACGACGCCTCTGTCAATCCTGACGGACACCGTCGATCAAGATCGGCTGCGTGTCCGCTCCGGCCGTTCCGGCTCGGCGCCGACGGGTAGCCCTGTCGATGTTGGCTGCTTCCACAACCCGCATGCCACTCATGACGATGACGGTGACGGCCCCCACCCACACGACCGACGCCGCCGTGTCGGACGGGTAATGCACCGCCAGCGTCAACCGGGAGAGGGCGACCACGATCACCGCGGCCGAACCGAAGATGATCGTCACCGCACGACTGCGCCCCGTCGTGACGAGTACCAGACCGAGCACGAACGCGGTCACCAACGCGACGTGACCGGACGGGAACGACCAACTCTCCGCCGCCGCGTGCACGTTGGGCAGTACCGGCCGCGGGCGGTGCACCAGCAGCTTCACCGGCTCAACCGAGAGCCAGCCGAACGCTGCGACCGCGGCGAACCGAGCCGCTTGCCAGCGGTTCTGCCGCCACCAGATCAGCGCAGCGCACACCACCATCAGCACCAAACCGCCGGCCGGTTCCAAGACAGCACCGAGAACTTGCGCGCCATGCACGCCGACAGGCGAAACGTGGGCGGCGAGGATGAGGTCAAGTCGAAGTTCACCCGCCCCCGCCGCTGGAACCGCTCGAAGCATCAATCCCACCGCAACGACGATCATCGCCAGAACCATCGCCGCGGCAGCGCGAGGAGCCGCCCATGCGAGTTCACTCCGCATCGAGAAGACCCTCCTGTTCCACTTCCGTTGCGACCGCGAGCAATGCCGCAGTCACCGACCCGGCGAACACCATCAGGGCAACTGCTGCACCTGCAACGACGAACCACACGCTCACCGCAACCACCTCCACAACCACCGTCGCGGCAGCCCTCCAAGGAACGACCCAGAACGCAACGACGCTTCGTGAGTGGATTCTGGGAACAACGTGCGGAAGATTGCCCTATGAGCAGCGCGCGGTGGAACAGCGCCCGCCTGGCGGACCTGGTGTTCCTGATCGGGATCGGATTGAAAGCCGTCGACGGGGTCGTCGAGCTCGCGCTCGGCGTGCCGCTGGTGCTCCTCCGGCCAGCGGAAATCTCGGCGATCGCGCACGACGCCACCGCAGGTGAACTGCAGCAGGATCCGCACGACCTCGTCGCGAACCTGATCCTGCACGGCGCAGCGACACTCAGCGCTGAAGCCGCGATCACCACCGCTGTGTTCCTCCTGTTGCACGGCATCGTGAAGGTCGGCATCGTCGCGGCGCTGCTGCGCGGCACACGCCGGCTCTACCCGCTGGCCATCGCCGCGTTGACCGGATTCTTGCTCTGGCAAGGCGTCGACATGGTCTTGCACCCCAGCTTCGGCATCGCCGCACTGATGCTGTTCGACGTCTTCGTCATCGTCCTCACGTGGCGGGAGTGGCGCCACCACAGAACCCTTCGCGATGTCTGGCGGTCAGTGGTCCCCCGACGGCGCGATGGAGACCAACGCCGGCGCTCAGTCAGCGAAGCATCGTGACCGCTGCTGTTCCGGCACCGTGAGACCCGGGCGAACCCACTGAAACGAAGCCTGCTCAACGCGTCCGATTGCTCGTGGGGCGCACAGATGGCATCCGAGCTGGGTGTGGAGAGCGACGTCAGGTCGGCGACCACCTCGCTATCTCGTGCTCTCAGCCGATCACACGCACGAACCACCACCCGGCTGTGCCGAACACAGCCGCAGGGCTGAGCTGAGTGAGGTCGCATCGCTCGACCATGGCCTGCTAGGACAGACTTGCTTCGGCATGCCAGAGACAGTCAACCGTGCTCTGATCAGGTACGCCGGAACGGAACGGACATGACCATCGCTGCTGGAATCCCAAGCCCACCCGTCAATGGGTTCACCATCGGCCCCGTCGAGGTGCACTACTACGCGCTGTGCATCCTCGTCGGTGTCGTGATCGCCTCCTGGGCCACTGCAGCTCGGCTTCGGGCGGCCGGAATCAGCGGCGGTTCAGTGATCGACGTGGCCATCTGGGCCGTCCCGATCGCACTCGTCGGCGGACGCCTGTACCACGTGTTCACTCACCCCGGAGACTACTTCTTCCCGGGCGCGAACATCTGGAATGTGATCGCGATCTGGGAAGGCGGGCTGGCGATCTACGGCAGCATCCTCGCCGGGGTGCTCGGCGTGTGGATCGGCTGCCAACGGACGAGGACACCATTCATCACCCTGGTCGATGCCCTCGCACCCGGGATGCTCTTCGCGCAAGCGTTCGGACGGCTGGGCAACTACTTCAACCAGGAACTCTTCGGCAACCCGACCACCCTGCCCTGGGGGTTGCAGATCCACACCAGCAGTCCAGCGTTCCCGCCGGGCCTGCCTGCCGGCACCTTGTTCGAGCCGCTGTTCCTTTACGAGCTGCTGTGGGATGCCGCTGGCGGGGTACTGATCCTGCTGCTCGGGAAGCGTTTCCGCCTGCCTCGAGGAGTCCCGATCGGGCTGTACTTCCTTTGGTACGGCGCGGGACGTGCATACCTCGAGACGCTCCGAATCGACCCGACCGAGCTCGTCGTCGCCGGCATGAAATTCAACACGATTGCCGCAATGGCCTCCGGTCTGATCGGACTCATCATCATCATGGTGGCACTCCGACGAGCGAGACGGGGGCCCGGTAGAAACGACCCGCAGGAACGGAGCCGCGCTGGCCGCAACCAGCAGGGCGTCGCCCACCCCATCTCGGGATAGTCCCGGGCCGCGGGCGGCGAGCATCCCCGACAAGCCGAGCACACGTAATCGCAGTCCCTCATCGCAGGTCAGCGATGACTGTATAGTCACCGTATGCTGACCATCGCGCCGCGCCTCGACGTCATGAACCGCCTCGGGCGCGCTCTCGCAGATCCGACGCGGTCGCGAATCCTGCTCCGGCTCCTGGATGGCCCCGGCTACCCCGCCAAGTTGGCGGACGAGCTCGAGTTGACACGGACCAACGTTTCGAACCACCTCGCCTGCTTGCGTGGCTGCGGCATCATCGTTGCTTCACCCGAAGGGCGCAGTACCCGGTACGAGATTGCCGACCCTCATTTGACGCGCGCGCTCGAAGCTCTGGTCGATGTCGTGCTTGCCGTCGACGACGGCGTGGGCTGCATCGATGCCAATTGTGACGTTCCGTTGTGCTGCGGAACCGGCGCATGAGCGCCGCGGTTCAGCTCGGCACGCCGCTCTCTACCGCGCGACGCCTGCTCCTGCAGCGTCGTGTCCGGTGGATTGTCGCCGCGACCATCAGCTACAACGTCATCGAAGCGATCGTCGCGATCAGCGCCGGCACCGTTGCGTCCTCCACCGCACTCGTCGGGTTCGGTCTGGACTCCATTGTCGAGGTCCTCTCCGCCGCCGCCGTGGCGTGGCAGTTCGCCGGCCGCGACCCCGAAGCGCGAGAGCGCACCGCGTTGAAGGTCATCGCGGTGTCGTTCTTCGGACTTGCCCTCTACGTGGCCGTCGACGCTGTCCTGGCTCTCACCGGCGTCCACCAGCCCGAGCACAGCACGGTCGGGATCATCCTCGCCGCAGTCAGCTTGGCAATCATGCCGTTCCTCAGCCTCCTGGAACGCCGCACCGGCAAGGAGCTGGGCTCTGCGTCGGCGATCGCGGACTCGAAGCAGACACTGGTGTGTAGTTACCTCTCCGCCGCTGTTCTCGTCGGGCTTCTGCTCAACACTCTTTTCGGGTGGACGTGGGCGGATCCGGTCGCAGGACTGGTCGTGGTCGTCTTCGCCGTCCGCGAAGGACTCGAAGCCTGGCGAGGCGACGCCTGCAAGCAGCCCGTTTCCGCCCTGACAGGTGAGCGACAGGTCGACACCTGCGACTGCTGCTGACCAGGCCGCTCCCCGCGCGCCGAGTCAGATTTTCGATGGTGCTGAGCAGGGCTGTCAGTGGGTGTGGCGGTGGTGCGTGTCGGGGTAGTGCTCGTGCGTGTGCGTGAGCTGCTCGTGGTGGTGTTCGTGCTTGTGCCAGGTGCCTGCCGGAACGGGCTCGTCGTGCTCGTGCTGATGATGCTCGTCGTGCGTGTGCCAGTGATCGTGCGTCATCGGCTCGTGGGTGTGCTCGTGCTCGTGCCGCTCAGTGAGATGCAGCCACACGCCGATTGCCATCAGGATCCCCGCGACCAGGAACGGCCACGTGATCCGGTCCCCGAACGTGAAAGCGAGCACTGCCCCGAAGAACGGCGCGATCGAGTAGTAGGCCCCCGCTCGAGCGGTGCCGACATGCCGCATCGCGACGATGAACAACGCCAAGCTGACCCCGTAGGCGAAGAACCCGACGACGAGCGCCCCGGAGACAGCAGGCCATGCCGGGAGGGCCGCACCGAGTGCGAAGGCGAGGACGAGGTTCACTGGGCCGGCGACGACGCCCTTGACCGCGGCAAGCCAGGTCGCGTCGGTGAGAGAGACCTTCCGGGTGAGGTTGTTGTCCAGCCCCCAGCACAGGCACGCGCCGAGGATCGCGAGTGACGGCCACGGTGAGCCGAGGTTCGCTCCCGACGGGACGCTCAGTACGACGGCGCCGGCGACGATCGCGACCATCCCGAGGGCGATGCGACGGTCAAAGTTTTCCCGGAACACGAACCACGCCAGCGCTGCGGTGAAGACGCCCTCCGCGTTGAGGAGCAGTGAGGCCCCGGACGCGGGCATGTTCGCCAGTCCGAGCATCAAGAGGACTGGGCCTGCGACGCCGCCTGCGCCGATCGCACCGGACAGTGGGAGTACGTCGGCGCGGGCGAGGTGCACGCGGGGTGAACGTCGGACGACGCGGAGCAGCGTCAGGCCGAGGCCAGAGCCGCAGTAGAGCAACCCGGCGAGCATCCATGGGCTCGCGTCCCCGAGGAGGAGCTTGGCGAACGGCGTGCCGGCGCCGAAGAGCACCGCGGAGAGCAACGCGGCCTGCACGCCGCGGTTCATCAGAGCTGACTTCACGAACCATCACCCCCGCCGTCGGCAACAGCACCGCGGATGCCACCACGCATCAGCCTGAAAGCGCTCATGCGAGCGCTTGCTCGCGGTGATGGTGCGGAGCGTTCCCGACGACGTGCTCCGCTTGCTTCACTGCGTCCACGACAAGCTCAGATGCGTGTTCGTCGGTCAGGCGATAGAACACCGTCGTCCCCTCCCGGCGCGTGGACACCATCCGCGCCAATCGGAGTTTCGCGAGATGCTGTGACACCGCTGCAGGACTCTTGTCCACCACGTCGGCAAGGTGGCTCACGGACATCTCCTGCGCGTTGCGGAGCGCCAGAATGATCCGCACTCGTGTCGCATCCGCGAGCATCGCGAACACCTCCACCGCGAGCTCGACGTATTCGGACTCCGGATCCAGGCCACATGACTTCATACCTACGTGCACACGCAGATACTAGTGTCCGGTTCGTCGAGCCGGGCGCGGCCAACCCCTCGCTCAATCGGGTATCTCTCGATCAGCGCTGGTAGCGAACCACCCAGGTGCGCGCTATCTTCCACTCGCGTGTGATGTGGAACCCCTCGGGCCGGAGTGCGCCGGTTGCTGCTGCGCGCTCATCGGGGGCGACAGCGGTCAGCAGCCAGATAGTTGAGGCGTCGCCGACCACAGCTCCAGCGTCCGAGAGCGGCCGCTGCGTTTCCCAGAGTCCATCACCGGCGCCGGCTGCGGTGACCAGCAGCGGATCACGCAACCCGGTGAATGCGTCCGGGTAGGTTTCGGCGATGATCCGTGACGTCGCCTTCGGATGCCGCTGCACGGGCCCATACAGCACGACGTCCTGAGCTCGGTTGGGTCCGGTGCGCCGCTGTTGTTCGACGAGGGCTGCGACCTGGTTCCATGCGGAGTCATCTTTCGCCGCGGTGGTGCGCTGCGCCACCCAGGTCGGAGCTGTCATCGCACAGGCGAGCAGGACGGCAACGATCGCCATTGGGCGGATCCATCTGTTGGGAACCAGTGCGAACGGGGCCGCCATCAGCAGTGCCGCCGCGGGTGCCGCGTATGCAACGTAGCGCGGCGAGTACAGCGGATGCGTGATGATCGACGCGACGATCAGCCCGACGGTTGGTACTGCCATCCACGGCACGCCCACCGCGAGCACCGGTCGGATCCGCGGCAGCCGGACGGCGCCAACGATTCCTGCTGCGATCAGCACCCAGAGCAGGATCGCGAACCCGGCGTTCTCGTAGGAGAACTGGGTCACGAGAACTTCCTCGATCGTGTGGCGGCTGATGTGCTGGATCCAACTGATCTGTGCCGACTGCCGAGACGATGCAACCGCCAGTGGCACCAACGCCGCGACCGTAATCGTCGCTGCGACCGCCCACGAAACGAGTGGTGGTCGCACAGCGCCACGCCGGAACCGCCGTACCGCAAGCACGGTCAACCCGTGTGACGCGGTCACGAGCACCAGGTAGAGGAACACGCTCCCCCCGAGGATCGACACCGCCGTGTAGGCGACCCACCACGGCCACGCGCGGTAGTTCGTCCCAGACCGGTCGATCGCTATAAGCAGCAGCACCGACGCGGCAGTGGCGAGCAACGCGCCGAGCGCGAAGGAGCGGCCCTCGGCACCCATCCACGTAACGCGTGGGAGCAGGACGAAGAACAAGCCGGCGAGCAAGCCAACCCGGTCGCCAGCGAGCCGGCGGCCCAGCAGCACCAGGAGCGCTGCGGTGAGCCCGACCGCGACCGCGGACGGGAACCGCAAGGCCAAGGGGCTGTATCCCACGATGGCGAACCAGCAGTGCATGAGGGCGTAGTACGTGGCGTGCACGAGGTCCACGGACTGCACCTCTCGGCCGAGGGCGGTCCAAGAACGGGTCGCGGAGGTGACGGTTGCAGCCTCGTCGTACCAGATGCTTGGCACCCAACTGCCGACGACCGCGACCAGGAAGCCGGCACTGCCCACCAGCAGAGGACCGGCAATCCGGCGGGCCCGTGACACTGATTCCGGCGGCCCCGCCAGAGCAGTCATGCCGTCCCGCGCGGCAGGAGCGGCGACGACGCTACCCAGCATCGAGGAACGCCTCTCGAGCAGCTGCAACGCCCGTCATCAAAAGCGCCGCTTCCGCACTTGCCGCTCCACGCATCGCGGCGCAAGCGGCCGCTGATCCGGTCAACAGAGTCATCGTCATCACCTCACCGACAACGCTCACGGGTGCACTCCCAGAAATCGGTAAGAGTGCGCACGCACCGTCGGCCTTCGCCGTTGTCAGTTTCCTCGACCAGCTGTTCGTAAGGAGGCGAACGCGGTGTCGCACACGCTGTGATCAACGGTTCAACACATCCGTGTTGCAGAGGTCGACGGTTGGGACGGCGGCGAAGTGCCCTCAGTGGTGTCCGTGGACCAGGGCACGACCGAGCCCGCGGCTGGTCATCCACCGATTCACCGGTGTGGTGACCAAGGGCATCACCACGAGCGAGAACGACAGGGAACCCCCGCGCAGCCGGTCGCTCGCCATTTCACTGGCTCGGCCCGCGACCGGTTGTCCCTTCTTCGTGCGATCTCACCCGTTGTTCGGCCAAGCCGGCGTCCGAGCGGACGGTCTCCCGAGCGCCGGGCGTCGCCCAAACGGTGCCGTCTGCACCGAACGCGAGCACCTCCACGTCCGCGTCGTTCGTGAGCCTGCGGAGATCATCCGCGTCGCCCGCGATGATGGCAGTCGCGAGCACGTCCGCCGTGACGATGTCGTCGGCGATGACCGTCGCCTGAACGAAGGCCTGATCCATACGCCGCCAGATGTGTTCGCCACGCTCGGCGGTCCCGGATGTAGCGACGGCACGGCGGGGAGCGTCGAGGTGGACGGCTCCGACGATCATGTCGCGGCGACCCGGATCGACGATGCCGACGCTCCACGACTCGTCGTCACGGTGGTGCCCACGGACGAGCACATCGCCTCCGGCGCTGATCATCCAGTCGTCGGCGGCCTCGCCGAGGACGTCGCCGGCGTCACGGACGGCCGACCGGCTACCGAACTGACCTAGTGGGCAACGCGATCAGCGACAGGAGCGCTGTGAGTGCTGACGAACCGAGGATCATTTCCGTCAAGACCGATGTGTCGAATGTGCCAACGACCACGTCTGCGATGAATGTGCCGGCTCCGGCTCCGACTCCGACCGTCATCGCGCTGATGACCCAGCCGCGTAAACCCCAACGGGGCGGACTCTAGAAGAAGCCGCCTCTCCAACAACCTTGGCGTGACCGGGCGCTTCCGCATGTTGGCGGCGCAAGGGAAGATGGCGTCATGGCGAAATCCGGGCGGCAGACCAAGCGTCGTCACCATACAGTGCCGGCGTTCTACCTTCGCGGGTTCGCCGACGGCGAGAAGCTCCTCGCCGTCACGCTCCCCGGCCAGCAACGGTTCACACAGATGGTGAAGGACGCCACTGTCGAGACGGACTTCTACGCGATCCCGGGTCATGAAGACGGCGACGACGTCCTCGAAGATGCGTTAGCCGATCTGGAGGGCAAGGTCGCGCCGGTAATCGCACGAGTTGTGGCACGGAAGCCGCTCCTGCCCGGTGACCGCGGCACACTGGCGTATTACATCGCCGTCCAGGGTGCGCGATCGCCAGCGCAGAAGCGGAACGTGGACGCGTTGCGGGCGCAGATCGCCCGTCTTGAGATCGGTCTTGGCGGCCGGCAGCGTTTCCGGGAACGTTTCTTGAGCAGAGGTCTTGAACTCACCGACGAGCAGCTTGACGAGTTGTGGCAGCAAGCGATGGGACCTGACGGGCCGCCGTTGCAGGTCAGCAGCACTGAGTTCGCTCAGCAGATGCTCATCACTGCGGACGAGTTGCTGCGGTACATCGTTGGGCGCCCGTGGACGTTCATCTACTTCGACGATGACCGGGCGCTGATCACCTCTGACGACCCGGTGACGCTTGTGGCACATGCAGATGCGAACCCCTGGGAAGGCATCGGATACGGCACCGCCGGTGAGATCATGCTGCCGATCAGCAGGAGGGTTGCCCTCGTGATGGAAGACCTGGACGAGGCAGCACAGTCCTTGCGCCTTGAAGACGTCGCGGCGGGCAAGTACGACACGCTTCGAAGGGGGAACGAAGCGGTGCAGCGCGTACTGAACCTTCAAACCGCGCACAACGCAAGCAAGTGGATCTACGTTCACCCTGGCGACGAGCAGTTCGTCCCCGATGACCTGCCTATGCCAAATCCGGTGAGTATGCGGATGAGCAGCTCGAAGTGGCAGTTCGACGGCCAACCGGGTGGCCGAACGGACGCCGATGCGCCGCTTGATCCCGATGACAAGCGGTGATGCCGCGTCCTGATCGCCGAACCGGCCGACCATCAACAGGCCCGACGGTCGCTCACCGCTGACCTGGTGGCGTATCCACCCGAGGTCGGCGTGATCCTGGTGCCTTTGGATAGACCCGACCTCTCAGCGTCGCCATCCGTCCTTGGGCGGGTTGGCGGATTCGACTTGGCCAAATGTGGTCAGCCCTGCTTCGCAGCGCCAGTTGTCTGGCTCCTCCGTTTGGCGTCACGGCCTTCGTTGGCTGACGCTTCATCGAACATCTGCGTTTCCCATCCTCCGTAAGGCGCTTTGTGCTGCTCCCCGCCTACAGTGACGCCTGAGAGGGGCAGCTTTGATTCTCGCCGGGCTGCCTTGAACGGTCGCGTTCCGGCCGTCGGGGTGGGACTCGTTCAGCTGGGGAGGTTGTGCCGAAGGTCGTAGCCGATGTCGGCGAGGAACTGCAGCCGGTTCCGCACCTCCTCGAGCGAGGCCGCGTCGTCGTCGTTGCGCATGTCGGCGCGGAGAATCGTGTTCGCGGTGATGATGTCGTCGGTGCGGTCCGTGTAGCCGGCGGCGGCCGCGGTGAGGAAAATGGCGGGGTCCGCTGGCCGGATGAGTTCGGTGCCGGCGAAGCTGACCGTGTCGGGTTCGAACCCGAGCGCGGCCATGTCAACTTCTTCCTCGGTGAACGCGACGAGCCGGTACGGCATCTCCCGTCTACTGATGGCGGGGTAGCCGGG
>Ga0308160_10003901_pt1 | contig 16353 bp, 14 predicted proteins | sample PhyFR1_FD_201036 | JGI IMG/M metagenome (GOLD analysis project Ga0308160, IMG submission 201036) | Phyllosphere microbial communities from UC Gill Tract Community Farm, Albany, California, United States - DLSLF.R1 | ecosystem: Host-associated > Plants > Phyllosphere > Unclassified | place: USA...
AACACGCGCCGTATCGCACCGATCGTGTCAGCTGGCTGCGGCATCTGTTCGACCTCTCCAACGCCGAGTTCCTGCGCCTGAATCTGGAACACGACGATCCGGTCGGCGAGATGGCGGCGCTGTTCGCCCAGGGCCTCGATGGCGTGTCCGAGCGCGAGACCCGTGCGCGCCTGGTCAGGATCGAAAAGCTGATCGCCAGTCTGACCAAGGGCAAGAAGCTGTATGGTCACCTGTACGACGACCTGCTCAAGCTGAAGTACCTGCACCAGCGCTACACCAATTATCTGGCGTGGTTACGCGCCCAGTAAGATGTTCAAGCCTGCCTGATGTTTAAACCTACCTGATGCTCAAGCCTGCCTACGCCGGCGTCCTCGCAGCAGGGCGCGACCAGTACAACGCACGCATGCGCGAGGCGCAGCGGCGCCATCCAACGCTGTCGCACGACGTGTTTCGCGCGTTTCTCGACAACGCTGGCGCGATCGTCGACGCGGTGGCGCCCGAACGTGTGCAGCCGGTCGTCGACAGCATCTACGATCTGGGGCTGGCATTGACGGGCCGCACACTGATCGGGCCAGCGGCGCGCTCACCAGTGCTGCAGCACGCGTGGCGCACGCTGTTTCCCCGCTTTGCCACGCTGATCGCGCGCGAACCGGCGCAGGTCCTCGGGATGCTGAGCAACGCCGTGGTGCACCTGGAGGCGATTCCGGGAACGCGGCTGACGCAGTGGATGGATGAGATGGGCGCGCTTGCGGCGCAGGTCGGCGCGGTCGATGCCTTGCGGGCCGTGGGACAGATCGCGGCCTGGCGCGCCGGCGCCGCACATTTTCGCGCCGGTGCGCTCGCCGCGGCGGCAGGGCTGCCCGCACCGCTGGCGCTGGCAGCCCTGCACGCACCTGGTGGCACGCAGGTCGACGCACTGCTACGGCAACTGGCCGGCGACCCGTGGTGGCAGGGCTTTGACCCGCACGCGTCCCGGACCCGCACCTTCGGCGCGTTCACCGGCTTTGGCGGCCCGTTTGATGCACCGCCCACGGTGAAGCCGGACGGCGACGGCTTCCTGGTGCACGCGGGCGGGCGCGTATTCTTCTTGCTGGCCGATGCCTACGGCGCATCGCTGCAAGCGGCAACGCTGGCCGAGTTCGAGCGCGCCGACCCTGGCCGTGTGCCGACCACGCTCGCCCATGCGCAGGCATGCGCGAACGTCACGACGATCGCGATCACGTCGCCCTTTACCCATGCGATCCGACTGGAGGCGCGGTCATGAGCCGGCCACGCACGCCGCCGGTCGACGACGCGCTGATCGCGCGCTGGCGCGCCGCCTGGCCCGAGGCACTGGCGGTCTGGAGCCGCTACACACGCCTGCGCGATCCGCGACTGTGCAGCACGACGGTCAGCGCCGCCGGGGAAGGGTTGAGCGGCAGCTTCGCGATGATCCGCCTGCTCGACCAGAGCGTCGTGATCGACCTGCAGGCGGTGCGCCAGTACGCGCTGGAAGACTTCGGCGTTGAAATCCTGGCCCACGAAATCGGGCACCACGTGCTGGCCCCGGCCACGGCGCTCGACCATTTTCGCCTGATCGCCCGGATGCGGCGCGCCTTGCCGACGCTCGAACAGCATGCGGCGATGGTCGCCAACCTGTACACGGACCTGTGCATCAACGACCGCTTGCAGCGCCAGGCGGGCCTGCGCATGGCGGCGATCTACCGCGCGCTGGCGCAGGCGCCGGCAGGACCGGCCAGCCGCTTGTGGACGCTGTACATGCGCATCTACGAACACTTGTGGCAACTGGCGCCCGGTCAGCTGGCCGGCAGCGGCTTTGCTGACGCTGACGCACTCGATACCGACGCCTGGCTGGGTGCGCGCGTGATCCGCGTGTACGGCGCCGACTGGATGCGCGGCGCCGGGCGCTTTGCCACGCTGGTGCTGCCCTATCTGCTGAACGACCAGGCAGCACACGACAAGCTGCAGGCCTGGCATGACACCGGCGCCGCCGCCGAGGGCTGCCTGCCGAACGGGCTGCATGCATTCGATCCCGACGAAGACGACGACATCGTGCACCCGCTCGACGATCCCGCGGTCAGTGGTGACGACGTGGGTACGTCCGGGCCGCAGCCGGCTGCCACGCGCTCCACCGGTCAGGCGCGCGAGCCATTCGAGTACGGCGAGATCCTGCGCGCAGGCGGCGTGGTACTGAGCCCGCATGCCATTGCAATGCGCTACTACCGTGAACGCGCACTGCCACATCTGGTCGACTTCCCGCGCCGCCCCAGCCCGCGCGCACCTGAACCCGAGATGGAAGGGCTCGAACCCTGGGAACTGGGGGATTCGATCGAGCGCGTCGACTGGCTGCACAGCCTGGCGCTGTCGCCGACCCCGATCCCCGGCTTTACCATCATGCAGCGCCGCATGACCGAAGAGCCGGCGTTCGAGAAGCGGCCGGTTCCGGTCGACCTGGACCTGTATGTCGACAGTTCCGGCTCGATGCCCAATCCGCAGGTGAGCACGTCGTTTCCGGCGCTGGCCGGCGCCATCGTTGCCCTGTCGGCGCTGCGCGCCGGCGCGTCGGTGCAGGTCACGCTGTGGAGCGGCAAGCGCGATGTGATGGGCACGACCGGTTTCGTGCGCGACGCCGACCAGATCCTGCATGTGCTGACCGGCTTTTTCGGCGGGAGTACCTGCTTTCCGATCCACCGCCTGCGCGACACCTACCCGGCGCAGGGGCAGCGCCAGCGCATGACCCACATTCTGATGATCTCGGACAGCGGCATCACGACGATGTTCGACCGGGACGAGCGGGGCAACAGCGGCTGGGACGTGGCGGCCGCCGCATTGCGCTCGGCCGGCGGTGGCGGCACGATGGCGCTCGATCTGCCGCCCGGCTGGGAAGACTGGGCCGGGACGTCTGGCGACAATCCGTGGGGCCAGTTGCAGCGCGCTCGCGACCGCGAAGGCTGGGCCATCCACGCCGTGACCGACATGGGCCAGCTGGTCGATTTCGCCCGCGCGTTCAGCGCCCGTCACTACGGCGTGCAGCGATGAACACCGACTATGCCGACCTGGCCGCGCTGACCCGCCGATTGGCGGACATCCCCGCGGAGTTTCTCGGTGAACCATCGGTGGCCGGGCACGGCGAGATGGCCGTCGCGGCGATCGTTGGCGATGTGCTGCGCATGCATGGGCTGCATGCATCGGGTGAACAGCTGGCCGGCTTTCAGGGCCGCAGCGCGCACGCCGACCGCAACCGGCTGGCGCTGGCAGCGATCGCCTGCTGGCTGCTGGCCGACGAGGCTTTGATTGCCGCGGACCTCCCGCACCCCGCGCTCGAAGAGGTCGTGGGCGCGCTGGTGGCAGAGATGGCGGCGATCACGCCGGCGCACGCGTTCGTGCATGACGCCGAGCGGCGCGAGGAACTGGTGCGCGCACTGCTTGCCCGGCTTGGCTTGCGGCCGCTGGGCGAGACACCGGCCCAGGCGCAGGACCGGCTGTCGGCCATCAGCGCGATCCAGCGGCGTGCGTTGTTGGCGGCAAGCCGACAGGCCGAAAAACGGGCGCGCGAAGTGCGCGAGGCGCTGGCGCGCAAGCTGGCCGAGGAATCGGCCGACAAGTGGACGCGTGAATGATGACTGACCTTGCCGATCGCGAGCGCTTCCCGACCTTGACCACCGAAGGCCAGCGCATGCTGGACTTCCTGCGCAGGCATCCGAACGCACCCGTGTTTCGCAACGCCAGTGGCAACCGCCTGCAGGCGCACGAGGTCGAGGCCCAGCAGGCATACGAGCGCGAGATCGCCGATGTGCCGATTGACGCGACGCCGGGCATACCGCCGCCGTGGGTGGACCCGCTGATCGCCAGGATGCATGCGACCGTGCCGCATTACCGACAGCGCGGCTCACCCCCGCGGACATTCGACCAGGTGGCGCCGGTGTCGCGCGCCGATTTGTCGGCCGACATCGCGCAGTTTGTGCCCGACGACGTCCCTCTCGAGCGCATGATCCAGTTCCGCACGACCGGGACCACCGGTCATCCACTGCTGATCCCGTCGCATCCGGTGGTCGCCGCGCGCTACGCAGCGTTCCACAAGCGCGCGCTGCGCCGGGTCGGCATCGAACCGCAGCATGGCGCCGGTCAGGTGGGTGTGGTGCTGCTCGGCTTTCAGGAACGGTGTTTCACCTATGTCTCGATCACGCCGACGATGGGCGAGTCGGGCCTGGCGAAGCTGAACCTGCACCCGAACGACTGGCGCGATCCGCTGGACCGCGCGCGCTACCTGGACGCGCTGGCGCCCGAGATCGTGGCCGGCGATCCGATCTCGTTCACGGAGTATCTGACCTTGCCATTGACGCATGCCCCGCGCGCGCTGATCTCGGTCTCGATGCAACTGATGCCGGCCTTGCGCATGCAGCTCGAACAGCGGTTTGGTTGTCCGGTATTGGACATCTATTCTCTGGGCGAAGTCGGGCCGGTGGGCGTGTTCGATGCCGCGCTCGATGGCCACCTGCTGCTGCAGCCGCAGCTCTACGTCGAGATCCTGGACCGCGACGGCCGGCCTGTCAGTCCCGGCACCGCGGGCGAAATCACGGTGACGGGTGGCTTCAACGACTGCCTGCCCCTGCTGCGCTACCGCACCGGTGATTACGCGTCGCTGCGTTCGAGCGCGCACGGGCCGGTGCTGGCGGGGCTGTGCGGCCGGCAGCCCGTGCGCTACCGCGCGCTGGCCGGCTGGATCAACAATATCGACGTTACCCATGCGCTCGAGCCGTTTCCGCTGTCGCATTTTCACCTGCACCAGGGCGCGGACGGCAAGGTGTCGCTGCAAGTGGCGCCCAATGCAATGCACTACGCAGTGCCGGCCCGGGCTGCCCTCGAACGCCTGTTCGGCGCGGGGACGGTGGTGGTCGAGGTGCTGCACGCGGCGGACAAGACGCTGCAGTACACCTCCAGCCTGGAAGGAGCGCAGGCATGACGACTCCCGCGACCCGCTTTCGACAAGGCCTGGTGGTCGGCAAATTCTGCCCGCTGCATCGGGGTCACATGTTCCTGATCCAGACGGCGCTGGCCCGGTGCGACTCGCTGCTGGTCATCAGTTATACCAATCCCGGGTTCGACCGCTGCGGGCCGGCCGCGCGCCAGGCCTGGCTGGACGAGCTGTTCCCGCAGGTGCGCAGCCTGGTGCTCGACGACGCAATCCTGGCGCGGCTGTGTCGTGAACGCGGCCTGCCGCAGCGCCGGTTGCCACACAACGATGCCGATCCCGCCATCCAGCGCGAATTCACCGCGTGGGTCAGCTGGGCATTGTGCGATACCAGGGCCGATGCGGTCTTTACCAGCGAAGCGTATGGCGACGGTTTTGCGGCCGACCTGGGCGCCTGGTATGGCGCGCGGCTGGGCGCGCCGGCGCCCGTGGAGCATGTCTGCGTCGACCGGCAGCGGCTGGCGGTGCCGGTGTCGGGAACGGCCGTGCGCGCGCAGCCGCATCTGGCGTATGCGTACCTGCATCCTGCGGTGCGCGCCCATTTCATCGAGCGCGTGTGCCTGCTGGGCGGGGAATCGAGCGGGAAAACGACGCTTGCTGCCAGCCTGGCCGCGCGCCTCGGCACGTGCTGGGCGCCGGAGGTCGGCCGTGAACGCTGGGATGCGCAGGGCGGCAAGCTCGGTTACGAGGATATGCTCAGTATCGGCCAGGGCCAGGTGGCGCGCGAAGACCTGCTGGCGCGCGAGGCGAAGCGCTGGCTGATCTGCGATGGCAGTGCGCTGACGTCACTGTTCTACAGTCTCGATGGATTCGGGCGCGCCGACCCCGCGCTCGAGGCGCTGGCGCGCCGTCCGTATGCTGTGAAGTTCGTGTGCGCGCCGGACATCCCGTTCATCCAGGACGGCACCCGGCGCGACGCGGCGTTTCGCGCGCACCAGCACCGCTGGTATCTTGCGGCGCTTGCGCGGCTGGACATGCCGTATGTGCTGCTCGAAGGGCCCCTGGAACAGCGTCTCGCGAAAGCGCACGCAGTGTTGACGGCCGGGACCCTGGACGATCAGGCCTGCGCAGCGTACGGCGGGTAATCGATATAGCCCCTGGCATCACCCCCGTAGTAGGTGCTGCGGTCCGGCTCGGCCAGTGGCCAGCCGTTGCGCAGGCGCGCGACCAGGTCGGGGTTCGAGATGAACGGCTTGCCAAACGCGGCCAGGTCGATCACGCCATCGTGGATCATCTTGTCCGCGCGCTCGCGCGTCATGCCGCCAGCCAGGATCAGTGCAGTCTCGGGCAGCGTGGGGCGGAACGCGCGCAGCAAGTCCTGGATCTTGTCGGACACGGTCGGTCCGGACGCCTTGTCGCCCATGCCGTAGCCGGATTGGTCCATGATGTGGACATAGGCGATGCGGCGTTCCCCGAGCGCGGCGACCAGCGCCGTGTAGGTGGCGTCGATGTCGTCGTACAGCGGCATGTCGAACAGGCGGCCGTAGGGCGACAGGCGGATGCCCACGCGCTCGTGGCCGATGCGGGCGACGACGGCATCGACGACTTCGAGTGCGAAGCGCAGGCGGTTGTCCATCGTGGCTGCGCCGTATTCGTCGTCGCGGTCATTGACCAGCGGGTTGAGGAACTGCTCCAGCAGATAGCCATTGGCACCGTGGATCTCGACGCCGTCGAAACCGGCCTCGATGGCATTGGCAGCGGCGTTGCCAAAATCCTGCACCACGCGCGCCACCTCGTCGGTCGCAAGCTGGCGCGGTTGGGTGGTGGCCACCATGCCCGGCGTGCCGTCGTCCTTGACACCATAGGCCATGGCGCCTTGCGCGGTTTTCGAGCTGGCGCTGACGGGATCGATGCCATCGGTCTGGATGCTCGGGTGCGACACGCGGCCCACGTGCCAGAGCTGCGCGAACATCTTCGCGCCGACGGCGTGCACGGATTGGGTCGTCAGGCGCCAGCCGGCGATCTGCGCGGGCGTATAGATGCCGGGATTGAACAGGTAACCCTGGCCTTCGCGCGAGATGGGCGTGCCTTCGCTGACGATCAGGCCGGCGGTGGCGCGCTGGGTGTAGTACAGCGCCACGGTTTCAGTGGCGACGTCGTCCGGCGCACGGGCCCGGGTCAGGGGCGCCATCACGATGCGGTTGACGAGAGGGAGAGAAGCGAGCTTGAATGGCGAGAATAGCTGGTGCATGGCGTCCTTGTAGCGTTGTGGATGGATGCGGCCAGCATAAATGAATTCGAAGAATTGGATGACCGGCACGCTAGCGAATCGGGCCATCACGCTCTGCGAGGCCGGGTTCACTCCCGCCATTTGCCAATTCGTCGCACCGCCCCTTGCCGCTGGCACGCCGGCTCGGCACAATGGATTGTCCCTGTCCTTATTACCGTGATTTTCTGAAGCGAGTCCACATGGCCAGCATCTCTCCGCCGATTCACCAGCAACGACGTGCGCACCTGCGGCGCGTGCTGACCGATTTTCCGCTGTCGATCGGCATCAGCGCGCTGCTGGCATGTTTCATCAGTCTGGTCACGGGACGCTTTCTCGAAAACATGCTGGTCTCGGTCCTGATCGGCATCGTGGCCTTCACGATCGTGTATGGCGGGCGGCTGCTGTTCATCAAGCGGCCGGTCTGGCGCCTGCGCGAATGGGCCATGTTCGCTGCGCTGGCGGTGCTGGCGGCGCCGGTTGCCCACTTCACCGGCCTGTACACGGCCGGGCTGTTGCTCGGTATTCGTACGCCGACGCTGGCGGAATACCCGTCCGCCGACCGCATCAGCATGATCGTCTTCACCTTCCTGGGCACGACACTGATGGTCGTGCTGATCCGGAACCGCGAACGCATGCGGCGCGCCCAGGAAGAGCAGGCCGAGGCGCACCTGCGCGCGCAGATCATCGAGCGCCAGGCGTTACAGGCGCAGCTGCGCCTGCTGCAGGCGCAGATCGAACCGCACATGCTGTTCAATACGCTGGCCAATCTGCAGGGCCTGATCGCGCTCGACCCGGCGCGTGCCAGCGACATGCTCGACCAGCTGATCCAGTACCTGCGCGCCACGCTGAGCGTATCGCGCAGCGAGACCACGACGCTCGAGCAGGAATTTGCCGCCATGGGGGCGTACCTGGGCCTGATGGGCGTGCGCATGGGCGAGCGGCTGCGCTACCGGCTCGACCTGCCGCCGGCGCTGCGCACTGCGCGCCTGCCCACGATGCTGTTGCAACCGCTGGTCGAGAATGCGATCGTGCACGGCGTGGAGCCGAAGATCGATGGCGGCGAGATCACCATCAGCGCGGCGATCGAGGGCGACAGCCTGGTGCTTGACGTCCACGATACGGGTCTGGGTCTGGGGCTGTGTACGGGCCAGGTGCCTGCGCGGCGTGGTGGTGGCGTCGGCGTGGCCACGTCGCGTGAACGGCTCGAGGCCCTGTATGGTGAGCGCGCATCGATGACCTTGAATCCGGCGCTGCCGCAAGGTACGCTGGCCCGATTGACCCTGCCTCTGGAGTTCGACGAATGACCCGTGCGCTGATTGCCGAAGACGAACCAATCCTGGCCGCCACGCTGGCCAAAACACTGCAAGGCCTGTGGCCCGGCCTCGACATCGTCGCGACTGCGCCCAACGGCGTCGTCGCCGTGGAGCAGGCCCTGGCGCTGCGACCGGACGTGCTGTTCCTGGACATCCGCATGCCGGGCCAGAGCGGTCTGGAAGTGGCAGAAGAACTCGCCGAGCGCTGGGAGGGACCGGCGCCGTTTCCGCACATCGTGTTCGTCACCGCGTTTGATGACTACGCGGTGCAGGCGTTCGAGCACGCGGCGTTCGACTACGTGCTCAAACCGGTCAGCAGCGCGCGGCTGGGCAAGACCGTCGAGCGGCTGCGTGGGGCGCTGGAGGCGCGCACGGCGCTGGTGCCGGATGCACTGGGCCAGCTGCTCGGGCAGTTGCAGGCGCTGGCGCCACGCGCCGCACCAAGCGAGCGCTTGGGCGTGATCCGGGCGGCGGTCGGCAACGCGGTGCGCATGATTCCGGTAGCAGACGTCGTGTACTTCCAGGCGATCGACAAGTATGTGAATGTGGTCACCGCAGACGCCGAAGCGCTGATCCGGGTGCCGCTGAAGGAATTGCTGCCGCAGCTCGACAGCACGCAGTTTCGTCAGGTGAGCCGCAGCACGGTGGTGAATATGGGATGCGTGACCAGCGCGGTGCGCGATGATCTGGGCAAGGTGATGCTGACGTTGCGTGGCCGGCCGGAAAAGCCGCGTGTCAGTCCCGTATATGCGCATTTGTTCAGGCAGATGTAGTGCATGCACCGAAGCATAGCCGGCAGATTGGGTAAAATGCCCGCTTTCGTCAGATTAGCAAACACCATGGAACTCCGCGCCGCCGCGCTGCACGCACTGCTCGACGCCGACCCCGCCGCCAAAGCCAGGGCGGTCGCCGCGCTGGCTGCTGCGTGCAAGGCCGGTCAGGTCGCCATCGACACCCAGGCCGTCATGACGGCGCCGCCCGGCATCCCTGGCCGTCCGATGCGCCCCGAACTGGTGCCGCCGTTGCAGGTGGGCCGCCGCTCGATGGGCACACCGGAAGGGCGCGCGATGCTGGTCCACGCGCTGGCGCACATCGAATTCAATGCCGTCAATCTGGCGCTCGACGCCCTGTGGCGTTTCGATGGCATGCCAGAGCAGTACTATCTGGACTGGTTGCTGGTGGCCGATGAAGAGGCGTTGCATTTCACGATGCTGAGCGATCATCTGGGCACGCTCGGGTATGCGTACGGCGACTTCCCGGGCCACGACAGCCTGTGGGAGATGGTCGCCAAGACCAGTGACGACGTGCTGGCGCGCATGGCGCTGGTGCCGCGCACGCTCGAAGCGCGGGGTCTGGACGCGATCCCGCCGCTGCGCAAGAAGATCGCGCAGGCGGGCGACCTGGCTGCGGCGCTGATCCTCGACCGCCTGCTGGTCGATGAAGTGGGGCATGTCGAAATCGGCAACCGCTGGTATCTCGAGCTGTGCCTGGCGCGCGGCCTCGAGCCGATCGGCACCTACGATGAACTCACCGTGCGCTACAAGGCGCCGGTGCTCAAGGGGCCCTTCAATATCGAGGGACGCCGCGCGGCCGGCTTTTCCGAGGCCGAGCTGGCACGCTATCGCTGACATGGACGATGCGGCGTCGGACAGCACCGGCTTTCTGCTGACGCGCCACTGGCGCGACACGCCTGCCGGCTGCGAAGTCGAGTTCTGGCTTGCCACCGACGCCGGCCCGCGCTGCGTGCGCATCCCGCTGCAGACCCCGGTCGCCTTCATTCCCGAAGCGCAGCGCGGCACGGTCGAACAACTGCTGCAGGATGAACGGGGCTGGGAATTGCGCCCGCTCGACCTGCTCGACTTTCAACACCGGCCCGTCGCCGGCCTGTACTGCCGCAAATACCGCCAGCTGATGCAGATCGAACGGCGCCTGCGCCAGCATGGTCTGGACGTGTTCGAGGCCGACGTGCGCCCGCCCGAGCGCTACCTGATGGAGCGTTTCATCACCGCGCCCGTCGTGTTTGCGGGTCAGCCGGTCGAGGGCAATCCGCAGTTGCTGGTCGAGGGCGTGATGAAGCCCGCGCCCGGCTACCGGCCGACCATCCGCACCGTGTCGCTCGATATCGAGACCACGTTCCAGGGCGAGCTGCGCTCGATCGCGCTCGAAGGGTGCGGGCAGCGCCAGGTGTACATGCTGGGGCCACCCAATGGCATCGATGGCCCGCGCGATTACGATCTTGAGTATTGCGCCACCAGGCGCGAGCTGCTCGACCGCATGGAAGCGTGGTTCGTGCAGCACGACCCAGACGCGATCATCGGCTGGAACGTGATCCAGTTCGACATGCGCGTGCTGCAGCGCCATGCCGAGGGCATGAAGCGCCCGCTGCGGCTGGGCCGCGACGGCAGCGCGATCGAGTGGCGCGAGGCCGGTGGCGAAGGCGGTGGCAATGGTGGCGGCAACCGCGGCGGCCAGGAACACTACTTCATCTGCATCGCCGGGCGCCTCGTCATCGACGGCATCGACGCGCTGCATTCGGCCACCTGGACCTTCCCGTCGTTCAGTCTTGAAAACGTCTCGCGCACGCTGCTGGGCGTGGGCAAGGCGATCGACAATCCCCATGACCGCATGGCCGAAATCGACCGCATGTTCAACGAGGACAAGCCGGCGCTGGCCTATTACAACGTCATGGATTGCGAGCTGGTCACCCGCATCTTCGACAAAACCCGGCTGCTGGACTTCCTGCTCGAGCGGGCCAGCGTGACGGGACTGGCGGCCGATCGCAGCGGCGGCTCGGTGGCCGCGTTCGAGCATCTGTACATGCCGCTGCTGCACCGCCAGGGCCGGGTGGCGCCGAACATCGGCGACGTCGAGGGCGCCGACAGCCCGGGCGGGTTCGTGATGGATTCACGCTCGGGCCTGTACGACTCGGTGCTGGTGCTGGATTACAAAAGCCTGTACCCGTCGATCATCCGCACCTTCCTGATCGACCCGCTGGGCTTGATCGAGGGCCTGCGCGAGCCCGAGGAGACCACGGTGCCCGGCTACCGGGGTGGCCGTTTTTCACGCACCCGGCACTGCCTGCCGAACATCGTCACGCAGGTGTGGGCGGGCAGGGAAGCGGCCAAGAAGGCGCAGAATGCGCCGCTGTCGCAGGCGCTCAAGATCATCATGAATGCCTTCTATGGCGTGCTTGGTACGACCGGCTGCCGCTTTTTCGACCCGCGCCTGGCCTCGTCGATCACGATGCGGGGCCACGACATCATGCACCGCACGCGCGCGCTGATCGAAGAGCAGGGCTACCAGGTCATCTACGGCGACACCGATTCGACCTTCGTCTGGCTGGGTGCACCGCATACCGAAGACGATGCGCGCCGCATCGGGAACACATTGGTCAAGCATGTGAACGGCTGGTGGAAGACGCATCTGGCAACTGAACTGGGCATCGAGAGCGCGCTGGAGCTGGAATACGACGTGCACTTCCGGCGCTTCCTGATGCCCACCGTGCGTGGTTCGGACGAAGGCAGCAAGAAGCGCTATGCCGGGCTGGCCACCACGCCAGAAGGCGGCGACGAGATGGTCTACAAGGGCCTGGAAACGGTGCGCAGCGACTGGACGCCGCTGGCGCAGCAGTTCCAGCAAGGCCTGTACGAACGGATCTTCAAGGGCGAACCGTACGAGGACTTCGTGCGCGAGCTGGTGGCGCGGATGCTGCGCGGCGAGTGCGATGACGATCTGGTGTACCGCAAGCGCCTGCGCCGCGCGCTGGACGACTACGAACGCAACGTCCCGCCGCACGTGCGCGCGGCGCGCATGGCCGATGAACACCACCTGCGCAACGGCCGCCACGCGCTGTACCGCAAGGGCGGCTGGATCCGCTACGTGATGACGCACGATGGGCCGGAACCGCTGGAGCTGCGCCGCTCGCCGATCGATTACGAGCATTACCTGACGCGCCAGCTAGAACCGATCGCCGATGCGATCCTGCCATTTTTGGGCGACAGTTTTGCCAATCTCACCCGCCACATCACCAGCGGGCAGGGCGCGTTGTTCTAGCCTGCGGCCCAGGCCTGGCGCAGGCAGCGGCGCGGCGCGGCAATGCTGCGGTACATGAGGTAGCGGCTGCCCGGGACCTTCAGCGCACCGGCAAACAGCAGGTCGCGCCACAATCCCTTGCCGTCAAGCTGGAAGCATGGCGTGAGCGTCCGGCTCAGGGCCTGGTAGGCGCGCACGGTGCGCAGGCGGCTGGCCGAATAGCGCAGCGCCCCGGCGGCAGCGCCGTGCACATCGACGCAACGGGCCAGCACCAGCGCGTCCTGCACCGCCAGCGTCGTGCCCAGGCCCAGTTGTGGACTCATGGCGTGGCCGGCGTCGCCGACGATGCAGATCGGGCCGGCTGCCAGCCGTGACGGCCGCGCGTGGTGGTAGCGGGCGAACGCCAGCTGGCTGTGGGAATGGAGACGGTCCACGACCGGCTTCGATTCGGGCCAGAGGGCAAGCAGTTCCCGTTTCCAGTCGTCCAGCGGTGCGGCGCGCCAGGCGTCATAGCGGTCGCTGCGCAGACTCCAGAACAGCGACACGCGCAGCGCGCCGTTCACACGCTCGGTCGGCATGATGCCGTACATACGCTCGGTGCCACCGTAGCGCTGCGCCAGCAGCTGCGCATCGGGCCAGTCGTCCAGGTCGATCAAGGCCCACAGCGCGCCCCACGTGTACTGGTGCGAAGCCACCGCCAGGCCGGTGGCCGCCGGCAGCATCGACGAGGCGCCGTTGGCGATCACGACCAGGTCGAAGCGGTGCGACACGCCACCTGCATCGACGGTGCCAGCGCCGTTCTCGACGCCGATGGCGCCCACGGCGCAGCCGAAGTGCAGGCGCACGCCCAGGGCGTGGCATTCCCGTTCCAGCACACCGCCCAGCGCCGATCGGCTGACGGCGCGCGCCTGCAGGCCGGTATAGGGGATGTCGACCAGGGTCCAGCCACGCTCGCACTGGCCGACGAGGCGATCGATCGGCAGGCTGATGGCGTTGAACGCTGCGCCCACGCCCAGTTCATCGAGCGCCGCCACGCCCTGTGGCTGCATCAGGACACCGGCGCCAAGCGTTGCCAGCGCCGGGTGTTTTTCAAACACGTCGACCGTGTGTCCGGCGCGGGCGAAGGCGATTGCCGTGGCCAGGCCGGCAGTGCCAGCGCCGATGACGCCGATATGCAGGCGCTTGGCAGGGGAAGCAGCCATAGGTATCCTTGTGGAAATAGTTGCACAAGTATACCTCGCTGCCGGTAGAGCACGCTCGGCCCCGGAGGGCGCCGTCGTCGTCGTCGTCGTCGGCGGCGCTGTACAACGTCAGCGGCAACGCCGATGGCTGCCGATATCAGCCAGGCTGTCGACGCGGCCATCCACGGTGATGGCTTGCAGGCACTGTCGGGTACGGCCATTCCACCAGATCGTGCCCTTGCCATCGCCGCCCGACTGGAAACCATCGACGCGGATGAAGCCGCGCGATTCGAGACTGTTCTCGGCGCCCGAGGCGCGGGCGCCGTTCAGGTCGGATACATCCACTGACGGGGCATAACCGCCGCCCCAGCGGTGATCGTCACGGTAGGATGAATTCTGGCCCCGTTGCCGGACCCCGCTTTCGTAGCCGGAACTGTACGCATCCCGGCGTGAATAGTTGTGGTACGGCTGGTTATAGATGCCATCGTTGTAACCGCGCTCGTAGTCGGCTTCCTGCTCCCGGTCCGGGTAGTGCCGGCCATCGTCGTGGTGACCCGATTTGTGCGACGCGAGCGCTGCGATGAGCGCGATGGCGCCGACGGCGCCGATCGCGACTGCCGCATTGTTGTTGTCACTTTTCTGGTTGCAGTCGCCGTTGGCCACGTCGGAGATTGCCGCGAACCGGCCATCGCTCGTCCTGACCATCACGCACTGCTTGCGCGAGGCATTCCACCAATAGGTGTACGACGCGCTACCGGACTGGTGGCCGGTAATCGACACCCAGCCCCGCGATTCGAGTTCGCTCTCGCCACCCGCGGCGCGGGCGCCGACCAGGTCGCGCAGAGCGTCGGCGCTGGCGGCGATGGACGCCGTTGGGGTCAAGGCGGTGGCCAGTGCCACGCATGCCACGACAAGTTGCTGCATCGTTTTCGTCATCAGCGATCTCCTTCCAGCTATCTGTCAACTAAAACCAGCGTCTCGGGTCCGGTTCACCAGATCGGGTTCGTCAGATTCCCATCCAGCTTCTTTCGCAGTTGCCGGCATCGATTGCACTTGTCCATTACCCCGCGATGTGGTGACCGGTGCGTTCATCCGCCAACGACGAACGCATCCGGGACCCGATAGAGTTCGATGGCGCCAATCCGGATGATCTGCAGGTCGCCTTGCCGTTGCACTTCCAGGCCGGCGGCAGCATCGCTGCCCGTTGCCTGCCCGTTCGTGAAGAAGATGCGCCGGTGGCCCCCGTCGGGCGTGGTGAGCTCGATGGTCGTGGTGCCCCCCGCGCGGCGAATGACACCTGCCTTGCAGGGGCCTGGCCTGCCGCCGGCCGACGTCGTGCAGGTGATGTCTGCTGTCGCGTGGTAACGGGTGCCGGGAACCAGCGCGTCGCTGGCGGCTGACATGGTGGCGGCTGAGGTGTTGGCAACTGGCGCATCGCGAAGATCGATGCGCAGCATGTAACGGGCGACCTCGTTGCGGCGCGCGGCATTGCGCATCAGGTAGACCAGCACACGGTACGACCCGTCGCCCGGGACCGGGGCGGCGAAGTGATTGCCGCTTGATGCGCCCACGAACAGTGCTTCGCCGGTGCTGTCCGGCGCAATAACGTTGATATACGCGGATGCATTGTTCGGTTTGAAATCCACCGTCAGCAGTTGTCCGGCGCGCGCAGCGACCAGGTAGCCGTGGTCGGCATCCCCCTTGATCGCGCCGGTCAGGGTGATGGTGTGGCGACCAGGGGCGAACACGATGTTGGTCTGTTGCTGGGCCGCGGCGGGCGCTGCCAGCAGCAGGGTAATGGCGTACAGTGCGGCGAAAAGGGCATGCGACATGGGGTCTCCGGACACACGTGTCATGGGCGCAGCGGCACCGACACCAGGGTGATACCGTCGACCGTCGCGATGAATTTACCGCCGAGCTGCAGCGCGGCGGCTTGTGTCGGGCACCCGACGAGGAGGGCGGTGTGGTCAAGGAAATCGACGGTGGCCGCGCTTTCGCCGATGCGCCGACAGGGCGCACCGGCTGCGGGATACCCGTCGCCGAAGGGCGTCAACGTGGCTGGCCACGGTATGGTCCGTGCCGCCGGCCCGGCGACGGCTGCCGGTCGCTGGACGCATGAGGACAGCGTGAGCGTCGCGGCAAGTGCTGACGCGGTGAATGTGCCATATGGATGCATGGGTCGTCCCCTTCCACCAACGAGTTCGCCAATGGTGCTGCTGTCGCCATCCCTGATCCGCTTCGAAACGATACTGGCGCTGTTCTACATCTCCTGTCAAGACGGCGCTATGCAGTGCGGGCAGTCCGCTCGGCGTGGCCGGTTGCGCGGGATCGCAGGCGCGCTCACAGGGGCGCATACGCACAGATTCGGGTGTATTCTTCGCCTCATGGCCACCGGGCGGCGCGTGACTGTATGGCAGTCCGGAACGGCAGGTGTGACAATTCGTGGTTTTTTTGCACCGACCGACGCTAAATCTGCGACGCTTTCGGTCTGTAATGACCCAAGGACCTGCAGCCCGTCTACAATGATTTCCGGACAGCATTACTTTTGACAGGATCAGCCATGAAATCGGTACAACAAGAAGTCGATGAGCGCAGCAATCTGACGGGAACCAACAAGTTCGAATTGCTGCTGTTCCGCCTCGGTGG
>Ga0308160_10003902_pt1 | contig 16350 bp, 15 predicted proteins | sample PhyFR1_FD_201036 | JGI IMG/M metagenome (GOLD analysis project Ga0308160, IMG submission 201036) | Phyllosphere microbial communities from UC Gill Tract Community Farm, Albany, California, United States - DLSLF.R1 | ecosystem: Host-associated > Plants > Phyllosphere > Unclassified | place: USA...
ACACGGAATTGTTCGGTCCGCTGCTGCTGACGCAGGAAGTGCTGCGCGAGCCGCTGGTCTACCGCGACTTCATGCTGCAGGTGCCGACCGGATCCGGGCTCGGCGTCGAGATCGATACCGACCGGCTGCACGCGCTGCGGCGCGAATAAGAACTGGAAAGGAGACAAGCATGCTGTTCCACGTACGAATGAACGTCAACCTGCCGGCCGCGATGCCGGCCGAGCAGGCCGCCCGCTTCAAGCAGGACGAGAAGGCGCTGGCCCACAAACTGCAGGAACAAGGCAAATGGCGCCACCTGTGGCGCATCGCCGGCCAGTACGCCAATGTCAGCATCTTCGATGTCGAGAGCGTCGACGAGCTGCACACGCTGCTGACGGCCCTGCCGCTGTTCCCCTACATGCAGATCGACGTGATGCCGCTGTGCCGCCATCCGTCCTCGATCCGCGAAGACGACCGCTGAAACCACCTATTCATTACCAAGAAGGAGACAATGATGAACCACGCAGACATCGAAACCCTGGCCAGGAACTGGGTCGTGGACGCCGCCGACCGCCCCGCCGACCCGCGCGTGCAGCAGGTCGTGGTGCGCCTGCTGGGCGACCTGTGCAAGGCCATCGAGGACCTGGACATCACGCCGAGCGAATTCTGGAGCGGCCTGTCCTACATGGCCGCCGCCGGCGCCGCCAACGAACTGGGCCTGCTGGCCGCCGGCCTCGGACTGGAGCGCTTCCTCGACATCCGCGCCGACGAGGCCGAGCAGAAGGCCGGCCTGTCCGGCGGCACCCCGCGCACCATCGAAGGCCCGCTGTACGTGGCCGGCGCGCCGGAAAGCGTGGGCTTCGCCCGCCTCGACGACGGCAGCGAAGCGGACCGCGCGGAAACCCTGTTCATGCAGGGCACCGTGTTCGACCAGGACGGCAAGCCGCTGCCGAACGCGAAGGTCGAGGTCTGGCATGCCAACCTGATGGGGAATTATTCGTTCTTCGACCGCACCCAGTCCGACTTCAACCTGCGCCGCACCATCGTGACCGATGCCGACGGTCGCTACCAGTTCCGCAGCATCGTCCCGGTCGGCTATGGCTGCCCGCCCGACGGCACCACCCAGCAGCTGCTCGACCTGCTCGGCCGCCATGGCCAGCGTCCGGCGCACATCCATTTCTTCGTCAGCGCCCCCGGCCACCGCAAGCTGACCACCCAGATCAACATCGACGGCGACGAACTGCTGTGGGACGACTTCGCCTTTGCCAGCCGCGAAGGCCTGGTGCCGCCGATCACGCGCATCGACGATCCGAAGCAGCTCGACCAGAAGCAGCTGGACAAACCGTTCGCCTCGATCGATTTCGACTTCCACCTGTACCGCGAGACCGTGGCCGCTCCGGCAGCCGAAGTCGATCGTCCGCGCGCCGCCGCCTGAGGAGTGCCGCCATGATCCCGATCATTCCTGTCGACGCGTTCAAGCCCAGGCGCCTGGACGACTACCTGGTCGAGGACGCCGCCACCGGCGACCATCGCCTGCACCGCAGCGCCTTCACCGACGAAGCGCTGTTCGAACTCGAAATGAAGCACATCTTCGAGGGCAACTGGATCTACCTGGCGCACGAGAGCCAGGTCGCAGGGTCAACGACTACTACACGACGTATATCGGGCGCCAGCCGGTGTTCATCGCGCGCAACCGCCAGGGCGAGCTGCACGCCTTCATCAACGCCTGCAGCCACCGCGGCGCCCAGCTGTGCCGCCACAAGCGCGGCAACAAGGCGACCTACACCTGTCCGTTCCACGGCTGGACCTTCAACAACAGCGGCAAGCTGCTGAAGGTGAAGGACCCGGAAAGCGCCGGCTACCCGGAATGCTTCAACAAGGAGGGCTCGCACGACCTCAAGAAGCTGGCGCGCTTCGGCAACTACAAGGGCTTCCTGTTCGGCAGCGTGAACCCGGACGTGGCGCCGCTGGAGGAATTCCTGGGCGAGGCCGCCAAGATCATCGACATGATCGTCGACCAGTCGCCCGAAGGCCTGGAAGTCCTGCGCGGCGCGTCGACCTATACCTTCGACGGCAACTGGAAGCTGCAGGCGGAAAACGGCGCCGACGGCTACCACGTGACGGCGGTCCACTGGAACTATGCGGCCACCACCAACCGCCGCAAGGAAGAGCAGGCGGCGCGCGAGGACAACATCCGCGCCATGGACGCCGGCAACTGGGGACGCCAGGGCGGCGGCTTCTATGCCTTCGACCACGGCCACATGCTGCTGTGGTCGCAGTGGGCGAACCCGCAGGACCGCCCGAATTTCGCGCGCCACACCGAATTCGCCGAAAAGTACGGCAGCGCGACCGCCGACTGGATGGTGCAGCGTTCGCGCAACCTGTGCCTGTATCCGAACCTCTACCTGATGGACCAGTTCAGCTCCCAGATCCGGGTGCTGCGCCCGCTGGCCGTGGACAAGACCGAGGTGACGATCTACTGCATCGCGCCGAAGGGCGAGTCGGCCGAGGCCAGGGCGCACCGGATCCGCCAGTACGAGGATTTCTTCAACGTCAGCGGCATGGCGACGCCGGACGACCTGGAAGAGTTCCGTGCCTGCCAGCAGGGCTACAACGGCGGCGCCATGCAATGGAACGACATGTGCCGCGGCGTCACCCACTGGATCCAGGGCGCCGACCAGGCGGCCCGGGACATCGGCCTGGCGCCGGTGATGAGCGGCGTGCGCACCGAGGACGAAGGCCTGTACACGGTGCAGCACCGCTACTGGCTGGAGGTGATGAAGGCCGCATTCGCCCAACAGGCCGCGCAAGGAGACGCCAAATGAACGCCGCCGTGAACGTCATCGCCATGCAGGACATCCTGTCCTTCCTCTACCGCGAGGCGCGCCTGCTCGACGACGAGCAATGGGACGACTGGCTCGCATGCTACGCCCCCGGAGCGCGCTTCTGGATGCCGTCCTGGGACGACGACGGCACCCTGGTGCAGGATCCGGAACGCGAGATCTCGCTGATCTACTACCCCGACCGCCGGGGCCTGGAAGACCGCGTGTTCCGCATCAAGACCGAGCGCTCCAGCGCCACGATTCCGGACACCCGGACCAGCCACAACATCGCCAACGTGGAACTGGAAAAGGTCGACGGCGCGGCCCACACGGTGCGCTTCAACTGGCACACGCTGAGCCACCGCTACAAGACCAGCTACAGCTATTTCGGCATGTCGCGCTACGTGATCGATTTCTCCGGTCCGCAGCCGCGCATCCTGGACAAGGTTGTCGTGCTCAAGAACGACTACATCAGCCAGGTCATCGACATCTATCATATTTAAGTGCAGGAATCAGGAGCCGGTCATGACCCATACGATCGCACTGCAGTTCGAAGACGGCGTCACCCGCTTCATCAGCTGCAACCCCAACGAAAAACTGGCCGACGCGGCCTACCGCCAGAAAGTCAACATCCCGCTCGACTGCCGCGACGGCGCCTGCGGCACCTGCCGCGGCCATTGCGAATCCGGGCAATACGAGATGCCGCCGGAAAGCTACATCGAGGATGCGCTGGAGCCGCAGGATGCCGCCGCCGGCCACGTGCTGGCCTGCCAGATGCGCCCGACCTCGGACTGCGTGGTCAGGATTCCCGCCACCTCGGGCGCCTGCAAGACCGGCGTCGCCGATTTCGGCGCGAAGATCGCGGCGGTCGATCAGCTGTCGGCGTCGACCATCCGCCTCTCGGTGACGCTCGACCAGCCCGACGCGCTGGACTTCCTGCCGGGGCAGTACGTCAACGTGAAGGTGCCCGGCACCGAACACACCCGCTCGTACTCCTTCAGTTCCGCGCCGGGCGCCGGCGTCGCCAGCTTCGTCGTGCGCAACGTGCCGGGCGGCCTGATGAGCGACTACCTGAGCGCACAGGCCGAGGCCGGCCAGGCGGTGTCCTTCGCCGGCCCGTTCGGCAGCTTCTACCTGCGGCCGGTCACGCGCCCCGTGCTGATGCTGGCCGGCGGCACCGGCATCGCGCCCTTCCTGTCGATGCTCGACGTGCTGGCGGCGAAAGGCTTCGCCCAGCCGGTGCGCCTGGTCTATGCCGTGACCAACGACCATGACCTGGTCGGACTCGAGCAGCTGGAGCGCATCGCGGCCGCCCACCCGCGGTTCCAGTACGTGACCGCGGTCGCGGCGCAAGCCAGCACGCATCCGCGCAAGGGCTATGCGACCGCGCACGTCGAGCCGGGCTGGATAAATGGCGGCGACGTCGACGTCTACCTGTGCGGACCGGTGCCGATGGTCGAAGCCGTACGCGGCTGGATGGAGAGCACCGGCATCAAGCCGGCCAACTTCTACTTCGAGAAATTCTCGGCCAGCAGCGGAGGCGCGGCATGATCCACCCGGACCGCTTCAGGGACCAGGTCATGGTCGTCACCGGCGCCGCCCAGGGCATCGGCCGCGGCGTCGCGCTCGCCGCGGCGCGCGAGGGTGCGCAACTGGTCCTGGCCGACCGCTCCCCGCTCGTGCACGAAGTCGCCCACGAAGCCGCGGCCTTCGGTGCGCAGGTATCCGTCGCCGAAGTCGACCTCGAAACCTGGGCCGGGGCCCAGGCGCTGATGGCGCGCGCGCTCGACGACTACGGCCGCATCGACATCCTCGTCAACAACGTCGGCGGCACGATCTGGGCCAAGCCCTACCAGGAATACGAAGAGGCGCAGATCGAGGCCGAGATCCGGCGCTCGCTGTTCCCGACGCTGTGGTGCTGCCGCGCCGTGCTGCCGGCCATGATCGAGCGCCGCGGCGGCGCCATCGTCAACGTGTCCTCGGTGGCCACGCGCGGCATCTACCGCATCCCGTATTCGGCGGCCAAGGGCGGCGTCAATGCGATGACCGCGAGCCTGGCCTTCGAGCATGCGCAGGACGGCATCCGGGTCAACGCCATCGCGACCGGCGGCACCGAAGCGCCGCCGCGCAAGGTACCGCGCAATCCGCAGCCGCTGAGCGAACAGGAGCAGGCCTGGTACCAGGGCATCGTCGACCAGACCAGGGCCACCAGCCTGATGCACCGCTACGGCACCATCGACGAACAGGTCGGCGCCATCCTGTTCCTGGCGTCGAAGGAAGCCTCATACATCACCGGCACCGTCCTGCCCGTCGGCGGCGGCGACCTGGGTTAAAGGAGAGCTCATGCCATTCGCTCGCATCGACGGCGTTCGCCTTCATTACGACACCCAGGGCAGCGAGGCCCTGCCCTGCCTCGTGCTGTCGAATTCACTCGGCACCGACCTGTCCATGTGGGAGCGCCAGGCCACCGCGCTGGCCGAGGCATTCCACGTGGTGCGCTACGACACGCGCGGCCACGGCCAGTCGGACCGCTGCTCGGCCCCGCTCGACGTCGCCCGCCTCGGACAGGACGTGATCGGCCTGCTGGACCACCTCGGTATCGGCCGCGCCCACTTCTGCGGCATCTCGATGGGCGGCCTGACCGGCCAGTGGCTCGCCATCCACGCGCCGCAGCGCATCGACAAGCTGGCGCTGGCCAACACGGCGGCGCGCATCGGCAACGCCGAAGGATGGACGGCGCGGGCAGCGCTGGTCCGGCGCGAAGGCATCGACAGGGTTGCCGACGGCGCCGCCAGCCGCTGGTTCACGGACGACTTCATCGTCCGCCAGCCGGAGGTGGTGCGGACCATGATCGGCACCTTGCGTGCCCAGGATTCCGAGTCGTACGCTGCCTGCTGCGACGCGCTGGCGGATTGCGACCTGTGCGATGCCGTGACAAGGATCGGCAGTCCGACGCTGGTGCTCGCCGGCGCGGCCGACCCGGTGGCTACGGTCGCCGATGCGCACTGGCTGGCGGGGCGGATCGACGGTGCGCGCGTGGAGGTGCTGCCGGCGTCTCATCTGTCGAACGTCGAGGCTGGCGAGCGGTTCACCGGCTTGCTGGGGCGCTTCCTGTCGGCCTGATCGACGTCAGCGATGCGGCGGTGCAAACGAAGAGGCCAGCGGATCGCTGGCCTTATTTGTGGATGCCAATAGCGTGTCAGTCTAGGAAAAAATCGACATCGCCGCGCTGCCGACGAGGAACAGTGTTCCGGCGCCGCCCATCAATGCACTGTCCCGGCGATTCAGGCTTCGATACTCTTGCCATGCCACCAGCACCAGACAGGCACCGATAGCAGCAATTCCAATCATGTAGTTTCCCATTTCATTCCTCCCTTAATCAGTCGTAGGGCCACGCTCCGGCAGCCGGGGCCCGATTCTTTTGCGTGGCAAATCAAGCATCAAGATGTCAGCAGAAGTTTTCGACATCAGGTCGCGCGTCCTGGACTGCCAGCACCATTCGTCGACGAGCCAGCGCCGGCGGTCGGACAGGATCAATAAATCCGCGCCTGTGGTCTCGACATAATGCGCAACAGATACGCCTGCAGGCTTTGGCAACAATGTGAGCGAGAATCTCGACCGGTCTATTCCGGATTCTTCCAGTATCCGCGCATAACCTTGTCTTATATCGTCTTCTACTCCATCCCGAACCATGTCGATAGCGCCATTCCTTACGCCTGCTGTGCGCATCTGCCCCTCTCCAGGCAGGTGATAGGCATGGACGATCGTGATCCTCGCATAGGGAAGGAGGCGGGCCATCACCTCGAGCATGTCAGGCAACGCACTCGATTCATCCCAAAGAAATACTGCATGGGAATACGATTTCCTGGGTTCCCGGCGCACCAACAATACCGGTTTGAGGCTGCTTCGCGATATACCGTGTATCAGATTAAAATTATGCAGGACGGGCCACCACGGATGGCTTTGCCACCCGATCACAATCAAGGTCGGCGCGATCTCATTGGCACGCTTGCAGGCGGATTCATGCAGGCCACCAAAATCAAATCGCGCAGACGAGCACATCCCGTAGAGTATTGTTGCGGCGGCAGACTCGGTTTTTACCTCGACCATGCTCCGGGCCAGTGAATCCATGTCCTCTTCACTTTGCCTGCTTGATATCGGCGGGGGCGAATTTCTTTTTTCTCCCGATTTTATGACGGACAAAAATTCTATCTTCCTGCAGTTGAACCCCACTGCAAGCAAAGCGGCACGCTTCGACGCATGCAGAAAAGGGTTCGGAAATAAGGATGCAACCAGGACGGTATTCGACACGATACTTCTCCTCTACCATCATCGTCCGATGTCAAACACTTCCGGGTCAGGAAGCGGACCATTCTTGCGCGGCAGATAATCTGCCATATGCCTGACGCCGGCCGGAATGTTCGGTTTCCCGGCCTGTTCCGATCAGCACATCGCAATGGGACTTGTTGATGATGCTGAAGAAGCAGCTTCCGAATCCCAGCCAGCCCATCGGCCTTTTTGCATTCCTGCCCACGACGATCAGGTCAGCATCGTTCTGCCGAGCAACCGCATCCACGGCGGCATGCGGACTTCCATATCGGAGCGCACAAGTTGCCGAGCCAATCGAATCCGCAAAGTGCGCGAGGAGCGCATCAAGCCGTCGCTGCATTGCCACCCGGCCCTGCTCCCTGTACATGCTGATGATGCGCGGGTGCACTTCCAGCTCGCGCATCAAGCGTTCGTCGGGCAACCGATAGGCATGCACGAAAATGAAATGTGCGTTCGGCGCCAGAACCGCCGCCGATCTGACCCCACACATGGACGCGTGAGAAAAGTCGGTGGCAACGACGACCGTCCTGTAGTCTTCCACTGGTTTTTCTTTAACGAGCAGCACCGGCGTATCGCTACCGGCCGAAATACGAACGGCACATGAGGGCGCGATACGTTCCAACAAAAGCTTCCGATCGCTTGCCCTGCAAATAACGAGATCGGCTCGTCGCCGTTTTGCCATCTCCAGCACAACATTTGCGCAGTTGTCGTGGCTTGATAGGGACGACCCTATCGACCTGTCGGGATCCAGCGATGCCTTGTCGATTCGCTGGATCTGCAGCTGCGACGCGAGTTGCTCGACTCGCGACATCAAGGGCTTCGATATTTGCTCATGCGTATCCACCAACAGCATATTTTTAATGCTGGCCATATAGCCTCCATTACCTGCGCTCGAAATAGCGCCGCGTGCTATCGATACGCGAACGCGCGCGTATGCAGCGAATCATGGGTTTTGCATTCAGAGCTGACGTTTATTCAAGCGTCTGCGGCGCGGGCACGCGCTCGGATTCATTCGTCCGATAGGGTCGACATGGATCGCGACGCGGAAAGTGCGCCACTGCTGAATGACTGATGGGAGGTGCTCGGAAGAATCTGGAATGTGACTTCAGATTCTGCCGAGCTCAGGAAAGCCAGGCGAGGTTTCGAGTGGACACTTGCAGCACACGGGCATGGAAATCATGCAGTCCGCGAGACAAGGCACACTGAGCAAATATCTTGAGGGTGAGTGCAGCCATACTCGACGCTTCCTTGCGGGAGTGAGGACAAATGCCATACATATGCATGCAGCTTTTGTTCACGTCGATTCCGGTGTAAATGTGAATTGATATAGCCGAGTATATACCACCTGTTTTTTTCGTCAACCGCACGCATTTCCGCGGCTTTCGTTCAGCCCGGCATGGATGAAGCAGCCTGTTCCCCGGGAGGCAGGCGCTTCACCAGCAGCTGGTCGATCCGGTAATGGTCGACGTCGACAACCTCGAAGCGCATGCCCTCGTACTCGACGCTGTCGGTCGGCTTGGGCACCTTGCGCAGCATGTACATCATGAAGCCGGCCGCGGTTTCGTAATTTTCTTCTTCCGGCAGCGTTTTCAGGTCGAGCATGCGCTTCATGTCGGCCGCCGGCGTGCTGCCGTCGACCAGCCAGGAACCGTCGTCACGCTGCATGACCTGCCGGTCCTGGTCCAGCGCCCCGCCCCAGTTGCCCATCACGGTCAGCATGATGTCGCTCAGCGTGATGACGCCGACCACCAGCGCGTATTCGTTGATCACCACGGCGAAGGTTTCCTTGGTCGCGCGGAAGCGGTCGAGCAGTTCCGACAGCGTCAGTGCGTCGGGAATGATCAGGACGGTCCGGATGCTCGACTCGTTGAGCGGCGACACCGACTGCTTGTTCAGCAGCCGGACCAGGATATCGCGGGTATCGACGTAGCCGATCACGCGGTCGATCACGCCGTCGCAGACCGGAAACTTGGACAGGTGATAGTTCGCGATCTTCTTGCGAATGCTGTCCTCGGTCTCGTCCAGGTTGAAGAACACCACGTTGTCGCGCATCGTCATCGCCGACGTCACGCCGCGCGATTCGAGTTCGAACACGTTCTCGATGAAGTGCTGCTCCTGTTTCTGCAGGACGCCGGCCTGCGCGCCGGCTTCGACGATGGCCGAGATCTCGGCGAAGGTGATGCGGTCTTCGCGCGTCGTCTCGACGCCGAACAGGCGGAACAGCAGGTTGGCCACCAGGTTCAGCGCCCACGAGAACGGCCGGCACAGACGGATGAAGATGTGGACCGGACGCACCACGGCGAGCGCGATGCGCTCCGGGCTGATCATCGCCAGGCGCTTGGGCATCAAGTCCGAGAACAGGATGAACAGGACGGTCACGAATACGAAGGACAAGGCGAAGGCGATGCTGTCCACCCAAGGGCCGCTGTAGAACAGCGACAGCCATGCGGCGAAATACGGGCGCAGTGCGCCTTCGCCCAGGATGCCGCCGAGGATGGCGATCGTATTCAGGCCGATCTGGGAGGCCGCGAAGAAGTCGGCCGACTGCGCCTGCAGGTGCATCACCTTCACGGCCCGCTCGTCGCCGGCTTCGGCCAGCAGCTTGAGCTTGATCTTGCGCGCACCCGCCAGCGAGATCTCCGTCAACGAGAGGAAACCGGCTGCGAGCACGAGGATTGCCAGTAGGGCGAGATGCTGGATCAGACTCACAGTACACCTGGGGTAACGTTGGAAAGTATTTGCATGCCAATACTTTAACATTTTGCAAGTCGACAGGTGTTCGGACTGCGGCGTGCATGGCAGGGGCTGCTGTCGCAAATCATGCGAAACGCATCGCTGGCACCCCGGTGTAGATCTTTTCCGCCGGCAAATTTTCCTGAGTGCATGTATACTTGCTGCATTCGCGCATCGTCGTGCGCGTTAATGGACGATGCGACAACTTGCCAGATTTCACAATGAAATTACGTCAACTTACCGTTTTCCTGGGCGGCTACCTGGCGACAGTCCTCGTCCTCGCCCGCCTGCACCACAGCTTTTCCGGGACTGCCTCGGTACCTACCATCGCCATCTGCACCGCCATCGCCCTGCTGATCGGTTTCGCCGCCGGCACCTCGGAAACAGTCGCTCGTCATGGCGTGACTTTCGTGCTCGCCTCGTTCTGCGGCGCGCTGACGATCCTGTTGTCGTTCTGCATGGGCACGGCCGGCCTGGCGACCGTCGCCTTGCCATATGTGTTCTTCTGGACGTATGCCGCCTGGGCAGGATTACAGGGGGCCCGGCTCTGCTGGACCGCCTTCAACGCACCGTCGGCGCAGTAAGCAGGTCGATCTTCATTCGTCGGCATCGGCCGACGTCGATCGCTGCATGGGCCCGCTACCTGACACACACTGGCGACCGCGTTGGCCAGGATGCCTGATGTTCGTACGGCACTCCATTCAAACCAGATTTCTATCTCGACGAGGCGCGCCTACAAGAACGGGTTCGACACGCGGCAACAGCGCTGTCATCATGGGATAGTCGAAGGGACTTCAAAGAGGACAAACACGAGATTACAGGAAACATTAGATCAAGTTTCCAAGCTCGGCGACGACGACGTCATCCTTGCGCGCAGACCATGGACGCTGGAGAGCGAAGCCGAAATCGCGGCGCTCGACAAGGATTACCGCGTACCCGCTGCCATCGCAAGTCGGGTCTGGACTATCTCCTCGAATCGCACGTCATGCTAGAAGTACTCGAGGCATTCGGCGGGCGCGAGTCCACGCCTGCTGAGCGACGTTCCCTGCTCTTGTATTACGCGGAGCACGACGCTTATCCTTATCGGGTCAACGAACACTAACGACCCAAGAGCGGGTGCCCGCATCCGCCCATCAAAGGCGTCGTTACCCGTCGGGCATCCGTCACTGGCTTATCTTGCACCAGGAGGTGCGCCATGAACTGTATTAAAGCAAGCCGAGCCGGGGATGGCGGTCGGGACATCATTTGCCAAGTCGGATTTCGGACCAGACTTTCTATCGCTCGAAGAAGCAGTACGCCGGCCCGCTACGGCTACCGGCGCCTACACATCCTGCTCAAGCGCAAGGGCAAGGGCAAGTTACCCAGATGACGCAGAAGGTGGTGACTCATGTCGGCCGTCCCATGCCGACCCCACCGAACGAGACGTGGAACATGGATTTTGTGGCCGACCGGTTGGCAGATGGAAGTAAGTTCCGCTGGCTGAAGTCCGATTTATCTACCATTCCTGAAGCGTCATGGCCTGCCAGCGCGGCCAGCAACCGGCAAATCTGCATGGCAGATCCACATGCAGCCAACTGCATCCGTTTTGTCCAGGTCCAGATCTGCGCGACCGGAGCGTCTAATGCTTGCGAACCTCATCACACCTTGGCGCGCGCCGGAAGGTGCGGCTCCAGATGACCAGTTCATCATTCACCTCGGCCAAGACGCGGCGCCACGCCTCGTTCAATCGGTGCTTGCAACACACTGGTTAACCGCTGCGCTGTCGTTTCATAGTTGAGTGCGCCTTAGGATGGCTACAGCGTTTTCGCCGATTGCGTTTCCGGCACCAGGGACGAGCAGACATTCATCAAGCGTTCCTTTCGCTCGCTTGCTCGCCCATCTGTTGGCGGTATGTGGAGCGGTTTTGTTAGGCGCTCTTAGATTAAGGGGCGTCGCCAGGTTTATAACCCAAAGTTTCAGCGCTTACGATTGTTGGCGAAGTAGGCAGTCTTAACGGTAGGTTAATCAAAGAAACTAATGGTTGGAAGATGACGGCGGTACAATTTCCGGTATCCGTTTTCTCTTGACAAACGCGAGCTTGAACAGCCCGGATACAGGTAACTGCATTAGGGTTAGATAGACAGTTAAGCCGGTTTCTCGCGGGGGAGCTCGGCAGACTAGCTGATGGGATAGCAACCAAACTCATCGCTCTCGGAGGCAAATACAGATATTCAATGCGAATATTCTCATACGTGATCGGACTTCCAAAAGGCAAGTTACCGTTTACGGCATCAAAAACTGCGCGCTTACGCGCAACGTCAAGGGCGGCCCCTTCGACAAAGGAGATGTTTGCTGCCGCACGTGCAGCTTGCCGAGTCACTTCCGTTAACGTATTGAATATATACATCGCCCGAGAAATTTCTATAATTCCGAAAACCACCGTAAAGAATACCGTAGCAACGATGGCAAACTCAACAGCGGCCACACCAGATTCTTTTTTCCTTTTCCTGAAATTATCTCCTCGCCGAAGATCATTAATTTCCGACATAAAAACTCCTCCCGGTAGCATGTATCGGGATTGCAACAGGTCCGGTAGTGCCGCTAAACGCAGATGATAAAGCCGTTAGAAAAGGATCTTCGACTGTCATTTTAATATCAACGGAGATCATCCTTGGCAGAGGGGTATCTTTATTAGTGGCGCATTTCTGTTCATCACAATAAACTGCAATGGAAGGCGCATCAACTCCTCCCGGATTGAGTTCCGCCATTTCGGCATTTGCCAAACTCATCGCAGCCATTACGATACATGGGTCCCTATAAATTAATAGCGTGCACTGGATTTTCATTTCTGTAGGGCTTGAAGAAGCGACGAACCTTGCTGCATCGTGTGCAGCCTTCTGTGCAACGCTGTAGTGCCAAACAAAACGGCCAAAGAATAATGACGCCACGAGCAAAGGAATAAGTATGACTCCTAGCACGGCAACTAATTCGATGACTACGGCCCCGCCTGCGTTTCGTCGTAGTTGACGATATATGCCTTTCATCGCATTAACTCCACGGCATTTGAAAGTTCTTCGTGTAGCGTGACACCCGCGAATTCTGCATAAATACCGCTCGTATCAGCCTGCACAGTCATAAAGAACCGTCCTATCGCAACTACTTTTCCGGGCGAATCGGGAGCTAAACATTCAAGCAGTGGCACGTTGAGCACTCGCCTGAACTGTACGCCGGGGTAGTTGGTCGGCGGCCCGTTCACTTGGGTAAAATAGGGTGAACGATACGCCCCCGTTGAGTCTTTCGGGTAGCTGGCTAGGCCCGGATTAGTGGCGTACAACGAATTCCATATAGCGGATGTCGCGTCGAACGGCAGATAACCTTGCGGTGGCTCGATACCTCCTGCGGTATAGGATGACCACGGAACTGCTTGTGCGAACGTCCATAGCGGTCCGTAGGTTCCTGATGTTTGAGCGGCAGGCGGAACAAGATCGGCCACTGTCTCGATACGGTTGGACGATATCGATTCCTTTGCTACCTGACGACCTGGACTGGTCATCCAGTTGTTACTCGCGTAGGTAAACTGTTTAACGTTCGAATCTGGCGGTGCTGCTGTCGAGTTGCATGGACCGCTAGGCAAATCAAAACGGGAGTTGAGATGGGCAACGAACTGAGAAAACGGGAAGTTCTTTTGCAGATTAACGGTTTCCCCAACTACTTTCTGAAGTCCAACTGTGCCAGTACAGACAGACGATGCAATAATATCTGTTGAGAAATTTCCGCCCTTTGGGGGGAGACTAACTGGATCGAGGGTATAACTTACTCCAGCCGTTGTATTCGGGCTGAGTTTCATGATGTTATAGCTGATGCCACGTCGAAATCCATACTCAGTCAATTCTACAAGTCCGTTAGTCGTTCTTTCCTTAAATGGTTCAGAAGCGTTTCTCGACATTGCGCAGATTGCAAATGGCATGAGTTTAATATGTGGCCTTCCAGCGACTGTCGTATGTGATATATATACTGGCTCAAAATTACCTAAAACCTTTATGAGAATTAGGTCTACCTTTCCATAATCGGAATTTAAACCACTCGTGTCTACTTTCACGTAGGCGATACCCGCTGGCGACAATTTGGCAGCTTGAGCATTCATCCACCCTCCGCCGTCCAGCGACTTTGCAAACTGGATAGCCGTTTCGGAAAAATTCATCAGGCGCTTGTATTCGTAACGAGGCCTCGTCGTCGCTGCATCTCCACTTTCGACGACAAAGCGTGCGGCCTCAATCGCATCGTCAATCCCCGAGCTTGTACCATTGAGTTTTTTTGCGGCAGATATGGCAATCGCGTCAGCCACGGATTGCATTTCGACCTTTCTGTTATAAATCCGCCCCAACTCAATAGCCAATGCTAGAACACCAATTAGTACGGGTAGCAGCAACGCTGTCATGATTGCTATAGCACCACGCTGTCGGGTTGATTTGATCTTATGAATTTTTAAAACCGACCTTCCTCTTGCTCTGTCAGGCATGACGTATGCTGATTTTTTGTCCGCTTCTCTCATCGATGTTCCTTACATCTATGATGACAACATATTACGAAATGGCAATTGTCCGCAGGAAAATACTAGTACATGCAAATACTGTGGGCTTGAGGTGGAACAAGCCGGCTAGCAGCCCTTCTATAATTCAAGCGAGAGTTGAAGGCCCGCGCCGGCATGGCCGAAACGATGTTCGGCGATAATCGATACTGGCTGCCACGGTTTGTTAATTACAGCAGATGTCACGACGTACTATGCAAGCAAGTAAACTTGCACAACATATTTGCCGCAAATCGGAGACAAGAGGATCAGGTGGGCCGCCATGAAGTCCGCCTACCTGGCGGTAATTTCTTCACGTTCCTTTTTTGAAATCATCGAGGTATCGCGTCTGGTGTCTATCGACAATACGCTACAAGAAGATATATGCTGTGGAGATGCAGCTGCTGCCGGCGTTTATCCGAGATCCCGATGTCATCGCTAAAGTAGGCAGGCTGCGATTCCGGAACTCGGCAGAGCCCGCCCGGTGCTCGCGCTCCCGTCACGGACCGACATGTCGGCATTAGTCACTGAAACTGGACTTATCTGTCATTCTTTCGGCGTCAATGGCCTGCCAGCGTGGTCAGCAACCGCAATTTGCACGGCCCTCTACTTGCCGCCAACTGCATTCGCTTTACCAAAGTCTAAATCTGCACGATCGGATCGCCCGACGTGTGCGAATCCGTAAGTCGCGAATGATGTTACCGCTTATTAATCTAAGCGCAACACTTTATCAGGTGACAACAATCTTAGGCCCGGTCCTCGGGTTATGTTGCTGGAACCCTGTTGCGGCCGCCGTCCTGTTGCTGTGCTGTTGAATAAATTCTGTGCGAAGCCAACTCGCGCCCCTTTAGCTGTCGAAGCAATGCTCGGCACCGCGAGCAATCGGATACCGGCGCCGCGGCGGTGCTTCAGAACCGGCTTCGCCGCACGCCACAATATTTGAATATCTTCGTCGTCGAATACCAGACCATCCAGGAAAACAAATAGCGAATTCGTCAGATAGCGAGTATTGATTTCGAGGTTCCTTTGTGCAGAAATATTGTCGCTCCAAACATCCCTGACAAAATAGAATATGTTGCCGGTTTTATGGTCTATGCAAAAGAAGTTCGCGCCCTAGTCTATAGCAAAAGGAAGCAGATTCTTCGGCAAAGAATCATTTAGCCACTGTGTGCTTGCGACGTTTTCAACCGTGAAGCTTTTTTCTCCAAAATTCTCCTCATCATATAATATTGGCAAAAATCGGCCAATCTCAAGGCCGTCCCATTGCCCGCTTTCGTCGACCTAAATTGTGTTTTTAGGCGTTCCACCATTGCAACTCAAATAGATCGACCTTAAGTCATCAGGAATTCTGATGTTCAAATCCTGTTCAATCAGCGCAAAATCGTTTGCGGTGATTGGCTTTTTACAATCAGTGAAAAGACTCTGTTCCATTACTAGGCTCTTGAGTATACCAGTGCGAACGACATCGTTGCTGGGCTTGCATGAATGACCGAACGATGGCGCCAGGATGGCTTAATGGGTTATCGCTAGTTCACTTTAAGCCATCGACAAATTTGTTCAATGAACCAGTGATATAACGTATCGTACCATCGGCACTTGTTTCCTCAGCCAAAGTCTCGTTCTAGATATCGTGGACGACGAAGTGTACTTTTCCGGTGTCGATATCGATACAGAAGAAGTTTGCACCATGATCACGGGCAAATGGAAGATGCCCTTTCTGCAGAATGCCGTCAGCCCATGCTTTTCGGGAAATACCCTCGATAGTAAAGTTAGGATCGTCGCCTTTACTTTTACGATAGCGTAAAGGGTGAAATGTCTTACTTCAACATCTGCAAACTTTCCCTCTGGATCTCGCCATATTGCGTTTTTCGGGACCCCGCCGTTATAAGCTTTATAATGCTCGATGAATTCTTGAGGGAGTCTTATGCCAAGATCCTGCTA
>Ga0308160_10003903_pt1 | contig 16347 bp, 22 predicted proteins | sample PhyFR1_FD_201036 | JGI IMG/M metagenome (GOLD analysis project Ga0308160, IMG submission 201036) | Phyllosphere microbial communities from UC Gill Tract Community Farm, Albany, California, United States - DLSLF.R1 | ecosystem: Host-associated > Plants > Phyllosphere > Unclassified | place: USA...
GATTCTTTTTCACGATATACGGTTTTTGATGCATGTATCCCACATTCCATTCTAATCAGATTCCGACGGAACGGAGATGATGATGATGAACTGAAATTATGGAAATCGATTCTGCGTCACTGTACACTATACCATAATGTTCAGACCTAAACCTAACGCTGCTGGTGGATCTAGCAAGGACGCTGGAAGCGGGAATGCTGCAGGAGTCAGTTCAGACATCACCGGTACTCAAAAGACAGCGGACGGTGTGATCAATGAGCCTCAGGCGAGCTTGCCAGGAATTGGCGAGGAGAGCTTCATCTCTAAAATGATGGCTGATAAGTATGTCTTACATCCCGAGATAAGGGCAATACTTACAAGCAGTCCATACTTCTCTGCTGGTGCTGGTCTAATGGTATGTCAACATACAAGATACATGGAAACCAGCTGACGTACAGGGAATCGGAGTTGTCCTCACGGTATTCCGTCGATCAGTCACCCTAGCCTCAACCCTAGCTCAACGCCGAATGCTAGTAACCCTCGAAATCCCTTCCAAAGACCGTTCATACCCCTGGTTCCTCGAATGGATGTCCATTCACGCTCCACAACCTCAGCCCACATCTATCCCAGCTTCTGCTGCTGAATCAACTCCAGCCCCTTCTGGGGGTATCTCGTCATTGTGGAAAGGCAAACAACCTATGTCATTACGGAGTCATGAATTAGCAGTGGAGACTACTTATAAACAACATGAGAATGGAGCTAGTGAGGCTGTTTTCAATCTCGTCCCTGGGCCTGGTACACATTATTTCAAGTTTAGGGGGAGCTGGTTCCAGGCAAGTCCCCCCTTTGACCGAATGAAATAGCTGATATGTATAGGTTAAGAGGGAACGAGATGCGAAACTCATGGACCTACACTCTGGATCTCCATGGGAGACATTGACATTGACGACATTATCGACATCGAGACATTTATTCCCTATCCTCCTATCAGAGGCTAGATCATTAGCGGAGGAAGCAACGGAAGGCAAGACTGTAGTTTACACTGCTTGGGGGGTGGAATGGCGACCTTTTGGTAAACCTAGGCGTAGAAGGGAGATGGGGTCTGTTGTACTAGCCGATGGAGTTGCTGAGCGTGTGGAAAAGGATTTGAAGGGGTTCTTGGGCAGAGGGAAATGGTATGCTGAGAGAGGTATGTTTGCTACTATAAATCCGAGAAACGGTGAGCTGATATTAGGTATTCCCTATCGTCGTGGATATCTGCTACACGGACCACCTGGATCTGGAAAGACTTCGTTCATCCAGGCATTGGCTGGATCGCTGAATTACAATATCTGCCTACTCAATTTAGCAGAGCGGGGATTGACGGACGATAAGCTGAACCACCTCCTTGGATTGGTTCCCGATCGAAGCATCATTCTACTCGAAGATGTCGACTCGGCGTTCAATCGAAGAGTCCAAACTAGTGAAGATGGGTATGTTCTATGATAAAAGCTCCTGCTGACGTATAGGTACAAATCCTCAGTAACTTTCTCTGGGCTCCTAAACGCTTTAGACGGCGTGGCATCCTCCGAAGAACGAATAATCTTTATGACTACAAACCACTTCTCTCACCTCGATCCAGCATTAATAAGACCCGGTCGAGTGGATCTACAAGAATTCCTAGATGACGCAGAAGGTGAACAAGCAAAGCGATTATTTATCAAATTCTATTCCCCCTCCACCGACGAGAAAGAGAGGACATGGCGTGAAGACGAGGAAGTATTGAGTATTGAGGAAGTGAAGAGGATGGGAGAGGAATTGGAAGTTTACCTTGAACAAGAGAAACAGATGGGTAGAAGAATTAGTATGGCAAGCCTACAGGGGTTGTTTATCCGGAATGGGGCTAGGGAGACACTGGCGTCAGTCAAGGAATTGTTTGCCGAGAAATCTGCGAGAGAAGTCGAGTAGCATGTCCGTATGTCCAAAACCATATATACCGAAGCATATATACAGTATACCAGTATGCGTATTCCATAGCTGCGCTTCATCGGCTTAGATCGGCTTCAATATACATACGAGTAGCTTACTCGGCGCGGTCCTAAATGTACCTTATCGAATATTCGCCGAATAGCCGATTTGCCACGTATGGGTCCGTTATTCTCGGCAACGTCGGCCAGGAACCAAGTTGACCTCAAGGGTGACTGACAACCATCAATCCACCTTCCAGCAAGGTCAATAATGGTCGAGTCCCGCCGACACGAACAGGACATCGCTCTGCCTCTACTTTCGAATCCTGAGGATCCCCGTGTGACGTCAAATCATAGTGGCTCTGAAGATTGGACCCAAACAAGCCCACATGGCAAGTATTCCAAATGGGTCGCCTTTCCTTTCCGGCGGTTGGTACAAGCCCTGCTCGCTATCATAGCCCTAGTCGCTCTAGGATTTGCGATATACGGCTCTGTAATTGGCTTTCATGCGTATAGGAAATTAGTATTTCCCCATCGAGCTGTACATGCCTCACCAGCTACTGTCAAAGACGGCTCTCGAGTGGTGAAACCTTACTTTGCGCCGGAAGCGAGGGGAGGTGTACAGAAGGGTGCCCTACTCGTCAGGATCTGGTTCAAGGAAGGGGAGAAGGACATGCCTAGACCGGCATTGAATGAGTCTCGTGGATCAGATTGGGAGGACCTTTGGCTTCAGGAACAGCAACTCATGTCGATGAGTAGTATAGGTGAGAAAGGGTTCGTTGATTACACGCCCGTCGGGATGGAGGGACAGACTAGCTGGATAGAGCAGTATGCTATCGATGTCCCAATCAACGACATTGAACGTATGAAGGACCAGGTGGTTCGCGTAACTTTGCCTGGAGAAACAGTGTACGTCCAATCCCCTTTAGCGAGTGTCGCTTATTCTGTAGTCACTCTCTAGTCACTAGAAGTCGGTCACTACTCGTTGCAACATTCGAGCTACTTCCAGAGCCTACGACGACCCCCTCGTCGCCATCTTACGAACACCGATCGACACGTCCCGTTTCGCTCTATGGCCCTTCGCAGCCTTGGCCGCTTCCCTACTCTTCCCCTGATCCTATCGCCGACGCCTCGCTGAATGGCTTCTTCGCTCATTCGAGTGCCGGAAGAAGTCTGAAAACACGCCAACAGGACTCCCGTGACGATTGGAGAAACGATGGCATAGCCAAGGAGCTTTCGCGACCTAACGAACCAAAGTATGCGACCTTCCTATCCACTCGGACCTGGGTTACCTTGAGTAGTGAATACTCGATATACGGAGTCGATCAGTATATCAAAGCTCAGAATGCACTCAAAGAATTTAAGGTAAGTCTCTCGAACGGCTCTGTTCTAGGTGCAGCGGGACGAGCTAATCTTGTGAACAGGCGACCTGCGCAAGTGCCAGGGAACCATATTCCTACTATTCAAATCAAGAGGAATGTTACCGGTCTTTCGACCGCGATGGGCATTTCGAGAATTTGCTCTTATCTGATGATTCGGGTGCAGCAAAGCAATGGAGGTACGGACCATTCCTTACTACCAGATTAAGCCCGACTGCACCCGACGATTTCCTCGAGCTTCCGTCCAAGGCAAGCTTCAAGGGCATGGACCCTTCCGATGTGAAAGGTACGTGTTATTTTGCGAACCCGATCGAAATGAGCGCTGATTGTAATCTAGATCTCTCCTTCGATTGGTCTATACGGTATTCCGCAATGTCACCCGCCAAATTGTCTTTGGCGCAATCGACTATCCGCTCGGCGGGTATTTGGGCCAAGATGCACGATGCCAGCTACTTTCGCATGGCTCAAGATAAAGAGGAGCTCAACAGTAAGTCGTAATCTGCTGAAAGGGTAGCGTAGCTTTGGGTTCGCGCTGACCACAACAGGGGCACTCCTCGGCGTATCCGTGGACCTCGGCTCTCGGCCTATATCCAGGAGTGTGATTCAATACATCTCTAACGGTCTCGCATATTTGGCAATTCCGTACGTATCGAGTTCATACTCACTGGCCCCAATGACGTCCTGACGAGTCTAGTCTGATTCTGCACTATTGGTACACCCGACGAGTTTCGACCGGAATCTCCCTCATTCCACTTGTCGCCCAGTACATATTCGATCTTATCTACTACATCGTCTCTTGCGCTGTCAACATGGAACATGTCTGGATCGTCATCTTTGTCCTCGCCATCATCTGCTTTGTCGCCATCACTCTCAAGCAGCTTTACCTACTCGCTAGGCCAGACTTCAAGTTACAGCGCCTCGAGCCATGGGGTCTGATGTATCCTAGCGCGGTGCGGTTCCGACTAGCTACTGTCTCCGAGTCGAGGAGTTACAAGCTTGACCTCAAGTTTGACTGGCGACTTCGTATATTGGTATGTCGCGGGTAATATTTTTGAGCTCACGCTTGCAGTTGACAATCATCACATTCTGTATTCTTCGCTTTGCACCAGCTCCTCCCGCCATCGTTTCTGCTCGAAAGTACCCCGATATCATGCAAGGATTCGGAGGCTTTCAGCATTACAATTCCACCGTCCTGACCGCCATCCACATTCTAGCGGCTATACGAAGTTCAATCTGGCTTACTGCCTCTCTGAGTCAGGTGAGTCTAGAATATCGCATGTATCAATGTCGCCCTGATTGACATTTACGTAGATATCATTGAATCAACGGAACAGATCATTTGCTGGGCTATACGCTCTCACTGCTTATCTGCAATTTGGCTCATTGTTGCTTTCACAAGTGACACGGATCTTTGTTCGGTGGTTCGGAAGAAGTCAGGTGATGCAGCCATTCACTGTCTGGGATATCGTGATGCTGGTAGTCTCAGGAGTAACGGTAGTTCAGGCTCGGACATTACCGAAAGTAGACCAAGTAGTTGAAGAGACCTTAGATTAGCCAAGACCTTCTACATATGATGCATAGGAACAGCAAGGAACATGATGATGTGATTGATATGACACATAAATACCCCCACCAAGGTCACACGACTTGAACCCTTTTGATGCATGTACGCCTTGGAAGGAAAGAAGCATATATACCCGCCCTTCCATGATTCCAGGAGTACTGACGCCATCAACCTTATTTTCGGAAAAAAAGTCTTGGCTATCCCCTGGTTTGTTCTCGTTTATCGCTTGCCCTCGTAGACCCCCTTGCGTATTGTTCGATAATCCATGCATATCTGCGGACAGATGACTGCGAGCCCTGTCTTTCTCTTTAATTGTCTCTTGATTGTACTATCATTCTATCTCCTTTCCATCTTTTTGTGTATATAGTAATCGGTAATAGTCAAAGGATCAACTCCTTCGGGCGAGATAAGGGTTTTCAGCCGAAACAACAAGTCGATCCTTGGCATTACGGGGTAACTCAGCGTGCTCGGCGCCATCATCAAGTCCTTTGGATACTCGACTTGCGCCATTGTGACTCGCATTCACGACTTCTCGTCAACAACACACCGATGCAATGGTTTCGCGCTCGTCATCGACATCATCAAATGAACGATCAACGAGTTCAGGGGAACGAAGTTCAACCACCTCTCATACATCGCCTGATTTAGGGTACAAAGGAAAGGGCCGGGCAGTCTTCTCGCTAGACTTAGATGAGGATGAGGCGTACGGTCTGCATTCGTATTCATGGGATAGAAGAACAAGTTGGAGCGGCCGCTTGCAGATGCCGTCATTACCATCGACACCAGCATTCATCAAGAAAAGGATCATTCACCCATACCCTCTTTCCGGGCGCCGTCGGCGGTCATCACAATTCGCATCTCGCTTTGGAGGCCGGCGGAGGCTAATTCAATTGGTTTTGGCATTGAGCATACCGTTGTTCGGATTACTACTAGCCAACGAATTACGGATAGGAAGTGACCGATTGAAATTATACGCAAACGTTACTCCAGCAAGTCGGACACATGATTGGGAAAGTCTCGATACGCATACACCGCCATGCGAAATTATAGAGTTGAGAAGGGGATATGAGAAGAAACGCCGGAGAGAGCTCAAGGATGCTGAGGCGCAAGCTGGATCTTTTCTCACTGGACTACAGAGGGGGTGGACGAATTGGATGAACCCGACGTTGGAGGAGCAGTATGAGAATCAGGTGGAGGATTGGTGGCCCGAGTGGTGGGGTGGGAGTGACGAGGTCGGGAAGAGTCCTTATGATTACACTCCTGTCTCAGTGGTAGGGGAGAAGAAGAGGGTGCTGTTTTTGACCAGTGAGTTGATCTGTAGTTGATGAGACAGGAGCTGATGGAAGGCTACAAGGACTACCTGGAGAGAATGAACACACATACATACGAAATAGTCGATGGTGAGCTACAATACACTCTCGATAGGACTGCAGCTAATGCCAGCCGCACTCCGACACCCAAATATAATAACAGATGTCTGGGGACCAGGCTGGAAAGGGTGGGATAACGGCCTGACCATCTCCGGAAACTCAGCACGTCGTGCCAGGCGTATCGAACAACTAGAACGCTCAAAAGCGGAATATGAAGAACAGCTACGCCTTCGTGCTCTTGCGAGGCAGAGGGAGGTGGAAAAGAATAAAGCATGGGCGAAATGGACGCTAGGGATGTCTAAAATGGTCTTGCCGGAGGAAACTGAATATCCGCCATGGCAGGAACCTCAATGGTTGAATGATTATGAGGAAGGGTGTGGGCCTGTGAAATGGGAGATCGTTTGGACTATCTCGTGAGTCCCCCTTGCATGACATGACGTAGCTGATGATTAGCGATATTTTCAAACGCTGGGACACGCATCTTGACGTCCTAGGCTGCGGCGCTCTTCTTGTCCAGTACGTTCCCCCAAACCTACCGGGTGACAATGACTAACCCGCAGACAACTTGGAGACTGTCATGAATTCCGTTGTTTCGAAGAATGGTACCCCCAAGCCAACAACATCACATTATCGAAATACGCTTTCGAGCTTGAAGAGATCTTTTCCTATGATCGAGTCAGGACTGCTTATCCAGATTGGGAAATGGGGATCTTTGGGCATAGTCCTGATACAGTGAGTCCAACCCCCGTCATGAATATCCTCTGACGTCCCAGGCGAACGAATGGGATTTCTACCCCATCAAATGGGGTGATAAGAAGCGTGATGCTACCATGTTTGGATTCGATGGATCATGTACGTCCTCCTTCTCCATGTAGGGTCTGACGCTGACTATCAGTCTATCCAATACGGACAACAGTCACAGACCGCCATAATGACCATAACTGGGATCACTCAATCCCAGAGCCACTGGTCAAACATCACCAGCACCCAGGCTATACAGTCGGTACCGACCCCTCATTATTCGAGAATCGATTAGAAACCTATACACCGGGACATTGGTCTTATGAGACCCACCGCCGCCTCCGAGAGGACTTTGCAAAGGGTATGCGTGAAGCTAGAATCTGTGTCTTTGACTCTAGTCTGGAACGTAAACTGATCAGAAAGGTAAGCCTTTTCCGCCCGAAATAGGATGGGGCTGATCAGTAGTACGCACAAGCATTCTTATCAGGGTGTGTGGTAGCTGGAGATATTCCAACCGAACATGAAGCCCAATTATCGAGCTTCATGATTAAACTACAGCCGAGCTGGAGTATTGAAGAAATCGAATCGGAGATTCAGACATATTTGGATGATCCGGAGAGATTACAGCAAATGGCCCTTGAGGGGTTCATTTACGCTAGGAAGTATCTGACTGCTACGTGAGTCCATATCTCGGTCTATGGAAGACGGCGCTGATGGTTAGGCGGAAGATTGATAACGTCCTTGGAATGGCTACGTCGTATCGGCAAGGAAACAGGGGGTATGAGTGTCAGTTCAGAATTCGTTACCGGGGCGTTGGACCGAACTAATGATTAGATCCATACAGTTTTTCCTTGAAATGTAGGGCTTACTGGAGGAGTGATAACGCTTACAGACCGTACGTCTAACCATTCACCAATCTAGAACATCACTGACGAACAGACCATGGTGCGATCAAGCGACATATAGAGGTTTAGAAGCATAAGAGAGTGTGGTAAGACCACATGACATAGATGAAATCTAGATGGAAGTGAGGAAGAAGACAAGACGGAAAGGAATCAGCTGTAGCTATATATCTTGGTACTCCGAATAGCGTATTGGACCGCTTTTGTATAATTATAGATTGCATAGTACCCAAGTAGAAGCAATGCAGCAATACTGGGTAAACACTATATAAATAGACACTGAACAACAAAACACACATCTGACACGCAAACACCTATGCGCCAATCAACTTTCTCAATGCCTTCTCGCAAACTACCCTTCCGTCATCCTCACATACCCAATGACCTTGTCCCTTGACTTTGATCCAGTCCACCAAACCTTCTTCGGAAGTGACTTCCTCAGCTAGACCACGTTGACCTTCCTCCCACCCTGTTACTGTATCGATCCTATCCTGAGATGAAATGACAATAGCAGGGGCGTGGGAGGGGTACATCTTGCCTGACTTGAGTAATGATCGGAATGAGTTAGAGGTGTGGGAATGCGAATTGAACGATTCTTGTAGTCGGGCCTTTTGCATGTTCTCGGATAAATGCGCGGTACTTGGGGCTGGGTAGGTTGAGCCCAAGATCCTGGATAGGGAAGTAGATCGTCGGAGAAGCAAGGAGGGGAATCGTCGAACAGAGAGGGGAGTAAGCATAGCGGGGACTTGTCGGGTCGTGAGTCGATGTAGGAATGTCGTGATGGGGTTCCTTGAGGGTTCGTCGAAGTACGTCTGGGCTGTCTGAGCATCGAGGTGCAAGAGAGCGTGTATTCGGTCGGGTCGGGCAGAAGCGAATACTCGGGCAACAAGGCTACTTCATCAGCACCAACATACAGTGATGTAGAAGGGGACATACCCTCCGAACCCTTCTCCGACGACAACTAGATCATTCTTCTCCTTGACCTCGTCCAAAGCGAGCCAGAGACTCTCGGCAATAGTGCCCAACTCAGCCCCACCGAGGACCTCGGAGAACCCATAACCAGGTCGATCCCAAACACAGACCCTTCCGACTTTGCCAGCTTCCTGCATATCCAAAATCCATTTACCAGGAAGTTCGGTCTCCTCGTCAGATGGTGGAAGGGGGAAGTCGAGTGTGGCTAGCGATCCTGCGACTCCGGATGCTCCTTCGTACAAGACTGTTGGGAGGTGTTTTCGAGGGAAGGGCTTGGTCAACGAAGTCGAGTTTGGTGGGTCGGAGCATGCAATGTGGATCTTGATGGGCCATGGGGAAGTTGATGGTGTAATTGAGACTAGGCGGGATTGCTCGGATGGTAGGGGAACAGTGGCATCATAAGCCTTGATAGAGATATCAACAAGGAGAAGCTATTCATCAGCTGCCGACCCACGCTTTTGAGCAAAGAGATGACTCACGGTGATCACGATCAATCCGACGAGACCGGCAACTAGCTCAAGGAAACCAACAACGAAATCTACCAGCCTTGCCCAAGCTCCACCACCCGACCCAATCCAAGCTCTAGCCAATCGATTCTCCTCGTCCCTCCTATCAGAAACATCACTCAACATCCTGAAGATCCTGTCGGATTCTAGCTGACGTGCTCGCCTGACGAGGTAGTTTGCGAGTAGAGCGAAGAAGAGGGTGGCGGCTGTAACTCCGAATGGAACTAGGAAGAATGGGACATGTTGATGCCTTAGTGGTTTGGATAGCCAGATAATGAGGATCATTGGGATGTGGAAAATTACCGAGATGAGGGTTGTGAGGAAGAATAGGAAAGATGGGTGTGAGAACTTTCTGTCAGCGAAGTTGCGGAGGGATGGGCAGGAGCGTACGAATAGAAGGCCACCGATACCAATCCATGTACCGACCAATGATAACCAGAACTCGCCAAAGCCACTTCCACTACCTGGTCAGCAAAGTCTCTGGCGGCGGAGGTGTAGACTTACCGGTTGGCGAGGAATGGGATACTAAGATCCGAGAACGTGTTTGCCCATAATATCAATGTCAAGCAGAACGATAGAAACACCATCGCAACTAAAGCAAAGAAAGAAAGCTGTATAGGCCAAGTCGTCAAGATTCTCTACCTTATCAGTCACTTCCAAACTGATAAGAGAAGGACGTACCCTTTGACCAAGCTTACTAACCCTAGGAGCCTGACTAGCAGGTCCAGGTCTACCATTAACAGTCCCATAACCCCTTATACTACCCGCAGTACTCCTTCCACTGACTGATCTCCCACCAACAGAGGCTTTACGCAGATGAGTTTGTTTCTGGAACCCATGTGCAGGGGTAGGGGTGGATGGAGCGAGAAGAGCGGTATTTTCTCGAGGTGGGGAAGGGGATATAGACCGTGATGGCTGTGACCGGATTGACGGCATTGTTGGATAGATGAATCGCTCTGACTATCCTCTTCAAGTGGATACCCCTTGTTGTACTTGTGATACTGGATTGTTTGTTGAGATAGCAAAAAGAAAGAGAGACCGGGACACGGGATGATGATTATTGACGCGCATGGCGTAACTCAGATCTCCCCATCAAATCAGGAACACACCCATGAGGTCATTGTCGCATTGCTCTACACCTTGCGGTGAATGACGAGTCCCGGTGATACATCAAACTTGGCTCAACTCCGAATACCACCTATCTAGCATCTACCCCGTAAATATGAGCTGCAGAGCGTCGATCAAGAGACACTTCCCAGCAGAGGTGTTTGAGAATCGAAGTGTTCCGGACGCGGATTGAACATTTTGCCTGACAAACTGCCAAAACAAAAGGTTAGTCCCATGCGGGATCGAACCGCAGACCTTCCGCGCGACACAATAATTACGTAATGTGAAGCGGACGCGATAGCCAACTTCGCCATAGGACTTTTCGCTATTTTCAGGCCGGGTTTTTCACATACAATCGCGCCAGCAATGCCAGACCTTCCCCTGCTCCTCTTCTTCTTTGCTGGCCCGGTCTTGCGAAGCCAATGGCTTCCTGAGGCGGGCAAAGGCAGAGTCAGAAGTGTCAAATCGGCCTAACATCTCTTTGTCTTTTACATTGGAGGTCTTTTTGCCGGGGACTTTGCGGAACAAAGAAAATCGAGACTTCGGAGCCGTCTGGCAGTGTGTGTGTAACGGAGGGCAATAGTAAAGGACAGAAAAGAGCGACTTTGTGCTTCGAGCCATGTACTTATCTATTCTCAATATCAGCTGTTGATTTGGATTGGACACCAGTCAATATACATCAGAGTCGGGAGGTCTGGTCGCGCCATCTTGCACGGCAGCCATAGCGCGCACACACACCATGGCGGGGTTCAATGGGCTGAGCGGATTCCATTTATATCAACTTGTCGAGGAGGTGGGACACACCATCAACAATAGAATCAAGCTCCTCCCGTACTCCGTACACAGACAGGGTGAACCTCACCACCCAATAGTAACAATGAGGTGTCCACAGCGCGTATCAGGCCGAAAGCTTTGCGGAAGAAGTCTCAATGGGAACAAGTCACGCTATGTACACTTCGATACTTCCGAAGCCACTCGATATGTCGCAATGATGAGCACGATGAAGAAGAGAGCCGAATGCATGAGCGTTGCATAGGAGCGGGGTATTTTACGCACCAAATGCATCAGACAATTGCCACTCGTCTGCCACAACTGCTTTATCCCCGTTTTAGGTGAATTGATTCCGCTCATTCACTGCCCTTAGCGTCACGGCGCGTCCAGCCATCTCAGCCATAGCCACCCAGTACTATATCACCCTCACTTCACCTGCATTGTACACCCAGGTCATCGCTAGGACAACCAAGACACCCGAACATCCCATCAAGTAGCAGCATTGATCTCACGACCGAGTCTCAAAACTTGACGTAGTACAAAGGAACATTTGTAGATCAAGTCTCATATCTATATCACGCATTTATATATCTTCGAAATCAAACGAGCATAATGGCAGACGGATCTTCAAACTATGACTACCTATTTAAGGTAAGCTTACAGGATCTTGGACCCGAGGCAGAGCTGATGGGTGTAGGTTGTGCTAATTGGTGATTCTGGAGTCGGAAAGTCGTACGTGGGAACCTTTACCTGCTAGAGCCTTACTTACCATGCCTCTTCTTTTCCTGTTACAGAAATCGTAAGCTGGCTCTTGATTTTTCTTGTATTGATCGAAGCTGATGGGTCAGTACTCTCTCGATTCACAAGAAACGAGTTCAACCTCGAATCCAAGTCGACTATCGGTGTCGAGTTTGCTACCCGTAGCATCAACGTCGACAACAAGACCGTCAAGGCTCAGATCTGGGATACTGGTGCGTTTCGACGGCTGCTCGCAAATATCCATACTGACAGTACTAGCTGGACAGGAACGTTACCGAGCTATCACTTCTGCCTACTACCGAGGAGCTGTTGGTGCGCTATTGGTCTACGACATTGCCAAGCACCAGACATACGAGAACGTCACACGATGGTTGAAGGAGTTGAGGGATCACGCGGATCAGAACATTGTCATTGCCCTTGTCGGAAACAAGAGTGATTTGAAGCACCTCAGGGCTGTCCCAACAGACGAGGCCAAGGAGTTTGCCAGTATGTGCTCGCTCAATCCGTCGAGAATCAGTAACTAACGAGATAGCCCAGAACGGATTGACCTTCATTGAGACCTCAGCATTGGACGCCTCGAATGTCGAGTCTGCTTTCCAGAACATACTCACTGGTAAGTCCAGCTAGTAGATCCCGGTACCTCAATCGAAGCTGACCTTCCAGAAATCTACCGAATCGTATCCAGCAAGTCACTCGAGTCATCCGGAGACGTCATCAAGCCTTCAGGAGGAGAGACAATCCTAGTAGCTCCAACTGCAGATGATGGAGGATCCAAGCAAGGTTCCAAATGTTGTTAGTCTCTGCCATGGGTAATCACGCTCTTTTACGTCTTGTTATGACAGGACGGCCGGTCTGTCGCTAGGGTATATAGGATCTTTGAATGGAATGTAACACGTACGCTCGGACTTGATAAGCTTGGAGCCTCGGGCATGTGATTGATAAAAAGATAAAAAGATCAAAGCGCGGATAGTGACCGGTTAAGTGATTTCAGATTCGAATGTAGAGACGTTTCTAATATTTCTTCTCTCACTTGTATCTTTATATATCATATCATAGTATCAACTATCTTGACCCTTGTATATCTTGAGAGCTTTATCGTGTATCCAAAACAAATTGGTCGACAGTAATCTACAAGAATGAGCTCGCCCGATTCACCTGGTCCCTCCAGGACTAAACCATCCAAAAAAGCTACCGTTGACGAGTTGCGTGAAGGACTCGAACAGCTCGGTCTAGATTCAAAAGGAAAGAAGGAGACCCTCTTCAGGTAAGATAAAATCTCCTCGAACACTAGGACAAATCTGATAATTCAGGCGATGGGTAAACTTCCTCTCTCGATCTCTGTATATCGATACAGCGGCTGTAGATACCCAACCTGAAGATATTCCACCTCCAATCTCGGCCAAGAAATGGGGGAAGCAACCTATAAGGAGCTTCCTGTGTTTCGATGTAGAAGCAACATGTAGAGGCGGGAGGGAATTTGACTGGCCTAATGAAGTGATTGTACGCAAGCTCATATCGTCCGTTAGGCGAAGCTGATATAGTAGGAGTTTCCTGTTATCTTGTGTAGGTGGAAAGACGGATGGGATGGAAAACATATGACGGGCGACGGCGCCATGCAAGGGAGTAGGTTGGAACAACTAGATACGTTCCATACGTATGTTCGACCTACTTGGAAACCGATCCTTACCGAATTCTGCTCTACCTTGACGGGCATCACGCAGGTAAGTCAATATCCCCTTGCCACGGAGTGTAGCTGATTAGCTAGGAGACGGTCGACAAATCGCCAACATTCCCGGAGATGCTGGTTGATCTAGAAAAGTGGATGAGGAAATGGGATCTGTTGACTGAGGATGGTAGTCTCAATAATGCCGTCTGGGTATCTGATGGCGTGAGTCCTTCTCCATCACAGCACGACTTAAGCTGATATGATAGCCTTGGGATCTGCGGTAAGCTGATCTGTACTCGGTAAGGCGTCGAAAGCTGATCACCGCTTCCCTTTCCAGTGACTTTGTGAGTACCCCAGAGCACACGATGCGAAGTCGCTAATGACAGGTTGCCAAACAGCTTCACATCTCTCCCCCTTTACCACCGACTCCAGCTTACCCACTCTATTTCCTCGGCCCATACCTCAACATCAAACAAGCAACCCAGACCTACCTAAGTGAGACCTGGAAGAGGGAACAATACCTCCTGAAACACCCCAACGACCCTCCAAACCAGCGAGCTCAGAGTCGAATCGCAACGAGCAAGATCGTATCCAAGCATGATCGCGAGAATGTCAACATCCCAAACTTTTGGTTTACGATTACAGGTCAGGTTGAAGCACTAGGTTTGGGCGAGTTTGTGGGACAACAACACTCGGGGATTGATGTGAGCTAGATGTGCCGTGACAAACGCAATCTAACGAGTAGGACGCGACGAACATTGCCCGAATCCTCATTGAGCTGGGTGACCAGGACGTCTTGATCGAGACCAATTCGAGGATCAATCAGAAGAAGAGATGGCCTTGGATGGGCAAACCCGGAGAGGTGAAATGGGAAGATTGGATGTCGACCGTCCAGCCTGTCAATCTGCCCAGGAGCAATGCGCCTGTAGTAGAGGGGATAAAGGAGAAGGAGCCAATCATTGAGGTGGATCAGAGCTCTGAGTCTGCAGTGCTGGGAGGTACCACGGGATCACCAGCTGGGTCAGAGGGGACTGCGGTGGAGGAAGTACTAGGCGGATCACCGTTGTCGACCGAGGGTAGTCAAGCCCCCAAGGCTAAGGCTGTATCGGCTCTGGTCCTTGGGCCTGTCGTGGCTGTAGAGAAGGTAGAGGCCAAGTAGTTGTACATGTTTAGCGATACCTTAATCATCTCAATCTAAGCATAGCGTTGTATACATCCTTTCATAGTCAGACTCATATAATCATGTATGTAGAGTAACATTCCCGCCACCGCCACGGAAGAATCAACTTCTCGAGATTTAACGGTTGTCAGCTCTCCATTATACCTATCACTGACACATCACTTCGGAAGCCAGAACTATTTGGAGGGGTACAGAGATATCTTGAGGAGACCTCTCTAGCTGCGAAGCGCGATGCAAGGCTTCAACAGGTACGTCTGACCGCTTAGAAGTAATAGCATATCAGCTGATGATCAAGATATGTTCCGCCGGATTATGATCCCAAAACCACTTCCACACTCAACAAAGCCGCTGGGAAGAAACATGCGCTAGGGAACAGAGCTAAGGATATCGATAAGGGGATCCTGATCGTTCGGTACGTACCCCTCACATACCATGACGAACGAGCTAATGAGACAGATTCGAATTACCATTCAATATCTGGTGTGGGACATGTGGGGTAAGTCACCCTCAGCTTTCTGAACAAGCTGGGTTGCTGATGAGCAGAAACATATCGGAGCTGGTGTACGATACAATGCTAGGAAACAGAAAGTCGGGAATTACTATTCAACGCCTATATTTGGGTTCAAATGTAAATGTCACCTATGTGATGGCTGGTTCGAGATCCGGACAGATCCCAAGGTATGACCTGCCATCCTATCCCAAGAATAGTACACAGTAGTACTGACGATTAGAATGCGGCATATGAAGTATTTGATGGAGCGAAGAAGCAGGACTTGGACTGGAATCCAGAGGAGAATGGAGGATTTGCCGCGCAAGGTATGATATCGCTTGAGAGATTGACCATGAGCCTCGCTGATAGATAGATACGGACGCTCCTTCCGCGGCCGATGCCCCTGTAGACCCTATCGCACATATTGAGAAAACGATAGACCAAGCCGAATGGGCAAAGAAGAATACAACTCGAATATCAGAACTATCGGAAATCTCAGACCGTCAATCCGCAGATCCATACCTCATCTCTTCCGCACTCAGACGTCGATTCAGGGAAGAAAAGAAGATCATACTAGAGAAGCAAGGTCGTGATGATGGTTTGAAGAGTAGATTTGGCTTACACGATGATGTGGACTTGGGAGGGGAGGATGTGGAACTAGGAAAGGAAATGTGGGAAGCTCAGAGGGAACGAGCTGGATTACCAGTCGATTCGGGTAGTGGGGAGAGTAGTACGAGAGCAAACAGGGGGACACCACTATCGACTCGGAAGGGGAAAGGGCGTATGATCGATACACCCACACCGGATTTGGCGAGTTTATTACGGAAAACGACGGCTAGGAAATATGATCCGTTCTCGGATGATTTGGACACGTTCATGGCTGGATCTCCTACGGTTCGAGGGAGAGTGAAGGCGAAAGAGGTGGTCGTGAAACTTGCTGAGCCGGAACCTCCTGATCCGCCGGTACCGAAGATGGGAATGGCGGTTCTAGCTGGGTATGATAGTGATTAGCCCC
>Ga0308160_10003904_pt1 | contig 16344 bp, 10 predicted proteins | sample PhyFR1_FD_201036 | JGI IMG/M metagenome (GOLD analysis project Ga0308160, IMG submission 201036) | Phyllosphere microbial communities from UC Gill Tract Community Farm, Albany, California, United States - DLSLF.R1 | ecosystem: Host-associated > Plants > Phyllosphere > Unclassified | place: USA...
CACATCCTGACCCGCCTGCGCGGCGAGGACGAACGCTACGAAGTCTCGCCGGCGCTGAAGCTGCTGTTCTCGGCCGAGGACGTCGCCGCGCTGGCGCAGGTGTACCGGCAGCTGCGCGAAGGCCCGGGCAGCGGCGAGGACGCCGCCGAGCCGGCGCAGGACGCGTAGGGCGCGCTTTCGCCGGCGCGGGTTGCCGCGAAAGCGCCCGCGCCGGCTTGGTTCCGCGCGTCCCCGTCCCTAGACTGTGCGGATGAAATCCTCCGCTTCCACGCCCGGCCTGTTCACCGGCGATCTGCCCGATCCGCGCCTCCAGCAGTTCCGCATGCGCCGCCTGCAGGTGCACAACTGGGGCACGTTTTCCGGCCTGACCGAGATCCCGATCGCCGCGCGCGGTTTCCTGTTCGTCGGCCGTTCCGGCTCGGGCAAGTCCACCCTGCTCGATGCGATGTCGGCCTTGCTGACGCCGCCGAGCATCGTCGATTTCAACGCCGCCGCGCGCGAGGCCGAGCGCAGCGGCCGCGACCGCAATCTGGTCTCCTACGTGCGCGGTGCCTGGGCCGACCAGCAGGACAGCGAATCGGGCGAGATCGCCACCCAGTACCTGCGCAAGGGCGCGACCTGGACCGCGCTGGTGCTGGAATACCGCAACGGCGAGGACCGCGTGGTCAGCTTGGTGCGGCTGTTCTGGATCGCCGGCAACGGCACCGCCGCGGCCGACGTGCGCAAGCACTACATGGTGGCCGAGCGCGCGTTCGATATCGCCAGCGACCTGGACGGGTTCGACCTGGACCTGCGCAAGCTCAAGCAGCGCCTGCACGACGTGCACCATTTCGACAGCTTCGCCGGCTATGCCGAACGCTTCCGCCACCAGCTCGGCATCGGCAACGAGATGGCGCTGCGGCTGCTGCACAAGACCCAGTCGGCGAAGAACCTCGGCGACCTCAACGCCTTCCTGCGCGGCTTCATGCTCGAGGAGCCGAAGACCTTCGACGCCGCCGAGCGCCTGGTCGGCGACTTCGCCGAGCTCGACGGCGCGCATCAGGCGGTGGTGACCGCGCGCCGCCAGGTCGAGACCCTGCTGCCGGCGCGCGGGCACCACGCCGAGCTGATGGCGGTGCGCCGCCAGCGCAGCGAACTGGACGAACTCAAGCTCGGCATCGACAGTTACCGCGAGCAGCGCCGGCTGTCGTTGCTGGACGCGCGGCTGCAGGAACTGGACACGCAGGACCGCGGCCTGGCCGGCGAGGAAGGGCAACGCCGCGCCGCGCTGGAGAACCACCAGCGGCGCCTGGACGACCTGGAAGCGCAGCGCCGCGCGCAGGGCGGCGAGCGTATCGACGCGCTGGAACGCGAGCGCGGCCAGCAGGAAACCGAGCGCGACCGCCGCGCCGCCAAGCGCAGCCAGGCCGAGCAGGCCTGCCGCCAGCTGGAGCAGGTGCTGGCCGGCAGCGCGCATGGCTTCGCCGAGCAGGCCGCGCAGGCGCGCGCGGCGCTGGAGGACGGCACGCGCGCGGCCGCCGAACTCGACGAGGCGATCGGCCAGCGCATCGCCGGCAAGGCCGAGGACGCCAAGCGCTTCGCCGAGGTGCGCGCCGAGATCGACGCGCTCAAGCGCAACCCGTCCAACATCCCGGCGCCGATGCAGGCGCTACGCGCGCGCCTGAGCGCCGATACCGGCGTGCCCGAGGCCGCCTTGCCGTTCGTCGGCGAGCTGCTGCAGGTACGCGGCGAGGAATCCGATTGGCGCGGCGCCATCGAGCGTGTGCTGCACGGCTTCGCGCAATCGTTGCTGGTGGACGAGCGCCATTACGCCGACGTGGCCGATTGGGTCAACCGCACCCATCTGGGCATCCGCCTGGTCTATTACCGGGTGCGCGACAACGAACACGCCCTGCCTGGGCGCGCGCCGGCCGCCGGCTCGCTGCTGCACAAGCTGGAACTGCGCGAGCACGCCTTCGCCGGCTGGCTGCGCCGCGAACTGGGCAAGCGCTTCGACTATGACTGCGTGGACAACGCCAAGGCGCTGCGCCATGCCGAGCGCGCGATCACCCGCGAGGGCCAGGTCAAGCATCCCGGCGAGCGCTACGAGAAGGACGACCGCCATGCGGTGAACGATCGCCGGCGCTGGCTGCTGGGCTTCGACAACCGCGACAAGCTGGCCTTGTTCGAAGAAGAGGGCCTGGCGCTTGCGCAGCGCATCGCCGCCTGCGATGCCGATGTGGCTGCGCTGCGCGCGCGCCGCGAGCGCGACGGCGCGCGGCGCCTGGCCCAGCACACCCTGGCCAACCTGGCCTGGGACGAGATCGACGTGGCCGCGCCGCTGCAGCGCCTGGACGACATCGCCACGGCGCTGCGCCAGTTGCGCGAGGGTGACGCCAACCTGCGCGCGCTGGGCGAGGCGATCGATCTGGCGCGCGGCAACGTCGAACAGGCCGAGCGCACCTACGACGGCGTGCGCAAGGAGCGCGCGAAGCTGGAGCGCGACCGCGAACACTGGGAGAAGGTCAGGTCCGGATGCGCCGATGCCGGCGCACGCACGCTCACGCCGCTGCAGCAGCGCGGCCTGGGTGAGCGGGTGGACGGCCTGGGCGTGCTGAGCCTGGAAAACCTGGACGCGCACTTCCGCGAGATCACCAAGGTGTTGGAGGAGCAGCGCACCGAATCGCTCACCGCACAGAACCGCATCGAGCAACTGTTGCTGGAGTGCTTCAAGCGCTACTGCCGCGCCTGGCCTGAAGACAGCGGCGACTTCACCGTCAGCCTCAGCAGCGCCGAGGATTTCCTCGCACGCCTGCAGCGCCTGGAACGCGACGGCCTGCCGCAGCACGAGGCGCGCTTCTTCGAGCTGCTGCAGAGCCAGAGCAAGAACAACTTGCTGGCCTTGCAGCGGCATACCGCTGAGGCGCGCAAGTCGATCGCCCAGCGCCTGGACGAGGTCAACGCCAGCCTGGAGCAGGTGCCGTTCAACCGCGGCACCTTGCTGACCATCGAACTGGGCGACCGCCGCCTGCCGGAGGTGATCGAGTTCCACCAGCGCCTGCGCGACGTGCTCGGCCACCACCAGACCGAGCAGCGCGAACTGGCCGAACAACAGTTCGCGGTGTTGCGCGAACTGGTGCGCCGGCTCGGCTCGCAGGACGGCGAGGACAAGCGCTGGCGCGAGCTGGTGCTGGACGTGCGCCTGCACGTGGAATTCGTCGGCGTGGAGCTGGATGCCGCCACCCGCCAGCAGGTGGAGATCTACCGCAGCGGCGCCGGCAAGTCCGGCGGCCAGCGGCAGAAGCTGGCCACCACCTGCCTGGCCGCGGCGTTGCGCTATCAGCTCGGCGGCGAGGACGGCGAACTGCCGCGTTACTGCGCGGTGGTGCTGGACGAAGCCTTCGACAAGGCCGACAACGAGTTCACCGCGCTGGCGATGAACATCTTCGAGAACTTCGGCTTCCAGATGGTGGTGGCCACGCCGCTGAAATCGGTGATGACCCTGGAGCCGTTCATCGGCGGCGCCTGTTTCGTCGAGATCAGCGGCCGCCACGACTCGGGCGTACTGCTGATCGAGTACGACGAGCAGGCGCGCCGGCTCAAGCTGCCCGAGCGTACGCGCGGCGCGAACGCGGTGGATGCCACCGCGGCCGCGCCGGACCAGCCCGAAACGCCGGAAGCGGAACAGGCGCAGCCGGTGCCGCAGCGTCTGCGCGCTGGCGCCGTGGCGGTGGTGCGCAGCGCTGTGGCTGACCCTGCGCTTTCAGATGCCGCCGCCACGGCAGCCACGCCGCAGCGCACGCCGCCCAAGTCCAAGCCGACGTCCAGGACGAAGTCCAAACCTAAGCCCAAGCCGAAGGCCTGACGTGGATGGCGCGCGCTAACGCGATGCTGCTGCCCGACGCCGCGCTGGCCGCGCTGCGCGGGCAATGGCGGCTGCATCGCGGCGCCTGGCTGCTGGGCGAGGCCGCACCGCAACCAGTGGCGCTGCGCATGCCGACCCAGGCTCAGGCCAGCGCCGGATTCGAGGCGTTCGGTGCCTGGCTGCGCGCCTGGCACGCCACGCCGTTGCCGGGGCACGTGGAATGGCGCGACGTGAAATGGCCGCAGCTCGGCCCGCAATGTCTGCCGCAGGCCTGGCAGCCGAACGCCGACGAGGCCGCGCTGGCGCTTGGCGAACACGCGCGCTGGCAGCGCGCACGCCAGCGCAGCGCAGCGCTCGTCGCGCGCTGGCCGCAGGCGCTGGGGTTTGCCGTGCGGCTGCGCCGGCAGTTCGACCTGCTCGCCGATGCGCCGGAAGCGGACTTCGTGCGCCTGCTCGCGGTCGTCGAGTGGTTGCATGCGCATCGCGACAGCGGCCTGTTCCTGCGCCAGTTGCCGATCGCCGGTATCGACAGCAAATGGATCGAGCCACGCCGCGGAGTCATCGCGGACTGGCTGGCGGGGCTGCGCGGCATCGCCGAACCGCGCGGCTTCGACAGCCTGTCCGGACTGCGCCGCGCGCCCGACCGCGTGCGCCTGCGCCTGCTCGATCCGGATCTGCGCGCGCGGCTCGGCGGGCTGGACGACATCCAGGTACCGATCGCGCAGGTCGCCGCGCTGCGGTTGCCGGTGCGGCAGGTGCTGATCGTGGAGAACCGCGAGACCGGCCTGGCCTGCGAGGACCTGCCCGGCACGCTGCTGCTGATGGCGCGCGGTTACGCGGTGGACTACGTGCGCGCCATCGACTGGCTGCAGGGAGTGCCGCTGTACTACTGGGGCGACATCGACACCCACGGCCTGGCGATCCTGCATCGCCTGCGCCGGCACGCGCCGCGGACGGTCGCGCTGCTGATGGACGAGGCCACCTTGCGCGAGACGCCATCCGAGCTGTGGGGACACGAGCGCCGCCAGCATCGCGCGCAGCGGCTGGACGCGCTCAGCGCCGCCGAGCAGGCCTTGTACACCGACCTGCGCACGGGCCGCTTCGGCCCCGCACCGCGCCTGGAGCAGGAGCGCATCGCCTGGGACTACGCATGGCCGCGCATCCGCGCCGCGCTGGCCGGATAGCGCGCCGCACCGTGCGCGATCGCGCGCTGGTTGCGCCACGCCTCAGCGCAGCAGATCCCACCCCATCTTGCCGATCAGCACCACCACCAGCACCAGGAACAGCTGACGGATCAACGGCGTGCCGCCGCGCAGCGCCAGCCGCGTGCCGGTCACCGCGCCGGCGATGTTGGCCACGGCCATCGGCACCGCCACCGCCAGCAGCACCTGCCCGCTGGGCACGAAGAAGCACAGCGCGGCCAGGTTGGTGGCCAGGTTCACCACCTTGGAGGCGGCCGAAGCGCGCAGGAAGTCCAGGCCGAAGAAGCGGATGAACAGGAAGATCAGGAAGCTGCCGGTGCCTGGCCCGAAGAAGCCGTCGTAGAAGCCGATCGCCGCGCCCATCGCCAGCGCGATGGCCAGTTCGCGGCGGCCGATCTGGCGCGGCCGGTGCAGCGCGCCGAAGTCCTTCTTGATCAGCGTATAGATCAGCATCGCGATCAGCAGCGCCAGGATCAGCGGCCGCACCGCCTGTTTCGGCAGCAGGCTGACCGCGGTGGCGCCGAGGAAGGAGAACGCGAACGCGGCCGCGGTGGCGTACAGCACCGGCCGCCACGGGAAGCGCACGTTGCGCGCATAGCGCCAGGCCGACGCGCCGGTGCCGGCCATCGCGCTGAACTTGTTGGTGCCCAGCAGTACCGCCGGCGCCTGCTGCGGCAGGGTCGCGAACAGCCCCGGCAACTGGATCAGGCCGCCACCGCCCACCGCCGCATCCACCAGCCCGGCGACGAAGGCGATGCACAGCAGCCAGGGCAACTCGGTTGGGATCAGCTCCAGCAAGGCGGCGCTCCGTGCGATGGGGGGCGCAAGCATAGCCGGGGCCGCCGCGCACGGCAGCGCAGGCGTGCGCCGCGGCCCAGCAGCCGGCACAATCGGCGCATGTCTCCGTCCGCCCCGCGCCTTGCCGATCCCTGTCCCTGCGGCCGCCCGCGCGAGTACGCGCAGTGCTGCGGGCTCTACCATGCCGGCGCCGCCGCGCCCGACGCCGAAACGCTGATGCGTTCGCGCTACAGCGCCTACGTGCGCCGCGACGCCGACTACCTGCGCGCCAGCTGGCATCCGTCCACGCGCCCGGCGGAACTGGAGCTGGATACGCACACCGTCTGGCTCGGCCTGACCGTGCAGCGGGTCGTCGCCAGCGGTGCCGACCGCGCCGAGGTCGCCTTCCTGGCGCGCTATCGCATCGGCGGCGGCAGCGCCGTGCGCATGATCGAGCACAGCCGTTTCGTGCGCGAGGACGACCGCTGGTACTACCTGGACGCGCTGGACTGAACCGATGGGCAGGCGTGGCATCAGGTTTGCGCGCGGCTGGCCGATGATGCTGCAGTGTCCGCCGTCCCTGCAGTCGTGATGTCCTCCGTGGTTGCCGCGCTCTTCGCCCGGTTGCGCCGTTGGCGCAGCCATGGCCGCGCGTTGCTGTGGTGCTGCCTGCTGCTCGCCTGCGGCGGCGCCGCGGCGGCGCCCGCGCCCATGCCGGCGTTGGACGGCGGCTGGCGTCCGGTCGCCGCCGCCGACCGCGGGGTGCCGCCCTCGCGCGCCGATCCCGCGCTGCGTCGTTTCGATCCGGCCCGGCTGACCAAGTTGCGCGGCGGCGAGGCGGGCGCCTGGGTGCTGCTGTGGCCGGCGCAGGGACAGTGGCCATCGGGGCCGTGGGTGCTGGAGGTGCCAAGTCCGGCGCTGCAGCGGGTCACTCTGTTGCCGCCGGTCGCTGGCGCGGCGCCGCAGCAGCGCTGGCTGATGCGCGACGACCCGCAGGCGCTGCCCGGCAACGGCCGCGTCGGCTTCCGCATCGACGTCGCGCCGGCGGCCGGGCAACCGCTGCGGCTGTGGCTGGACCAGCGCGGGGTCATGCCTGCTTCGCTGCGCTTCCAGCTGCGCAGCGAGTCCGACTACCTGCGCCAGGACAGCCGTTGGCTGGTGGTCGCCAGTCTGAGCTTCGCGATCATGCTGAGCATGGCGGCGATGGCGCTGGTGTTCGCTTGGCGCCTGCGCGAGGCGACATTCCTTTACTACGCCATCTACGTGCTCGGCTACGGCCTGGTGATGGCGCTTGAAACCGGCTACGTGGTGCATCCGCTGGGACTGGAGGCGATCGGCCAGGCAGCACGATTCTGGGGTCGCCTGGGCACCACCACCTCGATCGTGGCCGCGGTGCTGTTCCTGGAACGCTTCGCCGACCTGGCGCAGTACCTGCCGCGCGCGCGACACTGGCTGCGCGGCTATGCGGCGCTGGTCCTGCTGATCGGGCTGCCGGCGCTGCTGCCGCTGCCGTGGTTGGATGCGCTCGGCCGGGCTCTGGTCAACCCGCTGCTGATCCTCGGCGGGCCGCTGCTGCTCGGCATCGCGGCGGCGGCGGCGTGGCGCGGTTCGCGCTATGCCGGGCTGTTCCTGCTCGGCTGGACGCCGCTGCTGCTGGTCACCGTCGTCGGCAGCCTGCAGGGTTTCGGCATGGCTGCGGGTTGGACCTGGAGCGACGAAGCCGCGCTGGCCGCCGGCGCGTTCGAGGCGCTGGTGCTGTCGCTGGGCCTGGCCGAGCGCAGCACCTCGCTGCGCCGCGACCGCGACCAGGCGCGGCAGCTGGCCGACCTGGATTCGCTGACCGGCCTGCTCAACCGCCGTGCCTGGCACGAGCGCCTGACTGCGCTGAAGCAGGTCGCCCGGCGCCGGCGGCAACCGTTGGCGCTGATGTTCCTGGACGTGGACCACTTCAAGCGGCTCAACGACCGCTACGGCCACCGCGCCGGCGACGACGGCCTGCGCGCGCTGGCCCAGGCGCTGCACGAGGAACTGCGCGGCGACGACCTGATCGGCCGCTATGGCGGCGAGGAATTCGTGATCGCGCTGCCCGGCATCGACGCGGCGCAGGCCACGCCGATCGCCGAACGCATCCGCGAACGCTTCCGCGCGCAGGCCGCGCTCGCCTTTCCCGAGCTGCAGCCGACGGTGAGCATCGGTGTGGTCCAGCTGCGCCCCGGCGACGACGCCAACGGCCTGGTGCAGCGCGCCGATGAAGCGCTGTACGCGGCCAAGAGCGGCGGCCGCAACCGCGTGGTCGCGGTGCACTGAGCCGACGCGGGGCCCCTGTAGGAGCGGCTTCAGCCGCGACAGGATCTATCGATAAAGCCTATCGGGGCTGAAGCCGCTCCTACAAAAGCGCCGGACTCCCGTGACTCTGCCACCGCGCGTGAGCAGCCATTACCGACGGTTGTTTATGATGTCCGGCCTGCTGTTGGCGAGGAATTCCGATGATGCGTTTCGCCTGGGCCCTGCTGCTGGCCGCGCCCTGCGCCGCCGCGCAGACCCTGCCCGCGCCGCCGGTGGCGCCGGACCCCGCCTTCGTCGGTTGCCTGTCCACGCTGCGCACAGCCGCCGCCAAGACCGGCGTGGCCGCCACCGCGTTCGATCGCTTCACCGCCGGCGTGCAGCCGGACATGAGCGTGCTGCCGTTGCTCGACGCGCAGCCCGAATTCACCACGCCGATCTGGGACTACCTGGCCGGCCTGGTGGATACCCAGCGCGTCGCCGACGGCCGCGCGATGCTGGTCACCCACCGCGATCTGATCGCGCGGGTGGCGCAGCAGTACGGCGTGGACGCGCAGACCGTGGTCGCGGTGTGGGGTGTGGAGAGCGACTACGGCCGCGTTTCCGGCAAGCGCCCGCTGCTGGTGTCGTTGCTGACCCTGTCGTGCAACGGCCGCCGCCAGCCATTCTTCCGCGGCGAGCTGTTCGCGCTGCTGAAACTGCTGCAGGCCGGCGACCTGCAGCCCGACGGCCTGAGCGGCTCCTGGGCCGGCGCGTTCGGCCACACCCAGTTCATGCCCAGCACCTATGCCCGCGTCGCCGTGGACGGCGATGGCGACGGCCACCGCGATCTGGTCGCCAGCATTCCCGACGCGCTGGCCTCCACCGCCAACTACCTGAAGCTGGCCGGCTGGCAGAGCGGGCAGCCCTGGGGCATGGAGGTGAAACTGCCGGCCGGGTTCGACCCGGCCCTGGCCGGCCGCACCCAGCGCCGGCCGTTGTCCGACTGGCGCACGCGCGGCGTGACCGCCATCGACGGCAGCGCGCTCGAACTGCCCGCGCTGGCGCCGCAGACGCCGGCCGCGGTGCTGATCCCGGCCGGCACGAAGGGCCCGGCCTTCCTGGTGTTCCGCAACTACGACGCGATCTACGCCTACAACGCCGCCGAAAGCTATGCGCTGGCGATCGCGCTGTTGTCCGACCAACTGCGCGGCAAGCCCGGCCTGGTCACCGCCTGGCCTACCGACGATCCCGGCCTGGGCCGTCCGGAGCGGCGCGAACTGCAGACCCTGCTGCTGGCGCGCGGCCACGACATCGGCCAGGCCGACGGCATGATCGGCAGCGCCAGCCGCCGCGCGATCCAGGCCGAGCAGCTGCGCCTGGGCCTGCAGCCGGCCGACGGCCGCGCCGGGCAGCGCATCCTCGACGCGCTGCGCCGCGAGGCGCCTGGCGCTCCCGCCACTGCACCCGCCGTGCCGACCACGCCGACGCCAGCACCCGCGCCAGCCACGCCGTTCGGCGGCAAGCCCGCCACCGCCTTCCGCGTGCCGGCGCGCTACCCGGCCTTCGTCCAATCCCCCGCGCCACGGAGCATCACCCCCATGTCCGAGATCCCCGGCCTGAGCACAGGCGATTTCCACGGCTATCCCTCGCTGCTGGTGGAGACCCCGCACTCCACCGCCGCGATCAGCCTGTTCGGCGGCCAGCTGCTGTCGTTCGTGCCCAAGGGCGGCACCGAAGTGATGTGGCTGTCGCCGAGCGCGCAGCCCACGCCCACCCCGATCCGCGGCGGCACCCCGGTGTGCTGGCCGTACTTCGGCCGCCAGGACCAGAGCGCCGACGTGCCGGCGCACGGCTTCGTGCGCACCGTGCCGTGGCACTTGCAGGATGCGCGCCGCGAGGCCGACGGCAGCATGCTGCTGACCCTGGCGCCGCCGGACTTCGACGACCTGCCGCTGCGCCTGCATATGCAGCTGCGCATCGGCGCGACCCTGGAGCAGCGCCTGATCACCGACAACGTCGGCCGCGAACCGGCGCGCTTCACCCAGGCGCTGCACAACTACTTCCACGTCGCCGACGCCACCCAGGTACGGGTGCAGGGCCTGGACGGGCTCGACTACCTGGACAAGTTCGAAGGCTACGCCACGCCGCACCGCCAGCACGGCGACTGGAGCCTGCAGGACCCGCGCGATCCGGGCCGTAGCGACCGCATCTACACCGGCGCCGGCGGCCGCTACACGCTGCTCGACCCGGGCCTGCAGCGCCGCATCCAGATCGCCACCGCCGGCAGCCGCACCCTGGTGGCCTGGAATCCGGGCGAAGCCGGCGCACAGAAGATGGCCGACGTCGGCGCCCACTGGCGCCAGTTCGTGTGCCTGGAAGCGGCCAATGCCGGCCCCGAGGTGATCGAACTGGCCGCGGGCGCGCAGCACGTGCTGCAGCAGACCATCGCGGTCGCGCCGCTGTAACGGCGCGCGCTTGCGCAGGCGTTCGCGCCGGGTAGGCCGTGGCGGCGGGGCGGCCTCGCGCCCCAAGCCGCAACGGCGTGAGCGACCTGCACCAGGCGGATCGACCGGCGTCAGGCCCGCGCGATCCCTGTGGGAGGGGCGTCAGTCCCGACGCGCGCTACCGACGCGATGTCGGGACCGAACCTCGCCGCCGCGCTCGCACCTGCGCAGATGCCGGTGGACGCGGTGTTCACTGGCGGCGACGACGGTGTGACTCCAGTCGACACATCGACGCGACGTACTGACGCGATCAATGAAACCAACCCAAGGAACGCACACCCGCATGGCTTCCACATTCCTCAGATCTGCCTTCCTGGCGCTGGCCATTGCCGGATCGCCACTGTGCGCAAGTGCATCGGTGCGAACGGCGGCCGACAGTCCGGGCAACGCGACGCAGCAGGAACATGCGTCGCTGCTGAACGGAAAAATCAAGTTTGACGTGCCGCCCGGTTTCGTCGGCATGGCGCTGCCCCCCGAGCCACCCCAGAACGGGGCTGCGGGCGTCACCGCCATGGCCTACTCAAACCGTGCGCGGCAACAGATGATCCTCGCCAGCGAGGAGGAACCGATGCCAGACGGTGTGCGCGTCCAGGACAACGACGCAACGTTCCTGGATGGTGTCGTGGCCAGCTTCATGGAACAGCAGCAGGCAAGGTGGCAGCAGTATCGACGGTTGGGTGAAACATCCATCGCCATCGAGGGCTTGGGCCTGCGCCGAGTGGACGCGATCGCCAGTTTCGATGGCATTCCCATGCGCGTGACCATGCTGTTCGCGGGCTCGGGCACTGCCTTGGCGCTCATCCGCATCACCTCGAAAGCCGACGATGCCGACGGCCACGACACCCTGGTGTCCACTGTGCTGGATGGGATTCGGGCCGGGCGCTGACGCGACAGCCGGTGTGCGGCCGATTTCCGGATCAAGCCGACGCCGCTGGCCATCGATGCCGGGATGACGAAGCCGCTCCTGCGCGCGGGAATGACCACGGCGTATCGCCTGGCGTAGCGCGCCCTGGGCCATGACCCCGCCCAGGGCGCTGGCGGCGGACCGCCAACAGCTCCCCTATCGCCCCTCCACCCCCGCCGCCCGCCCGAAACCCCGCGCCTGCCGATTACACTGCCGCCTCCATCGGGAGACCATGCCGTGCATTCCTCGCCTCCTGCCGCGCGCACGCGCCGCGCCGCCCTGGTCTTCATCTTCATCACCCTGCTGATCGACGTGCTGGCTTTCGGCGTCATCATTCCGGTGTTGCCGGGGCTGGTGCGCGGCTTCACCGGCGGCGATTTCGCCGCGGCGGCGAAGTGGGTCGGCTGGTTCGGCTTCCTGTTCGCCGCGCTGCAGTTCGTCAGCTCGCCGCTGCAGGGCGCGCTGTCCGACCGCTACGGCCGGCGCCCGGTGATCCTGGCCTCGTGCCTGGGGCTGGGCGTGGATTTCGTGGTGATGGCGCTGGCGCAGAGCCTGCCGCTGTTGCTGCTGGCGCGGGTGGTGTCGGGCGTGTTCTCGGCCAGCTTCACCACCGCCAACGCCTACATCGCCGACATCACCACGCCGGACAAGCGCGCCCAGGCCTACGGCATGATCGGCGCCGCATTCGGGCTCGGCTTCGTGATCGGGCCGCTGCTCGGCGGCTGGCTCGGCAGCTACCATCTGCGCGCGCCGTTCTGGTTCGCCGCGGCGCTGGCACTGCTCAATTTCCTGTACGGGTTGTGGGTGTTGCCCGAATCGCTGGCGCCGGAGCGGCGCACCCCGCGTCTGGACTGGAAGCACGCCAATCCGTTCGGCGCGCTGCGGCTGCTGCGCAGCTATCCGCAGGTGTTCGCGCTGGCCGCGGTGATCTTCCTGGCCAACCTGGCGCACTACGTGTATCCGAGCATCTTCGTGCTGTTCGCCGAGTACCAGTACCAGTGGGGACCGAAGCAGGTCAGCTGGGTGCTGGCCCTGGTCGGGGTGTGCAGCATCGTGGTCAACGCCTTGCTGGTCGCGCGCGTGGTGCGGCGGCTGGGCGAACGCGGGGCGCTGCTGTTCGGGCTGGGCTGCGGCGTGGCCGGTTTCGCCATCTACAGCGTCGCCGGCAGCGGCGCGATGTTCCTGCTCGGAGTGCCGGTCAGCGCGCTGTGGGCGGTGGCGTCGCCGTCCGCGCAGGCCATCGTCACCCGCCACGTCGGCGCCGATGCGCAAGGCCGCGTGCAGGGCGCGCTGATGAGCCTGGTCAGCCTGGCCGGCATCGTCGGGCCGCTGCTGTACACCTGGGTGTTCGCGCTGTTCATCGGCAAGCACGAACCGGCGCATCTGCCCGGCGCGCCGTGGCTGTTGGCCGCGCTGTTGCTGGCCGCCGGCTGGGTCGTGGCCTGGCGCCGTGCGCGCGTGCCCGTCAGCGCCCCGCTTAGCACGCCGAACCGCGCTGCGGTGAATTGTTGCGCGCATGGCCGGCGTGGTGCGGCTGGCGGCGGATGAATTGCTCAGCTTTGAGCCGGCGCGGCGCGCTGTGCGGCCGCCGCAGCGCCGGGTGCTCTGCATCCACGATGCTACGCTGTGCGGCCTCTCCGCCGTCGCGGCCGGTCCGGCTGCTGTAGATCGCACGCCCTCCATGATGTCGCCCCCCGACGGTTCCGCCGTGCCCCTCACTGCCTCGCGCCTGTTGCGCGAAGCCACCGCGCAGCAGCATCTGGCCGTCGAACAATTGCCGGCGATGTGCGCGCTGATGCGCGATTCCCTGTCCGTGCACGATTACGTCCAGGTGCTGTGCCGCCATCACGCCGCGCTGGCCGGCTGGGAGCAGCGCGAGTCGGCCTGGCTGCACGCCAGCGGCGATGCCGCCTGGCGCTATCAGCTGCGCAGTCCGCTGCTGGAACAGGATCTGGCCGCACTGCAGGCGACCCCGCCGCTGCCGGCGCCCGCGCCGCTAGCGCCCGACGCCGGCAGCCGCTGGGGCATGCTGTACGTGGTCGAAGGCTCGCGCCTGGGCGGGCGCCTGATCGCCCGGCAGCTGCGGCAGAGCCTGCCCGACGCCGCCCCGGCACTGAGCTATTTCGAACTCGGCCATGCCGATCCGGCCTGCTGGCGGCGTTTCCAGCGACGCCTGGAGCAGGCTCTGCCGACGCCGCAATCGCGGCAGGCCGCGGTCGATGGCGCACGCGCGATGTTCGCGCACTTCCACACCCACTTCGCCCTGGAGACCGTCGCATGAGCGAGACCGTCGCGCCCTTGGACATGGACGCTTGCGCGCGCGAGCCGATCCATATTCCCGGATCGATCCAGCCGCACGGCGCGCTGCTGGTGATCGAACCCGGCGACGGCCGCATCGTGCAGGCCAGCACCAGCGCCGCCGACCTGCTCGGCTTGCCGCTGACGGAACTGCTCGGGCAGCGCTACGACGCGCTGCTGACCCTGCAGGAGCCGCGCGTGTCGGCGGACGCCTCCGAGCGCACCCAGCTCGCCTACGTCGACGTCGGTTTCCCGCGCCGCGCCACCGCCCCGCGCCAGCGCTGGGTCGGTGCCTGGCATTTGTATCCGGAGCAATGGCTGCTGGAACTGGAGCCGCGCGATGCGCCGCTCGCCGACGCCACCTTGCGCGAGGCCTTGCCGTTGCTGCGCCGGCTCGAGACCGACAACAGCATCGACGAAGCCTGCCAGCGTGCGGCCAAGAGCCTGCGCACGCTGATCGGCTACGACCGGGTGATGATCTACCGCTTCGACGACGAGTGGAACGGCGACGTCGTGGCCGAGGCGCGCACGCCCGAGCTGGAGTCCTATCTCGGCCTGCACTATCCGGCCACCGATATCCCGGTGCAGGCGCGCACGCTGTACCTGCGCAACCGCGTGCGCCAGATCGCTGACGTCGGCTACATCCCTTCGCCGATCCAGCCGACCGTGCATCCGCGGCTGCACGCGCCGGTGGACCTGAGCGACGTCAGCCTGCGCAGCGTCTCCCCGGTGCACCTGGAATACCTGGCCAACATGGGCGTCACCGCCACCCTGGTGGCCTCGATCGTGGTCAACGATGCGCTGTGGGGGCTGATCGCCTGCCACCACTACCGTCCGTACTTCTGCAACCACGAGATGCGCGACGTCACCGACGCGGTCAGCCGCGCCCTGGCCGGGCGCATCGGCGCGCTGACCGCGGTGGCGCGCGCGCGCGTGGAAACGGTGCTGCTGACCGTGCGCGAGAAGCTGATCACCAACTTCAACGAAGCCGAGACGCTGACCGGCGACATGCTCGACGAGATGGCTTCGGACCTGCTCGACGTGGTCGATGCCGACGGCGTGGCGGTGTTCCATGGCGACCACGTCACCCGCCACGGCATGGTCCCGACGTCCGCCGAACTTGCGCGGATCCGCGAACAGATCGAGGCCAGCCACCACGAGGCGCTGCGCCACGACGCGGTCGGCGCGCTGCATACCGACCAGATCGGCGCAACCTTTCCGGAACTGGCCGACCTGGCTCCCACGGCCGCCGGCTTCATCTTCGTCCCGCTGATGCCGCAGGCGCGCAGCGCGCTGCTGTGGACGCGGCGCGAACAGGTGCGCACGGTCAACTGGGCCGGCAACCCGCAGCTGTCCAAGCTGCAGGACATCCCCAACTCGCGCCTGTCGCCGCGCAAGAGCTTCGACCTGTGGCAGGAAACCGTGCGCGGCCGCGCGCGGCCATGGTCGCCGCTGAGCCTGGAGTCGGCGCGCAGCCTGCGGGTGCTGATCGAGCTGATGGAGCGCAAGCGCTTCCAGCAGGATTTCGCGTTGCTGGAGGCGTCGCTGTCGCGACTGCGCGAACCGGTGGCGATCATCGAGCGCGGCAGCGACGGCCGGCCCAGCCGGCTGGCGTTCGTCAACGATGCCTTCGCAGTGCTGTACCAACGCGAGATCGCCGAGCTGATCGGCTGCGAACTGGACCAGCTGTACGCCACCGACGCCGCGCCGCTGGAAACCCAGCGCATCGCCACCTTGCTGCGCCAGGGACGCGCCGCCTACGTGACCTTGCCGCTGCGTATCGAAGCCGTCGCGCCAGTGCATCGCCAGTTCGATTTCGAACCCTTGCCCAGCCCGTCCGGCGTCTCCACGCACTGGCTGCTGCAGTTGCGCGATCCGCGCTGAGCGAATCCGTGGCGGCGCACCTTCAGCGCGTGCGCCGCCACAGCAGCGACGTCGCCGCACCGGCCAGCAGGCCCCAGAACGCCGCGCCGATGCCGAACAGCGACAGCCCCGAGGCGGTGACCAGGAAGGTGATCAGCGCCGGCTCGCGTTCGCCTTCGTCCTTCAGCGCCATCGCCAGGCTGTTGCCGATGGTGCCGAACAGCGCGATACCGGCGATCGCCATCACCAGCTCCTTGGGGAACGCGGCGAACAGCGCCGCCACGGTCGCGCCGAACAGCCCGATCAGCAGGTAGAACAGGCCGGCGAACACCGCCGCCATGTAGCGCCGCTGCGGATCTTCCTGAGCCTCGCGGCCCATGCAGATCGCTGCAGTGATCGCCGCCAGGTTCAGCCCATAGGCCCCGAACGGCGCCAGCAGCGTGTTCACCACGCCGATCCAGCCGATCGTCGGCGAGATCGGCACCGCATAGCCGGAGGCGCGGATCACCGCCACCCCGGGCAGGTTCTGCGAGGCCATCGTCACCACGAACAACGGCAGCGCGATGCCGAACAGCGCCTGCCACGACAGCGTCGGCCATACGAACACCGGCCGCGCCAGGCTCAGCTGCGCGGTCTCCAGGTGCAGCGTGCCGCTGCCGGCGGCGATCGCGATGCCCACCGCCAGCG
>Ga0308160_10003905_pt1 | contig 16344 bp, 14 predicted proteins | sample PhyFR1_FD_201036 | JGI IMG/M metagenome (GOLD analysis project Ga0308160, IMG submission 201036) | Phyllosphere microbial communities from UC Gill Tract Community Farm, Albany, California, United States - DLSLF.R1 | ecosystem: Host-associated > Plants > Phyllosphere > Unclassified | place: USA...
ATATGTCTCTAGTTTAGTGTGAGAAAGGAATGTATATGTTTGGCCAATGTATTTCTATGATATGTCCAAGGCTATGTTCATAAGGTGCGCTATATATCGTTGTTTTATAATGGCTATGAGATAGGTGTCGAGAATAGGGGTAGCCACAGACGATAGGAGTTCCGCCAAGTATGTTCACAAGGAAGAGAGTATAGGATAGGTTAGGTAAAGAAGAGAAAGCAGCAAGCAAGAGGAGGAGTAGTGTCATCTCTGAACGCGACCCGGACAAAGCGGAACCAAAAAAGATGAGCGGGAGATGAAACCAGTCGCGTCGCTCATCTGTGTGTGCCGTTTCATACATACAGGCAGATCTACGCTATGGTTTGACACCAGGCTTGTCCTGCTTGGCCTTGGCAGCCTTCTTCTTCGATACAGACTTGCCCTTCGCTTTTGTCCCGCCCTCCCTCTCGGCCTTCCGCTTTATCTTCGCCTCGACCCTCTTTTGCCTGACCTCTGCTAACCTGACCTTCTTTTTCGAATTCGCGTCGACTGGTGTGGAGGTGGTGATCCCCTTGATTGTGACTGGAGCATAGTGGACGTGTGGTAGCGGAGCGGTCTGAGTATCGTCATTGTGTACTTTGAGATTGGACGTAGGATACGGGAGGGTGAGGGCGTGTCGCGGGGGGTGCAGAACTGATTTAGGCAATATCTTCTCAAGCAGTGCCAATTGAGGATGTGAGCGCTATTGATCAGCTGGATACTTGAGAGATTGATAGTAGTGACTTACGCGTATAGCAAGACATGCAAGCCGCCTCAATCCTACCAAAGCTGCCATCTCTCCCTCGACCCTTCCTAGGGGTACAACCCTCACTTCCTCCCTATCCTCCCCAATCACCTCTTCCCATTCCGCCTCTTTGATCCGTGTTTTGGCAATCCGGGACAGCTGACCCCATTGCCAGACTAGCGAATTGTAGGTAGCAGCATATTGCGGTATAGGCGAGACCAGCGACTGAGGCGATATTGATTGAAGTGGTATGACAATGAATGCAGGTGGTGATGCACTCGTGGGAGTAGGATCCGGCGATGGTGATCGTTCAGGATTCTTTGGCGCGGTAGGCAGTAGGTTCGACTTCGGTTTGAGGTGTATTCCACTCATCCGGTCTGTTATCATCAAGAGCCGTAATTTGAGGTCATCAATAGCCGTCTCGAGAGATTTGATGGTTTCGTTGATCCCCAAGACCATATTGTCGAGTATCTCAGGCTTGACCGGATTCTCAATTGTCGTTTCCTTCTCCACTAGCTCACTCTGCGCTAGATCCACCGCCATTCCCTCATCGCCCTCCTTGCCCTTGGACAGCCTTGCGCGTTTTCGGGTAGCTTTCTTTCGCTCCACTTGACATCGAGCTCGAGAAGTATGGTATGCCGCTATTGTATCGGGTACGAGACGGGTTAGCTCCTTCATGACTGCCATCTGGTGATTCCGAGGGATGTTTGGCCTGTAACGTCAGCTCATGTTGACGCGGCTGGGGATCACTGACCATGGTATAACGAGCGGACTAGCTAGGACTGCTTTGGTGATATCCCTATTCCCCGTCTTGACCTTTGCCTGCTCTCTGACCGAGTTTCCAGCATCTCCCCTCGCAGTCTGAGTCCCGCCTGCCATGCTTGATATCTTCTCTAGCATCGTACACCCGGTTACCTTGCACGTCCTCGACCAACATTTTGATTCCGCCTCCATCCTGCACTAAGTGCCACACTCGGGAATACCCTCTTGCCCTCTACCCAAACTCCGGTTCCTGTGCGCGTGACTATCGAAATTGACTTGCTCGCTATCCGTTGTCTACCAACCATACACTAAAAATCAAAACTCCTTACGGCTCTCTTAACATTAAAGAGACACCCGCATCGAGTGAGCATAGATCTACCACCGGTACATCGAATACATCAACCAACCCTTTCGCAGTTTACCCCTTAAAAGACAACATCTTTAGTCAAAATGGTCCGAGTTTCCGTACTTAACGATGCTTTGGTAAGTCTTGCTTCTTTTGACTAGAAGTGGGCAGGAGGATTGTCGAGAGGGAATCACGGGAGAATATGGCTCGATTTGGGAAAGGATTCTTCCTTGGACTGCATACGGAGGGGAAATGAAACCGGAGATGCGCTGGAATGTATGCTGACCTTCAGAACAACATCGTCAACGCTGAGCGACGAGGAAAGAGGCAGGTCATGATCCGACCCTCTTCCAAGGTCGTCGTCAAGGTCCTCGCCGTCATGCAGAAGCACGGTAAGTTATCTCTCCGAACCATCTGTACACCCTACACATACATCCCACCCGGAGAATAACTGCCTCTACTCGAGATTCCTACCGAGCGTGGGCTTTAAGTCTCCGGCAGAACAAACCAATACACACTCGTCTACTAATCCCCATTCGACAGCTCAAGGCCGCATGGCCGGGGTCCCGTGTCGTTGGGGCTGATTGGACGAGGACAATCGCAAAAATGGATTTGAGACTTTTGAGCAGTCACTGACTTTCAGGTTACATTGGTGAATTCGAGATCATCGACGACCACCGAGGAGGCAAAGTTGTCATCCAGCTCAACGGTCGATTGAACAAGGCTGGTGTCATCTCCCCCAGGTTCAACGTCTCCGTCGACTCCAGTACGTCTATTTATCCCGTAGTCATGTGCTCTTGCTAACGAGCGCAGTCGAGAACTGGGTCAACTTGCTCCTCCCCGCTCGATCTTTCGGAAAGATCATCCTCACCACCTCTGCCGGTATCATGGACCACGAGGAGGCCAGGAGAAAGCACGTCGGTGGAAAGATCTTGTCTTTCGTCTACTAGGGAGTTTATGCATTGGGCTGAGTGGTATTGATGCACATGTTGGCTTCTGCTTCTGTTTGTTTGTCTTGGGACATTCCTCTGTGGAGATTAGCCATCCACATGAATGTCTCAGTCGTCTGTGAATCTGCATTGACAAATACATCGCACTATTTTCCCAGGCGCTGTTCGACTTTGCCCAGAGCATCGAGTGCACCGTCCCATTCTTCCCTCCTCATAGCTCCCCTCACCCTATTCCTTTGCACGAGCGGCATCGCAAACCCAATCTTGATCAAAGCAGGGATGGTGGATGTGCGAAGGCGTTGCACAAGGGGAGCAAGTAGTGTCGTAAACGGCAATGGCTGTGGACATTGACTGAATGTTAGTGATATGGACCTGGTGGTTGGGTCACTGACTATATCTCCGTGACACGTAGATGCCAAAATGGGTAACGGGACAATTCAGGTGCCGGGCGAGGTAGCAATGCTCGCAGAGGATTGAGAGGTGTGAGTGGGTGGACGATGAGCAATTCTGGGTCCGTCTCCATACCGAGTAGAGCTACCCGTCAGTACAAGCTACACAGTGGGAATTATGGCTCACTTCGAATATCGGCATCTACTGATTGAACCGTAATTTGGGATGGAGGAGTACCAGATTGAGCGTATTTCATCGCTACTGGAGCAAGATCAAGTTCGGGCAGGAGATGGAGCGTGACATTGGATGACTCTACATTTCATTAGCATGAATCACCACAGTCCGAAAGGACATACTAGAAGTCTTGAGCTGTAGAGTGATAGTAGGAGATGGCGTAGCGCTTTTCAGATTCTTGTGCTGTACGAATTGAGCTGTAGGTCGAGGTCGAGGTGATGGGCTGGAAAGCAGTGATACGGTCGAGCCATGAACAGTGTGCGATTCATCGTCGCTAGCGGAGGACGAAATGCTTAAAGAGTCCGGTGGAGTTACAGTTCCTCGTGACGACGGTGTCGACATGTTACTGGGGCATCTTGGAGATTTGAGTAATGCCTGAAGCTCGCTCGGGATACCCTCATAGTCTGCTCATCAGCATACCGGTAAGTGATTCGAATGAGTCAAACCTACCTAAATCCGTATACACGCTAAGCTCTTTGACCCCATCTTCCCCTGCCCACCGCACTGTCCGCTTGAGCGTTTCCAATAAAGCCCTCCTCTCTCTCAGAGATACTGAAAGCTTCTCCCTGGCCCGACCTGTTCCTCTACGATGACTGCTCGAAGGTAGTGAGAGCGCAACATGCCGAGGTGCTGAAACTTGTCGTATAACTGCACCTGTCTTCGAAACCGACTGGGTGATCCGCAGGACCAGTGAAAAGAGCGAGAACACCAAGTGGAGCAAGACAAGGAGTGGGAGAGCTACCACTCTTTTGACGACTGATGGTATCATCGCAGCCGTACTACAAGTGGACAGATTGCGCAAAAGTGGACAAAGGTAAGTTGAATAAAGTGGTCACTTCCGCGGGCAGTTTGCGGAATGGAGTCTCCAAAAGTCACTTCACTCTCATCTGGCTGGGGAAGGCATGCTCGTCCGTAGAAGGTATGCCCTGCCGGCTGAAGTACGCCTGCTCTCCTTGCTTCACGATTACTCCTTCTTATCCATATCATGCATACCCCAACGTTTCCAGCTACAAGACCGGGCGCCGGTGTCGGATCCTCCGTCGGAAAGTCCCCGATGTTCCTCCCCTGCCAAGCTAATCTTGACCTCCCATTCTTCACCGCTTTCGCCTGTCATCCTAACAGCCAACGGCCATATAAACAGGAAGGTCTAGTATGGGCGCGATGCATCTTCTTTACCCACTGATCTCTCATACATCATGAGTGCTCAAGAACCAAATTTCTGGGATACGATCGGTGGTCCTCGAAATCCGAATCCGACAAATGGTGATTTGCCATTCACCCTCTTTGGTTATGAGCCATCATTGGCTTTTGCCGTTGTGGGGCTGGTCACTTTCTTGTTACTGGCCGGACCGCAGTTATGGTATGTGATCAGAAAGCGTGGATCTCATCGGACCTTCCACATTCTGATGCTTGTTGGATGTGTGAGTGGATTCAGCGTTGTCAGTCGACTTGTACTCATGCGCCAGATATGTGAAGCAGCGGGATACGCGGCCCGGATACATGCTCATTTCAACTTGTTCCAAGTCGGCAATTACTCGGCTCAGTTCTTGCTCCTCATATTGGTGAGTAATAATGGCAGAGAGGCCACGGATCTGGCTAAAACCGCAGGCCCCAATCCTCTATACCGCAGCTATCGACATGACCCTCAACTTGCTAGTCCAGGGTTTCCCAAATTCGAACTGCCTACTTCTTTTCCGCCCAAAGCTTGTCCTCATCAGTAAGCTTGCCAAAGATCGTATGCAGGTTAGGGCTGACCTGTAGTCTTTGTCACTTCGGATGTCTTGTGTATTCTGGTCCAACTGGCCGGTGGTGCATTATTCGGTGTGACAGCTGGGAAAGAACCCGGAGAAGGAGGTATAACAGTCGACGTCGCTACCAACGTCCTCCTAGCCGGTCTCGTTCTCCAGGTAAGGCCCTTCCACCCAACTACTGAGATACACAAAGACTAATGAAAAGATCGTAGCATGGGTCATTTTCATCGCATTCCTACTCGTCGCCGTATATCGCTCTTACCAATATTCGAAATACCCCCACCTCCGCGATACGAGGTACAATGCCATGCGATACCTCCTCTGGACACTTACTGCGGTCACACTCTTGATCTTCTGGCGAGCATGTTATAGAACTGCCGAAAGCGCTACTGGGTATATCGGCGGAGCTTTATCGAGGGAAGATCTATTTGGGACAAACGATTACTTGCCAGTCTGTCTGGCTGTTTTGATTTTCACGATCGCGCCGCCCTTCCGGTTTACCGAGTATGCCGCCGCTCAAGGCGTCCAAGACACGGCCGGTATGACCGAGACGCGATTACCAGAGGAGGACTCCAGGGCCGAGAAGGCGCCAGGTAGCGTATGAGGCAGGTCCTACGGGCCGAGAATGAGGAAGGGTGGGTAGACTATGTAGCAAGTCTCCCGGAACGTATTCTCCTAGACTAGAAGATGCAGTATGATGTATAACCCAAGATCCAATACGTCAAGGATACGTCAAGGGTACGGTCGGCAATCGTTAATTCATCGTATCTGTATAGCAACTAGAATAAAATGTTAATTCGATAATGTTGGTGTGGGTTTCTGTACCTCCAATGTCATATCCAATCCACTCTGTCAAGATCTCTTCCTTGTTCATCTACACCTTCTCCTCGTCTATAACCTCATTTCTCGCAATATCGTCTTGGCGAGTTGCTGATACTGCCAGCCATCACCTCCGATTCTTCGGAACTGTATACCATGTAGTGGAAGCCATGGTACCTGATCCGTCAGCATTGATCCAACAGCTTAGAGAGCGAATGGACTGACCTTGACAATGCAGATCTCAAAGATGACCATCAACCTACTGCCCTGTCCTCCAGCCGCTGCTACCGCCCAATCATCATCTTCATCTTTCCTACCATTCACTCGTAATCGATCTCCACTATCCCCATTCGGTCCGCCCATGGGAGTAGCGATATGAGGTAAAGATTGACCTGTGCTGCTCAGCCCATCCGAGCTACTTGCAGGCATGACTGGGCTCTTGAGTGGACTAGGTGAGCGACCGCGATTGTCCATGTTTGGGTTTCCAGGGCTGGGTTGAGGTTTGGACGACTTTCGACGTAAGGAAGGTTTACGTTTAGGAGGGGGTGGTGGCGGAAGAGGTTCTGTACCTCCAGCATCGGGGTTGAGCTTGACTGAAGCGAGATCGATCGATGGGACATAGATACATTCAAAGCCTCCTCGAATTCGTCGATGTTTGATCCCTAATCGCAAGAGGACACTTTCAATGTCTTTTGAGAGGACTGCAAGCGATTTTGTGGAAGTCGTCGATACAGAGAACAAGCCTTTCAAGTATGCCGGTTTGATTTCTTGACTTGCGATTTCAGTGTCGGCAGGGACACCCTCGTCATCAGACGACAAGGGTTGTTCGACACCGATAGGTGGTGGATGTGCCAATTCGTCTGTCTCTTTGGGCGCTTCTCCCCATGTCTCTGGCGTGACTGGTTTCGAGGGTGTGCGTTGACTAGAACGTCGACCCAGACCACGACTGACGCCCGAGATGGATCCGACGCTGACTCGGCGTTCGTGCTTTTTGTCTGTAGCAGTGTCGGGGCGGTTGGAACTCATTTGCATCGATGTAGAAGGGGTGATATTTCGGGATGGGGGAGGAGATCGAGCATCCGTCGTAGGGCGTCGTGCGCCGAGAAAGCCAAAGCGCCGAGTAGCGACCGGATCTTCACCGGCCAAGGGTTGGAGGGAGGGTGGTTGAGACAAGGATGGCTGTCGGCTATGAGCAGCAGGGATGACGGCGATATGACTTGTATCCCGATCGGCGGCGGGGTTTTGCATGACTGGATTCGGTACATCGCCAGTCCGTTCTCGAGGTGTCGAGCTGTACTCGCTCGAAGTCGATACTGGTTCGTAGCCTGATGCGTGGCTTGAAGCTGGAGGTGGTAGACTGGGTAACGCTCGACCGTAACTAGTCTCGGCATTGCTCTTCTCAACCGAAGTCTGGGATGAAGCAAAGTGTCCTTTTCCATATACCCTCTCCCTCTCCATTTTCTCCCTTGCCAAAAAGTAGATCGAGATCAAAGGGTCAAATCCCATTGTCGGATCCAGTGGTTCCTTTTCTCTACTTGTAGATTCTTCAGTTTTCTTCTCTTGTGGGAAAAGCTTCTTCTTGAGGTCGAATGCCGAGAAACGTTTCTTCTTGGGTGAATCGGATTCGGCACTGAGGGCCATTGATGATGTCGAGGCGCCGGGTGTACGTTTCTTGTCCCTCCGAGCTTCCCATGCGGCGACACACGCGAGATACCCATCTGAAGAAAGAACGTCGACCAGGTTCTGGTGAATATCGGTTGGTTCACCAAACGTGAAACCGTCCATTGACCGAACGACGTCCCATTCCACATCATCCGCTCGGATAGGTTCTCGATGTATCAAATGCGATTCCATAACCCCTTCATATCCCTTGTTCATCCAAGGATGATTCATGACCTCTGTCAATGTCGCTCGGTCTGCTGGGTTGGTGACGAGCATCCTAGCCAAGAGGCTTTTACATTCGTTACTGAGCCATGCCGGGTATTCGACAAGACCTCGTTTGATTTTGGCGTGTAGGGCTGGCATGGATTGATCGTCGAATGGTACTTTACCGCAGACTAGCACGTAGAGTACAATTCCAAATGACCAGATATCGACTTCGGGACCAGTGTATAATTTGGCATTCAGCAACTCGGGCGCGGCAAAATATAGCGATCCACAAAAGGTCGACAGATGACTCGAGGGTGAGTAGAGGTTTGACAATCCGAAATCGATAATCTTGATGTTCCCACTTTTCGAAATCAAGATATTTTCAATCTTGAGGTCACGATGAACAATCGAGTTTCGGTGACAGTAGTTGAGCGCGCTTCCGATCTGCCTGGCAAACTTCCTAGCGGCCCTCTCCCTCAGCCTTCCATGCGAGATGATGTAATCCAACAATTGCCCTCCGTCGATAAATTCAAAGACCATATAGTGGTGATTTGGGTGACTGATAATATCTCTCATTCCGCAAATGTATGGGTGGTGAAGAAGGAGCGAGATGGCGGCTTCTCGGATGGTACGTATCTCCTTGGATTCATCCTTCTGTCGCTGTTTCTCTGCTTCTGCCGGTGTAGAGGCTGTTTCTCGTCGTGTGTGTTCAGTGTAGCGAGGAATGATCTTGACTGCACACTAGCCATCAGTCTTGCGTCGGCATGCTTCATCTCACCTTTTCCCTAGTATGAATGTTGAGGCCCAATTTCACTTTACCCATACTGCCAGCTCCAAGGGTCTTTTGCAATTGCCAATCTCCTACCATCCGGTATCTCGTCTTACTCTTTGATGCGCCGGATGACGGGGCGGCAGACCGCGAGGCGTGACTTGATACAGGGGCAGCATCGGAGGCAGGTGGAGCGTGTCGAGCATTGAGAGTCTTTGAGACGGACGCATGTGTTTCTTCACGTATAGTGGGCTCGGCTGGTCGTGATGATGGTGGATGGGTGGATGTTGATGTGCCAAGGACAGAATCAGTGTTGGATCGATGAGGGGACCGAGATGGTGTACGACTGAATGTCATCAGCATCGTCACGGTCTTGAACAATTGCCAAGGACGACTTACCTCCGTCGACCTTGTTTATCAATGATAAAATCCCATTCTTGGCCAGTCTCGACCGTACCCCCATTAGTGGGGGTGGGGGCGGATCCTCCTGATAACTCCTCTTGGACAGCCTTGAGATGGCTGGGTAGCGGGTTGTAAGATGTCATCGTGCTGTACTGAGAAGCCTATATGAGAGTATCGATCTCCGTTGCAGAGCTAGGTCACTGAAAGTAACAAGCGAATGCCTAATGAGGCTGCCCTTTCTGATCTCCTTAATCACTGTTTGTGCTCCCTTCCATCACGATGCTATCTGTCGTTCCGAGTGTTTGGTGCTTGCTGTGAGAGACCGGGCGTCTGTATACGAGCAAAACGTCCTCCGATAGTATGATGGGTGGTTCTATGAGGTATAATAAGAGGTTTGATGAATGTAATGTGTGTCTGAGCGATAACAAGTGAGGTGTGGTTGCATGGTAGGGTTGTAGTGGCATAAAAGGGGAGGGGTGTATATCATTCCAGGGGTAATCACAGGGGTGGATATACAATTAGCAGGGTATCATTCAGGGTATGACAAATTGAAGATCCCGGTACCTGAGCACAGACCCGTGGTAATGGATTCTTGAGACCATGCAATGGACAGGCATCAAGAGAACCGACTGCGAGTAGCAGAAGCCGTGAGGGTTGAGCAGATGGCAGTGGTGCTTGCAGCAGTCTCCTGTTGACTTGTCTCTCGTTTCCTGTATATACACCATAGAGTTTCAGCGTCAGTGCCAGTGAGGTGAGGAGGTGTCGTGTCTTGGCGACCGGATGCAGCTATAGTGTTCACATGCACGTAGGAGCATCGACCACTGCATCGCCACACTTCTTCGTCTATCCTGTCTCCCATCTAGGTCTGTTGCAAGGATCCCAAAGTCTGCCCGACGCTGTGCCGAACGGTGTCCCAACGACAAATATCATCACTGCCAACTTGGAAAAGTCAAGTTACTTTTCGACGCGCCTGACTTGACCTGAAATATCATGTTTTCTGTAAACAATGCGCTAGCCGTCCTCCTAGCTGCACTACCCCTCTCGCAAGCTCTGACGCAGCTGGACTTGCGTCAACGATCAGTCTACCAGGTGTTGACGGATCGTTTCGAACGAGGAGATGGACAGAATACGTATTGTGATGTCAGTCGCCGGGAATATTGCGGTGGGACATGGAGGGGGATAACATCGAGGTTGGACTATATACAGGAGATGGGCTTCGATACAGGTGAGTCCGATGGTGCTGGGATGGAGTTGACGAAGAGTGTGGATATCGCCTGTCGTGGCCAATATCGAAGGGAAGACGATAGATGGGACTGCATACCATGGTGAGCTTTGGCATTTGGATTCGACTGCTAGTGCTGACTGGCTAGGCTACTGGACATCGGATCTCACCAGTCAGTCATCGACACCGTGCCACAACTGCCCTGCTGATACCCTTAGAACTCAACGCTCATTTTGGGTCACCACAAGACCTGCTCGACCTCTCGACAGCCCTCCATTCACGGGGAATGTACCTGATGGTCGATGTAGTCAGTCTATCCCAAAGTGCTCATCATACGTCATCTGATGACATCTAGGTAGCAAATCACGTTGGAGCCTTCTCTGCAGCAGAGTTCCAACCAGGAAGGCTATACGGGCCCTTTGACTCGCCTGCTGATTACCATCCATTTGCGCTAGCGAAAGATTGGGAAGATCAGCGGCAGTCGGAGCAATGTCGGTCGTCCCGAATTTTCACAGAGGTCAGTGCTAATGATCAGGCTGGTTGACAGAACGACTTCCCGATCTCAATACCGAGAATCCCCATGTGGTCAATACCCTCTATCGTTGGGTGCACGACTTGGTCCAGACCTACAAGATTGACGCCCTGCGGATAGATACCGTCAAGCACATTCGGAAGGATTTCTGGCCAGGATTCATCGCAGCTGGAGGTGTAGCTGTGGTCGGGGAAGTCCTGCATGGTGGTAGGTCATTGGTGCCTTGTCCAGAATAGCGGCTGAAACTTCAGACCCTCAAGTACTGGCGTCGTATCAGAAAACCAGCGTTCCAGGCTTATTGGACTATGCGGGGTACTATACCTTGAGGTGAGCTCCGCACAGTCGCTCACGCCTGATATCGGCGCTGAGACGTATAGACGGGCATTCGAGTCGACATCGCCTACCATGCACGGTTTCGTACAGGATACCACACGTCTGCAGCGGACCGTCCCAGATCCCACTCAACTGGCATCTTTCCTCGAGTGAGTCGCACTGTCCTCATCATACCCTCTGCTAATTTATGCTAGCAATCACGATTTTCCCCGTTTCGCGGGCGTGACCACAGATCCAGTGGTAAGCTCTTGCGGATCGGTCTCTGGCTGTGCTCACCATGTAGCTCCTGCGTAATGCGGCTGTGTATCCTTTCGTCAACGACGGGTACCCCATGGTGTACAGCGGTCAAGAGCATGTAAGTGACTCTCTCTCCCCTTGCTGTATCTGTGCTGACATGGCAGGGGCTGACAGGAGGCGATGATCCACTCAACCGGGAAGCTACCTGGAACCACGGCTTCTCTAGCTCTGCAGCGTATTTCTCATTCTTCAAAAAGCTCAACAACGCTCGTCGGAAAGCAATCATATCCTATCCGGCGTTCTTCAAGAGTCTGCTCAAAATCCACCTACTCAACACCCACACAGTGGGCATCTCCAAAGCGCCGTTCTTAACGATCTTGTCGAATGTCGGATCACGCTCTCCTCCAGTCGTCTTACATATCGGTAACGACAAAACAGGATACAGACCTTCCATGCCAGTCATCGATATCCTATCAGGACATGTGTATGCCACCGACCCCCAGGGATCGTTGACGGTCGTCATTATCGCCGGAGAACCTAGAGTCTTCCTGCCGCTGTCGATATATCGAAGTCAAGGTATCGTACCGAAAGAATCTTGGCTGGCGGGCTTACAGGTCAACACGGATCTAGCTACTCTCAATGCTGTCGGGTCAAAGAGTCCACCGAGTGCTCATCGAAAGAACAACAGTATCGGTCGCGGACGGATGTTTGGGTTCTTTGGAAGCAAGAAGTGAAGGAATGCTGGGCGTGAGAAGGAGCAGGTGACGACGATGAGGCTTCGTCGAGATACATTCAATATGTCGAAAGTAGAACGTAACATAAGGACAATGCTGCTCTGAACCATTGGGTAGAACATAGATGCAACAACAAAAGGTAAAGACAGGCACCAAAGCAAGATAACTAATCTACTGATCTACAATTCTGACTTCTAGACCATTCCCCGTTCCGCTGGCTTTCCGACCAAATGTCGCACCCGCAAACTCTCCCTTTGAAATTGAAGGTCTGGGCTCTTCCTCTTCGATGGTGAACTTCCCCTCGTCCTTCGCCTGCCTGCCTGTGGTGATCAGTTCGAGCTGCCCGGACCGAACGATCTCTTCGAAGATCCCGTTGATATCCGCTGAAGTCTCCTCGTCGTCCTCCCAGGTCAAGTCATCCTGAGCGCTACCGACGCGCATTGTCTCTTCGTCGTCAACTGCAGGCCCTTCGTTCGGAAGCGAGACTGCGGCGTGGGCTCTTGGTGAGAGCGATCCTCTGCTGCGTTCGGAGCCTCTCTCTTGATCCAATTGCTCGTCCAATTCCAAGGCTGTCATCGAGGGACTCGTCATGGGGATGTACTCTTCTCCCCGCCTCTCCGCCTTTCGACGTCGTATACGGTCCAGTTCAGTCTCTCTCTGTTGTCTCCATTCCTGCATCTCGATCTCGAGTCGCTCGAGTTCGGCACGTTGATTTTCGGCAATGGTGATTTCTTCGACTTCGGTTTTGGTCGGATGAGCACATCCGGCTTCACGAAGTACATCTGGTGCTTCCATATGATCTGTTTATCAGTCTTATTCACGGGCAGGTAAAGAATCGAGGTCGACTTACTGGATCTGTTGGTCATGCGATGAGCAAAGTCGCAATTGTATCCCGGAGAGAGGACGAACTCGCCGCCGAGCTGAGTAAGCTTGCCGGGATTGGCGATTGGCATCTTTGTGAGGGCATTCTAATCGTCAGCACATCGCGCTCTGTGTCCTGGGAGACGAGAATGGTGGCTGACCTTGACACCGAGGACGACCTGCGTTGGTACGGGCCGTTGGTTATATGCGGCTCTCCCCTTGACCATCGGTCCGAAGTCATTGGTCAATTTTGTCATCCTGCCAGATCAGCACGACAATCGCCAGACGCCCGAGAATGACTCACCCAAATAGCTGATACAATTTCCTCGGGCCATCGACATATATCGGGAAAGGACATTTGAACAATTTCTTGTAACTTTTGATAATCTTCCAACTTCCGTTACTAATCACAATAACTCTGATACCAGCTTTCTCTATGGCGACCGGGTCCAATTGGGACATACTGGCAAACATGTAATCTTGACATTGACCACACCAGAAAGTCCGGATGAAGAAAACGACGGTACGTGGTACAGGCTGATCTGTGTGATCCGAGGAGGGCTGAGGGGATTGGGGGAACATGTCGCCAAAAGAAACCTGATCACCGTTTTCGTCTGTCAAGAATAGGGTACTAGCTTCCATCAAGCGTCGTTTGGAAGGTATGCCATGGACTGAGAATGGCCCCATTTCCTCATCATCCTGTGCCGGTGAGCCGGTCTCGGCGTCAATATTGTTGTTCGAAGTCACCTTCGGCTCTTTCTCCCTCTTGATCCAGGATAGCTCCGTTAACCCCTTTGTCCACTTGACTTTTCGCTTCTCCTCGCTTGCCCTTTCCTCCGAAGTTCCTAGGACGAAAGCTCGACTCTCCGAACGAGGCGTCACGATTTGAGTAGACGGTCCAGATGAGGTCGAAGTATTGGCCTTGTGCCTCGAGACGCGACTCCCTGCTGCTGATTCATCGTCTTGATTTAGCGGTAATGACGGTAATGACTTGTCCACGCGAAGGCGTAGTGGATGTCGAGCGGTTGTTGTAGGTGCGGCACCTGCTTTCGACTCATGGGTTGTCGCAGATGATAGGCCACTGCCTTTGTCCAGAGTGACAGGAGGACCGAGCTCAGGCGTAGCGGTTTGAGTGGAATATCTCGAGGACCGCCGTGAGGGGATGATTGTTGGTGGTCCTGATTTATGTCCCCCGGCGGACTCGACCGATGTGGGAGCTGTATCCGAGTCCTCCGGCGCCAAAACCTCTTCCGTACCCTCCAGGTCCTGCGCATCTCTGATTTCCGGGACAGGCGGTCTCCAGAACAGTCCTGATCCTTCCGACAAATCACTTCCTGCAGGACTAGCGGGCGATGTTAGATTACTGATACTCCGATTGTGCACGCCAGGTCTTCGTGGCGGTACGGGACCGAAGGCTCGTGGCGATACTGGAGGAGGACCCACATCCGCTTGTGAGCGTGGAGAGGGAACACCTCTTGCAAAGGGGTGGGAGCTGGGCAATGTGTTTACGGGAAGAATTAGATTCGTAGGGACTGGCTTTCGATGTGTCCACGAAGATCGTTTCGATATCATGGAAGTCTGACTCGGAGACGGACCAGCGTGGGAGGTATTGGACATGGAGGAGATGTCGGTGGGGACAGGTCTCGCCGGCGAAGAAGCAGTGAAAGAGTTGTCGTCCAGGTCAGTCTTAGTGGATGGGTGGCCGGTCTGTTGCGACAAGCAGACATTGCTCATGGTGACAGGCTCGAAGCTTGACTTTTTTAGGGCGAGGGCCGAGGCTGATGACGATGGTTCGGATTTGACAGCAGGTGCTTGAAACGGTGCAGCTTGCTGGCGGGGCCTGGGGGGAACGTACGGCATGCCGGGCAACTACGGCCTACATTTCCGTCAGCACCGTACATCACACACGCCCACGCTACCACAATTAACTCACCAAGGTGAAACAACTGACAGGCAGATTGGTCGTGATGAAAGACTGTCTAGGTTGTCCAACAGTCTAGGACGCTGGTCTGTACGAGCAGACCCGACAATCCGCAAAAGTCGGTGCTTTTCCGAAAAGTTAGGTAGATGATCGCTGTCGTTCAGGGTAAATCTGTGTGTATGAACTAGTGATCTGACCCTGAAAATCCACAGATCTACCGTCTTACTGGGTCTGATGCTAGGTAGTCGAGAGATCGCAGAGACTGGCGAATTGAAGCAAGGAGCTCAGTTACAGGTCCGCCGTGGATCCAGTAAGTCACTGGATCTTCGTTGCCGGCGTATGAGTACCCGCTCCCAGGTCGAGGCTTTAACAGCATGTTCGTCGATTACGAATCAATCAGGGTTTCGCAGCCAATCGAGTGGTAGGTCAGGGCACGGGTAGACTAGCCCTATTTGCCAAGTTGTGACTTGCTGTAATCCAGCCCAGACCAGTCCTGAGCTTTTGTAAGCTACCAATCTTAGCTGGCTTCTATTTGACTAGCTCCCCTAATTAGCGATGGAGGCGCTTCTTAGCGTCATGTAGGACTGGATTTAGCTGAGAATCCATGAATGCTCCGGCGGCAAATGTACAAACGAGAATGCATACGATCTATCGTGTTGAAACCCGGAATATCTATTGAAGCAGAGCCAGAACTATACAATGCCATGCAGAGAGTTGAGCTCTGTCGCATGCTGGCTCTCGCACCGTGAGCGCAGAAGGTTATCTACAAACCGGTTCGACTATCGGGAGGACCACGGTAATGAGTGCGACCCCAGACTAGGTACCAGATGAAGGAGATCAAGGCGAAGCCGACAAATACGACAGCGGCGTCTGATCGTCAGCAATGCCGCATATTGGAAATGTGCACTGACAGTTCATAGTCTCGGCAGTGACAGGTAGAGCCGCTGGAAAGCAGAGCAAGGGGGCAGCGAGGATGAACCAGATGATCGTGACGCTTGTCCAGTCAGCGAGTAATCCTAGCTAGGACGAGATATACTCACATGTTGCAGAAGTATCCAATCTTGCCCTTGTAGAACGGTGCGTCACTGATTTGCTTCCTGCCACGGAAGAAAGAGATAGCGACGGGGATACAACCAGCACTTCCGAGACTGATGACCGATACACCAAGGAATGCGTTGAAAGCAGCGGTAGATCCAAAGTAGATACAGGTCAAGGCCATTTGGACGGCGGTGTTGAGGAAGAAGGCGTTCAATGGCATTTCGAGACGCTTGGAGACTCGACCCCAAAGAGTGTGTCCGGGAATACCACCATCTCGGGAGAAGCTGTTTGTCAGCTTGGTACTCGGACACCCGCGAGCAGAGAGCTTACGCCCAAACACATCGAGAAGCCGCTTGAGAGCAAGCTAGACCGCACGAAAGACCAATGACGAGGACTACATGATCAGCATCA
>Ga0308160_10003906_pt1 | contig 16343 bp, 15 predicted proteins | sample PhyFR1_FD_201036 | JGI IMG/M metagenome (GOLD analysis project Ga0308160, IMG submission 201036) | Phyllosphere microbial communities from UC Gill Tract Community Farm, Albany, California, United States - DLSLF.R1 | ecosystem: Host-associated > Plants > Phyllosphere > Unclassified | place: USA...
CGGTGCTGACCGGCGAAGTGCCGAGCGCCTTCCCGGCCGAGGTGGCGCAGTGCGCCACGCCGCCGCGCGTGAGCGCGGCGATTCCGGTGGGCGACGGCGCCGCCCTGCTGCGCCGCCGCCCCGACGTGCGCCAGGCCGAGCGCGTACTCGCCGGCGCCACGGCGCGCATCGGTGTCGCCACCGCCGAGCTGTACCCGAACATCACGCTCGGCGCATCCTTCGGCGGCGTCGGCTTCATGAACGGGTTCGGCGAAGCGAACACCTGGAAATTCGCGCTCGGCCCGCTGATCTCGTGGAACCTGCCGGCGACCAGCTCGGCGCGCTCGCACATCGCCCAGGCCAAGGCCAACACGTCCGGCGCGCTGGCGAAGTTCGACTCGGTGGTATTGAACGCCCTGCGCGAAACGGAATCGGCCTTGACCGTGTATGCGCGCGAGCTCGACCGCAACGCCATGCTGCGCGCGGCGCGCGACCAGAGCGCGCTGGCGTCGAAGCAGACGGCCAGGCTGTACCAGTTCGGCCGCACCGACTTCCTGGCCGCGCTGGATGCGGACCGCACGCTGGCCAGCGCCGAGAGCATGCTGGCGGCGTCGGATGCGCAGCTGGCAGCGGACCAGGTGCAGCTGTTCCTGGCTTTGGGCGGCGGCTGGGAAAATACCCACGCCAAGCATGGCGAAGGCAAAGAGAAGGGTGAGCACGGGGCGGTTGCGCACCACACAGCTGCTACTCACCACTAACGCGGTTTATAAGACCTTATCGAGCGTCACCGGCAAATCCCGCACCCGCTTGCCGGTCGCGTGATACACCGCATTCGCAATCGCGGCCCCCACGCCGGTGATGCCGATCTCGCCGATCCCCTTCGCCCCCAGGGGGTTCACGTGCGGGTCAATCTCGTCGACGATCTGCACATCGATGGCCTGGATGTCGGCATTGGTCGGCACGTGGTACTCGGCCAGGTTGCCGTTCACCGCGCGGCCATTTCTCCCGTCGATCAGGGTTTCCTCGAACAGCGCCAGGCCGATGCCCCAGACGATCCCGCCCATCAGCTGGCTGTAGCCGGTCTTCTCGTTCATCAGCTTGCCGACACCGTAGACGCCGACCACGCGCGGCACGCGGATCTCGCCGAGGTCTTCGTCCACGGTCACCTCGACGAAGACTGCACCAAAAGAGTGCATCGAGTACTTCTTCTTTTCGTCGCCGGGTTCGGCCTTCGCCGTCACCTCGACCGGGGCGCCGTGGCGCGTGACGATGGCCGCCATCGCTTCACGCCGCGCCGGCTCCGCCAGCAGGTACAGTTCGCCGTTCTCGACGCCGACCTGGTCGGGCGTGGCGCCGAACAGCGGCGAAGCTTCCACGCTTGCGGCGATGCCCACCAGCTTCAGGCGCAGCGCATGGCCGGCCGCCTGCACCGCCGGGCCGACGCTGGCCACCGTGGTCGAACCGCCCGACACCGGCGACTCGGGCATCTGCGAATTCCCCAGCTCGAAGCGCACCTGCTCCACCTTCAGGCCGATGGCGTCCGCCGCAATCTGGGTCATCACGGTATAGGTGCCGGTGCCCAGGTCCTGGGTGGCGGAGCGGAACAGGGCCGTGCCGTCCGGGTTCAGGGTGGCCGAGCACTCGCCAGGTGAGCGGTTGGTCGGATAGGTGGCGGTGGCCATGCCCCAGCCGACCAGCTTGTTCCCCTGTTTCATGGAACGCGGCTGCGGCTGGCGGTCCTTCCAGCCGAAGCGCTCGGCGCCGATCTCGTAGCACTGGCGCAGCGATTTACTGGACCACGGCAGGTCCTTGCCGGGGTCCTTCTCCGTATAGTTCTTCAGCCGCAGGTCGAGCGGATCCATGTTCAGCTGATAGGCCAGTTCGTCCATCGCCGATTCGAGCGCGAACGAGCCGGTCGCTTCACCCGGTGCGCGCATGAAGGTCGGCGTGCCCAGGTTCATGCTGGCCAGCCGGTGCGTGGTTTGCTGGTGCGGGCTCTCGTACATCATGCGCGTGACGATGCCGCAGGGCTCGATCCAGTCCTCGATCATCGAGGTATAGGCGATGGTGTCGTGGCTCGAGGCCAGCAAGCGGCCGTCGTCAAGCGCGCCCAGCCGGAAGCGCTGCTCGGTGTTGGGGCGCTGGCCAACCGGGCCGAACATATTGTTCCGGTCCAGCGACAGCTTGACCGGCCGCCCCAGCATCTTCGCCGCCATCGCCGTCAAGGGGGCATGCGACCACACCGAACCCTTCGAACCGAAGCCGCCGCCGGTGTAGGGGCAAATTGCCGTTACGTTCTCGGGCGGGATGCCGAAGATGGCGGCCATGATGCGCTGCACGCCCTTCATGTACTGGGTCGATTCGTGGATGGTCAGTTTGTCGCCCTTCCACTCTGCGATCGTCGCATGGGTTTCGAGCGGATTGTGATGCTCGATCGGCGTGGTGTAGCTTGCATCGAGCCGCACGCTGGCCGCGAGCAGGCCATCCGCCAGGTCGCCGCGTTTGGTGTCGGCGTCCTCGGTCAGCACCTTCTCGGGCGCATGCAGCGACTCCTTCGCCTGTTCGAAGTCGAGCACGGCATCCTTGCGCTCGTACTCGATGCGCAGCCGGGCCGCAGCCTCGCGCGCATGTTCAAAGGTGTCGGCTACCACCACCGCAATCGGCTGGTTGTTGTAGTAGACCTCGTCCTCCTGCAGCAGCGTGAGCCGGCGGCCGATCGGCGGCTGCAGCTTGCCATCCTTCGTCTCCTTCGGCAGGCGCATGGCGTTCTGCGGGGTCATCACCAGCAGCAGGCCGGGTACGTCGCGCGCCGCGCTGTCGTCGATCCGGAGCACGCGGCCGCTGGGAATCGTGCTGGTGACCAGTACAGCGTGGGTCAAGCCCTCGACGTGGTGCTCGGCGGTGTAATGCGCGGCGCCGCTGACCTTGGCCCAGCCGTCGGTACGGTTGATGGGTGCGCCGATGCCGTTCATGCCTGGCCTCCTTTCCCGATCACCGTCTGCAGCGCGCGCACGACGGCGCGCTGCGCCAGTTCGATCTTGAATGCGTTGTGCGCGTACCCGCGCGCGCCGGCGACCGCCGCCGCGCCCGCACGCGCCAGCAGCTCCTCGGTGGGCGCCTGGCCGCGCAGCACGCTTTCCGCATCCCCCGCGCGCCATGGCTTGTGCGCCACGCCGCCCAATGCAATGCGCAGGTCGCGCACCTTCCCGCCATCGAGGTCGACGGCCACCGCCACCGACACCAGCGCGAACGCATAGCTGGCGCGGTCGCGCACTTTTACGTAGTGCGAGTTCTGCGCGAACGGCGTCAAAGGCAGCTCGACCGCCGTGATCAGCTCGCCCGGCCGAATCACGGTATCGATCTCCGGATGGTCTTCCGGCAGGCGGTGAAAATCGATCAATGGCACCTGGCGTTCGCCGTCGGGGCCCTGCAGGTGGACGATGGCATCCAGCGCCGCCAGCGCGACCGCCATGTCGGACGGGTGCGTCGCGATGCAGTGCTGGCTGGCGCCGAGGATGGCGTGGATGCGATTATGGCCGTCGATGGCGTCGCAGCCCGAGCCCGGGTCGCGCTTGTTGCAGTGGCTGAAGGCCGGGTCGGTGAAGTAATAACAGCGGGTGCGCTGCAGCAGGTTGCCTCCGACAGTTGCCATATTGCGCAACTGGGTCGTGGCGCCGTTCAGCAGGGCCTCGGACAGCACACGATAGCGCTGGCGCACCAGCGGGTGGGTCGCCAGGGCGGTGTTGCTCGCCATCGCGCCGATGCGCAGGCCGCCGTTCGGCAGTTCGTCGATGTCACGCAAGGACAGGCGGCTGACGTCGACCAGTCGTACTGGTTTCTCGATGCCGCTTTTATACAGGTCGAGCAGGTTGGTGCCGCCGCCGATGAATTTCGCGCCGGGTTGGCGCGCCAGCTCGATCGCGTGGTTCACGTCGCGGGCACGCTCGTAGGAGATCGATTGCATGGGCAGGAGTTCCTTTCTAGGCCTGGCGCAGCACGACGCTGTGGATCGCCTTGACGATGTTCGGATAGGCGCCGCAGCGGCACAGATTGCCGCTCATGCGCTCGCGGATCTCATCCTCGCTCAATGCGCCCGGCTCCAGCTGCTCGCCTTCCGTCAGCGCGCTGGCCTGGCGCTGCTTGATCTCGTCCAGCAGCGCCACCGCCGAACAGACCTGGCCCGGTGTGCAGTAGCCGCACTGGAAGCCGTCGCAGTCCATGAAGGCCTGCTGCATCGGGTGCGGCTGTGCTTCGCTGCCCAGCCCTTCCACCGTGGTGATCTCGCGGCCGTCGTGCATGACGGCCAGCGTCAGGCAGGAATTGATGCGCTGGCCGTCGACCAGCACCGTGCAGGCGCCGCATTGGCCGCGGTCGCAGCCCTTCTTGGTACCGGTGAGGTGCAGGCGCTCGCGCAGGGCGTCGAGCAGGCTCACGCGCGGCTCGACCATCAACTGGTGCTCAAGGCCATTGATGCGCAGCGTCAGCGGCTGCGCGGGAACATAAGGCGGCGCCGTCTCGTGCGCCATGGAGGTCTGGTCGTCGTCTGGCATGGTCTCGCTCGTCTTGAATGGGAGAGATCAAACATTCATCATCCCCGAATTCGCGAAAACGGGGAGTCCGGGAGAGATGCGGCATGCCGGCCTGGTTGCACGGCAAGAAAGACACGCTCTATACTGCCCAGGGCGCGCGAGGCCGCGCCGCAACCTGGAACCCTGCATGCGTAAATTCATCCTGATCGCCCCCTTGCTGCTCGCCGGCTGTGTCGACGACTCGGCCACCTATTACATCGACGGCAACCAGCATGCGCTGACCGTGCGCGCGGTGCAGGAACATTTCTGGAACAAGGACGTCACCCTCGACCTGATCGCCACCCGCATGCCGGATTGCCAGCGCCGCATCCCGCTGGGCCAGCTGCCGATGTCGGACATCGAAATCGAGCTGTTCGGCTCGGGCGAAAACATCTATACGCTGCGCGCGGGGGAACAGGCCTGGCGTGTGGAACTCGAGGGCTGCAACGAGATGGCGGCGCCAGAACAGGTGACCGGCGAGCCGATCGGCCTGTTCCACCTGGACGAGAACAAGAAGTTGATATTCGAGAAGGCGGAGCAGGAAGCCCCGAAGACCTAAGGTCGCAGCCAGCCGCGCGCGATCGGGGCGGCAAGGACGCGGCGGTACACGCTTTGCATCAGCGTTTCCAGCGTGGTGGCCAGTGCTTCGCCGGCGCGGGTATCGACCAGGATCGCGGCGAAGGCCGCAACGATGAAGGCCCCCACCATATCCAGCGGCCAATGGACGCCGAGGAAGACCCGGGCCCAGGCCACAGACACACCCAGTACCAGCAAGGCCATGCCGAAGCGGCGCACTTCGCGCAGCTGGCTCAGCATCAGGGCCAGCGCCACCGAGAACATGCTGGTGCCGTGGTCGCTCGGGAAAGAACTGTCTGGCGCATGCGCCAGGAAATTCTGGCCGATGCCGGCCATGAAGGGCCGCGGATGGAACCACGCCAGGCCGATGAGCTTGCTCATCGTCAGGGCCACCATGGCCGTCAGCAGGGCGCGTACGGCCGCCTCGCGCTGGCCCGGCGCGCCGTTCGTCCACATCAGCACCAGGCCGAGCGGCACGATCATGATCACCCATTCGGCGGCGAAGATGGCCCCGTGCAGGCGCCAGCCCGACAGGCCGGGCGCGGCATTGAACATGGCGAACAGGGATTGGTTCAAATAGTCGAACATGGCCGGGCTTGAAGAAAAGACAAGAGCTTAGCTTAGCTCAGCCGTGCAAGACGTACGATTCGAATTCGCAACAGATTGTGACAAGACGCCGGCGCAGGCACCGCAAACCTGATAAAAATCAGTCTTTACACTGGCAGTGGCGGAACTTTCATGCAGAAGCGTCGTACAAACGCGTCGCTAAATGTCTGCTCAGCGCGGCTGCAGCAGGCGGTGCAGTTGGGCCAGTTCCGTGTCACGTCCCAGTTTATCCAGGGTCTGTTCCAGCAGCGTGCGTTCGCCGTCGCGCAGCATCGTCCACTGCGTGAAGTATTCGTGGACGGTGCGCCAGGGAGGAAAGTCGCGCGGCAGGCTGCGCCAGGCGGCGCCCGTGTGCAGGAAATACAGCACCGCGCAGTACACGTCGTAGAGGTCGTGCTTGCGCGGACGCGTTTTGCGCCGCGCCGCCTCGAGCATGTCGCGCACCAGCTCGAACTGCTCGCGCCCAATATCGCTGGGGAATGCGGGCCTGGCCATGTCGTTCTCCCCAAATTAGCTTTGAGAGGAAAGTTTCGGAACAGGTTCCCGGCAGGCCGCAGGCCCGCTGGCTTACTTGGATACTTAGTCGCGTGCGAGCGCCAGGAATTCGGTGCGCAACGCCAGATTCGGCTGCAGCTCGCCCAGCATGCAGGACGTGATCGTTTCTTCACCCTGGGTGCGGATGCCGCGGCTTTCCATGCACATGTGGCGGCACTTCACGACGACGCCGACGGCCTTCGGTTCCAGCACTTCCATCAACGCATTCGCGATCTGCATCGTCATGCGTTCCTGCACCTGCAGGCGCTTCGAGAAAATGTCCACCAGGCGGGTCAGCTTCGACAGGCCGACGATCTTGCCGTTGGGCAGATACCCGACGGTGGCCTTGCCGAAGAACGGCGCCAGGTGGTGCTCGCAGTGGCTGTAGACCGGGATGCCCCGCACCACGATCAACTCGTTATATTGCTCGGCGCCATCCTCGAAAGCCTTCAGCACTTCGACTGGATTCTGGTCGTAACCGGAGGTCCAGTGCTTCCACGCTTTTGCCACGCGTGCAGGCGTTTCATGGAGGCCGGGACGGTTCGGATCTTCACCGAGGCTGGCCAGCAGCCGGCGCCAGTCGTTCTCGGTAAATTCTTCTTTGTAAGACATGGGGAAACCCTAAAAATACGATTGCCGCCAGTATATAGAAAACGGACGAAGACGGCCGGGAGCTGCTCTTTTCTTGAGCAAACCAGACTCATCCGTTGTAGGGATGCGCTAGCGTGGATTGGTACTTTATCTACAACGGAGGCGGCCTATGTTCGGAAGCTCGGTACTTGAACTGGCAATCGGTTTGACGTTTTGTTATGGAACGGTGGCACTGATCGTGGCCACCGTGCAGGAAGCATTGGCGGCGGCCTTCCGGCTGCGCGCCAACACGCTCCTGGCCGGCATCAAAAGCATGCTCAACGACCCGCGCTTTACCGCGCTGGCGCAGATGGTCTACGCGCATCCGCTGGTCAATCCGCACAGCGACGGCAAGGCGGTCGACGAACGGGCGCTCGCCAGCCGGCCATCCTACATCGAACCGGGATATTTCGCGATCGCGCTGATCGACAGCATCCAGCACGTGCCGGGCAACTTCGCACGGCTGGGCGCCGATATCGACGCCGTCTCCGATCCGCAGGTGCGGCGCGCGCTGCAGGGGCTGTATGCCCGTGCCGGCGGCGACCTCGAGCGTTTTCAATTGCTGGTGGCGGGCTGGTTCGACAATGCGATGCAGCGCCTGTCGGGCAGCTATAAACGGCGCCAGTTGCTGATTTCCTTCCTGATCTCGCTGCTGCTGGCGATCCTGTTCAACATCGACAGCATTGCCCTGTTCCGCACCCTGTGGCAGCAGCCGCAGCTGGCCGCCCACATCACGGCGGCGCCAAGCGCGCTCGACGCCGAGACCCTGCGCCAGCTGTGGGCGCTGCCGATCGGCTGGACGAGTTTTCCGCCGGTGCTCGATACCGCGTTCGCGCTGCAGGTGGCCGGCTGGATCGTGACCGCCTCGACGACCCTGTTCGGGGCCCCGTTCTGGTTCGACCTGCTGCAGCGTGCGGTGCAGTTGCGCAGCACCGGCACCCGTCCCGACGACAGCGTGCAGGTGCAGGTCGCGGCAACGACAACGGTTGCGCCGGCGGCAATTGAAGTACGTACTACTCCTGCCTTGCCGAACCAGGCTTAAGGGCCCGGCGGCCGGTGCGCGTCCACGAGCACGCTCGACACCGAAATGTGCGGCACGCGCTCCGGCCATTCGTCATCCGGTCCAAACCACCTTGCTTCGGCAATCTCGGTCGGGTCGACGCGAATCTCGCCACCGGCATAATCGGCCGTGAAAGCGATCATCAGCGAATGCGGGAAGGGCCAGGACTGGCTGGCGAAGTAGCGCAGGTTCGTTACCTGCAGCCCGACTTCCTCGTACACCTCGCGGTGAATCGCTTCCTCGATCGACTCGCCCGCTTCCAGGAAACCGGCCAAGGGCGTAAAACGTTTCGCGGGTGAGGCCACGTGCATCGCCAGCAGCACGGCATCTCCCTTGCGGATCAGGACCATCATCGCCGGCGAAATGCGCGGGTAGGCCAGGTGGCCGCAATGCCCGCACTTGAAACTGCGCTCGTGCGCCACGCGCGCCATCGGATGGGCGCAGGCGCCGCAGAAGCGGTGGGTACGCGCCCATTCCGCGATCTGCGCCGCCCGTCCGGCCAGGCCCAGCAGTTCCTCGTCGAAGTCGGCGAACAGCGAACGCAGGCTGCGCCACGCATAGCCTTGCGGCACTTCCTCGTGCTCCAGCCAGCCGGCCTGGCAATAGCGCTCGCCCAGCAGGCCGACCGGCTGCACATTGGCCGGGTCGAGCCCGAGCTCCTTGAGCACGCCCGCCTCGGGCAAGGCGAGATCGAGCTCGCGTACCAGCAGGCGGCCGCCGTGGAAGAGGAAGGTGAGCGGATCGGGATGGTCTTGCGGCGCCATCAGCGGCGTAAAGCTCGGGGGCGTTTTCAGCATCGTCGTTCGGAGTGAAATGGGTGGCCCATCATACCCCGGCTGGCGCCGCCGTGCCCGGCGCCGCATCCATCGTTTGGTCGCGTTGTCGCCTTTCCTTCTGTTGAACTTGCCACTCTCCCTGAGACCACATCCGGCGCGCCAAGTTTCCGTTTTCCCGGTTTCCTCCGACCTGCATCAGCCACGCGTAAACGAGCGAACTTCGGGCAGCTCATCCTGCTCAAAGATGGACCGGATCGCTCCATGGCTGGCACAGAACAGGAGAAGACGATGAACGATGTACCCGTCGTGCTCGGCATTAACCGTACCCAGGATGCGAGCATCTGCCTGCTGCACGGTTCGCAACTGCAGTGGGCGATCCAGAAGGAACGGCTGACCCGCCACAAGCACCACTGGGGCAAGCCCGGCGACCTGCGCCAGCATTACCGGGCGCAGCTGCCCGGACTCGAGCGGCCGATCGACGTGCTGGTCGAGTGCTTTTCCTCGGATGCCGAGATCGACGCGCTACCCGCCTACGAGGAGGAACTGGCCGCCACGCTGACCCTGTCTCCAGACTGCCGGCGCCTGCGCGTCTCGCACCATCTTGCCCACCTGTACAGCGTGTTTCATCCCTCTCCGTTTCGCGAGGCGGCCGTGATGGTGGTCGACGGCCAGGGCAGCGCGGCCAGCGACTTCACCAAGGCCTGGCCCGGCAGCGGCCGGGTACCCGGCAACTGGCGCGAAGTGTCCTCGTTCTATACGGCCGACCGCGAGCGCGTCGCCTGCATCGCCAAGCAATTGTGGGACCGCGACGACGCCCGCCTGGTCGGCCTCGGCATGTTTTATTTCCTGCTGACCCAGGCCCTGTTTCCCGGCGAAGGCAACGAGGGCAAGGCGATGGGACTGGCGCCGCACGGCAACGCGCGGGCCCTGAACCTGCCGCCGCTCGAGGTCGACGGTTTCCAGGTCACGATCCCCGCGCCCTGGCGCACGCTGCTGGGCCAGCGCGGACGTTTCCGCTACGGCGCGCCCGGCGTGAAATTCTCCGAGTGCGCCAACCTGGCCGCGGCCGGGCAGCGCGCCTTCGAGGATGCGCTGCTGGCGCTGGCGCGGCACCTGCATCTTGAAACCGGTCTGGAGAACCTGTGCTTCGCCGGCGGCACCGCCCTGAACTGTTCGGCCAACGAACGCCTGCTGCGCGAAACGCCGTTCCGGCGCGTCTTCATTCCGCCGGCCCCGAGCGATGCCGGCACCGCGCTCGGCTGCGCCGTGTACGGCCTGGTCGAACTCGCAAATACATCCTGCGACTACCGCTGGCGCGACGACTACCTCGGCCCGGAACCGCAGCGCGCCGACATCGACGCCGCCCTCGCCGACGTGCCCGACCTGATCGTCGAACGCCTGTCCGGGCGCGACGCCCTGTGCGCACGCGTGCTCGACCTGCTGTGCGCGCAAAAGGTCGTCGCCCTGTTCCAGGGACGCAGCGAATTCGGTCCGCGCGCGCTCGGCCACCGCAGCATCCTGGGCGACCCGCGCCGCGGTTTCATTCGCGACTGGATCAATGCGCGGGTCAAGCAGCGCGAATGGTTCCGGCCGCTCGCGCCGGTGGTGCTGGAAGAACATGCGGACGCCTATTTCGACGTGCCGGGACCGTCCCCCTTCATGCAGTTCGCCGCGCCGGTGCGGCCGGAGCGCGCCAGTACGGTGCCGGCCATCACGCACGTGGACGGCACCGCCCGCCTGCAGACCGTGCCGCCCGACGGCGACCCGCTGCTACGCGCCTTGCTGCTGGGCTTTCATGCGCGCACCGGGGTGCCGGTGCTGCTCAACACCTCCTTCAACGGCAAGGACGAGCCGATCGTCGAAACGCCGGCCCAGGCCGTCGCCTCGTTCCGGCGCATGCCGCTGCACGCACTGGCAATGCCGCCCTACCTGGTGCGCAAGCGCATCGAACCGGAGCTGCCGGAATGATCCGCGCCTATCCCGCCCGCGCCAGCGTCTTGCCCGGCGAGCGCCTCGTGCTGCACGTGGCCACCGACAGCCGCCGCTTTCGCGTGCATTTCTACCGCTGGCGCGACGGCTTCGAAGCCTTGTACAGCTCGTCCTGGCAGCCCGGCGAACGCGCCCACGCACGCGGTGCCGGCGAGGACTGGGGCTGGCCGGCCTATGAATTCCCGGTGCCGGCGCACTGGTCCTCCGGGGTCTACATCGCCCATCTCGAGGAAGCCGGCGCCAGGCTGCCGCTGTCGCTCGCGCTCGAGAGCGCCGCCGCCCTGTTCGTCGTACGCGGCCAGCGCCGCGGCGGCATGCTGTATAAACTGCCGCTGGCCACCTATCAGGCCTACAACTTCAGCGGCGGCGGCTGCTACTACGCCAATCCGCCGCGCTCGCTCGATCCACCGGGTGCGCGCGTTTCCCTGCTGCGGCCCGGTGGCGGCATCGGCGGCCCGACCTGGGGCGCGCCCGACCACTACGATTGCGCCTCGCAACGCCAGACCTTCGCCCACTGGGACGCGCGTTTCATCCGCTGGCTGGCGCGCCAAGGGTACACGCCCGAGTTCTGCACCGACCTCGACATCCACGCCGACCCTGAACTGACGCTGCGCTACCGGCTGCTGGTGGCGGCGGGACACGACGAATACTGGACCGAAGCCACGCGCGACGCGGTCGAAGATTTCATCGCCTCGGGCGGCAACGTGGCCTGGTTTGCCGCCAACCTGTGCTGGTGGCGCGTGCATCTGGTCGACGGCGGCCGCGCGCTGGTCTGCCACCAGGGCGGCCCGCGCGGCGCCTTTGATCACTGGTGGCCCGCTAGCGGCGCCGGACGGCCCGAAGACCGCATGGGCGGCGTCAGCTACCGCCACGGCGGCGGCTGGTGGGACGGCGCGCGCGCCACGAGCGGCTTCATCGTCCAGAAACCGGAGCACTGGATCTTCGCCGGCACCGGCCTGCAGCGTGGTGAAGCCTTCGGCAGGGACACCTGGCCGCCGCTGGCCGGCTACGAATGCGACGGCGCGCCGCTCGACACCTTCGATCGCGCAAGCGGCAAGGCCACGCTGTCGGCCTGGGCCGACGAAGGCGGCACGCCGGGCGGCTACCAGCTGCTGGCCGCCTGCCCGCTCGACCGCCGCTGGCAGGAACTGCCGCCGCGCGAACGCCACGCCGCCGGCGAAGGCGTCCACGCGGCCACCCTCGGCCTGTTCGAACGCGGCGGCACCGTGTTCTCGGCCGGCACCACCGACTGGGCGCAAGTCCTGGCCGACGGGCGCGACCGCAAGGTCGAACGCATCACCCGCAATGTACTCGACCGGCTGCTGCTGCACTGACCCGTGCCGCCTGTCACCTGCTGCCCGACTCTTTGCCTGTCTTTACCAACGGAGGAAACAGTGTCCCGGCGTCCGCTTTTTCACCGGCTCGATATCGCATCCGTCGTCGTGTTCCGCGCGCTGCACCTGGGCGACATGCTGTGCGCCGTGCCGGCCCTGCGCGCCCTGCGCGCTTCCCTGCCGACAGCGCACATCACGCTGGTCGGCCTGCCCTGGGCACGCCAGTTCGCGCGCCGTTTCCCCCACTATATCGACGACTTCGTCGCCTTCCCCGGCCATCCGTTGCTGCCGGAACAGGTACCGCGCCACGAAGAGCTGACGCCCTTCTATGCCGGCCTGTGCGAACGACGCTTCACGCTGGCCCTGCAATTGCACGGCAACGGCACCGTGACCAACGAGATCGTGGCCGGTTTCGGCGCCCAGGCGATGGCCGGCTACTGCAGCGGCGCCCCGGTCGCGACCGAGCACACGGTCCTGTTCCCGTATCCGGAAGTGGGCGCCGAACCGGACCGTTTGCTGCACCTGGTCGAGCGGCTCGGCGCCAGCGCGGCCGGCGACCACCTCGAATTCCCTGTCGCGCCGGAAGACCGGCAGGAGCTCGAGGCCAGCGGCATCGCCAGCGGCCTCGTTCCCGGCAACTATATCTGCGTGCACCCGGGAGCGCGCAAGCGCGACAAATGCTGGCCGCCGCACCGCTTCGCCGAAGTGGCTGACCGCCTGGCCGCCGAATTCGGCGTCGGCGTCGTGCTCACCGGCTCGGCCGAGGAGGCCGACCTGACCCGAGAAGTTGCGCGCCACATGCAGGCGCGCGCCATCAATGCCGCGGCACCGATTTCGATCGGCGCCATGGCGGCGCTGATGAAGAATGCCCGCCTGCTGGTCTGCAACGACACCGGCGTCTCGCACATCGCCGCCGGCCTGCGCCTAAAAAGCGTCGTCATCTTCAGCAAGGCCGATATCGCCCGCTGGGCTCCGCTCGACCGCGACCGCCACCGCTGCATCTGGGACCCCGACGCCCAGCGTTCGGCCGCCGTGCTCCAGCACGCCCGCGCGCTGCTGGCCGGCATCGATCCGAACCGGCAGCGGCGAGCCGGGATGTGGCCGTACTGGTAGCAAGGTACTTCGGGCGCGTCCATGCGGACGTCCAGATGTAGGGTGGACGGCTCCTCCTGAGCGCCTGGGTTATTCGCGCCAACTGCGCCGTCCACGCGTTCAACGCACGTCGGCACGATCACGCGGTACGCTCGAGTCGCGTGAACGCGTGGGCGGCGCACGCTCTACCGTTATTCAAACATGTCGGTGGAGCCGACCACCCTACTACGTCCCTCCAGCACCTCCTGTGCCATGTGAACCACCTGCTCGACCGGCACATCGGCCACGAAACTGACGTCGTGACTGCAGCGCTGGCGCAGGTTCGGCAAGCCGCAGACGGGACAGTCCTGGCGCAGCGATAAAGCAGCGCGCAGCAGCGAGGGCCGCAGGGGCGCGCCGTCGACCAGGTTGGTCAACCAGAAGATGCCGACGCAGGGTGTCCCGAGTGCCAGCGCCAGGTGCAGGGGTCCGGTGTCGTTCGAGACGACGCAGGCCGCGCGCTCGATCAGGCCGCACAGGCCGCTCAGGTCGAGCTTGCCGGACAGGTCGATCGCCGGTGCGTGCAGGGCGCGCAGTACGCGCCGCACCAACGGCGCTTCGTCGGCCGTGCCGTTCACCGCGATACGCGCGCCCATGCCGGCAAGCGCATTGCCGACGGCGGCGAAGGAGGCAGCCGGCCAGCAGCGGCGCGGGTCGCTCGATCCGGGCTGCAGCAGCACCAGGGGCGGGCCGGATGCCGCGACGGCAGAGGCGGCCGTCGCACCCGAAGCAAGCGCCCGCTGCGCGCTCGCGCCAGTCGCCGAGATCAGCCCCGACGACAATTCCGTCTTCCCCTGCGCCAGTTCCGCCTTGCGCGCTGCTGCGCGCTCCACCCGCGCCAGCACGGCCGCGGCCGCCTGCCGATCCGCCTGCGTGACGGCCAGCTCCGCTGCCAGGCTGACCTGCGCCGCGCCCACCAGCGCCGTGATCTCGAGCAGGGCCAGTCTCCGGTTCGCCGGTTCCAAATAAGGCAGCCAGCGGTCCAGCGGCGGCGCTCCGGCGGCACGCGCGCCCACCGTCAGGCGCGCGCCGAACGAGGCGACCAGGGGATTCGAATAGCGTCCGCCGCCGTACATCTGGCAGGCGATATCGAATCCTTCCGCCTGCATCGCTGCGAGAAAAGGCCGGCGCGCCGCGGCATCGTCGGCATCCGGCGCCAGGCCGATGCCGGCCAGCGGCGGCACGACGATGACCCGGTCGACCGGCCCCGGCCGGCCCTGCAGGAAGCCGGCATGCCAGGACAAGCCGAGCAATACCAGTTCGGCCTCCGGATACGCCTGTTTCAGGGCGTGCAGCGCCGGTAGCGCAAACACGAAGTCGCCCACGGCATTCGGACGCAGGACCGCGATCTTGCGCACGTCCGCCAGCCGGCCTGTCGCACACGCCCCATCAGCCGCCGCCGTCATTGCACGCCCGGCGCGGCGCCGGACAGCACATACGGCGCATCGACCTCGCGCGCCGTCACCGTGGTCGGCAACTCCATGTGGTACGCGCCGGACGGCAGCAACCCACAGCCGCCGTAACGCTCCATCACGCGCAGCTGGGCCAGCACATCTTCGCCGCAGTGTTCGGGCGGCAGGTCGCGCCAGAAATCGAAGCCGCCGCAAGCGCGCAGTTTATGCGTATCGAACAGCACGCAGCCGCCGATCCAGGCCACCCGGTACAGGCGGTCGGCCCTGTCCTGTGCGCGCGACTGCACGTGGAACAGATTGGCCGCGCTGTGCAGGTGGTGGCGTTGCCAGGCCGCGCTGCCGGGACGCACGGTTTCCGGCTGTACGGGGCCGTCCCAGAATTCGATCCGCTCCTGCGCCGGCCGCTTCTGCCCCAGGTAGCTGAGTCCGTGCACCGCGCTGCCGACAAAGCCGCAGCCCTGCGCGACGAGCGCCGCATGCAGGCGCGCGAGCAGGCCGGGTTCGAGGATGACGTCGTCATCCAGGTAGAGGCAATACGGCGCCGTCGCCAAGCTCAGCAGGAAGGCGCGCTGTTCCGCCATGCCGCGCCGCGGCAGGTGCTGGCGCACCTCGGCCTCGATGCCGCGCGCCCGCAGGTAGCGCAGCACCGCCAGCACTTCCGGAGCAAGGGCCCCGGCCAGGCGTTCGGACTGGTCGGAGACGACAATACGCAGCGGCGGCCCGGTTTGCGCCGCCAGCGCCGTGAGCGTGACGGCCAGCGCCGCCGGCCGCTCGCAAGTCGGCACCAGGACGTCGACGATGGCCGTCATGGCGCGCCCTGGCCCGCCGCATCCGCCGTGCGCGCCTGCCCGTACAAATACGGGTTCAGGGCCGGGTCGTTGTACATCTTGAACTGGCGATAGACCTTGAAGTAGGCGCGGCCCTCGCGTGCTTCGCGCAGCAGGCGGTCGAGGCAGCCGCACAGGTCGGCGCGCTGGGCGACCAGGCGCTGCAGCCGCGCGGCGCAGGCCTCGATGTGGCCGATACCCGCATCGCTGCGCTCGGTCTGGGCGCGCATGTGGTGGACCTTGAGGGCCAGGATCGAGAGGCGGTCGATCATGGCGCCGGCCGTCTCGCTCGACAGGCGCGCGTCCGGGCCTGGATCGACGCCGGCCAGGCTGGCGAGGATCGCTTCGTCGATGGCCTCCACGGCGTCGTTGCGCTGCTGGTTGTAGGCGTCGATGCGGCGCTTGCCGGCGGCGATGTCGGCGGCCGGTACGTCCTGGCGGCGCGCTTTGTCTTCTTCTCGCCACAGCAAACAATTAAATCGGTGGTTTACCGCGATCGCAAACCAGGCGCCGGGACCGCTGCCCGGATGGTCGCTCTGGTCCTGCGCCAGGCGCACAACTGCGTCGTGATACTGGGTGATCGCGCTTGAATCGAGTGCATGTGCCATCGCCGCCTCCGCCTTTCCAGCTCATCGGTATGCCGTTTTGCAGCTCATGTTTGGAGGCAGATAGGGGCTTGAAAGTTCGGTGGGATTCAGGTGTACACTTTATGAAAGCGCAAAAATATCGCAGTCCCTCCCCCCACCTCTCTCCACCACAATCATGCGCAGCTTTGACACCCCGAGCGCGCCCTATCCGCGTCCGCAGATGGTGCGCCAAGCCTGGGCCAGCCTCGACGGCTGGTGGGAGTTCGCCTTCGACGACGCCAACGCCGGCCTGTCCGAGCGCTGGTTCGACGGCCGCGAACTGCCCCAGCGGATC
>Ga0308160_10003907_pt1 | contig 16343 bp, 12 predicted proteins | sample PhyFR1_FD_201036 | JGI IMG/M metagenome (GOLD analysis project Ga0308160, IMG submission 201036) | Phyllosphere microbial communities from UC Gill Tract Community Farm, Albany, California, United States - DLSLF.R1 | ecosystem: Host-associated > Plants > Phyllosphere > Unclassified | place: USA...
CAATCCGGACGAGCTCGTTCTCTCCCTCCTCTCCATCGAGCGTGTCGTCCTCGCCTGTCGTCCAGCCGAGGAGGCTCGGCAGCCGGGCGAGCGGCGCGAGTGCGTCGAACCACCAGAGGGCGGCGTAGAGGATCCAGAGGCCGATGGCGTAGAGGGTGAAGGCGAGCGTCGTCCGGCGCTCGCGGAGCTTGATCTCCGACAGACGTTGCTGCCGCTCCTGGATCTGGAGCGACAGACTCTGGAGGAGCGCCTCGTAGTCTTGCTTGGGCTTCTGACACCCCGAGGGCAGGGAAGAAGAGGCGGCGCTCGTCATCAGCTCAAGCGGCCTGCCGGGAGCCGAGGAGCCGTTGCCGCCCGAGTTCGGCCGGAGTGAGCTCGACGCCGACTGACCTCCTTGAAGAGCCAGCTCCAGATGGCCATCTTCAAAGGCAGAGGAGAGCTGGAAAAGAGGGCAGAGGGAGGATGAGGACCAGGGCAAGATGGACGTCAGCGGCCAGAAGCCTGCCAGCCGTCGTGCCGCCCCTCCAAGTCCGTCCGGCGGCCAGGCGCGCAGGGTCCCTTTCAACGTCGACCTTTGCCCCCTCGAGACCCTTGCTTCCCTTCTGACACAGCTCTCTCGGTCCGAGTCGAGTGCGGACGTCCTCCTCCTCTCACTCTGCCATGACGGTCCGGTCAACATGCCTCGAGCTCCGGGCGCTGAGGGCGCGATCCACCGCCGGTCAGGCCACGCGCGTCCGGCTCACGACCGACCTCGTCCGCAGGCCGTTCGCCACCTCGGCTAAGCGACGGACGCCGCAGGAGGCGGTCAAGCCGGCAGCAGCAGAGCCCTATCAGCCGTCGGTCCGCCAGCTCAAGCTCGAGGGCCAGGCCATCGTCACGGAAGGTGCGGCTTCGCGCCGCCTGGCCGGTCGCGCTACCGTCAGACTGACGCCCGGGGTCCGTGCGCTTCCCACCTCGATCGTCGTCCAGACCCGACGAGGCCACGGATCAACCCGGTCGGGATCCAGCTGCTTTCGCAGTCGTTTCACGAGCAGATCTTCCCGAACGCCTCCCGCAAGAAGCCCGATATCATCGCGGTCGAGACCTCGATCGCCCACCTTCGGGCGAACGAGCTCCTCAAGTCGGCACCGCCCGTCCACCCTCCCATCGACTTCCCGCTGCCGCCGCTAATGGGCGAGAACATCGACGAGCATTTTCACAACATGGGTCTCCTTGTGCGTTTTGTACCTGTGGTCTCGCGTGCAGCGAGGCTAGCAGCTGACGCCGGCCATTTCCCCCCTCCCTCTCTCGCTGCGACCTCGGTCTGTTCCCACCACCGCAGGAGGCCGAGCCGTACCTCTCGATGGCCGAGCAGTTTGCTGCGACGCCGCCGCTCCCTCTGCCGAAGCGCTTCTCGCATGCCTCGGGCTGGACGCGGTATGACCCAAAGACGGGCGAGGCGACGGCCGTGCCCTACCCGGAGGGCGAATCGATGCTCACGTTCGATGTCGAGGTCCTCTACAAGATCAACCCCTATCCGATCATGGCGGCGGCCATGTCACCGACGCACTGGTACACGTGGCTCTCACCCTGGCTGCTCGGCGAGTCGACTGAGCAGGAGCACCTCTGCCCACTCGGCCCGGCCGACACGGAGCGCATTGTCGTCGGCCACAACGTCGGCTACGATCGCATCCGCGTCAAGGAGGAGTACTCGCTCGCCGGGTCCAAGAACCGCTTTCTTGACACGATGTCGTTCCACTCGGCCTCGCAGGGCGTCTCGGCCCCGCAGCGAGGCGCTTGGCGGCTCCACCAGAAGTCTCTGGCCGAGACCGAGCGCCTGCGCATCGAGCGACTCGAGGCCCTCGAGTCTGAAGCCGAGTCGCTCCGCGAGCGGATCGCCGAGGGCGAGACGGAAGAGGTCATCGAGACGACTCAGCAGGTCATGGGCGACGACTATGACTACAGCGCCGGCGGCATGTTCCCCGAGATGACCGACAAAGTCGTCACCGTCACGCGCAACCTGGCCGATCGCCTTCGCCGGGTCGAAGCCGACCTCGTCGACATCCCGCTGCCGGTCGCCCAGGCCCAACCCAAGAAGCGCTATCTCTCGCTTGACGTCTTTGGCGAAAAGACAGACGCCGAGCCGGAGTACGAGGAGGCGACCGACACCGAAGTGGCCTCGGCCGACCGCGGCATCCGGACCTGGGAGGACCTGACGGCCATGTCGTCGCTCGAGGAGGTCTTCAAGCTCCACTTCCCCGACGAGACGATCAACAAGACGACCCGCAACGCCTTTGCGGCCGAGGATCGGTCCTTCATCCTCGAGGACCTCCAGAACCTCATCCACTACTGCGCGTCCGACGTCCATGCGACGCATCGCGTCTACTCGCGCACGCTGCCGCGCTACCGGCGGCTCTGCCCGTCGCCGGCCTCGTTCGCCGGCATGCTCGTCATGGGCAGCGCCTTCCTGCCCATCAACAAGTCGTGGAACCGCTACGTCAAAGCGTCCGAGGCCAAGTTCATCGAGCTCGACGGCGGCATCCGCCAGAAGCTGGCCTCGCTCGCCGAGAGCGCGCGCGAGCGCTGGACGCCGCCGCCGGCCGACTTCCGGTCGGTCGGCCTCAGTGCGGCCGAGATGGCCAAGCTCGCCTGTCCGGACGAAGTCAAGGACGACCCGTACCTGAGCCAGCTCAACTGGACGCCCAAGAAAGCCCGCCACTTCAAGTGGGCGACGCTCAAGAGCATGTCGCGCACCGGTGACGACGAGCAGCCCGACGAGGCCGGGGAGGAAGGCATCTCGCCGCCCCGGACCACCACCGGCGCCAATCCAGCCAAGTCGGGCGGCGTCCTGCCCAAATCGCGGCTGGAGCTCGCGCAGAGCAAGGTTGTCCCCAACTCGATCGGCCTCTGCTACCGCGGCTGCCCTGTCCTGTGGTCGGTTGAGCACGGCTGGATCTACAAACGCGACCCGGCCAACCCGGTGGCGGCGGCGATGGAGCCGGTCTCGGACGCCGTCCGTTTCAGCGACGAGCGCGACTCGTTCCTCAACTCGCAGGCCGTCGGGACCGATCGCAAGAAGCGCGTCACGTTCCACCGACTGCCCAACCCGGCCAAGTCGACCAAGGTGACGCGCATCCTCGGCAAGGCCTTCCTCGGCAAGTTTGGCAGCGACCTCTCGTGCGAGGACGACCAGCTGCTGCAGATGTTCATCAGCGAGGCCGACTGGCAGGAGATCGAGGACCGGCTGCGCGACCGCCTCAAGGGCAGTGGTATGCTTAGCGGCCTGCAGAGTGCGTTGATTTCGCCCTCCTGTCCGTCAAACCGCTGCTTCGCGCTGACGTCGCGCCCAATCTCACTTCACTGCAGCGGCGGAGCGCACAGCCGACACGCCTGCCGAGCGGCCGCGCACGGACGCCGATCAGACGCCTGCTACCTCGGCCGGTCCTCAAAACTCCGTTCGCTACAACTTGCCAGGCCGCTTCGACATGCCAGGCTCGTTCGATGAGCTCTCGAAGAACAAGGCCGTCCCTCACGCGCTCGGCCTCTGCTTTGACGGCCACGGAATCGCCTACTCTCACGAGCACGGCTACGTTTACATGGTCGAGCCGATGTCGCTCACAACCGCAGAGCCCGAGGACGCACCGCTCGCCTTTGAGGATGCGCGCGACGCGCCGCTCTCGCGGGCCTACCCAACCATGACGTTTTACAAGCTGCCGGCGGCCGCCGGCAAGGCTGCCAAGGTGACGCGCTGCCTCGCGAAGGCGTACGTCAAGCGGTACAAGGCCCGGCTCTCATGCGCCTCGGTCCCGGATCTGCTCGACGGCATTGCCGACGGGTCCGACTGGCCAGCCGTTGCTGGCGACATCGAGGGGCTCCTCGAGGACCAGGGCCTGCTGGTCACCAAGCATCGTGCGTTGTTCAGATCTCCCCTCCTCCTCGTCTGTGTGAGTCAGAAGACGAGCTGACAAACCGACTCTTTCTAGCAGCAGGCAGCGACAGCCCGTCACCCGCCGATCCGAGAGGTGAGTCTCAGCGCCTTCAAGGGAGAGCCTAATCTCAGCGACTGATCCTTTCTCCCTCGGTCTCGTCCGCAGGTTCGACGCCCTTGGAGCCGCCTACGGCGTCGGAGCCGGCCGCCGAGGTCGTTCGCGACTACATGACGGCCTCGGCCTCGGCCCGGCAAGCCGAGTGGTGGCCGCAGTGGTACCACGAGCTCTTCGCGCCCAACGTCAACCGGCCGTGGGACATGATGAACTTCAGTGTCCGCAACATGGTCGCAACGCTGCTGCTACAGCTCAGCTGGCGGGGCTACCCGCTCTTCAAGTCGCGCCAGTACGGCTGGGTCTTCCGCATGCCGGCCGCCGAGGCCGAGATCGAGGACGAGGACCGCTCGCGCCGGCTCCTCTTCAGCGCCGGCCAGCAGGCCTTCATCGAGCGCGAGGAGGAGGCTGAGCTCGAAGCCGAAACCGTGGCCAAAGGCGAGAAGCGGCCGGCCGGCGGTGCGGCCAAGAAGCTCAATCCGGACATCGCGCTCTACGAGGCGTCGATCGCGGGCGACTTCGTCTTCTTCCAGGTCCCGCATCCGAACGGCGAGGGCAACAATGTCGGCTACGTCACCTCGAAGCCGTTCATCAAGTTCATCGAGGACGAGACGCTTACGAGCGTCTATCCGCTCGCCAAGGAGGCGATGCAGATGAACGTCGCCTGCAGCTACTGGATCTCAGTCCGCGAGCGCGTCGTCGAGCAGCTCGCGATCCGCCAGTCGGCCGCGATGCCCATGGGCTTCCCAACCTCGACCCCCGCCGAGATGGTCACGGCGCCGCCCGCCGGCTCGTCGCTCGCGACTGGACCGGCCGACAACGACGAGGGCTACGGCGTCATTCTGCCCCAGGTGATCGTCATGGGGACCATCACCCGGCGGGCGATCGAAAAGACGTGGCTGACGGCGTCCAACGCCAAGAAGAACCGCGTCGGCTCCGAGCTCAAGGCGATGATCCAGGCGCCCGAGGGCTTCAACATTGTCGGCGCCGACGTCGACTCGGAGGAGCTCTGGATTGCCTCGCTCCTCGGTGACGCCCAGCTCGGCATGCACGGCGCCTCGGCCATCGGCTGGATGACGCTCGAGGGCACCAAGGCCGAGGGGACCGACGTCCACTCCAAGACGGCCTCGATCGTCAACATCACGCGCGACATGGCCAAGGTCTTCAACTACTCGCGCATCTATGGCGCCGGCGTCGCCAATGCGACCCGGCTCCTGCTCGACGGGATGAAGGAGCCCGACGTCGAGCACGCCGAGGCGGCCGCCCGGCGGCTCTACCTCTCGACCAAGGGCGACCGCGTGCCGCGCAAGTCGCGCGAGTTCCACGCCTTCTGGTTCGGCGGGAGCGAGTCGTACCTGTTCAACTCGATCGAGCAGGTCGCACGCTCGCGCCGGCCGACGACGCCCGCCCTCGGCTGCGGCGTCACCGCGGCCCTGCGCGAGGAGTTCCTCACCAACAAGGAGGACCACATGACGTCGCGCATCAACTGGGTCGTCCAGTCGTCGGGCGTCGATTACCTCCACCTGCTAATTGTTGCCGTCAACCGGCTCTGTAAGCTGTACGCGATCGAGGCCCGCTACCTGCTCTCGGTCCACGACGAGGTCCGCTACCTCTGCCGCGAGGAGGACCGCTACCGGCTCGCGCTCGCGCTCCAAATTGCCAACCTCTGGACGCGGTCGCTCTTTGCGCGCAAGCTCGGGATGGAGGACCTCCCCCAGGGCTGCGCCTTCTTCTCTGAGGTCGACGTCGACAAGGTGCTCCGCAAGGAGGTCTCGATGCCGTGCGTGACGCCGTCGAACCCGGAGCCGATCGCTCCCGGCGAGGCCCTCTCGATCGGCCAGGTGCTCGACAAGACGGGCGCCTCGCTCTTCCGCGACGGCCGCCCGAGCTCCAACGTCGTCCACCCACCCCTACCGAGCGCGCCCTCGTCGGCGGCGTCGTCGTCGGGCCTCTTCCCGCCGAGGCCCTACCAAGACCGAGCGTCCGCCATCGCCGCCGCCGCCTCGGCGACCATGTCCTCGCTTGGCGGCACATCGCACATCCGGGCCGATCCGACCCAGCACGAGCGCTGGCGGCGCTTCTTCCTCCAGGCCCAGGCGCTCAAGACCGAGGGCGACATCCAGGCCGCCTGGGAGCACTATGGCCGGCCGCCCGACCCCGTCAGGGCCTACCGCCAGCGCAACGCCGGGCCGGACGCCAACGCTGGCAACCCGTGGGCGAGGCGCGCCGGAAAGTCGTTCGACACCGGCAAGACGAAAAAGACGGCTGGCGCGAAGGCCAAGCAGCCTGCGCCGGCCGCCGGCGCTGCTGGAGGGCCGCCGCCGATGATGCGACGCTCCTGAGCACAGGCTGGCCGGATCCGGCCGTGCTGGGGCTGGGACCCTCTTCGCAGGGTCCGGCCGCTGCGTCGTTTTTCCTCACTCTCTCTGGGCCGAGCCGATGTCGGCTCCTCTGCTCCCTTTCCCCTTCTGCGCTTGTATCACCATCCACTCAAGTCGTCGCCCGCCCTCGCATACCCTCACCTCACCCCTTGCATCTCCTCGCGCCGCATGCCTTTGTTGTTCAGACTCAATGTGCCCTCCGCCCCAGTCCTCGCGCGGGCAGAAGGGAGAAGTCTCGTGCGCATACAAGGAGGTGGGAGGTGATCCGGACGCGGTCGAGGTCAAGCTGTCGATCCGACCGGGCGGGGCGGAGGAAGAGAGGCGGGTTTTTGCTGCTGCTCGACAGGCGGGCGGGAAGCGGACGGAATGGCGAGGGCGAGTGGGCGGGGCGCGCGCCCTGCGCTCATGCTTCGATCTCGGCCGGCGGCTTGTACGACTCGTAGCCCTTTGTCTCCATCAGGTTGACGGCTGGGCCGACGCCGTGCTTGAGCAAGCGGCTGACCTCGGCCTTGGACTTGCCCTCCGAGGCGAGGTTGAGCGCCGCCTGCTGGCGGATTGTCTGGGCCCGCTTCTCCTGGAGTGGTCGGGTGGCCGGATGGGCGGGGAGGTCAGTGGTCGAACGTGAGAGGAGGGGGTGGGCCTGCGAGCTCCGGAGGCGGCGAGACGGACCTCCTTGTTCTTGCGCGAGCACTCGAGAAAGTCCTCGATCTGGAGCGCACACTCGACTTTGGGGTCGCGCGTTGCCGTCGAGTGGCACTGGCAGGGAAGAAGCGTGACGGTCGTCAGCCTGGGCTGGGCAAGCCTCTCGCAGCCGGTTAGGGCCGACCGGTGCGCGGGCGCGCGCGCGTGCGGGCCCGGTCCGGGAGCTCCCACCGGAGGGCGACCTCCTCCGCTAGAGGAGCCAGCGATAGAGGAGAGACAAGGGACGGACGACGTTCATGTCCTGGAGGAAACGGAAACACGGTGGCACTGATTGTCCGGTAGGGACGGAGGGGTCAGCTGAGGCGAGCCTTTAGGTGAGGCGACGGCGGTCGTACCGGTGCCCGGGCCGAGGTTTGGTGACTGCAGCAGATGGCGAGCAGGGTCGGCGTGGACGACGGCCAGAGCAAAGAAGTCGACAAGAAACGCATAGGCGTCAGCTACTGCCCGACCATACTGGACTCGGCCCTCGACTGTCCTCTCCCAGGCAGGGACGGACCATCTTGTTAGGTTGCTGGGTAATGCCCGAGTAGGTTGTGTCGGTCAGGCGCTCAGGCGCGGGCGCCGCGAGATGTGCCAGCCCCTCGATTCGCTAACGCGCGCGCGCCCCGTCTGGGCTAGCTCGTTACCCCCGACGGGGCAATCCCCCGCCTGGCGCCCCTCCACCCGGCTCGCCCGCGCACTCTCCAATCAACCACGACGACGACGACGAGCCCCGACCATGGCCTTCTCTGCGACCCTCGTACGTCCTCCAGGAGCGACAGGCTCGAGTACTCACTGGAGCTGATCCTTCCGACGGCATCGACAGACCCTCTCGGACCTTAACGACTACCTCGCACCGAGCCAGGCCTGCGTCCGGCCGGTCGAGGAGGCCGACCCCGTCGAGCAGCAGGTCGATGGCGCCGTCCGTCCCTCTCCTTTTGGCTTCGTCTCTCCCACGGCTCGGCATCAGAGCTGACCCTGCACAACTACACGCTCTCCTCGAGTGCAGAAGACGGAGATCCAGATCGACGCCGCAACAGGTGCTTACTTTGAGACGGCCAGCGGCAGTGGCGGCCCTGGCGTCGGCATTCACGAGCTCGGCCCGGCCGGCACCGGCCAGCGCAAGAAGCTCAAGAAGGCCGAGATCAGCCTCAACGACTGTCTAGCGTGCTCGTACGTGCTATCGCCTGCGACTGGCTGCCTCGTCTGCTCTCTTGTGTGGAAGGGCCTCGAGCGACGGCCAGGACGAATGGCGACCCCCTTCCTCGCGTGGCGGCGCGCAGTCCTCCCAATCAACGGCTGACCAATGCCCGCCCACCCACCTTACTTTGCTTCGTTTCCGCTCTCAGTGGCTGTATCACGACCTCGCAAGAGCTCCTCCTCCAGACGCACTCGCTCGCACCTCTCCTGCGGCTCCTCCCGGTTTCACTCATGCCCTCGACCGAAACGGCTGCCCCAGTCGCCTCGTCCTCGTCACCGCCGCCGCCGATAGTCGCCGAGCTCGAGACAGCGACCGCTGGCCCAACGGCCATCTTCCTTTCGCTCAGCCCGCAATCGCTCGCCAGTCTCGCTGCCGCCCTGCCCGCCTCGTCGCCCAACGCAGAACCCGACGTCCTCCTCCGCTCGCTCGCCAGCTTCCTCCCGAGCATCGGCATCGGTCACGTCAGCGACACGACCTTTGCACGCCATCTCGCCCTCTCAGAAACCGTCTCAGAGTTTACCTCCCGCCGAGCCTCGTCCTCGCGCGGCACAGCTGCCGCCGCTCAGGCGGTCTCGGGTCCGATTCTCGCGAGCGCCTGCCCCGGCTGGGTCTGCTACGCCGAGAAGGCGCACGGCGAGGTCCTCCCGCACCTGTCGCGCGCGCGCTCGCCGCTCGGCATTCAGGGCGCGCTCGTCAAGGGCTTCTGGGCCCGTCGGCGCGCGCTCCGGCCAGACGAGGTCTACCACGTCGCCATCCAGCCGTGTCCCGATAGGAAGCTCGAGTCGAGTCGGACGGGCTTCCGCGTGACGTCGGCATCGTCGGCCGACGACGAGGCAGAGCGGGAGGCGCAGAGGGTGCCCGAGACGGATCTCGTGCTCTCGACCGACGAGTTTGCCCAGCTGCTCGAAAGGGCAGGGTTCGACCCGACTCTGCCGCCCTTATTGACCACCAGCGACGAGGGCGAGGCTTTCGACCTCGAGGGTTTCCCACAGGACGTCCGCCACCCAGGCTCGTCGTCCGACGGCTATCTGCACGCCGTCCTCGGCCACGTCGCGGGCAGCTACGACCCTTCGGGCTCAAACGGGCTCGTCCTGGCTGAGACGCCCATCCGCGGGAGCGCGGACTACGTTGAGTACGTCCTCTCGGTCGGCCCGCGGCCATCACCGCCAGCGGCGGGCGAGGAGGCCGACGATACCGGGCTTCCGCCGGTCGGGACCGTCCTCCTCCGCGCGGCCGCGTGCTATGGCTTCAAGAACCTTCAAAACGTCGTCCGCAAGACGAAGCTCGCTGCCAAGGCCTCGTCCTCCAAGGCTGCCTCGTCCGCAGCCGCGGCAAGGGCCGCGGGCGGCAGTCGGCCGGGCGCTGCCGGGGCGGGAGCCTACGACTATGTCGAGGTCATGGCATGCCCTAGTGGCTGCGTCAACGGCGGCGGGCAGCTCAAGCCGGCCTCGGCAACAGCGACGACGATGACGGACGGCTCACCGACGATCGATGCCGAGACGAGGTGGTCGACCAAGGCGCACGTCGCGCTCGTCGAGGGCGTCTACCAGCACGAGCCTCGGCGGCCTTCCCCCTCGTCATCGTCGTCATCGAGCGCGCTGACCGCCGCCGCACCCCCACCCAAGCCGATCAAGGCTCGGCCCTTGGCTGACTCGCCCCTCGCCACCGAGAGGCAGCTCGACCCGCGCGTCCGGCACCGGGCAGATGCGCTCGAGCGCGTTGTACGGGCCGAGATGGACGGCTTCTGCCGTGCCCATCCAGAGTTCTACGCCCGGTCGTCGTCGTCAACGACGACGTTCCCGGCAGCGGCAGCGGTCGGGGAGGAAGCCGAGGAGCAGGTCAACGAGCAGGCTGCTGCTGCTTGGCGGAGGACGACGTTTGAGCGAATCGACCCGGCCGAGAGCGACGGCGGCCTGCTGGGGAGCGGCGTCGTCTGGTGAGGTTCTGGAGGAAGACGCGTGTAGCCTCAAAGATTGATGCCTGCCGACAAAGTCGCGTCTCGATGCAAGGGGCTTCTGCTCGTTGAGCGTTCGGAAGGGAGACTATCTCCTGATGACTCGTCGTGCAGGAGCGATCTCAGCGACCGCAGACGGATCGGGTCCGCACCCGGCGCTCTCTCCTGCCAGCGCGTCGACGAGGACGCGCCCGCTCGGCGCACATCTTCCCCCTGCGACCCCGACCCTTACTACTTCCCTCACCGCAACTCGACGACATGACCCGGACCGATCATTTCGCCTGCCCGACGCCGGCCTTCCCTGTCTACTCGCTCGCCTTCATCTCGGACGCCGACGTCGTCCTCGGCGGCGGCGGCGGCGCCTCGCGCACCGGCATCGCCAACAAGCTCGTCCGTACCGCCCCGGTTCTCCCGAGCCTCTGGCCCAGTCATCGCGCGCTGCAACTCCCTCAGCGGTCGCGTAGGGCGGACGTCTCGCACTGACAGCTTTCCTCATCCCTCCTCGTTTCTCGTCTGTCTTCGCGCCCGTCCAGCGGCTCTGCCGGGTCGATCTCAAGAGCAAGACGCTCGAGACGCGGGCCGAGCATGAGCTCGGCAAGCTCGAGGATGTTCCGATGGCCATCGCCATGAACCTCGAGGTGCGGTCAGCGTGGGCAGGTCGGCACCCTCTGAGGACTAGCTCGCTGCCTTCTTAAAATCTCAACCTGGTGCACCATAGTGTCCTTCACTGACTTCAACCGAGGGCTTCTTCCGCGGTCGCGCGCGCGCAGACGAAGGAGCTTGTCGCCGGCGTCAACTCGGCCGCGGACGAGCTACGGAAGGCAAAGAACGACAATTGCCGGCTCTTTGGCGTCTCGGACGAAGCGTGGGTCCTCTCTCTGATCTTTTTCCATCGGCGGCAGACGGGTGCGAGACAGCTTGAAGGCGCTCGCCCCGCTCGGGCTCTTCGGAGGTGGCTCGCTAATGCGCCGCCCTCACTCCCACTACCCGCTTGCCACGACGTCGAGCAGGATCACGCTCGTCCGTGCGGCGAAGACGTTCTCGGCCCCGTTCTCCGAGACGGACGACTACCCGTACCCCGTCAGCCACCTTCGTGGCCCTCCTTGACGAGCTCAGCGAGCTGAAGCCGCTCATGCCCTCGACTCCCCCCTCCCCCTGCTCTCTGCAGAAACTCGTCACGTTCTCGCGCGATCACAGCCTCGTTGCCGTCGGGATCTCGAACAACCAGGTCTGCCGCCGTTCACCACCGGGGGCAGCGCTTGTCTGGCCGATTGAGTCGCGCTGACCACTCGAACGACGGCCGTGCGCAGGTGTCGATCCGTCAGTATCCCTCGCTCGAGCCGGCGTTCAATTCGATTCACCTGCCTGGGCTTGGCTCGGGCGATCTATACGACGTCGACTTCGACGAGTCGGGCAAGTATGTGCGTCCCTGGACTGGACGCATCCCTCAGGCTCGACAATCAGGCCCATGTGCTGATCCTACTTTTGCGCTCTCACCAGTTTGCCGTGACGAGCACGGAGAAGATTCGCATCTACGGCCTGACGGCGCCCGAGGAGAAAGGCACGTCTGACCTCGAGGAGGTCCGGACCATCTCGCGCGACGTCGTCACCGCTCAGGCCAAGCTGTCGTTCCGTGCGGCCCGCTTCGGCCGGGGTCCGACGGCAAGCCAGTTGCTCGCCGTACTTAACGCCCCGCCGCCGAGCAAGCGGGGCGGCCCACGCAAGGCCTTTGTCGCCTCGTTCACTTTCGGGAAGGGCAGCGACAAGCCGTTCGCGCTCGAGCGGACGCGTGTGCTCGCTGCCAAGCCGGTGACGGTCGTCGACCTGAGCGCGTGCGGGAGCCGGCTTGCCTATGGCTGCTCGGACCTGAGCGTCGGCATCGTCGACGCGACGACGTTCGGGGTCAGTTGACCGTCTCACCCGCCGTCACATGATTCTCGCAGACTGACACTTTGTTTCTCTTGCTGGCCGTAAAGCCCCTCCTTCGCATCCTGCGCACACACGAGCTGCCACCGACAGCGCTCCGCTTCAACCCGGCCGGAAGCTTGCTCTGCTCGGCCAGCGCCGATAACACGGTCCGCATCTATGCGGTCCCGTCGACGTTTGACGCCAGTCAGTCTCACGCCCCCGCCTCCTTTCGTGTCTCAGCTGACAAGAGATGCTCCGCCCCGCCCCGCTCGCCAGCCTATAACACGCCGGTGGCCCTTCTCCTGCTCGCCCTCTTCATCGTCTTCCTCGCCTCACTGTACCAGCTCAGGCAGCAGGGGCTGCTCTAAACACTCTCCCTCCCCTTTTCAAGGGATGCTGCATCTCTCCGCCTCATGAATCTAACGAACGTCTCCTCCTCTCGGGCGCCGGGCGGGCCGGCAGGTCGACGAGAAGGGGCTCATTGCATCTCGGCGTCCTCCTCCTCGCTCTCCTCCTCGCTCGAGGCCTCCTCGGCGGCAGCCATATCAAGCTCGTCGGCACCGAGCGCGAGGCTCTCGAACGCGGCGCTACCGTTGCCGAAGAGGCCGCCGTCCATCTCGCTCAGGGCAAAGTCGAGCACGAAGCTCTCCTGAACCATGCGTTCGGCCCGGTCAAAGTAGCGCTCGGTGTAAGGGACGAGGGCGTCGAGGATCTCGCCGATGCTCGCCGGCGCGGCCGGCGCGTTGCGAGGGTTGGCCGGCCGGTCACCGCCACCTGCAGCGAGGGCTGCTGGGAGATCTTTCATCGCACCGAAAGCGGCGACAATCTCCTCAGACGTCCGCAGGCGGAGGACAGCGTGCAGGACCGTCTGCGCGACGGGCGACGTCTTTGCGCGCGCGTTCCAGTCGCGGACGTGGCCGAGCAGGCGAACGAGGTCGAGCGCCGGCAGGTTCTTGATGACCATGTCAACCGCGAGCGAGCCGGTGATGCTCGTCGAGTCGTCGGCAGCAGGCTTGGCCGACGCGTGCAACGTCGGCGTCGACGAGGCCGGCGGGCGGTTTGACCTGACCGAGGTAAAAAGCGACAGCAGCCGCCCAGGCTGCGACATTTCGAGTGCGAGGAGGATCGCATTCTTGTAGTCCTTGAGGTTGACATAGTTGGAGAACTTCTGCTCGCTGCGAAGCCGTACGCCAGGAGCGGAACGAATGTCAGCGCTCGTCAAAGTAAGGTGTCAGTCTCGAAGCACGTACTTGAGGATTGTGCTCTCGAGTTTGTTGACCTTCTCGCGCTCGTCCGTCTGGGTGCAGTCGGACCAGAAGGTGACGACCGAGTCGGCCGCGCCCGAGACGATTGTCTGCTCGTCCTCACTGATGGCGAGCGCCCAGATCTTGTCCTCGTGGTTGTCGAGCGAGGCCGCGCACTCCTCGTCCTTGATGTTCCAAATCTTGACGAGTCCGTCTGACGACGACGAGACGAGCTGCTGGCCCTGCGTCATGAAGTCGACTCGGAGGACCGAGTTGGAATGACCCTCGAACGTCTGAAGGCGAGAGCAGCACGACATCAGCATTGCGAAAGGCGAGCAACGTGGCCATGAGAGCTTGGCGCGCACCTTCAGACACGAAAAGTCGTCGAGACTCCAGACGCGGACCGTCTTGTCGCCACTCGCCGTCGCGAGGACTTTGTCAGTCTTGCTGAACTTGACGCTCCAAATGCCGCGCTTGTGGCCCTTGCACGTGCCGAGCTGGTTGACGGCACCGGCGCTCTTAGCGCCCTTCTTGCCCGGCGTAAAGCTGACGTCGAAGACCTTGACCGTCTTGTCCTGAGAACCGGTCGCGAGCAGGCGGTCGTTGGGTGAGATGTCGAGCGAGTTGATGTCCTTCTCGTGGATCTTCTGCGTCAGCAGCGAACGGAGCTTGGTAGGCTCGGCCGCCGACAGGTCGATCGCCGTCAGGTCCCACATCTTGATCGTCCGGTCCTGGCTCGCCGTGAAGAGGAAGCCGGCGCGGATGCCGGCCCGGGCGAGCGACTCGTCCGCCATGGGCTTGCGGCTGACGGCGACGGCGCCGATGCTCTCGGCGTGACCCTCGCAAACGGCGATGCACCGCCAAGAGGGCTCGCCACCGGCTGCAGGCGGTAGGCAGGCCCAGACGCGGGCAGTCCGGTCCTTGCTACCACTGACGAGCCACTGGCCGTCCTTCGAGCGGTCGAGGCAGAGGACCATGTCCGAGTGGCCGGCGAGCAGCCGGGCGTCGTACGTGCTCGTCGAGTAGACGCGGATCAATGACGAGTTGGTCGCAAACGCAATCGAGGTGTCACGCTTGCTCGTCGAGACCTCGGCCGACGTCGGCGGCGTGAGGAAGACCGAATCGATGATCTCGTCGTTGTAGCCGATGACCTGGCGGCTGATTGTGGCTGACCGGAGCGAATGGAAGAGGATGTTCTGATCCGAGTGGACCGATAGCAGCGTCGCGGTCGAGGCGTTGTGACTGGTAGAGCGAGGCAAAGAGAAGGATAGCATCAGCGTCCGGCGACATCGACTCCAGATAGATCAGACACACTCACGACACAAAAACGATACCCCGCTGCTCGTCCTCGTCGAGCTCCTCCACTCCGGCAGCATTGACGCCCTCGGCGCCGTGGAAGGTAGCAAGCTGCGTCCCCTGTAGGGCGTCCCATGCGCGGACAATGCCCTTCTCGCCGGCACTCCAGCAGACGACGCGGTCGCCGATCGCGCCCTCGAGGCCGGACACCTCCTCCTCCCGGCCGAGGACGCCAACCGACTCGAGGCTCTCGAGTACGGTGATGGTCCGCACGAGCTGGACCTCGATCGCCTTGCTCTTGCCCTTCTTCTTCGACGCAGCGCCCGCACCGCCGACCGCGCTGGCAAGCCGTTCCCAGCCCTTCTCGTCGCCGCCCCAGAGGTCCCACACCATGAGGACCTTGTCGCGGCCACCACTGACGAGCCAGCGACCCTCGTCCGTCACGCCAAGTCCGCGAACGACGCTGACGTGGCCCTCGATAACGGCTCGGGGCTTGCCGCCGGCACCGACGTCGCGCAGGTCAAAGACGCGGACCTTCGTATCGGCGCAGCCAGTGATCAGCTCCATCCGGCTACCCTTGGCCGGACCGAAGCGGGGCAGGTTGAAGCACATGGCCGAGATCGGGCCGCCGTGGGATCGGAAGACGTGCGTGACGAAGCCGCCGGCAAGGTCCCAGACCTTGACGAGGCCGTCGGCCGAGCCGGATGCGAGCAGCGTCGACGTTGGATCAATCGTCGAAACCAGGACTGGCGCCGGATGCGACCGGGGCGTGTGACGGATAAGCGGAAGGAGAGGGGCCTCGGCGGGCACGGTCGATGTCGACGCGCCCTCGGATGGCAGCGAGTGGTCGAGGGAAGGAGGGATGGTGTAGAATCGGAGTGCGAGCGACCGCGTGAAGACGGCGAGCACGCCGCTCTCAGACAGCGTCATCGATGTGACCTCGGTCGTATCCTGATTGGAAGGCAACACAGAAGGGGCATGCCAAGTCAGCACGCAGCAACTTGTGGCATAGGATGGCGCGAGTGAGGGTAAGCGGCGAGGGACGCAGACGCACGCTCTGCACGCGGCCAATCGCCCGACCGGTCTCGACGTCGGTCAGAACAACCTCCTCGCCCGTCGTCGAGATGAGCGTCTTGCCGTCCGCCGTCAGAAGGACCGGGCCCTGAGTATGGATCGGCGAAATCAGGTGTCCGGCCCGGTAGCTGGCAAAGCCCAGGTCGCAATGCGGCAGGTTCAGCTCGAGCTCGACTTTCTGCGCAGGGCGTTCAGAGCTAACCTCGTCTTGAGCGCCGGCTTGGCGGCGCGGCCGTTCATCTTGAGCTTTTGCGAAGGAGCTGGGGCAGCCGCTTGCTGGTGGAATGAGAGCAAGGGGCGCGTCGGAGGAGCAGAGTGGTATGGAGGTCGAGCTCGGCAGGTGCTGCGAGTCGCCGTCGCCGCAGGCAGGTTCGTGCCAGATTTAGGGTCCGACCCCCCTTTTCGGAACCAACCGCTTCAGCCGAGCCAGCCAAGGCCCGCCATCCCCTCTCCCTCCCGACGAGGAGGCCGGTCCCTAAGCTCGACGTTTTCGATAAGCGCTTCTCCTAGCTCGCTGAATTGGGCTGACCGCAGGTGAGGACCTCTGAGGATGGCCGTCGCTGCTCACGGACGACGGGTTGCGCC
>Ga0308160_10003908_pt1 | contig 16337 bp, 17 predicted proteins | sample PhyFR1_FD_201036 | JGI IMG/M metagenome (GOLD analysis project Ga0308160, IMG submission 201036) | Phyllosphere microbial communities from UC Gill Tract Community Farm, Albany, California, United States - DLSLF.R1 | ecosystem: Host-associated > Plants > Phyllosphere > Unclassified | place: USA...
TGTGGTGATGGGCATCTATCAGTACTACAGTGCGCCGATCGTGCGGCGGGTGCGCAGCTATCTGGCGGATATCAACGACGGTTTTAATGAAGTGATTAACGGCATGAGTGTCATTCAGCAATTCCGTCAGCAGATCCGCTTTGGTGAGCGCCTGCGCGCAGCCAGTAAAAGGCATTACACCGCGCGCATGCAAACTCTGCGGCTGGACGGTTTTCTACTGCGGCCACTACTTAGCTTGTTTTCGATGCTGGTGCTGTGCGGCCTGCTGATGCTGTTCGGCTTGAGCGGTGAAGGTGTGATAAGCGCCGGCGTATTGTATGCCTTTATCAATTATTTGGGGCGCTTGAATGAACCGCTGATCGAGCTGACCTCGCAGCAGTCTATTTTGCAGCAGGCGCTGGTGGCTGGCGAACGCGTCTTTGAACTGATGGATCGCTGCCAACAGCGTTATGGTACGGAAACTCATCCGCTGACCAGCGGCAGCATTGATGTTAAAGACCTGAGTTTCGCCTATCGCGCGGATAAAAAGGTGTTGCAGCATATTTCATTGTCGGTGCCTTCGTGCGGTTTCACGGCGCTAGTCGGCCACACCGGCAGCGGCAAGAGCACATTGGCCAACCTGCTAATGGGCTACTACCCAGTCAATGAAGGCGAGGTGCGCCTTGGCGGCCGTCTGCTGTCCAGTCTATCGCATCGCACGCTGCGTCAGGGTATGGCAATGGTGCAGCAGGAGCCAGCGGTGATCGCCGAATCGGTGCTGGCCAATATCACGTTAGGGCGTAATATCGACGAAAAAACGGTTTGGCAGGCGCTGGAGACGGTGCAGTTGGCCGATCTGGTCCGCAGCTTCCCACAGGGCATTCACACCAGGCTGGGCGAGCAAGGTAATAACTTGTCGGTCGGCCAAAAACAACTGCTGGCGATGGCACGGGTACTGGTGCAGGCACCGCAGATCCTGATCCTCGACGAGGCGACGGCCAACATTGATTCGGGAACCGAGCAGGCCATCCAGCATGCGCTGCGTCTGATCCGTGAGCGCACCACGCTGATAGTGATCGCTCACCGTTTATCGACTATCGTCGATGCTGACTCAATTCTGGTGCTCCACCGTGGCCACGTGGTGGAGCAGGGCAATCATCTGCAACTGCTGGGGCAGCAGGGGCGCTACTACCAGATGTATCAATTGCAACAGGTGGGTGAGGCGCTGGCGGTTCGCGAGGAAAGCCAATCCGCTTGATCCCCAGGGGAGTGGGGCGCGGTTCCTCAAGTCCCTTCTGCGCCTTTTTCCGAAGCATTACGCACCAAAATGGTGTGCAATATTTGAGTGATGACTGGCGGTAAGGCGCTACATGACTCAAGGTTGTCGGTTCACCGAGTCATTTGCTGAATTCACGTACTAAACCATTTATGGCATAGTTTTTGCTTGATAAGTACTGTATCAGGGTGAGTTTGAGCTTTTTAGTAGAGGAACAATTATGAAGCTGGTGAGCGTAGTGATCAAACCATTCAAGCTGGAGGATGTGCGTGAAGCCTTATCCGCTGTAGGTATTCAGGGGCTGACTGTCACTGAAGTGAAAGGCTTTGGCCGCCAGAAAGGACATGCTGAGCTTTATCGTGGCGCAGAATACAGCGTCAACTTCCTACCTAAAGTAAAGATTGACATCGCCATTGCCGACGACCAATTGGATGACGTGATTGATGTCATTAGCAAAGCTGCCTATACCGGAAAAATCGGCGACGGCAAAATTTTCGTTGCCGAATTGCAGCATGTCATTCGCATTCGCACCGGCGAAACAGACGAAGCAGCACTGTAATTACAGGCTCTTAAGCAATGGGAATGGATTGATAATGAAAAAATTTTTATCCATATTGAGCTTGAGCACGGTAGCATTGGTACCTTCTTTTGCTCTGGCCACTCCGGTGGTCGCAGACAAGGCTGACAACGCATTCATGATGATTTGCACCACTTTGGTGCTGTTCATGACGTTGCCGGGCATTGCGCTGTTTTATGGCGGTTTGCTGCGTTCCAAGAACGTGCTTTCCATGCTGACTCAGGTTTCTATCACTTTTGCTCTAGTGTGCGTGCTATGGGTGCTATACGGTTACAGCCTAGTCTTCAGCGAGGGCAATGCGTTTTTGGGTAGTTTCCAGATGGCGATGCTGAAAGGGATCGGCATAGACAGCGTTATCGGCACTTTCCATCAGATGATCCATGTTGCTTTCCAATGTTCCTTCGCCTGTATTACCGTGGCGCTGGTAGTGGGGGGGATTGCCGAGCGCATCCGGTTCTCTGCGGTAGTGATTTTCGCCGCCATTTGGTTCACCCTCTCCTACCTGCCGATTGCGCACATGGTATGGGGCGGCGGTTTCTTGGCGGCTGATGGCACGCTGGACTTTGCTGGCGGTACTGTGGTGCACATCAACGCCGCCAGCGCAAGTTTGATCGGTGCTTACCTGCTGGGCAAGCGCGTCGGATTTGGTAGGGAAGCGTTCAAACCGCACAACCTACCGATGGTATTTACCGGTGCCTCTATCCTGTATATCGGCTGGTTCGGCTTCAATGCTGGCTCTGCCAGCGCGGCCAACGGCATTGCGGCATTGGCATTCTTGAACACCGTAATTGCAACCGCCGGTGCCATTCTCTCTTGGATATTCGCTGAGTGGATGGCGCGCGGTAAGCCTTCGCTATTGGGTGCCTGTTCTGGCTGCATCGCTGGCTTGGTTGCGGTGACCCCGGCTGCGGGTAGCGTCGGCGTTGGTGGAGCGCTGCTCATCGGCTTGGCGGGAGGCATTGCTGGCCTATGGGGCGTGGTCATGCTGAAGAAATGGCTGAATGTGGATGATACTTGTGATGTGTTCGGCGTGCACGGCGTTTGCGGTATTGTTGGTTGTCTGCTAACGGGGGTGTTCACCGCATCTTCACTAGGCGGCATCGGTTATGCAGAAGGTGTAACCATGGGACACCAGGTGTGGAGCCAGCTAATAAGCGTAGTGATCACCCTGGTGTGGTCTGGCATTGCCGCCTTTATCGCTTTCAAAGTGGCCGATGTTATCGTAGGCTTGCGTGTAGCGGAAGAACAAGAGCACGAAGGTTTGGATGTCAATAGTCACGGCGAGCGCGCTTACAACTCATAACGTTTGTAGAAGGGCAGGTCGTGAGTTTTGCAATGGCCCGTGAGGTTTGGCCCGAATAAGCGGCTGGTAACCTAGGGGCGTGTTAAAATGGTTCCAGCCCTTCGGGTCGCGCCACAAAAGCCCGTAATCCGCGATGTCGGGCTTGAATATAGGCTTCTATGCCCTGTACCTTTTGCCTTGATTACGTGTCTTGGGGCTGCGACGCCGCCATGGTCAATAATATAAAATAATAACGATGCAAAATGGGCAGTGGCTTCTTATGTTCGGTGCTGGCGAATTACCCCTTCTTGCACCGTGCTGGCCACCAGAACCCCCTCGCGGGTATAGATCTGACCACGCACGAAACCACGTGCACCTGAGGCAGAAGTGCTTTCTACCGCGTACAGCAACCAGTCATCCATGCGGAAGGGACGATGGAACCACATCGAGTGGTCGATGGTGGTCACCTGCATGTCTGGTTCTAGGAAGCCGACGCCATGCGGTTGCAGCGCCGTCGGCAGCAAATGGAAATCGGAGGCATAACTTAGCAGGTGCTGATGAATATGCGGGTCGTCCGGCATGCTGCCATTGGCGCGCAACCACACGTAACGGTGCGGTTCTTGCACGCTGCCTTTCAGCGGGTTGTGGAACTTCACTGGCCGCATCTCCAACGGCTTCTGGCCGATAAACTTCTCACGCAACTTTTCCGGCAGCCTGTGCGCCAGCTCCTGGGCGATTTCGGACTCGGACATCAGACCTTCTGGTAGCGACACCTTCGGCATGGTGTTCTGATGTTCAAAGCCAACCTCCCGGCTTTGGAAGGAGGCGGTCATATAGAAGATCGGTTTATCATGCTGGATGGCGGTGATGCGGCGGGTACTAAAGCTGTGGCCATCGCGCAAATTTTCCACTTCATACAGGATGGGTTTGCTGCTGTTGCCTGGGCGCAGAAAATAGCTGTGGAACGAGTGTACGCTGCGCTCGTCCAACACCGTTTGCTTAGCGGCGTACAGCGCTTGGCCGATCAATTGACCCCCGAATAGCTGGCGTAATCCCAAATCTTCGCTCTGTCCTCGAAACACCCCTTCTTCGATTTTCTCCAAATCCAATAGATCAAGGAGACGATGCAATTCTTTCCCCATAAAATTATTGCCTCTTTAATCATCTCGTCAGCTTTGCTGATAAAGCCTGCTATTAATAGCCTCTGCATTTCGCCCAAAGGCTATTTTATTGGTACCAGCCGTATAGCTGAAAGTCCACAGTACTGTGCGTGCTGAAAATAATCCCTTCTTCGAGCAATGCCTGCCTCTGCCGATGAAAGTCTTCGCCCTGCTGCGAAATTTGTCCATGGCGATTCATCACCCGATGCCAGGGTAGGGTGCTGCCTTCCGGCAAACGTCGCAATACACCGCCGACCTGACGCGCTGCGCGCGGTGATCCCGCCAGCCGTGCCACTTCACCGTAGGTGGTGATCTTGCCATAGGGAATGGCGGCCACCACATGGAACACGCGTTGGCTAAAGGAGGGGGCTACGGGGTGCATTTTGTTTTCCTGCGCGAGTAAAATATCAGGTAGAGAGTATGCCATAGGTGAAACGAGTAAGAAAACAGCAGTTGGTTTTGCTTGGCTTGCTATTTGACGAACCATCACTGATAATGCCAACGCTTTAAAGTACAGAAGCCGTCAATGGGGGCCTTGTTGGTTCTCCCGCAACACTAACTTGTGGACTCGGTCAGATCCGGAAGGAAGCAGCCGCAGCAGGTAACGTGTGTGCCGGGATGTAGCTGGTAGGGCCTCCACCAAATTCAGTGATTAATCAAGATTCAGTGCATTATATTTCTAGATATTACACTTTTATTCTCACTTGGGATGTTAACTATCCTCAGCGCTTTCTCTCCCACCAAGGCATGCAGTTCTACCGTCTGACAAGCATAGTGCGCTGGTGCCATTGGTCGTCAGCCAGCGGTTTCCGACGGTGCGACAACCTCTGGCCGAAGACTTCCTTCGGCTATATTAAATTTTAGCACTGGGCAAAGGTTTCACTGCTGTCGCAGCGAGATTAACAGTGTTTATGCAGCACGACGATTCTTAGGCGGGTTCATGCCATTTGCTGTGTTTCCCAGCGTAATAGTGCGATTTTCCGAGGGGGATATCAGCCGTTTGGTGTTGGTGGAAAGCCACCGCCTGAATTCAACCGTCCCCTATCCGATGGATTTTTCGACGCGTTATATGGCGTTCAAATTTGACCAGGGTTATTTTACCATGGCTTTATACCCTACCAGTTGAAGGATAACGAATTAACCATTGCTTAATCGTAGCGATAATCATTTAGCTAAGGCTATATTTAATGCGTAAAGCCTATCGCCATTAATGAGGGCAGATATTTTTGAGTTCTCATATAGAACGAAATCACAGTAATTCAATAATATAAAAAATAAATCAGGGCAGGCATTGAAGCCGATAAGTGTATCGGCCCAATGCATCGTAGCCTGGATTATCTTACATATTTCCAAACGGCGGTAGGGATTTTATCATACAGTTTGTTCATGGTGAGTTCAGCAAGGCGGTGGTCGGCTGCGGAGTAAAATAGCTCCAGTTCATCGTTGGAAAGTTCATACTTATTTTTTTCAATAACACGCTCTAGCGTATCAATCGTGGTGCATTTACGTAAACGCATCAGATAGTCAGTTTTAGTCATGATGGCCTTTAATTTTTTAAACCGTAAAATAGGTTGAGGAATAATGAATCCCTAAGTTTTCATTGTAGTACAGATGCCCTCTCCTGAGAACATTCTGAATAATTTCGCTTTGGTTTTTTGCCAGCGGCGAAGATCGGAATCATTGATACCGTAGCTACTGAACAGCATATAGGCATCATCGAGATATTCTTCGACTAACTCCGACAGATCACTTTCATCCATGTATTTAATTTTATAACTCATCACAAACGAAGCAATATGTTCAATCAACTCATTGAGCTGGAGGTTGACAAAAGACGTTGGATCGTTTACCCACCCATGGTAGCTGTCATCCAGGGTGGCATGGTAGCTGTCATCCAGGGTGGCGATGCCTTCGTCGTACAGATTTTCGCACAAGAATTTGAGTTGAGCAATATCATGTCGCTTAGACGAATACTCATCCATATCATCCCCTCCGTAAGTTATAATTTCGGTGTTGATAACACTCTGTGAGTAAGCTGATTTACATCATCGACGGAGGCAGCTTAACGCTAACTTTATAAGTTTCTTATAGGATGAATATAAATCATTTTTTCGCGTTTGACCTGTTGTGATTACGTAAACTTACAATTCATCAACAGTTGATTTAAAGGGTGTTATCAATGATTTCATAGGTAAGTCCCCGCTACATAACCCTATTTCTGATGCATTCATTGGCGTTTATATACCGACTGACAGTGAAAATTAGCTTGCTTATAACGATAATTCATTAAGTAAATGCCTTCATAACTATATCAAATATTCCTAATGAGTTTTTTCCATGATGAACGTGCGCTAAATAAAAATTCAGTCTGCTGGTCAACGCTGACAACTTACCCAGATATTCTATCATTAATCACTTTCTTTAATATTTAACAAAAAATACTTTGATTTTCATATGCATCAATGTTGAGTCAGGAGAAAATCTGCGGCCATTATTATCAGGGTGAGAACACACATACCCACTTTTCAACCAGCGAGCTAAAGCCGACGGCAAGGATCTGTTCCAGGTAAGTGCTATTCATACTCGATAATTTACGTCTCCTCCAGATACTGGCTTTTCTCGTTTTTTCCGTATGCAGTATATTCAGTGCAATGTGGCGCATGCAGCACAGAATTTCCGCTGCCTCTCCACGGCAGATGAGACTGGCATCCTCGTTTATCAATACATCCAGTACCCAGTGCAGACTGTTCCCAATACGCCAGTGGCCTCTGACTGCTCTGGCAAAGCGGTTCTCATTTAGCTCTGCCAAACTGATGTAGTAGCGGTATTCGAGGGACTCTTTTCCCCATTTATCCAATCGGTAACTGACAGCCGCCCCTAGCATTTCATGTTCTTCCACTCAGCAAATTGAGCAGCCAGGTTACCCGCTGGAAGTACCTGGTATTCCCTGACCTCAATATGCCCGAGCCATTTTTCCACAATCACATTGCCGATTTTTTCAACTGTGCAGGGCGGCTACAGTGCCTTTTTTACCGCGCTATAGCGCTGCTTCTGGTGCCAGAAGATAATCGCCTCCCTGCCTGAAATCGTGTCAGCGATATTGGTCTGGCACCCTAATTGCGTCAATGGATATCAGGCATCCCTTAAGTTCCAGTAGTTTCATCAGCGCTGGGAGGGCTGTGATCTGCTTTTAACTGGCCCATTACCCCATCATTGCGGGTGGCAAAAGCACTGACCCTATGAATGACAGAGTAGCGATTCCTTTTGTCGCAGACACCCCGTAACACCTTGCCATAAGCTCGCCTCTGGTGAGCTTATTCACCGATTGCACCCAGCGGACAAAGCACTGCTGAAACTGAGTCGGGTTGAGGCGGGAAACAATGCGTGCAATAATGGTGTCGTGAACAGGTAACCCATTGGCGAAAATACTTTATTTCTGAAGCCACTCAATATGGACTTCGCCAAAGTCCTCAATGTCTTCCCATCCTTAAGCACTGGCAATAACAGCGTAGTCAAACAAGGGATAATTGATTTTTGCTGTCTGGCGAGGGTCTTCTAAGCAACCGAAGTACAGCAAACAAGCATCAGATATTATCAGGTATGGTTCCCACAAGGGAGCATAAGGTCACAACGGGAACAGGCCGTCAAATCGATCGATTTTGCTCAAAAGGCGGTTAAGATTTCACCCTGCCGTTATTGTACATGCATGTTGCTCATTGGTAAATTTCTATACTAGCCGGTATTGACCTAATGGGCAGTGGTCGCGCTTCGTTGTATTATTGATGGGAGAAGGCTTGAGCTGATACGGGGTTTGTGATGTAATATTATTACATCACATATTTTCTCTTTAATTCTTGTTGGCCATGAAATTGACATCGACATCTCGATATGACACCGAAACATCATTAAATACCTTGTTCACCGCCTCAGCAGTACTGCGCTGCGGAATTGCCGTTGTGCTGTTGGCTTTGCTGTGGCTGGGCATTTGTTGGGCGGTGGCGTTGCCATGATCACGTTGCAACAGGCCGAGATCGGTTATGGCAGTGTACCGCTATTCTCACCGCTTAGTGGCCATTTTGCCACTGGTTCTCTGACGGCGGTCGTCGGGGTTAATGGCGCGGGCAAATCCACATTGCTAAAAACGCTGGCTGGGCTACAGCCCCTGCAAGGCGGTAGCCTGCATTTCAGTGGCAATCAACCGCCACGAATGGCCTACTTGCCGCAGCAGACGGAGCTGGATCGCCAGTTCCCGATACGGGTCAGCGATTTGGTCGCGATGGGAAACTGGGCGAAAAGTGGCATGTTCGGTGGGTTGAGCAAGTGTGCGTCGCGGCATATTGCCGAGGCACTAGAGTGCGTGGGTATGACCGCGATGGCGAGCAGACCGGTGGGGGAACTATCCGGTGGTCAGTTGCAACGGGTATTGTTTGCGCGCCTGTTGGTACAGCAGGCACCGCTGATTTTACTGGACGAACCTTTCACCGGTATCGACAGCGCTACCACCCAATTGTTGGTACAGGTTATTGAGCAACTGCACCGGCAGGGGAGGACGCTTATCGCCGTGCTGCACGATATGTCGCTGGTGACCAATCATTTCCCTCAGGTACTGCTGTTGACGCCGCAGTGTTGTCATTGGGGGGATGCTGATCGGGTTTTGGAACATATTCCAGCGTTGAATGTTGCCAGCCAACCTCAGTGCCAGATGGCGGTGGTGTCATGACGCTGCTGCACCTGTTGCTTGATCCCTTCGTGTCCTTTGGTTTTATGCGTCGTGCGTTGGTGGCCTGTTTGGCGCTGTCGTTCAGTGCGGCACCGTTGGGGATTTTTCTATTGCTGCGGCGTATGAGTCTGGTTGGTGATGCGCTCTCTCATGCGGTATTGCCTGGTGCGGCGATAGGCTATCTGATTTCCGGCATGTCGCTGGTGGCGATGGGGGTGGGTGGGTTTATTGCTGGATTGGCCGTGGCGATGTTGTCCGGTTTGGTCAGCCGCCGCACGCCGTTAAAGGAAGATGCCAGCTTCGCCGGTTTTTACCTTGGCTCTCTGGCATTGGGAGTGACGCTGGTATCGTTGCGTGGTTCCAGCGTTGATCTGCTGCATGTGCTGTTTGGCTCGATTTTGGCGGTGGGAACTCATGCCATTCTGATGGTTGGTGCGATAGCCAGCTTTTCATTATTGGCGTTAGCGGTGCTGTATCGTGCGTTAGTGATTGAGTCTTTTGATGTTACTTTTCTGCGGGTCAGTGCACCGCGCTGGCTAGCGCTGATACATGGGCTGTTTCTGGCGCTGGTGGTGATCAATCTGGTGGCGGGTTTTCAAATCCTCGGCACTTTGATGTCGGTGGGGCTGATGATGCTGCCCGCTGCCAGTGCGCGTTTCTGGGCGCGTAATTTACCATATATGCTGGCGGTGGCGATGGGGATCGGTATGCTTTCCAGCCTGATTGGTCTGGAATGGTCGTATTACGCCTCGCTGCCTGCTGGCCCGGCGATTGTGCTGAGCGCCAGCATGATCTTTTTTGTTTCGATTCTATTTGGGACGTGCGGCGGGATCTACTCTTGCGCGCGCCGTTGAGAAGTGCTATTTGCAGGAGGAAAAAGTATGAAACGTTTACCTATATTGCTGGCAGTCGCTGTTCTGCTGTCCAGCCCATTGGCAATGGCGAAGACTGTCAATGCCGTTGCCAGCTTTTCTATCCTCAGTGATATCGTCAAGCAAGTGGGGGGAGAGCACGTCAAAGTTAGCACGCTGGTAAGGCCAGGCGGCGATCCGCACAGCTTTGAACCTTCACCGCAGGACAGCAAGTTGTTGTCACAGGCTGACGTGGTGTTCGTCAGCGGCCTGGGGTTGGAAGGGTGGCTCGATCGTTTGGTTAGCGCTTCGGGTTATCAAGGACGGGTAATCATCGCTTCACAGGGGACTGACACGCGGCAGATGGAAGAAAACGGTAAGAAAATGACCGATCCTCACGCCTGGAATAGTATGAAAAATGGCGTTCAGTACGCCACTAATGTGATGAATGCGCTGATTGCTGCCGATCCGCAAGACGCCAACTATTTCCGCCAGCGAGGAACGGAGTATATTCAGCAGTTGCAAAAGCTGGATCTGTGGGCTAAAACGCAGTTTGCTGCGGTGCCGCCAGAGAAACGTAAGGTGCTAACCAGCCACGATGCTTTTGGTTACTTTGGGCATGAGTATGGTGTCACCTTCCTTGCCCCGGTTGGTTTTTCTACCGAAGCTGAAGCCAGTGCCAGCGACGTAGCCAGCTTGATTAAGCAGATCAAGCAGGAAAAGGTTAGCGCCTATTTTATTGAGAACCAAACTGACTCGCGCCTGGTAAAGCAAATTGCGGTTGCCACTGGGGCCAAGGCGGGTGGGGAGTTATATCCAGAGGCATTGTCTAGCGCACATGGCCCAGCAGCGACCTATGTGCAGGCATTCAAACATAATGTCGATGTGTTGCTCGCTAGCATGAAGTAATGATGATCAGTCTTGTTAATATGGCCGGGCGCTTTTTAGTGTTCAGCTTCTCCATAGAGTAGGAGGCGGGATTATTCCCGCCGTCCTCTCACACTACTGTAGGCGCGGTTCCGTATACGGCGGTTCATTGTTAACGCTGGAGTTCCCGTAGTGATACCCCCCTCCCCGCTTTTGAGACCCCTTTCTTCGGGAACTCAGGGTTCATGTGGCTTGCCCCTAAGTTCCACCACAGACCTCGTTGGTTTACCGCTGATATCCACACTCTTTCCTTTGTGAGTCTGTTTCTTATTAGCATTTTTGCTCAGGCATACGGCCTTTTCTTGTTCCTTCATAATAGGCAGCGAACCTCGCGCCGTTAGGTCTTCAACCACAAGACACTATTGTATGAGATCTTCAGCTTCCTTCAGGTCTCCTCTCACACAGAGCACCCTTGTTGTTCGGCTGACACTTCCTTTTGCCGGGTGTGTAGAGGACTGTCATCTCCAAGTCACCCACTTGATCACCACAGTCAGACTGGTTGCGCTCATGTGCAACGTGCCATGCACGGTGTACATAAAAATCTATGGTCACCGCCATTTTTGCAACACTGATTTTTCCATTAGTCAAAAATCAGTGCAAACTCCAGCAGAAAACCGTGGATCGGGTTAGTAGTTTTTACTTTGTCTCTGATAAGAGATCCTCTGACCCGATGCAGTGCTCGCATCGCCTGCTGAACCTCAGTTCTCGGCTGGACAAAATGCATTGACGGCCGGGGTGCGGCTTCACATATCGCCTCTGCATCAACAAAATCATTTTTATTGCTCTTAACAAATGGGCGCACAAATTGCGGAGAGATAAGTTTTGCTTTATGGCTGCTATCACTGATACGCCGCGCCATAAAGTGTGCACCAGCTCAAGCTTCCATAACAATAACTGAAGACGGGTACGTCGCCAAAAACTGCATTAGCTTTGTGCGCGTAAACTGCTTACGCAGAAGCGCTTTACCTGACTTATCTTGGCAATGAATGTGGAAAGAGTGTTTACCGAGATCGATACCAATAAGAGCAACGTTTTCTATGATGGCCTCTCCTGAAAGAAAAACACCCTGCCAGCGTATCGCTCACAGGGTGGGGGTGACCATCTTTAGCCCCGTTGAGCCGCTACCGGGCTTTACGACAGATGACATCTTGGATTAATGTTTTTTCTTACGTCCTTGTACCGCTTTGAAACGCGGGTTGCTTTTACAGATCACATAGATACGGCCATGACGGCGCACGACTTTACAATCTGGGTGGCGATTCTTCGCTGAGCGTAATGAACTCAAAACTTTCATGTTATTCCTTGTTACTTATTGCTGCCGATAAAGCGGCCAAAACGCTGCTGGAAGCGCGCCGTACTGCCTTCTTTGGAAAATGCTTTCTGCTTACCAGTATAATAGGGGTGCGAAGCGGAAGAGACATCAATGGTGACATACGGCCAGTTTTCGCCATTCAGCTCAATGGTACGATCAGTTTTGATGGTAGATCCCACTTTGAAATAGGTATTGGCACTGAGATCGTGGAACACTACGATATGGTAGTCAGGATGGATGCCTGCTTTCATGACGCACTCCATTGATATGTTATAATGTAACAATAATTATGCATCGCCTTGGCAGTAGGATCAAGGGAAAAATATATCTACAGGCTAACTAATGGGCGTGTTTACATTAAGAATCTATCCCATTAGGCTATTTTATTTGCCATTTTGGCCCTGGGCAGTGCTCGCCCTCCTAACGGAGGAGTCTGAGTTGAGTAGACCTGCCGGTTACCCGGACAGGCCCCTCCTCAGAACCGGACGTGCGGAACTACCGCATCCGGCTCCCGACAGACCCGTGTCCCCACACATTTTCAGCGTGAATCGAACATTGATCGGGTTTTCCTGTCAATACCGATTGAAATCGTGGGTCTTCCGCAACTTGGGTGGAAGAAAAGCAATGAAACTTTTTAGTTAACAAGGATCTAAGCTGTTTTAAGTTATGGATAACGAGATGCCCTCACTTAAGATACTTTTGCCGCTACCTTGTGGATGCCAATCCAGCCGGCAAATTACTGGCTCTGATGGGATCACCCTCCATCTCCGTGCCACGCGTAAAACAGCGCAATGCCCTGAATGTCTCAAACGCAGCCGCTCTGTTCATAGTTGTCGACGACGACGGATACAGCATCTTCCATGCCCAGGTCAGACACTCTGGTTAATCTTTGCTGTCCGGCACTGGTACTGTCGTAACCCATCCTGTTCACGCAAAATCTTTGCTGAATCGTTGGTTCCCTTTGCGGCTCCACAGCAGCAGTCTTCGAAATTACTGCAAAATATGCAGCATCAACTGGGATTAATTGCCGGCGGGGAAGCAGGGAGACGAGCTGCGGTAGCATCCGGGATGCAGATTAGCGCAGATACCCTATTGGGCAGGGTTGTTCAGGCTCCGGAGCAGGCAGAGAACCGGACCCGGCATGTCGGTATCGATGAGTGGGTATGGCACCGGGGCCACAGGTACGGCACGCTGATCGTTAACCTCGATACTCATCGTCCCCTGGTACTGCTGCCTGGTCGGGAGCAACGCACACTGGCGGCATGGTTCAAAAAATATCCGGAGATACTGGTCGTCTCACGCGATCGTGGCGGGAGCTATGCATTAGCTGCCCGCGACGGAGCACCGCAGGCAATACAGGTAGCCGAACGCTGGCACCTGCTGAAGAATATCGGTGATGCGCTGGAGCGAATGATGTACAGACACATGCCATTAATAAGGCTGGTTGCCACTGAGTTATCTCCTAAAAAACAAAACCCTGAAGCGTCTCTGCCCCCAGTCTCAACGCTACGTCGCCCTGAAAAAATTAAACAACAGCGGCGTGACAAGCGGTATCAGCGCTGGTCTGAGGTCGACGCTCTTCATAAAAAAGGTTGCGGGATCAGAGAAATATCACGTCTCACCGGGCTGTCCCGGATGACGGTTCGTCGGTAGATACAGTCGAAAGCCTTCCCTGAAATATCAACGAAACCACCAAAACCCGGGCTTCTGGATCCGTGGCAGGGATGGCTGGAAGAACAACGAATAAACGGTAACCATAATGCCCGGCAGCTATGGCGGGAGATGGTTGATGCTGGTTTTAGCGGGAGTGAAACGACAGTCAGGGATGCTGTGTCCAGGTGGCGTAAACAGATTAACGATCCGGTTGTCGCCCCAGGGCGGCTTCCCTCAGCATCCCGGGTCAGTCGCTGGTTAATGCCCTGGCGAATGATCAGAGGAGAAGAAAACTATGCGTCCCGCTTCATCGAGTCAATGTGCCAGAAAGAACCGCAACTGAAAATGGCGCAACAGCTGTCACTCGACTTCTACCGGATGCTGAAGATGAAGAATAAATCCCAGCTAAATCAGTGGTTCGTTGACGTCAGTCAGAGCGGTCTCGTTGACCTTCAACGCGTTGTAGCCGGGATGGAGGCTGATGCAACAGCAGTACACGAAGCGATAAGCAGCAGATGGAGTAATGGTGTAGTCGAAGGCGATGTAAACCGACTAAAGATGCTGAAACGCCAGATGTATGGTCGCGCCGGGTTCGAGCTACTGAGACGACGTGTGATGGTCCTCTGGCTTAAAAGGTTCCACCCAAGTTGCGGAAGACTCATTTTTACATCGGTACTAACAAAAAGACATCAAAACTGAAGCCGATCTCAATAATATACTCAACCAGTTCGTTAAAATGACCGTCGAGGCGGCGCTCGGCGCCGAGATGGAACATCACCTCGGCTATGCTAAAAGTGCTACTGAAGGCCGCGGCACCGGTAGCAGCCGCAACGGCTTCTCCCCCAAGACCCTCACCTCACCGTATGGTGAGCTGGTCATCGAGGCGCCCCGTGACCGCAACAGCGAGTTTGAGCCGGTTATCGTTCAGAAGGGGCAAACCCGGCTGACTGGCTTTGATGACCAGATTTTAGTTTTCTACGCGCAGGGGATGACCACGCGGGAAATCACCGACACCTTTAAAAAACTTTATGATGCCGACGTCTCCCCGACGCTGATATCGAAAGTCACCGATGCCATTATTGACCGGGAACCGCCTGGCGTAGCAGACCGTTGGATAATCTCTATCCCATTGCTTATCTGGACTGTATTGTCATTAAGGTGCATCAGGATAAGCGGGTTATCAATAAATCGGTGTACATCGCGCTGGGTGTCAATCTGGAAGGACAAAAGGAATGTCTAGGCCTGTGGATAGCCGATGCCGAAGGTGCCCGAACTTGGTTATCGATACTGAAGGTATTAAAAAATCGCGGGCTGAACGATATCCTGATTGCCTGTGTTGACGGCCTCAAGGGCTTCCCGGACGCGGTCAATACGGTGTATCCGCAAACGAAGATCCAACTGTGCATTGTCCACATGGTGCGTAACTCGTTGAAATACGTCAGTTGGAAAGACCAGAAGGCACTGTGTGCCGAGCTGAAGCTGATTTACCGCTCGGCAACGGAGGAAGTTGCCCTGCGTGAGCTGGATGATTTTGAGACTCGGTGGTCGGAAAAATACCCGAGCGTGGCCCCAATCTGGCGGCGAAACTGGGTTGATTTATCGTCATTTTTTGCTTATCCAGTAGAGATCCCAAAGTAATTTATACGACGAATGCGATAGAGTTGCTAAACAGCGAGATCCGTAAATCGATAAAGAAACGTAAGATATTCCCGCACGATTAGTCAGCGCTGAAGGTGATTTGTCTTGCGATAGAGTTAGCGTCAGAGAAATGGACAATGCCGTTAGTTAACTGGCGACAAGCTTTAAACCATTTTATGATTGAGTACCCGGAGCGAATGGGTGGGTACTGACAAACGGGCGTTTACACAAAATCTGGTACAGGCCCGGAATATCCGATACGGGCGTTCTGTCCGACTATTCCAGAAGAGAAACCACGCGGCGTGAACATCAGGTTCTGATACGTCGCCAGTATGGCTATCATGCTTTTTCGTGGTCATGAACCTTCAGGTTGAGCCGGTTGCTATTCACCCGCAGCTGGCTCAGCAACGAAAAACCGGGCCTGCTGTTCGATCTGGTAATCAACTGGCTTCTGCAAAATAAAATACTGTTGCCGGGTGTCACCACGCTAACCCGTCTGATATCCGAAATACGTGAAAAATCAGCAGACAGGTTCTGGTCTCGTCTGTCCTGACTGGCATCGGACGAGCAGTTCTCATTATTTGAAGAATTGTTACAGATGCCTGATGGAACACGCACCTCACATTTTGACCATTTAAGAAAGGGTCAAGTTGCCATCAGCGGGCCAGTATTTAACCAGGCCATTGCGTGCTATCTGAAACTTAAATCATTTGGCATGCAGGATCTCGACTTCACCCCCATTTTTAACTGGAATTCTATAGGTTGGACAAATAAGATCTTACCTAATTTGTCCAACCCTTTATTATTTTAGCGATTAACTTAAAACTCCTGAGAAGTCGGTCGAAGCGTTATTTCATTGATCGACACATCATCAGGTTGTTCCACTGCATAGGCGATTGCTCTTGCAATAGAATCTGCCGAAATTTCATAATTTTCGTAAAAAGCCTTCATTGCAGAACTGG
>Ga0308160_10003914_pt1 | contig 16320 bp, 12 predicted proteins | sample PhyFR1_FD_201036 | JGI IMG/M metagenome (GOLD analysis project Ga0308160, IMG submission 201036) | Phyllosphere microbial communities from UC Gill Tract Community Farm, Albany, California, United States - DLSLF.R1 | ecosystem: Host-associated > Plants > Phyllosphere > Unclassified | place: USA...
TGCGCGACTGGTGGAGCCCGTCGGACCACAAGAACTTCAAGGCCAAGACCAAGATGCTGGTCGAGCAGTACAACGCTTTCGAGCCGCTGCCTGGCTACCACGTGAACGGCGAACTGACCCTGGGCGAGAACATCGCCGACAACTCGGGCCTGGCGATCGCGGCGAAAGCCTACAAGATCTCGCTGAACGGGAAAAAAGCGCCGGTTATCAACGGCCTCACCGGCGAACAGCGCCTGTACATGGGCTGGGCCCAGGTATGGCGTTCGAAGATGCGCGAACCGGCGCAGATCGCCCAGGTGAAGACCGACCCGCACTCGCCGGGCCAGTACCGCGCCAACGGCACCCTGAAGAACCAGCCGGGCTTCTACGAAGCCTTCAAGGTCAAGCAGGGCGACAAGATGTACCTGGCGCCGAAAGAGCGCGTGATTATCTGGTAATGCGCATCTGGTGATCAGTATCTGGTAACCGGTTTTCCGGTACCGGCAAAAGGGCCTTCGGGCCCTTTTTTTTGCCGATAGAAATTTACTAGTCTTTATAAATGACTGATATGTAAATATATTTGCATCAAAAACTTTCTGTAAGTTATTATAAAAAGATAATAAATACCTGAAAGCAGACATACCGGGTCTCAACGTCCGGGATGGGACGACGCACGCCTTTCGGGATATGGCAGTGGTCCTAGGGAGAACAAGTTGAACATGAACGAGCCTTTCCACAGCGCAGCCGCGCCTGTGGCATCCATTCCCACGCCCCATCCGCTCGCTCGCGGCCTGCTGCTCGCCGAGGTGGCGGCCGTGGTCGTCCTGCTGGCGATGGCGGTGGTCATCGGTCCGTATTACCTGGTCCATTTGCCGGCCGCCGGCCGCGCCGGTTCGCTGGCGCTGCTGGCGGGCGGCTGCGTGCTGCTGATCGCATTGCTGGGCCGGCCCGGCGGCTTCCTGCTGCGGCACTGGCAGGCAGCCGTGTCGGGCATGCGTTTCCCGCTCGTGATCGCGGCCGGCATCCTGACTCAGCTGGCCGTGGCCTGGCTGACGCAACCGGTGCCGAATTCGGACGGTGAAGTATACCTGCGGCTTGCCGCCCAGCTGTCCCAGGGCCAGCCGTATATGGATGAATTCGGGCACCGGGCCTTCTGGCCGCCCGGCCTGCCGCTGGTGCTGTCGGCCTTTGTCGCGCTGGCCGGCGCCAACCTGCTTGCCATTTCCTTGTGCAACCTGTTTCTCTACCTGGTTGGCGTGTTCAGTGCGCGCTCGCTCGGCAGGGCCTTGTTCAGCGAGCAGGTCGGCACCATCGCCGCCTTGCTGTTCACCTTCTGGCCGAGCCGCCTGCTGACGGCGGGCGTCGCGTCCAAGGAAAACCTGACCATGGCCGCCATGCTGGCGGGAACCGCCATGTGCGTGCGCGGCCTGCAACGCAGCGGGCAGCGCTGGCAGTACGCGGCCGGCGCCGGCATCGCCTTCGGTATCGCGGGGCTGGCCCAGCCGGGCCTGCTGCTGTTCGTCATGGCCATGCCCTTGTGTTACCGCTATTTCCGGCAGGGCAGTATCTGGCGCTACCTCGGTTTCTCGGCCATCGCCATCGGCTTTACCATGCTGACCCTGCTGCCCTGGCAGATGCGCAACTGCGCGCAGTTCGACAGCCAGTTCTGCGGCGTGGCCACGAATGGCGGCAGCGTGTTCTACCGTGCCAACAACCCGCTCGCCACCGGCGAATGGACCGCCGAAGGCCAGGTGCCGATCACCCATCTGCCGGAACTGGAGCAGAACCGCCTGGGCTTTACCTTGGGCAAGCAATGGATCATGGAGCATCCCGGCGAGTTCGCCGTGCTGGCGTTGAAAAAGCTGGGCCTGCTCTTGCGCGACGACCGCTATGGCGCCTACTGGAGTGTCCTGCGCGGCGGCGGCCACGCGCACGAAAAGGCGCTCGAGACCTCGTCGCCCAACCGGCTGTTCGCCTACCAGACCCTGCATGCCTTGTCCTGGGTGTTCTGGGCCATCATCGCCGGGGTGGTGGCGCGCGCCCTGGGCCAGCTGGTCCGCCAGCGCGGCAGCGACGCCGCCGGCATCATGCTGCCGCTGCTGTATCCCTTGCTGTACAGCGCGGCCGTGTTCTCCGTTTTCGAAAGCGACCGGCGCCAGCACATGATCGCCCTCGCGCTCCTGCTGGTGCTGGCCGCCTGGGCCATCGCGGGCAACCGCGGCCAGGCCGATGCCGGCAGGCCTGTCCGGCTTCAAGGCTGAGCGGGGGAGACCATGAACGCGCCAGCACATATTCCCTACCTGGATGGCTGGCGCGGGCTGGCCATCGTCTGTGTCCTGCTCGGCCATTTCACCGGCAACCTGACCGGCAGCCCGGTCATCGGCTGGCTCGGGCCATTCGGCGTTGCCCTGTTCTTCGCCCTGTCGGGCAGGCTGATGGGCGAGCTGCTGTTCGTCCGCAAGGTCGCGCTGGCCGACTTTTTCGTACGGCGCGCCAGTCGCGTCATCCCGACCTTCTGGCTGTTCATCCTGGCGATGGCGGCAGCCACGCTGGTGCTGCCCGCCTGGCAGGTCGAGGGCATGGAGCTGCTGTCGACCCTGGCCTTCCTGCGCACCTATTTGTCGTCGGGCGCCAGCATGCTCGACAACGGCTGGCCGATCGGTCATATCTGGTCGCTGAACGTGGAAGAGCATACGTACGTGTGGCTGGCCCTGTGCGCCTGGCTGGCGCGCGCGAGCGGCACGTCGGCGCGCTGGACGCTGCTGGCAAGCTGCGCCGTGCTGCTGGGGGTGGTCTTGTATTACATGGTGCAGCCGCCCGAAGGGCCGACGCGCTGGCAGATGCGCACCGAAGCGGCGGCGCTGGGCATCGTGGCCGCCGCCGCCATACGCTGCCTGCCGCCGCTGCGCTCGCGCCTGGTGCTGCCGCTGCTGTGCCTGGCCTGCGCGTTGTCGGCGCTGTGCTTCTCCACCTACACGCACAAGTCCGCGCAGCTGTGGTTCTCGCCGTTCTGCCTGGGCTTTGCCATCAATTACCTGGACCGCTTGCCGGCCCCGGCGCTGCGCATGCTCGCCGCGTCCTGGCTGCGCTGGTTCGGCCGCTGCTCGTTCTCGCTCTACCTGTGGCAGCAGCCCTTCTTCGTGGCCGCCAACCAGCAATCCCTGCCGCCGGCCCTGGCCCTGGCGGGCGCGCTGGGCTGCGGCGCCTTGTCGTTCTACCTGTTCGAGGAGCCGCTGCGGCGTTACCTGAACCGCGCCTGGGCCGGGCGCTCGCGCCAGCCGGTGCACACCGCTGCGCCGGCGGACGCCGAACGGAGCGCGCAGGCATGAAAAAAGCCGGCGACTATATATAGTCGCCGGCCTGGCGCGGACGGTGCCGCGGATACTGCCTGGTCGTGCTTACTGCACGTTGCGTGGCACGATCGCGAATTGCGGGCTGACGCCGTAGTTCGGTTTCACGCTGCGGGCCATGAACCTGGTCCAGGCCGCGGCGCCGTTCGGCACGCCTGCATCGGCGGCGTAGGCCAGGGCCGGCTGCATGTTCGACGGGTAGCCGGTCACGGTCGAGGAGTAGCCGGTCATCTCGCCCACCTTCAGTTTCAGGAAGCTGGCCATCTCGGCGCTGCCGCAGGCCAGGGCACGGAAACCTTCCGACTGGCTGCCCGCCACGACTTGCGCCATGTTGGTGTAGAACGGGCTGGTCTCGGCGTCACGGATGTTCATCGAGTACAGCGACGCATCGATCCAGCACATCGCAGGGTCGGTCATGCGGACCACCGGCGCCTTGCCTTTCCAGCTCAGCAGGGTGCGGGCGCTGTCGAAGCCGAGTTCGGCGGCATGGCCGAGCGCCTGGGTGAAGAAGTCGTCCTGCCACGGGGCGATACCGCGCTTGCCGTTGTAGATCACCGCGCTGCCCATGTCGAGCACGCCGAACACGTTGGCCGAGGCGTTGCGGGTATAGGTCGTGTTGTACCACTCCATGTTGCTTTCCATGACGCGGGCAAAGTGCTCTTTCAGGCGGTCGTTGTCCGGCGTGATGTAGGCGGCTTCGGCCAGCGTACGGATGCTCCATGCCTGGCCGCGCACCTGGTCGCGGTGCAGCAGGCCCTTGATGTTCGAGCGGTAGCCCGGGTTCGACTGGAACACGTTGAACATCGCCCAGAACTGCAGCTCTTCCAGGTAATAGTAGTCACCGGTGACCAGGTAAGGCAGGTAGGCAAAGCCAGGCTGGTGCGACGAGTCATGGCTGTTCGGCGTCTTGCAGCTGGCGCTCGGGCACGACGGGAAGGCCTCGTTCTGCTTGGTTGCCGGGTTCTTGGTGTCGGTCGGACGGCCCAGGATGGTCATGTACGGATAATCGATCAGGCTGATCGGACGGTCCGTGTTCTTGTCGCGGTAGTGCGCCGACCAGCTGCCGGCCAGATCGGCCGTGCCCAGGGTGACGGTCTTGGCGCGCGGGTCCATGCTCAGCAGGTAGGTCGCGGCCCAGCCCGGCATGATGCCCAGGTCGTTACGTCCGCCGGTGCTCGGCATGTAGGAGTTGGCCAGGCCCACGCCCATCGGCTCGATGGCGGTACCGGTCCACTTGGTCATCAGGCCCTTCAGGGTTGCTTCCGAGGTCACCACGGTCTGGTCGTAGTTCGGCACGGCGCGGCTGGCGATCAGGTAGGCGGTGTTGTGGCGCACGTAGACTTGCGGCGCCTGGCCCCACCAGAACAGTTTGCGCCAGCGGCTGTGGTGCAGGTGCGTCATGGCCGGCTTGGTGTACATTTCCTGGCCACCCACCACGACTTTCGCATCGTAGGTGATGTTGCTCGGGTTCGCCTCGTAGGCCCAGTTGTTTTCCAGGGTCACGTCGACACGCGCTTTCTTGACGCTGTCGTACCAGCGGATCGCGAAACGTGCGGTAAGGTGCGGGTGCTGCACGCCGGCCGAGCTGGTCAGCGGGGCCGAGACCTGCCATTCGTTGGCCACCGCGCCCGACAGCCAGGTGTTGTATTTCCAGCCGCTCTTGATCAGGTCGTCGGCGGAAGCCTTATACTCGATGCCGTTGATCGTGGCGTGGACCGAAGCGCTGAAGCCGTTCGACAGCAGGGCCTTCGGCGACTGCGCACCCGGGGTGTTCGGCGCATTGGTCTTCACCAGCGACATGGTGCGCGCTTCGTTGGCGGCCAGGCCCGGCAGGATGGCCGAGATCACGGCGTGGCGCACCGAGCCGTCCGGATGGTAGGCCTTGGCGTCGAGCTGCAGCGGCACCATGGTGCCGTTGTCCAGGCGGCCGACCAGCATCTCGTTTTTCAGCAGGTGGCCGGCGGCGAATACCTGGCCGAAGGTGATCGGCGCGTTCGCTTCGGCGCCCGTGCCGGTGTTTTGCAGGCGCACGTCGGTGACGGTGCCGTAGGTGGCATAGCTGCCGACCGGGGTGATCGGGGTGATGGTGGCCGGTGCCGGTGCCGGGACCGAACCCGAGATCGGTGCGGTGACCGGGGTGTTGTCCGGGGTGCCGGTTTCCGGCGCGGTGTCCGCTTCGTCCGGGCCGGTGTTGCTGCCCAGGGCTTCGTCGCTCAGGTCGAGCGTGTCTTCGTTGGCGCTGCCGCCGGTGACAGGAGCAGTTGGTGCTGGTGCTGCAGGCGCCGCAGGCGCGCTTGCCGAGGTGCCGGCCAGGCTGGTGTTCGAGCCCGAGCCGCCGCCGCCGCCGCCGCAGGCTACCAGGGTGCTACCGAATGCCGCGATTGCGGCAATTCGCATTGCAAGAGTATGGAGTGGGAGAGTCATGGCAGTCTTCAGGAAGTTACTGAGAGGCACAAATTATTGCCTCATGGAATTCCTGAAGGTTACGCCAAAGCAAAAATTTGGAACAGCAAAATCAAACTGCCTGTTCACAATTTCGCCCAAATACAACATTAAGTTATCGCTTTTTTCACGAGCATTATTCGGTTTATAAGCGAATGCGATGTGTATTTATATTGCCCTTTTCCCCAATGGCGCAATAAAAAAACCGCCCATGCAGGCGGTTTTGGTGGCAGAGTTTTAATCTCCCTCAATCGGTTTCGCTGGACTTTGCGCCAGATCGCGTGTAACCGAATGTCACTTTATCAAGCGTGAATCCTGTCTTCAGCGTGCGGCGGCGACCATGAAGTCGACGGCGGCCTTGACGTCCGCATCCGGCGCGCTGGCGCCGCCTTTCGGCGGCATCACGCCGTTCTTGCCCTGGAAACCTTCGATCGCATGCTTGTACAGCACGGCCGTGCCTTGCTGGATGCGCGGCGCCCAGGCGGACTTGTCGGCCAGCTTAGGCGCGCCGGCGATACCGGCGCCGTGGCAGACCATGCAGGCGCTGTTGTAGAGGGCCTTGCCGTTGTCGGCACTGGCCACGGCCGGCGCTGCTGCCGGCGCCGCTGCCGGAGCGGGGGCCGCGGCCGGTGCGGTGGCGGGCGTGCCGGCGATCGGGGCGGCGGTGGCGGCATTCTGGGCGGCGGGTGCGGCGGCGGCTTCTACGGGTTTACCCGCAGCTGGTGCAGCGGCCTGGACGGCTGGTGCGGCCGGTTCCTTGAACTTGGCGCCGCTCTGGTTGGCCATGTAGACCACCGCGCGTTCTACTTCCAGGTTGTCCAGGTCGGGATTGCCGCCCTTGGCCGGCATCGCGCGGATGCCTTCGATGGCGTGTTTCACCAGGGTGTCGTAGCCTTGCGCCAGGCGCGCGGTCCAGTCGCCGGCGGCGCCGACCTTGGGTGCACCGGCCACGCCGGCGCTGTGGCAGGCCGCGCACACGGCGGTGTAGACGGCGCCGCCGGCCTGCAGCACTTTCGGCGCGTTGGCGTCGACCAGGGTGAAGCCTTCCTCGGCCACCGGACGCAGGCGCGCGGCGACGGCTTCCTCGCCCAGGCTCTGGGTGCCCGCGCCTTCGAGCTTGTCGGTCGTGACAAAGGAAACCAGCAGGATGATGCCGATAACGATTACCAGGAAGAAGCCAGCGACCACCGCGATGAGCTGCTTGGGCGTCCGGATAAACGATTGTTCATTGTGTGCGTCGCTCATGATTTCCTTAATACGATTAAAAAAACCTGCCACTAGGTGCCACCCGGCGCTTACGCTTCTTGCATGACATTTTTGCAAAGCCGCCAATCGGCGATTATAGTCCCAAAATTTGCCCCATGGCACATGCAGAAAGCCGCGCGCCACACTTTCCATGGACGTTGTGCGCGAAAGACTGTATCCTTCGCATCGCTCAGGAGTTTCCCGCGCGGCTGTAGCTCAGTGGATAGAGTATTGGCCTCCGAAGCCAAGGGTCGCTGGTTCGATCCCAGCCAGCCGCGCCACCTTTTTCAAGCGTTTCAACGAGTTACCGGGTCGCCGGTGGACGGCTTGCACCTTGGCGACACGCAATTATACCGGCGCGTTGCTCTCAGATTGCTCTCGCCTCAAGCGTTCCTTCCTCACCCAATCTCCGCAGCGTTGCGATACCTCGTCAGTTGTTCGGCGGTCGGTGGTCTGTCACCTGTATTACTCTTCCTTGTAACCTACACGCAGCAAACGTGCCTAACCCCGCCAGTAGCGTAAGCCCGTCTAGTGTCGCGTTAACGAGGTTTAAGCGCCTTCTCATCCGGGACAGCAGACGGCCTTTTGCGGGATAAGACATGCAACGCAGACTTGATCCCGTCGCTCAGACTTACGTCTAATGGGACTTTCCTGAGTGCGGCAAGTGACTCAATTTCAGAATAGCCTAAGGCTACCAATGCGTGTGCAATGGATAAGCGCGCTTCCTCCTGGATTCCCTTCTTGTCAGTAGCAGGCGGATACTTGATCTCCGGAAGCACGCGCTCACCAAGCTTCGTCGAACTGAGTCGGCTGTAAATCTGATCCAAAACCAGTTCATGTACGGCCTCTAGCCGGTCACGTACGGAAATGATGAATCTTAGGTCAAGTCTTGCTTTCCTAACATCGATGCGCTTATATCGATGCACCACCCCGTTTCGACCCGACGTAGTTTTTACCTTGATGTAAGCGTCCGCACGCAGCCCGAGCCAGTCCGCATGAGCGTATCCGTTGCGGATCGTAGCGGCTAGGGTCAATGCTTTCTCAAGTGTTGCAAGTTCCCCTTTCGGAAAATCTGCACCTTCGTGAGCGCCAGTGTGACCATACAGGTGAATCAAGGCGCGAACTTTCGATTGATACCCCATTTCAGATAGGAACACATCGAGACGTTCGTCCTGATAGGGGTCGTGTAGCATTAGTTCCCGCAGGCACTGTGCAGCTGAATCTTCTAAAGAATTGAAATGGATGATGATCCAGCCGATCTCTCTGGCAATTTTAGAAAGGTAATCGTGTAGTTCTTTCTCAGAATCAACGGTCTCTGGATGACCATCGTAGTCGCCGTGCATCACTTCTTTGTCCATAGTGCCTTGCCATTTGAGTTATCGATAGGCCGAGGAGGTATAGCATTCCTGAGTGCCGTTGCATTGATATAACATACTAGCGGGTAATGATGTTGTCAAACGGTAATGTGCTTCATATAATGGGAGCAGGTATAGTGCGGTCGGGGTATCGTTGGGGCGCAGGCAACTGGTAGCGCGTCAAGGTGTCTTGTTGGCTTTGAATCTGTGTCAACACTAGAAGATGAGTTCAAAGCTCATGAATTATTTAAACTGTTTACTGAAAGAGACCGAATGAAACGTACTTTGATTAGTCTGATTCTGATTAGTGCATTTACCGGCACTGCTCATGCTGCCACCAAGGAAGACTTCTGTCTCGTGCTTGGTCAATATGCTAGTAAAGCCGCTGAACTCCGCGACAAGAATATTCCCGAAGAACATCTTTACAAAAGCGTTACCAAGCGCATGTACAGGTCGATCATTAGCTATGTCTACACGATGGGCAACAGTCCAGCCGATAGCCGCCGTATGGTGTATTTGAAATGCTTGGCTGATGAGTTCCAACCAGACGAGGATTAATGATAAGGGGCTGGAACCAGCACCAGCGTGCCCCTGAGGATGTTGTACACTTGCATCGGGACTTGCTGTGCCGACGGCTCGGCGCAGAGCAGGGCGATTGGTGAAAGTTCGGTGCATCGACTGAATGAGTATCTCCGCAGCCCAACCCAAGTCCCCCTATTCCCCGGCGTATAGAAAACGCGCCCCCTCATACAAAGCCCAACAAAAACACTACAGATCGACCTAAAAGCCGACTTTTTGAATTCGTTCAAAGGTCGAACCCACGGGGGGGGTGTTTCTGTTCGGCTTGATTTTTCCGTTCGGGCCGTACTAAACCCACCGTGCAAGGTCGGCGTTAGGTCGTCCAACTGGCCTGCGTTCCTATTCTTCGTTTTGCGCCACAGGGGAAACCTTGGATTCCTTGCGCACCCATTGCGGCCTGCTGCTGTCTATCATTGAACCCTGCCCTTGTGAGAGTCTAAGAACCTATCGCAAAACACTATCAATAGACTTGTATTTTCTGTTTTGATAGTTTACTATCGCTGCATCTAAGATTTATTTGATAGGGTCAGTGATGTTGATCGGGTACGCAAGGACTTCCACAGTGGAACAAGTAGCGGGGTTTGACGCCCAAGTGTCGGCGTTGACGGCTGAGGGATGCGAACGGGTGTTCAAGGAACAGGTGTCCTCGGTGGCTGAACGGAAGGAACTTGAGGATGCCATTGGCTTTGCTCGGTCGGGTGATGTGTTCGTTGTGACCAAGCTTGATCGCCTTGCCCGTAACACCCAACACCTGTTGGAGATTGTCCAGCGTCTTGAGAGCAAGGGTGTCTCCCTCAAGGTCTTGAACCTCGGACTTGATACCTCGACGCCTACGGGGAAACTGATGTTGACCATGTTAGGGGCTGTAGGTCAGTTTGAGAGGGAAATCATGCTTGAACGTCAGAAAGAAGGCGTTGCCAAGGCGAAGGCTGAAGGGAAATACAAAGGCAGGAAGCCTACTGCACAGGCGAGGAAACCTGAGGTCTTGGCATTGCTGGCCCAAGGATTAACCAAGGATGCGATTGCGGACAAGCTTGGCATTGGTGTGGCGAGTGTGTATCGGATGTTAAAAGCGTGATTCAAAAAGTTCGGCGCAGGGTAAACCTCGTGGCCTAAAGTTGACTGCTTAAGAAAATGTAAATATAGGGTATGCAGAAACGCTTTTTCTTGAAAGGAGACGGAGCGTAAGACCAAAAACACGGCTGAAGCCACAAACGCTGAAAAAATTGCAATGCCTCTACGACTGGCCTATAGCCTCGTAGGGGCTTTTTTTCGTTTCCCATATGGGGTCGGTACGTGTTCTTGCCTGCATCGCTTGGAGGGGGGCTGAAGTCGCTCTAAGTGGAATTCCTAAAACCCACACCTACGGTATACCGAAGCATCTTGAGGACGCTTGGCAACCTCGATGTGAACCATCCACTTTTAAACGACAAGACCTACGAATGACCAAAGAAATTACACCAAGACTCGCACACCTTGCAGCAATCAACGCAATCAAGATTGCTAGGGCTGACAAGTTTGCACTGTCCCTCCAAGAGCAGATCGACGAACTCAGGGCTTCCGAACTGACGCCGCATCAAATGGCTCACGAACTCAACGAGAGGGGCTATCGGACGCCGAGGGGACACTACTGGACGTACAAGAGCGTGCAAGACGTTTGCGCCCGACTGGATGCGATCACGAAGACTGCTGTTGATACTGCGAATGCAACTGACGCTACCGCTTGTTTCTAATCGGCTTGAAACCTGCCTGTTGCCACGGGTGGGTGCCCACACTCTAAGTTCCCAAGTAAGCATTTCAAATGAATTCCGCACCGAACATTGCACCTACTCTACCCACGATACCGCTTTCTGTGGAGTCGATTGAACCGATTGATCGTCCATTTAACGGGTTCAGAATCGCGGCTACCGAAAAAGCTGCATTAGTAGTTTCCGAAGCGGCACATCTGCTGCTTTCATACGAGGATTACTGTGTCCCACGCAAGCGTAAGCGCAAGCCCCATGATTCTCAGACCTTTAACAATCAAGTCCAAGCTTTAATCTGTGACTTAATCCACAGGGAATTGACGTGTCCTGGTGGCTGGCTTGCGATCTCTTTGGCGAACACCGCTTTAGGATCACATGACCGATACAAATCAAAAGCAATCAGTAAGACTATCAAGAACGTGTTGGACTATATGACCGCCCCTGAAATGGGATACGTAGAACGATGCAAAGGGCTATGGGTTCCGTCTCACCGAAGCCATTGTATGTTATCGACGATTCGCGCAGGAGAACGGCTTAGAGACCGCATCAACGAACACCGCCTGACTTGCGACGACTTCACGCTAGACAAGATTCAGGAAACAATCGTTCTTAAGGGGGGCAAGGAAGACCACAATAATTCAGGCGCATGGCTTCAATACACTGATACCGACCAAACGAACACGTATAGGGCTGATATGGACTTCATTAACGAGTCGATTGCAGCTGCTGATATTGATTACCTGCCGTGCGCTAAGGACGGGAAAATGGTAGATGCCGCTGATCGTCGCTTGCGTCGGTATTTCAACAATGGATCGTTTGAACAGGGAGGACGTTTGTTCGGAGGGTTTTGGCAGAGCATGTCCAAGCGTGAACGTCAGGGCATCGTTATCCAGGGTAAATCAACAGTAACATTGGACTTCGGACAAATGAACCCACGGATACTCTATGGCCTCGCTGGCAAAGGCTACAATGGAGACGACGCCTATACAATCCCAAGACTTGAGGAATACCGCGATGGTGTAAAGGTCGTGTTCAATGCAATGCTACACAGAACCAGACCGATGAAGAAAAAGCCAAGGGGGACGGCGGAGTTGTTTCCTATGCACTTAAGTATCGGGGAAATTACCTCTAGTATTATAATTCGTCATACGCCAATTGCTGATCTGTTTTATCAGGGGGTCGGTATGCGTCTGTTGTTCGACGAAAGTCAGATTCTAGTAGAAGTTCTGACCCGGCTATTAAAGCAAGGCATCATTGCGCTGCCGATCCATGACGCAGTGATTGTAGCTAGACACCATCAAGAACCAGCTACAGCGGTAATGCTTGAGGTCTTCAAGGATAGGACGGGGATAGATGGAGTTGTTAAACTAGAGGAGGTGTCAAGCTGAATATCCAATTGTACAAAGCCAAAGGAAATAATTGACCATTGCAACCTTGCTTACATCGACCTGCGGAATGCTAGGTACTCTTGTCTTTATCTGTTAAGAATGCAATACAGGTAAGCCAGTGAGTGAGGATAACTATGGGTATCCTTAGTAGGACTCATAAGAAATCCCCATATATTGACCATGTCACCGCTGCGTATGCGGCCTTGCTGATCGGTATGCCTTGAATCCTCATACAAGATCACTCAAGGCTATCCAAGCTGTCCGCTGTTTCTAACTGAGCTTCTGCACCAGTCCCTGCACATCAAGATGGGTGTAGCGATCCAGCATGGACAAGGTTATATGACCTGTTATCCGTGCAACCTCGATCACGTTCAGACCGCGTTCAAACAGTCTGGACGTAGCCTCATGTCTCAGATCATGGAAACGTACATGGTCCAATCCTGCGCGTTCTACGGCCCTCTGGAACGCTTGGCTGACAGATGAAGCAGCAAGGGTGAACACTGGTCCCGTTGGGGCCTTCTGGATGCGCTGAAGCACATGTAGGGCGCGAGGGGACAGCGGCACAGTACGCGATAATCCGTTCTTGGTCTTCGCCAGATAGATCGAACGGCGGTCAAAATCGACGTGTTCCCATTGGATACTTAGTAACTCAGACCGACGCATCGCTGTCTCGACCGCCAACGGAACAATGTGTTTCAACTGTTCCGACTCCGTAGCTTGCACAATCAGGTCGATCTGATTAGGTCGGATGCGTGCGCCGCGACCACGAGGAAGTGTAGGCCGTGAGGTCTTCGGGACGCCATTGGGGAGGATGATTCCCCATTCGGTACTGGCGATCACGTAGGCGCGATGCAAGAGGTTTAACTCATGCGTTACGGTCTGTGGCGACCTCAGGGCAAGCCGTTCGCGCTTGTACTTTGCGAGGTCCGCATGCGTGAGGTTGTGGACGTGATACGCCCCAAGTGTCGCAATCAACGGCTTTGACCGGGAAAGGTCCGCAGCTGAGTACGCCTTGTTGGGTGACTCTTCTGCAAGATACCGGGCAAGCATTTCACTGATGGTCGTTGATTGCTTCGTGGTCTTCCCGACAAAAGTACCTCGGTTCATCTTGGACTCGACCTCGATACCCCATGCGACGGCCTGCGCCTTAGTCTCGAAGGTCTTGCTTTGCGAAGGAAAGCCCTCTTTGCGAACTTGGCACTTCCATTTACCTCTGTACTGCCAGATACCAGCCATGCGACTTCTCCTGAGTCGCCGTCATTAAACCGGGTGCTCTCACTGCTCTCACTGCTCTCACTGCTCTCACTGCTCTCACTGCTCTCAAACTGCTCTCGCGTATCCTTCGCATCGCTCAGGAGTTTCCCGCGCGGCTGTAGCTCAGTGGATAGAGTATTGGCCTCCGAAGCCAAGGGTCGCTGGTTCGATCCCAGCCAGCCGCGCCATTTCTTCTGCAGCCCCATCACGGCCTTGCGCCTGCTTCCATGGCTTCCTGCCATGCACCGCCGGTCCGGCACCTTGTTTTTCCGTTGTTCGTTTCCTGTTGCTCGATGTGAGCGGCCGTTGGCTTTCACTTGCCATTTCTATTCACAAATAAACATTATTGCCTTGTTGCATGGTTTATAAGCGCTTAGAATTCTTGTTTATCTTTTATAAATAAAGCGGAAACCATGAAACGAATCGCCAGTATATTGACCTTGGCTATCCTTGGCGCATGCGGCGGTGGAGGAGGAGGAGGCGAATCGCCAAATGGCAACGCCAGCGGCAATGCTGGGCCGACCCCGCCATCCACGCCGGCCATTACCTCGATTAATGCGCGCCAGGCATTTACCACCCTGATGGAAACGGAGCGGACCGTATCGCTGGCATCGAACGATGGTTTTCTCGGAACGGCCAACCTGATTATCCGCAGCGAACAGAATTACCCGTTCGTCAGCAATGGCATGAGCAGCGACGTGGCGCGTACGGTGGTCATCCAGTTCCAGCGCCTTGCCGCCAGCGGCGTCATGCTGGGACAAAGCCAGTGGAAGCTGCATCTCGACGCCAACATGCAGCCTGTCGGCCTGGGCTACGCCACGAATAACGGCACGTTCAAGGACTGTGTCTCGGTCACCGGCAGGAATGAATTGCCGACCTCGGCCACTACCTCGGGCACCCTGTTTGCCGGCCAGGCCAGCACGACGTATGCGGAAACCTGGCGCAGCGGCACCTATGCCCATTACTGCGACACCAGCGCCGGCTATCCATCGGGCGTCGAATGGTCGGTCGTTGCCGGCGCGCCGAATCCGTATTTCTGCCTGACGCTGCCGCTCGGCATCTCGGACCTGCGTACCCGGATTTGTACGCCGGTCGACAGCAGCGGCAAGCAAAGTGCATCGCAATGGGTGCGCCTGCTGCAAAGCGACGGCACGGTGAATGTGGATTACAAGGATACTTCGGCGAATCGTCCGGTCGAACAATTCAGCACGACCATCAATGCGAAGAGTTACTGGTATGGCGCGGTCTGGCGTCCGCTCGACGGGTATGTTTACCAGTCTTACCCGAATACGAAATTCTCGTCGGAACAGGCTTGCCGCGAGCAGACGGTGATTAACTGGAAGCAGACCTGGAATGCGACGAATATCGGCTGGACCTGTATTCACGTGACCTCGAATTAATCGGTGCCGACAAAACGATCGCATCAACAGCAAATGGCGGGCCCTTCCGGCGCCCGCCATGTATATATAGCCGGATTACAGGAAACGCTTTATAGCGTTATATAGCGCCGCAGCCTCGGCCCCAGGCTGTTCGTCACCGCCAGCGGCAGCTTTTGCCAGGCGTTTTCGATCATCGGCCGCAGATTCGCTTTGATACCGCCGCCGCCCGGCACCGCAATCGGCGCCGCATGCAAGGCCACGCCTTGCCCATCCCACTCGCGCCAGTCGAGCGCCAGCGGCAGCGCGCCCCATTGCTTCTTGAATTTATACGTCCCTTCGCCAAAGGTCGAGCGGCCGAAGTCGAACTGGCGCACGCCGCGTTCGCACAATTGCGACTGGATGGTCCAGTACAGCAGCATGTTCGGCGCCAGCGGGTTGTACTCGGCCAGGGTCGAGGCCCAGGGGATCACGGCCTTGTCGCCGCACAGCAGCACCCAGCCGGCGCCGACCGCCTTGCCTTCGTGGCGCACGATGACGATGAGCATGTCGCCGGCCGCGCTGTAATGGCGGTGGATCGCGTCGAACCAGGCGCGGCTGTGCGGCGGGCTGCCGAGGCGGCGCATGTTGCGGCTATAGACATCATAGAACTCGGCCACGGCACGATCGCCGCTCGCCACTTCCGAAGTGAGGCCGTTCTTTTCCGCCTTGCGCACCTGGCTGCGCAGTTTCGGCGGGTAACTCTGCATCAGGGCGGCGGCGCTGTCGGGCAGGCCGAGCAGCATGCGCACCTTGCGCCCGGCCAGCGCCGCTTCGTCCAGGGCGCCGTCGTGCGAGCAGCGCAGTTCCAGCCCGGCCGCCTTGCTGGCGCCCATGTCCACTCGTGCGCGCGCCGCGAGTGCCTCGGCCACCTCGGCCGATTCGGCCAGCGGGCCGCCCAGGTCGCAGAAGGGGAGGGAGATCCAGCGCGCCTTGCCGAGCGGCCGGCTGACCGCCGACAGCGGCAGCATGCCGACCAGCTGGCCGGCGCGGTGCGCGACCAGGGCCTGGCCGGGGTAGCCGTAGGCGCCGGCCACGGCGCGGCGCCAGGCGGCGAGATGGTAGGCGCTGCCGTCCGGATGGGCGCGGGCAAAGGCGTCGAGCGCGTCGTTGCCGGCGGCGGTAGCGTCGAGATAGGAGAATTCGAGGTCGTTCAAGCGCTGCTCCTGCGGTGTGCACCGGGTTTCCAACGGTACATGATTGATCGCGGCAGATTGTATACGATTGACAACTTCCAGCCGGGCCGCCCGGGCAAAAGTGTGGCCTGCGCACGATTCATTTTCTTACGGAACTTGTCTAGCAGAAAATGCTAATATTGCACGGTGCCATGTGGCGAGTGTGCGGCTTTCCTGCCGCGGCCGGCCCGCATGGAGTGGCAGTGAGAACGACAGAAGCTCGCACCCCGGCCAGATGGGTCCGCACGAGTCTGCTCCTTCCCAGCAAATTGCATCCAGCATGCATGGAAACGGCGGCGTGGGAAGCGTTCAGATGCAAATACAACATCGTCAGGAAACGTCTGTTGTTGGTGTTCTACAAACAGGAACCCGGTATTGAGGCGTCTCCTGTTT
>Ga0308160_10003915_pt1 | contig 16319 bp, 13 predicted proteins | sample PhyFR1_FD_201036 | JGI IMG/M metagenome (GOLD analysis project Ga0308160, IMG submission 201036) | Phyllosphere microbial communities from UC Gill Tract Community Farm, Albany, California, United States - DLSLF.R1 | ecosystem: Host-associated > Plants > Phyllosphere > Unclassified | place: USA...
GGGCGCGAACGTGCTGCATCCCCGGCAGGCGGCGTGCTTGCCGGCCGCGCCGCGGACGCCGCTTCGGCGGCCGTCCCGGCATTGGCTGCCTGGCGCGGCGCTTGCGCAGGCAGCTCGCGGGGCGCCGGGGCGGAGACCGCTGCGCCCGGTGATGCTGTGGGAGCGCCGGCAGCCGGCGCCGGCGCGCTTGGCGATGCCGCCAGGGTGTCTGCAGCCGGTGCCGAAGTCGGAGCTGGCGCAGTGGCCACCGACGTTGGCGCGCCTGCCGCCAACGAAGGCGCCTGCGCAGCCGCATCCGTTGAAACCGCCGGCGCCGGGACAGCCACCCCACCCGTCCCCTGCGCGGTGGAAGCCAGCACGGCCACCTGCGGCGCAGGCGCCTGGGAGCGCCAGGCCAGCACGCCGGCGATACCGGCAATCACGATCCCGGCCGACAGTCCGATCAGCAGCGGCTTGCGGCTGGCGCCGGCAGCCGGCGCGGGAACATGGCTGGGCGCCGGCGTATGGATATCCGGGGCGCTGCCGAGCTGACGTTCGGCCTGCGCCTTCTTGAGTGCTTCGAGAATGTACGACATTTATTGTCCCGTCCTGGCGGCGGCGAGCAGGCGCGGCTCGTTCACGCCACCGAGCTGATTCAGGCGCATGAAGGTGCGCGGCCCGGCCACGCCGTCGGCCTTCAGGTTCTGTTTGGCCTGGAATGCGCGCAGCAATTCCTGGGTATGGGCGCCAAGGGCCTGGCGCGCCGGCGGCGGTGCAGAGCCGTCCAGGCGCGCCAGCTGGGCGGCGAGCCAGTCGACGTCCGGCCCTTCGTCGCCGGCGGCGACCTGGTCGCGGAAGCTGCGCGGCACTTTCCAGAAGGTAGTGAATTCGCCGGTGAAACGCAGCGCCAGCGCGGCCAGGTCCATGCGCTCGTGCTTGGCGCCCGTCTCGAAGATCGCGGCGCCCTCGTCCATGCCGGTGAGCACCGCGTAGCGTGTGCTGGCGCCGTCGCGCAGGGTCAACACGGCGGGACGGTCGAGCTGGCGCAGCTCGAACAGGCCGCCCTTGCCCTGGTGGCAACGCAGGTTGCGGCGCAGCGCCGCCTGGCAGGGCTCGCCCGCCGGCAGCGCTTCTCCCCACAGCCCGGCCAGCACGCGCAGGGCCGCGGCTTCTTCGGCGTGCCCCTGCGGCAAGCCCGCCCTGGCTGCCGCGGCGGCAGGCGCTCCAACCGGTTTGATTTTTTGTGCCGGGACAGCCGGCGCGTTTGCTGCTTGCGCCGGTGCGGCGCCATGCGGCAGCACCTGCCAGGCGGCCGCGGCGCTGAGCACGGCGCCGGCCAGCACGCCGCCCGCCACCAGCGGCCAGCGCGGCGCACGGGCCGGCGCCGCCGCTTCGCCGGCAAACACTTCGCCGGCAGCGGTGCGCAGGATCTTTTTCGTCACCTCGCGGCTGTTCTCGACATAGGCGCCGAGCAGCGCGCGGTCGCACAGCAGGTTGATGCGGCGCGGCACGCCGTGGGTGATGCGGTGCACGAGCGGCACGGTCGCATGCGGAAACACCGGCGCACCCTGGAAGCCGGCCACCGCCATGCGGTGCGCGATGTAGGCGCCGGTTTCGGGCTCGGACAGCGGCCCCAGGTGGTAGCGCGCGATCACGCGCTGGGCCAGCTGCTCCAGTTCCGGACGCGCCAGCATGGTGCGCAGTTCCGGCTGGCCGATCAGGATGATCTGCAGAAGCTTGCGCTCGCTGGTTTCGAGGTTGGTCAGCAGGCGCAACTGCTCCAGCACCTCGGCCGACAAGTTCTGGGCCTCGTCGATGACGAGCACGTTGTTGCGTCCCTGGGCATGCGACGCCAGCAAATAATCGTTGATGGCGTCGACATAGGCCTTTACGCCGCCCTGCCCTGCCGGCAAGTTGATGCGGAATTCCTCGCACACCGACTGCAGCAGCTCGGCCACGGTCAGCTTCGGGTTAAAAATGTAGGCAAGGCGGCAATTCTCGGGCACCTGCTCGATGAAGCAGCGGCAGACCGTGGTCTTGCCGGCGCCGATCTCGCCGGTCAGCAGCACGAAGCCGCCGCCGCTGCCGATCCCGTACAGCAGGTGGGCCAGGGCCTCGCGGTGGCGCTCGCTCATGAACAGGTAGCGCGGGTCGGGCGCGATCGAGAACGGCGCGCCCTTCAGGCTGAAATAGTGGTTGTACATGCGAAGCTAGGGTGCCGGCGGCAAGGGTTTGTATCTTGCGCAGTATATTTTGGATTTGTTGTTCTGATAAGCGATGACGCTGCCGGGGTTTGATACGCGTAAGGGATACGGCGAGGCGTCGACCGCGCGGTGGCGGATGCCGGCGCTGGTGCGGATCGCCTCGGCCAGCTCGTCCGGCTTGCTGTCGGTGACGGCCGCCACGAACACCAGTTCGCTGGTGTCGTCGCTGACCATGACTTCCTGCACCGGCTTGCCCCACAGGGTGGCGTCGAGCTTGAACCAGTACGCGCCCTGTTCGTGCTTGTAGGGCGGGCCGAAGGCGGTGCTCAGGTAGGTGTGGAAATAAGCGTTGTCGAGCTGGCTACGGCAGAGCAAGGCCCCGCCCACGGTCGGCTCGAAGGTCGATGGCAGCGCCGCGGCGCCGGCCCAGGAACAGGCGCAAGCCAGCGCCAGCCCCAGCACGGCAGCGATGCGCACCCGGCCCACGCTCACGCCTTCGACAGCCAGTTGCGGTTGGCGGCGATCTTTGCCTTGGCCGTGGCCGGCAAGGCTTCGTAGCAGCCCGGATGCTGCTTGAGGGCGTGTTCGCGCACCTCTTTCTCGAGGCCGTTCACGATAAAGACGTAGACAATGGCGCCGGTGTTGTTCTTGCGCGTGCCCATGTAACGAATCACTTGTTTATCCTCTCTCTCGCCCCGCTTGCGGAAGGCACATTATGACATCTCGCCGCCCCGCCCGGCACGCAGGCAAGCTTCTTACATGGCCTTGCCCCGCACCGGGCGCCAGGACGCGCTGTTATCTTGCAGCCAATCCTCGATCAGCTTGCGGTTGTCGTGCCGCCACGGATGGAAGCGCGGCGACAGGTAGGCCAGCACCGGTTGCGCCAGGTGCCAGGCCAGGCCGCTGCGCCCGAACCAGGTGTTAAGCGCGCTGCCCCAGGTGCGCAGGCGGAACAATTGCCCGTCGTTGCGCAGGTTGTGCACGGTCTGCATGAAGCTGTCGTAGGCAAACACCATGCTGGCGTGCAGGAACCACGCCACCCGGCGCCGGTAGCCGCCGCCGGCTGCCACGTAGGCATCAAAAGCCACGCCCTTGTGCTCGGTTTCCTCGACCGCATGCCAGTACCACAGGGTTTTCATGTGCGGCTCGGCGCCGGCCAGCCAGTCGGGGTGGCGCAGCACGCCGTCGGCCAGCACCGCCGTGTAGTGTTCCAGCGCGCAAGTGATCGCCAGGCGGTCCAGCACTCCCAGCTTATCGACACGGGCGAGGCGTTTCTTGAGTTTTTCTTCGCGCGTGTAGGACAGGCCGTGCTGTTCCAGCTGCTTGTTGTACAAGGCGTGCAGATAGCGGTGGGTCGCTTCCTGGCCGATGAAATCCTTGACCTCGGCGCGCAGCACCGGGTCCGTCAGGCAGTCCTGGGGCACGTCGCGGATCGCGTCGATGAACAATTGCTCACCGCGGGGGAAGCTCATCGACAAGGCATTGAACAACTGGGTGCGGTAAGCGTCGCCACCATTCCAGTGGCGCCCGAAACCCTGGGACAGGTCGACGTCGATCTTGCGGACAGTCAGGCTGGACATGCGGACTCCTTGAAATGACGTGGATCTCAAGTGCGAACGAGCGAAAGAAAAACAAGCGCGGCTCAGCTCCCTTCTTCGACCGCTGGCCCCTCCGTTTTGTTCATTCGTCGGTTGAACCGCGTATGTTCGTTCAGTTTCGCCTATCGTGGACGCTGTGTTCATCACAAAAACAACAAAGGAAGCCATGAATAGCCAACGCAAGCAACTCGCCATCGCCGCTACCCTCTGTGCCGGCCTTGCCCTGCTCCACCCCGCCAGCGCCCAGGACCGGAACGGCGCCCGTACCACCGAAAAGCGTACCGTCCCGGCCTTCGACGCCATCGAACTGTCCGGACCGTTCCGCGTGATCGTCAACGAGGGGCCGCCAGGCCTGGAACTGTCGGGCGATCCGGCACGCCTGGCCGACATCGAGACCACGGTGCGCAACGGTAAGCTGGTCGTGCGGCAAAAGTCGCGCTGGACTATCCAGCTCAGCTTCGGCAAGAAGAACGAGGAAGTCGTGGTGCGCATCGGCGCCACCGGCCTGCGCAGCCTGGACACCAGCGGCAGCGGCGACGTCGAACTCGAGCGCGTTGCCGGCCCGCGCTTCACGCTGACTTCCAGCGGCCCGGGCGACGTCCATGCCCGCGGCGAGGTGCGCGAGCTGAATGTTGCCAGCAGCGGCAGCGGCGACCTCGATTTGCGCCGGCTGCGGGCGGACAAGCTGGAACTGGACATGTCCGGTCCCGGCGACGTGCAGGTGGCCGGCATCGGCAGGGAACTGGCTGCGCGCGTCAGCGGCTCGGGCGACCTCGAGGGCGAGGACTTGCGCCTGGAGCGGGCCGTGGCGCGCCTGAGCGGACCGGGCGACGTGAACTTGCGCGGCAGCGCGCGCGCATTGCGGGTCGAGGTCGGGGGATCGGGCGACTTCGATGGCTGCCGGCTGGAGGCCGAGCGCGTGGAGACGGTGCAGAACGGGCCGGGCGATGTTTGCGTGGCGGGCACCATCCGCCAGTTCGAGGGCGAGGTGCAGGGATCGGGCGACCTGGAAGCGCGCGGGCTGCAGGCGGGGCGTGCGGTGCTGCGCATGGGTGGGCCGGGGACGGCTACCCTGAGCGGCACTGCCGACGAGCTGCGTGCCGAGCTGAGCGGGTCGGGCAGCCTGGAGGGGCGGCGGCTGACGGTGCGGCAGAGCGATATCAGTGTGCATGGGCCGGGGAGTGCGAGGGTGAGCCAGGTGCGGGATGGGCGGAGCGAGGTGGTGGTGGTGGAGCGGAATGGACGGCGGAATGGGGGGTGAAGGGGCGTGGCGTCTGTTTCATGCGTGAAGCGTGAGCGGGGTTAACGTTCTAATTTTGTCGCGTATGTGCTTTTGCACGGCTAACCCTGCTCACCTTTCCGCGTGGGCACGGAGTACCCACCCTACGTGGCGCTGACTTCGGAAGCCATACCAGTTTGCATACCAGTGATTCATGAAATTTAATACCAATTAAATACCTGTTGACAAGCCGAACCCGCCTCCCTATAGTGCCCTGACCTTCCCCGGCACTCTTATTCTCATGATCGAATACCTCATCGGCGTCGATGGTGGCGGCACCGGCACCCGTGTCCGCCTGGCCTCCCTGGACGGCGTCGAGCTGGCCCAGGCCACGGCGGGTCCGTCGGCACTGTCGCAAGGCATCGCCAAGGCCTGGACCACCATTCTTTCCGCCGTCGGCGAAGCCTGCGCGGCGGCCGACATCGGCGACCCGCCCCTCTCGGCGATGGGTATCGGCCTCGGCCTGGCGGGCGTGCACAACAAGGAATGGGCGGCGCAATTTACCGCCGCGAATCCCGGCTTTGCCGCCCTGGTGCTCGATACCGATGGCTTTAGTACCCTGATGGGCGCCCACGGCGGCAAGCCCGGCGCCATCGTCGCCATCGGCACCGGCAGCGTCGGCGAAGCCATGCTCGAAGACGGCACCAAGGTCGAGGTCGGCGGCTGGGGCTTTCCAGCCGGCGACGAGGCCAGCGGCGCCTGGATGGGCCTGCGCGCCCTGAACCATATCGAGCAGGTGCTCGACGGCCGCGTCGACGGCGGCGCCTTTGCGCGTGAGGTGATCGCGCATTGCGGCGGCACCCGCGACGCCGTGCAGATCTGGCTCGGGCGCGCCAACCAGACCGCCTATGCCAGCCTGGCACGCTTCGTGGTCGCCCATGGCGAGGCCGACCCGGTGGCGCGCGCCATCCTCGAACACGCCGGGCGCGAAGTGGCCGGCATCGCACGCGCCCTCGACCCGGACGGCGCGCTGCCGCTGTCGCTGTGCGGCGGCCTGGGCGAGGTCCTGCTGGCCTGGCTGCCCGAGGACACCCGCGCCCGCTGCACCCCGCCCGAGGGCGACTCGGCCAAAGGCGCGCTGCGTATGATCGCGTTGTACATAGACGGCCACGGCGGAGGCGCACCCCAATGAAAGGCAATATCCTTACGCCAAACGGCTGGGTCCATGGCGAGCTGCGCCTGGATGAGACCGGCGCCACCATTGCCGCCATCGAGGGCAGCACGGCCGATCCGCAGGCCAACGGCGACGACTACATCCTGCCCGGCTTCATCGACGTTCATGTGCATGGCGGCGCCGGCCGCGACATGATGGAAGGCGGCGACGCCCCGCACGTGATCGCCGCCCTGCACGCCAGGCACGGCACCACCAGCGTGCTGGCCACCACCATGACCGCGCCGCCCGAGGACATCGAGCGTGCCCTCGCCGCCATCGGCGCCGCTTGCAAGGAACGCGGCAAGGGCGAAGCGCGCATCCTGGGCGTACACCTGGAAGGCCCGTACATCAATTCGAGCAAGCTCGGCGCCCAGCCGCCGTTTGCGAAGGAAGCCTCGCTGGCCGAGGTCGAAGCCTATAGCCGCCAGGCACCGATGCGCGTGATTACGGTGGCGCCGGAAATCCATGGCCACCTTGAACTCGTACGCCTGCTGGCCGACCAGGGCATCCGCGTCCAGATCGGCCACACCAGCGGCTCGTATGAAGATGGCGTGGCCGCGCTGGAACACGGCGCCGCCGGTTTCACCCACTTGTTCAACGCCATGCCCGGCCTGCACCACCGCGAACCCGGCATGGTCGGCGCCGCTCTGGCGCATGCGCAATATGCCGAGATCATCCCCGATCTGCTGCATGTGCATCCGGGCGCGATCGAGGTGGCGCTGCGCGCCATCCCGCACCTGTTCTGCGTCACCGATTCCACGGCCGCCGCCGGCATGCCCGACGGCGAATACATGCTTGGGCGCCAGGTCGTGCACAAGTGCATGGGCGGCGTGCGCCTGGCGGACGGCACCCTGGCCGGCTCCACGCTCACGATGGACCAGGCTCTGCGCAACCTGGTGCAGATCGGCCTGCCGCTGGCCGAGGCCTCGCGCCGCGTGTCGACGAATGCCGCCGATTACCTCGGCGAAACGCAGCGCGGGCGCCTGGCGCCGGGCTGCCATGCCGACTTCGTCGTGCTGGGCCGCGACCTGCACATCAAAGCCGTTTATATTGAAGGAGAACCAGTATGACCACGACCTCGTTGATGCTGCAGGAAGCCCTGTCGGCCGGGGATTGCGTTGCCCTGCAGCTGAGCCAGGACGTGGAGCGCTACGCCGAACTCGGCCGCACGCTGCGTTCGACCAATTTCCACAGCGCCGTGACGGTGGCGCGCGGCAGTTCCGATCACGCGTCGAATTATGTCGCCTACCTGATCATGTCGCGCCTGGGCCGCCTGGTGACTTCGCTGCCGATGTCGCTGGTGACCTTGTATAAATCGCCGCTGGTGACGCGCGACACGCTGGCGATCTCGATTTCGCAGTCGGGCCAGAGCCCGGACGTGGTCGAGCCGATCCGATACTTCCGCGACGGCGGCGCCACCACGGTGGCCCTGGTCAACGATGCCGAATCGCCGCTGGCGCAGAGCGCCGCCTGGAGCATGCCCCTGCACGCCGGCAAGGAACACAGCGTGGCCGCCACCAAGAGTTTCATCACCAGCCTGGTGGCCGGCGCGCGCCTGGTGGCCGAGTGGCAGGACGATGACGAGCTGCGCGCCGGCCTGGCCGCCCTGCCCGACGACTTGCGCAAGGCAAGCCAGGCCGACTGGTCGGCCGCCATCGAAGTGCTGGCGCCTGCCCGCAACATCATGGTGGTCGGCCGCGGCATCAGCTTCCCGATCGCCCTTGAAGCGGCGTTGAAATTCAAGGAAACCTCGGCCCTGCAAGCCGAAGCCTTTTCCGGCGCCGAGATCAAGCACGGCCCGATGGCGCTGATCGAGGAAGGCTACCCGCTGCTGATCTTCGCCACCCGTGGCCCGGCCCAGGCTGGCCTGCTGGCCCTGGCAAGCGAGATGCGCGGCCGCGGTGCGCGCGTGCTGCTGGCCGCGCCGGAAGACGTGGCCGAACGCGACCTGACCCTGCCGGTGGCGGCCACCCAGGACCTCGACCCGATCGTCGCGATCCAGGCCTTTTATGTGATGGCGGCCCAGCTGTCGAAGGCGCGTGGGCTCGACCCCGACCGCCCGCGCCACCTGAGCAAAGTCACCAGGACCAACTGAGCCGATGAAGCAGACCATGGACGACTTGAGGAACATCGCTGGCCAGTTGATCATGGTGCGCCTGTTCGGCACCGAACTGGACGACGACACGGCTGCCTTCCTGCGCCAGAACCGTATCCGCGGCGCCTGCCTGTTCCGCCAGAACATGCTCGATGCCGCGCAATTGAGCGGCTTTACCGGCGCCCTGCGCGACACGATGGGCGAACAGGCCCTGATCGCGCTCGACCAGGAAGGCGGCGCCGTGGTGCGCTCGACCTGGGTGCCGGCCCCGCCCTCGGCCATGGCGCTGGGCGCGGCGAACGATCCGGAACTGGCGTTCGCGGTCGGCGCGGCGGTGGCGCGCGCGGTGCGCGGGCTCGGCTTCAACTGGAATTTCGCCCCGGTGCTGGACCTGAACAACAACCCGCACAACCCGGTGATCGCCGAGCGTTCCTTCGGCGCCGACCCGGAAACCGCCACCCGCATCGCCCTGGCCTGGATGGCCGGCAGCGAAAGCGAAGGCGTGGCCTGCTGCGTCAAGCACTTCCCCGGCCACGGCGACACCCACGTCGATTCGCACCGGGCCCTGCCCACCGTCGACAAGCCGCTGGCGGAACTGGAACGCTTCGAGTTCGCACCGTTCCGGATGGCCGCCGGAGGGACAACGCCGGCGCCGGCCATGATGACCGCCCACATCGTCTACCCGGCGCTCGACCCCGAGTACCCGGCCACGATGTCGCACACCATCCTTACCGGCATCCTGCGCGAACAGTGGGATTACCAGGGTGTGGTGATCACCGACGGCATGGACATGCATGCCATCGCCCACCGCTACGGCGCCGGCCAGGCCGCTGTGCGCGCCCTGGTGGCGGGCGCCGACATGGTGATGGCGATCGGTTCGCGTGTGACCCAGGAAGAAACGGTGGCGGCGATTGCTGCGGCCATCGGGTCCGGTGAATTGCCGATGGCACAGGTCGAGCAGAAATTGGCGCGCCTGGCTGCGCTGGCAGCGGCGCACCCGGCCGGCACAGCCGACGCTGTTGCTTTCCAAGACAATGAGGACACCGACAGCGCCGACCGCGCCCTGATGGCGCGCGCCTGGCAGCGCGGCCTGAGCGCACGCGGCCCGGTGCGCCGCCCCGCCCCCGGCAGCAAGATCCGCCTGGTGGCGCGCCAGGACGTGGTCAGCGACGGCGTGTCCGAGGCCGGCGTGCCGGCGGCCACGCTGGCCGCTTCGCTCGGGCAATTGTTCGAGGTCGAGCTGGTTACCTTCGCCGACGCCGAAGCCTTCGACTGGAACGCCCTGCCCGAGGACGGCCGCTTCACGATCCTGGCCTCGACTTCGCGCCGCCGCTATGGCCCGCACGCGCGCGAGACCTGGCGCCCCGATTTGCACCTGGCCCTGTGGAATCCCTACCAGGCGCTCGACTTCGCGGCCCCGGCCCTGATGACCTACGGCTTCGCGGCCCCGGCGCTGGACGCCGTGAACGCCTGGCTGTCCGGGCGCATCGAGGCCGCAGGACATTGCCCGGTGCCCGGTTTTTGATGGCTGGATGTTGCCGCGCTCGACGCGCGGTAACGCAATGTAACCGCTCCCCCGCAGGGCCGCACCCTGCGGCACAATAGCGCCGCAGGGTCCCGGCCCGTTTTATGGGACAATGCGCGTTTGCTCAAGCTTGGCAAAAACGCCACCTTGCCGCGGCTTATTTACCGTTCATCTTTTTAGAAGGATCATTCATGTCCCATTTCCGCCTCGCTCGCCTTTGCCTGCTGCTGGCTGCCGTCGGCCTGAACACCGCGCCTGCCCTGATGACGAGCGCCCACGCCCAGAAAGCCGACGCCCCTGCGGCGGCTCCGGCCAACACGGTGCGCCCGGAACTGTTCAAACTGATCGATTCGGCCCAGGTCCAGCAACTGGTGGCCGCCAAGAACGTCACCGAGCTGCAGAACCGCATCGCCCAGGCCGAAGCGCTCCCGAACAGGACGCCTTACGAAAACTACGCCGTCAACCGCGTCAAGATGGTGACCGCCTCGGTCGCCGGCAACAATGGCGCCCTGGCCACGGCCATCGAGGAAGTCCTGAACTCCGGCTTCGAGCCAAAGGAGTCGCAGACCAAGATGGTGCTGGCCGTTGCCGACATCCGCTACAAGGAACAGAACTACGCTGCCACCGTCGAGCAGCTCAAGCGCTATGAGTCGATGGGCGGCGACATGACGACCGCGCGTCCGCTGCTGGTGCGCGCCATGTACCTGGGCAAGGACTACACCGGCGCCAAGACCCAGCTGCTGCAAACCATCGCCGACACCGAAAAGGCCGGCAAGCCCCCGACCCAGGAAGACCTGAAGCTGCTGCTCAGCGCTGCCCACGAGTCGAAGGATGCCGCCGCCTACGCTACCGCGGTCGAGAAGATGGTCGCCTACTATCCGAGCGACGATTACTGGAGCGAACTGATCCGCGTAGGCGTGATCAAGAAGCCGGGCTTCAGCCAGGATAATTTCATGACCGTGCTGCGCCTCGAGTTCGCCGCCATGAAGACCCTGCGCGAGGAAGACTACGTCGACCTGGCCGAGACCGCCCTGCGCGACGGCTTCCCGACCGAAGCCAAGAACGTGATGGACGCCGGCTACTCCGCCGGCGTGCTGGGCAAGGGCGCCAACGCCAAGGCCCATGGCCAGCTGCGCGACCGCGCCAACAAGGGCGCCGCCGACGATGCCAAGAACATCGCTTCCGGCGAAGCCTCGGCCGCCAAGGCCAAGACCGGCGCTGGCCTGGTCAACCTGGGCTGGGCCTACAGCACCATGGGCCAGCACGACAAGGGCATCGGCTTCATCCAGCAAGGCATCGCCAAGGGCGGCCTGAAGCAGCCCGACGAAGCCAAGCTGCGCCTGGGCGCGGCGCAAGCCAAGGCCGGCCGCAAGGACGAAGCGATCAAGACCTTCGAAAGCGTGAAGGCCGGCGGCGGTTTGTCGGATGCCGCGCGCATCTGGATCACGCTGCTGAAGCAGCCTGCCGGCGCAGGCGCACAGGCAACTGCCGCGGCGGCGCCAGCCGGCCAGTAACAAACATCGGCCACCTGCCCTTTCCCGGGCAAGCAAAAAGCGGGGGCGCGCAAGCGTACCCTGCTTTTTTTACATCCTGCATGCCCGCCTCGGTGCGCCAACGAACATCCGCATCGCCTTGCCCCTTCGATAATGGACGCATGATCAAGGAGGCGGCATGACAATGGTGCGCAAGGGCCAGGCACCCGCAAGGCTGGAGCGGGACGAATTTCATCGCAAGTTCATCGGGCAGTTCTTCGACCCGGCATTCGAAGCGGTCGCAGGCGAACTGGCCAAGGTCGAGGAAATCGCCTGGCAGGCTTACCAGGACAAGCGCAAGGCGCCGCGCACGGTGAAGGCCGGCCCCGGCTTCGCCGACCCGGACTATGACCTGTCGATCGAGTGGAAACAAACGCGCGACCGCCTGCTGGCCGCCGAAGCGAAGCAGAAAGACCCGGCCACGCCCAGCCGCGTGCTGGTGATCAACGCCTCGGCGCGCAACGACGGCACCTGCCCCAGCGAAATATCGAAGACCTGGCGCATGAGCAACATGGCGAAGGAAGTGCTGGCCACCCAGGGCATCGAGGCCGACCTGCTCGACCTGAGCCGCCTGACCTCCGACTACGACCGCCACATCCATCCCTGCAAGGCCTGCGTCTCGACCGCGATGCCGCTCTGCCACTGGCCGTGCAGCTGCTACCCCAACCATTCCGAGCGCCAGACCGGCGACTGGATGAACGAGATCTACGAACGCTGGGTCGCCGCCCACGGGATCATCATCATGACCCCGGTCTACTGGTACCAGACCCCATCCACCCTGAAGCTGATGATCGACCGCCTGGTCTGCGCCGACGGCGGCAATCCGGACCCGAGCTCGACCCAGGGCAAGGACCCGGAGATCGCCAAGCGCATCGAGCTCGACGGCTGGGATTATCCGAAGCACCTGGCCGGGCGCGCGTTCGGCCTGGTGGTGCACGGCGACGTGGCCGGCATCGAGGGTACGCGGCGCTCGCTGTCGGACTGGCTGAACTGGATGGGCCTGGTCGATTCGGGCAGCTTTGGCCAGCTCGACCGCTTCATCGGCTACTACGAATCGTACGCCGAGAGCCACGATGTGCTGGACCGCGACACCATGTTCCAGGAAGAAGTGCGCAACGTCACGCGCGCGGTGGCGCTGGCGGTGCAGGACATCCGCTCCGGACGCGTGATCCCGCCGGATGCGCGCCTGAAGGATCCCCGTCCGAAGTGAGCCGGCACCACAGGCCAACTGACGAATCCGACGATGCTTGCCGGATCGTCATCATATTGAACACGCATGCGCCGGACATGGTAGTATTGTTGCAAAACAAAAACTACTTTTTCCTGACATGAATACATCAAACCGCATGCCCATCATTCGTCCGCTGTATCCCGACGAATGGGCAATCTACCGCGAGCTGCGCCTGCGCTCGCTGGCCGATGCGCCGGATGCCTTCTACAGCACGCTCGACGCCGAAAGCGCCCGCAGCGCCGAAGACTGGGCGGCGCGGCTGGCGGCGGCGGCGGTGTCGGGCGCGGATTGCCCGCTGGTGGCCGAGCTGGAAGGCCAGCCTGCCGGCCTGGTCTGGGCGAAAATGGACAGTATCAATCCCCTCCTGGTGCACCTGTTCCAGATGTGGGTGGCGCCGGAATGCCGCGCCAGGGGCGTCGGCCGCGGCTTGCTCGATGCGGCGCTGGCCTGGGCGCGCGAGCGCGAAGTGCGTTTTGCCGAGCTCGACGTCACGCTGGGGAACTCCTCGGCCCTGCGCCTGTACGAGCGCGCCGGGTTCAAGGCGGTGAATGCGCCGGTGCCGATGCGCGCGGGGTCGGACCTGATGCTGCAGCAGATGCGGCTGGTGCTGGATGGGGTGGCGGAGTAATCAGATGGCAGTGAAGCCGCCGTCGGCGGTGAGCTGGTGGCCGGTGACGAACGAGGATTGCTCGGAACACAGCCACAGGATGGCGTCGGCAATCTCCTGCGGTTCGGCGAAACGGTCCATCGGGTGCGCGGCGCGCAGTTTCTTTTCCAGCGCCGCTTCGCCGCCCAGCGCGCGCGCCAGCATCGGCGTGCGCACCGCGCCCGGGCACAGGGCGTTGACCCGGATGCCATCCCTGGCATATTCTGCCGCGGCGGTGCGGGTCAGGCCGGCCACCGCGTGCTTGCTGGCCGCATACGCGCCCTGCGAAGGCGCGCCTACCAGGCCATAGCTCGACGACAAATTGACGATGGCGCCGCCGCCCTGCTCCTTCATGCGGCGCAGCTGGTATTTCATCGACAGCCAGACACCCTTGACGTTGACGTCCATCAGGCGATCGAAATCGTCTTCCTCGATCTCGTCGAGCAGCGCACCGGCGGCCTGCTGGCCGGCGCAATTCACTGCGCAATCCAAACGGCCGTAGTGATACTGGGTCTTGTCGAGCAGGATCTCGACGTCCTGCGCGCGGGTCACGTTCGCCTGCACGAACAGCGCCTTGCCGCCGTTTTCCACGATCATGGCCGCGGTGGCGTGGCCGCCGTCGACCGACACGTCGGCAATCACCACCGAGGCGCCGGCGCGGCCAAAGGCGAGCGCCGTCGCACGCCCGATGCCGCTCGCGCCACCCGTTACCAGCGCAACCTTGCCGGCAAACGTGGCCGGAGGCGGTTCCGCTTTATTCTTGTTCTTCATGTACATCGACTCCTGGTCACACCCAAATGATGCCTGAGGGCAACATCATAACCGGAAGCTGTCCTTTGTTCAATCGTGCGTCGGTGCGGCGCAACAGGCTCAGGGCGCCGGTTTCGCCTTTTGCTGGTCGCCGGCCACGACAACCGACAATTTCGCCGGGTCGATCGCCTTGCGGAAAGCAGCGTTCAGCTGCACCAGCGTGACTGCCATCAGCTTGTCCTCGAACTGGCGCGACCATTCGTAGGTGCGGTCGCGGAACAGGTAGGCGGTCCAGCCGGTGGCCAGGGCGCCGTCGTCGGCGCGGGTCTGGATACGCTGCTGCATCAGGCCCGATTTCGCGCCAGTCAGCTCGGCGGCCGTGAAGCCGTCCTTCAACACCCGCGCCAGTTCCTCGCGCACGGCGGCGTCGAGCTTCACCAGGTTCTGCGGGGCGGCGATGGCGCTGATGGCGAAGCTGCCGGCGCGGTCGAGGTCGCCGGCGTCGAGCTGGGAACCGCCGCCGTAGGACAGGCCATCCTTCTGGCGGATACGGTCCATCAGGCGCGAGCGCAAACCACCTTCGCCGAAGACGTAGTTGGCCAGCATCAGGGCCGGGTAGTCCGGGTCGTCGATGTTCAGGTCCAGGTTCAGGCGCGCGATGTAGACGCCGTTCTCCTTGTCCGGCGTGTCCAGGGTCTTCTTCAGGGGGCTGATCGTTTCGAAGCGGCGCAGCACCGGGGCCACGTTTTCCTGCGCCTTCCATTTGCCGAAGAGTTCGTCGACCAGCGGCACCACGGCGGCGGCATCGAAATCGCCGACGATGGCCAGCTCGGCCGGCACGCTGCCGTAGTAGCGGCGGTGGAAGTCGGCCAGGTCTTCGACCTTTGCCGCCTTCAGCTCGGCCATGTCTTCGTCAAACGTGTTGGCATGGCGCACATCGCCCTTCGGGTACGTGTCGAAGTGCTCGGCCAGGGCGCGCGCGGCCACGGCCTGCGGCTCGCCGCGGCTCGCTTCCAGCCCGACCAGGGCCTGGTTCTGCAGCTGCTCGAATTCGGCCTTCGGGAAAGCCGGCTCCTTCAAGACATGGGCCACCAGGCGCAAGGCGTCGTGCAGGTGCTCGCGCGTGGTCTGGAAATGGCTCAGGCTGCCGACGATCTTCAGGCGGTCGAATTCGTCGGACAACTGTTCGCGCGTGAAGCGGCTGGTGCCGCGCGTCAGCATGGCGCCGGTCAGTTGGGGAATCGCGCCGGTACCGAACAGATTCTTTTCGTCGCCGATGTGCTGGCGCAGGTCGACGGTGACGGTTTCGCCGCGGTTCTTTTTCGGCAGCAGGGCCAGCTTGACGCCGCCGGCACGCGTCAATTGCGTGCGCTTCATGATGTTGGCCTGGGTCGGATCGAAGTCTTCCGACACCAGGGTCGCCGCGCGCGGCTTGAATTGTTCCAGGATGCTGGCCACGCTCGGCGCCGCCGGAATGGTGGCGCGCTGCGGCGCATCCTCGGGAACGAAGGTGCCGGTCACCCGGTTGTCGCGCCGGAAGTAGCGCTGCGCCACATCCGCCACCTCGCGCGCGTTGATGGTCTTGATGCGTTCGCGCCCGGTGAAGAACAGGCGCCAGTCGCCCAGCGCGATGGTTTCCGACAGCGCCACGCCCACCTGCTGCGGGTCGTTCAGGCTGCGCTCCATCTGGTTGTCGTAGAGGCGGCGCACGCGCGCCATTTCCTCCTCGGTGGGCGGCGTGGCGGCAAAGCTTTCCACCGCCTCGGTCAGGGCGGCGCGCACCGGCTCGATCGGCTCGCCCTTCTTGACCACGGCGCCGATCATTTGCAGCCCCGGCGCATAGCCGGTCTGGCCATAGCTGAACACCTGGCTGGCCTTGCCGGTCTCGACCAGCTGCTTGTGCAGGCGGCCGGTCGGCACGTCGCCCAGGATCGACGAGGCAAAGGCCATCACGTCGCTGTCGTCGTGGATGGCGGACGGCACCTTGTAGCCCAGCATCACGAGCTGGACGTCGCCCTGGCGCCGCACTGCAAAGCTGCGCTCGCCATCCTGCTGGGGCTCGACGGTCCAGAAGGCGGGCAGGCTGCGCTTCGGCTTCGGAATCACGCCGAACAGGCGGCTGATCCTGGCCAGGGTGGCGTCCGGGTCGAACTTGCCGGCCACCAGCAGCACCGCATTATCCGGCTGGTAATAGGTACGGTAAAAGGCTTGCAGGTTGGCGATGCGCACGTTCTCGATGTCGCTGCGGTTGCCGATGGTCGAGCGGCCATAGCTGTGCCAGTCGTAGGCCACGCTTTCCATGCGCTTGACCAGCACGCTCGAGGGCG
>Ga0308160_10003916_pt1 | contig 16310 bp, 23 predicted proteins | sample PhyFR1_FD_201036 | JGI IMG/M metagenome (GOLD analysis project Ga0308160, IMG submission 201036) | Phyllosphere microbial communities from UC Gill Tract Community Farm, Albany, California, United States - DLSLF.R1 | ecosystem: Host-associated > Plants > Phyllosphere > Unclassified | place: USA...
GGGGTCAGCAAGACGTCGATGCGAGCGCACGAAGCCGCCAGAGAGACGTACCCGACACTTAGGGTCGGCAAACTCGGCATTCAGGTCGAGCGGGCGCTCGTCGACGTCGAGCCGGGCGATGACCGACTGGCACTCGTCATTCGAGTGGCACTTTGGCTTCTCGGTGTTGGCGAGCGTCGCCCCGCTCTGGTACGAGTACTCGGGCCTCTCGTCCTCTTGGAGCTTCTCGGTTGGCTGGGCAAAGTAGTCCTCGAGCAGGTCGAGAAAGTTGGCGTTGCACGACGGCGTGACCGAGGACGAGCGCAGGACGAAAGCGCCGTACTTGATGAGCGCCTCGGCGAGCTGGCGGACGGGCGAGCGCGGGGAAAGGGGCGCAGGCGCAGGCGGAGGGCCGGGGGGAATGGAGCAGAATGATACATCAGCTCTTCTAACATCTATCCTGGTTGGACAAACCTCTTGGGACGCACCTTCTCGCACTCGGCCCGACCGGCGGCGGAGGACGGCTCGCGCAGATAAAGGTCGAGGTCGACAACCGGGAGGGACGAGGTGTCGGCCGGCGCAGTGGCAGCGGCGGCGGCAGAGGAGGAGGCGACGGCGGACATCGTGCTAGAGGATCTCGACGGAAGGAGCTCAAGAGGGAGCAGAGAGAGCCCAGGCTGAACTTGGTAACGAGGTCGTGGTGGGTGGGGAGGCGAGGGACCCGAGAACGACAGTCGTCGACGAGCCCGAGGCCGCATGGCCCGGCCCGGCTAGGCAGACGGGAGAGAGGCACACGGCCGACGCCGGCGGAGACGGGGCGGTCGGCTTGCCCGCGGGCGCGCGGGCCTTGGCCCTCCCTCCGAACCACACCACCTGCTGCCTTTGCCTCCTCGCACCTCCGTCATGACCGGACCTGCGCCGACGTCGCTCATCAGCCCGGACGTCGTCATCCGGTACGGCCAGCTGCATCCTCTTGGCTGCTCGAAAGGGCTCGTGCGCCCTGGCTGACCGCGCCACCGGCTGCTTCCGGGCTACGAGTGCTGCTGATGCCACCCGAGCTGGGCTGACCGGACATCCTTCTTGTCTGTGGGGCCGGTACCTCAGGGTCTCGTCGACGCTCGACAAGTCGGTCGGCAAGAAGTACCTGACGGACGGGAGCAACGAGACGTGTTGGACGTCGGCCAACGTACGTCCTGCTCGCGACCCTCTCCTGCTCGCTGCTGTTGCGTCTGCTCTGCGGTTGTCCCCGGGTTGCACGGCAGGCCTCGGGGCAAAGCAGCCGTCTGAGCCCGCGAGGCCGAGGTATCCTCGAGACGATCCTCGGGCGGGACGTCTTGCACCGATTGGTTTGCAGCTGACCTTGCTTGCTCCCTTCGCGACCCGCCATCCAGGGCCTGCCGCAGCACGTCACGCTCTCCTTCCCGGCGCCGGTGCGGCCGACGGCGCTGTCGCTCACCTTTGCCGGCGGCTTCGTCGGGACCCATTGCTCGCTCTCTTCATGTCCGACTTCGGCTCGCAAAGAATGGACGGTCCGGCACCGCTTCTACCCTTCCGACTCGAACAAGCGGCAAGACTTTGCGCTCGAGGCGGCCGCCGCTGGCGAGACCGCGGAGGAGGACGGCAGTGGCAGCCAGGAGTGGCGGATCGAGTTTGAGAAGGGCTCCGATTTCTTTGGCCGGATTACCATCTACGACCTCCAGCTGATGGGATGACACTCATGAAGGGTGCAGGGGCGCCGACTTGAGGAAGAGCACCTGGCTTCTGCGCTCGCTGATGGCTGCCGAGGAAAAGACAAGGCTGGGACGTGAAAGACGTGGCGATAAGGGGGCGCGCAAGGTGAGGCGCGGAACTAGAGGGGAAGGAACGGAAGATGCAGGGCCCGGAGAGAGAGAGAGTACAGCGGGTGGGTGAAGAGGAAAGGGAGAGCCGAGATGTGCGAAGCGAGCAGACAGATGGAGCAGGGGGACGGACGAGCGCAGACAGGGAACTCATGCCTCGACCTCAAGAAGGCGGACAAGACCGAAGGCAGCACCGGCTGGAGAGGCAAGTCGGAAGGAGGAGGGTCAGCTCGCTCGTCACACTGAGAGGCAGATGCGAGACGCAAGAACGACGACGCACCGGCCAGACCGCCGACCATCATCGTGCTGACGGCGCCGTACAGGTAGCCGCCGACGCCGCCCGTCGCGCCGGTAAAGTGCGTCTTGGCGACGCCGAACAGCAGGAGGATGACGAGCGTGACAGCCGACGAAAACATGAGGCCGTGTGCGACGTCGGTGACAAAGAAGTAGGGCAGCAGCGGGCAGAGGCCGCCGAGGAAGTACGAGAGGCCGATCGTGAGGGCGCTAATGTAGAGCCGCGAGACGGGCGTCTCCTCTGAGACAAGGACGTAAACGCGAGAGCGGGGCAGGACGGTTAGCTTTGGCCGCACAGGGCGTCGCTAGCGCGACAGGCGGGCCAGCAGAGCGTGCGCGGACGACGCACCGAGACCCTCGCCGAACTTCATGAGGAAGCCGGTGACGCCGATGTCTTTGCTCCACTTAAGGCCGTCCTCGGTCTTCTTGTCGCGGCCAAACTTCCACCACTTTGCCTCGTGGGCGTCGTCCTCCCAGTCGCCAGCCTCAGCCTGCTCGGCCTCGACCCGGAGCAGCGACTCGGCCACGACGCGCGAGAGCGACTCCTCGACGCCGACCGATCCGAGCACGGCGTGGACCTCGCGCTCCATCTCGCCATGGCATGAGCGCAGGACGCGAGCGTGCGTCTGCTTCCGCAGGTAGTGGAAGCTAAGGGGGGGGGGTGGGGAGGGGAGTCGAGAGGTCAGCAAAGGCGTCCGCAACGCCAGACCCAGAGATCGGTTGAGGTCGGGAAACGACCGGAACGCACTGGTCGAGCTCAGCCTGCGAAGCAAGGAATCCTCCGATGCCTGGAGGACGGAAGGCTTGGTGGTCAGTCCGCGTCGCTTGTTCGGGCCTAGCAGCCGCCGACACAAGCAGCGTTCGAACGCACCCATCGAGATGGCACCGGCGATAAGCTCGGCGAGACCACCAAGGACGACGACGCGGGCGTTTCCGAGGCCGGAGAGACCTGGATGGACGGGTCGGGAGGAGGGCACGCGACCATCAGTCAGCGACTGGCCTCGTTCGGGAGCGAGCAGCTTGCCGCTGAGACTAACCGGCCGTGAGAGCGAAGGGAACGGTCAGGCCGTCGCTGAGGCCGATGATGACGTCCCGGACCTGGCGAAGGAGGTGTCTTAGTTTTACTTACGAGATCAAGGCCTTGAGGAAGGTCGGGAAGGGGGGGGGCTCACGATGTCGGGGTCGACGAGCGTGCGCTCGTCGTCGCCCTTGAGCTCCTTGCAGCAGACGCCGCCGTCGGGCGCGCCGCACTTGGTCGCGAGCGGGTCACCCTCGTGCTGAGCCTGCAGGACGTCCTGGACGGCCGAGAGCGAGCGCGAGGGCGAGGGCGAGCGAGAGGACGAGCCAGAGGACGACCGGTGGACGGGCCAGAGCGAGTCCTTGCCGGCGGCGGCGGCGCCCTTGCGGGCCGGCAGCGGCTGGGCCTCGCCCGACGACGACGCTGCCGGCTTGCCACCGCAGCAGTTGACGCCCTTGGGGCAGGACGAGGAGGCGGCCGACATTGGAAAGAGAGGAGAGATGCAGGAAGGGGCTTCGGGAAGGGGTGCGAGGGTGGTGGTCAGAGAAGAGAGGGTCGGTCGGTCAAAATCGCCCTTCGGTCGGGTCTGCCTCTTCAGCCCACCGGCGCGAGGCCTGATATTGTGGCTGAGAGCCCCGGCCGGCTATCGCCTCGAAATCATTGGCCAGGCCAGCAGAACGGGCGGCAGTGACCTTCCTCCACTTTTCGACCCGGCCCGGGGTCCCTCTCAGCCGACCGACGGAGGGTCGGGCGCCCCGAAGGCCCCTCCCTTCGCGACACACGCTGCGGCACGGTCTGCTCTGCACAAAAGTCACGCTGAGCTAGCTCGACGACGAATGGACGAGCAAGCAAAGGAGACAGACAGGACGACCATGCATGGGTGGCCGCGGAGGGCGGCAACCTACTACTTGCCGAGCGGCTTGGGCGGCGGCCCCGCAATCGAGTCGAGCTGAGAGGAGCCTCCGTCAGCGACCGAGAGGCGGTAACGCGAGGCAACAGAACAGCCCGACTCACGAGCGAGTTGCCCGAGATGATGGATGTTGTGCAGACGAGGAATCGTCGGCCTGCAGAAGAGAGCAGCATGAATCAGCTCCTCGCCCTCTCGCTTGGCAGCCCTCTGATACGACGGCAGGCTCACCTCGCACGCCCTCGGCAATCTTGCGGAGCGCAGCGATCTCGGTAAAGGTGCAGCCTGGGGTCCAAAGCAGAGTAAGCGAGGCACGGGCGTACGGAGATGCATCAAGAACCATTGCCTCACCTCCGACGAAGAAGACGATGGTCGTCGCCGTCGCTGCTTTCGGGACGCCTGTGATCACGAGCTCACAGCGGTCAGATCTGGACGTCGGAGCAGTCAAGACGGATGCCCGACCGACTCACGTCCGGATCTCGACATGTCTTCGAGGTCGATCGTCTGCGTCACGTCAAAAGTCTTGCCCGGAAGGCCTGCATCGCCGCAAACCGTACGCGAAAGACGATCAGTGCACGGTCCGCTCCGGCACAAGAGGTCGCTCTGAAGAAGGCAAACGTACCGGCCAGTACGTCCTCAAAACCCTTCCAGCCGACGATCGGGTTCGCCTCGGACCGCACGCGCTCGGCTGTCCCACTGGGCCCAGCGGCCGCGGGCGCCGATAGGACGGCGCTCTTCTGGGCGACGCACTGGACAAGGCGGACCGAGAGCGGGGCGTAGCCCGAGTAGGCAAAGCTGACGTCGTCCGACTCTGCGTCCTCTGCATCCTCGACGACGAGCCGGAGTTGCTTGCGCAGGGTCGGGAAGGTGGGTTTCGGGGCCGAGCTCGCCGTCGACTGGCGGACGAGCAGGCCGACCTTGTCGAGGGCGAGCAGGAACGGCAGCTTGTCGTAGCCATAGACCTGGAGAAACTCGCGCCGGATCGGGTCAAACGACTTGGTCTTGATTCCGCCCGAGACGAGCGAGTGCAGGATGAGGAGGCGCAGCGTCTGGTTGAGCGGCAGGCCGCGCGTGACGAGCTCTTCGATCGACATGAGCTGGATCGCCAGGTCATAGCCGCTGAGGATGTCTGGCAGGACGGGGCAGGGAGAAGGCAGCGTTCAATCGAAGAGGCTCGGCCAGTCTGCGGCAGGAGGGGACGCACTCTGCTGGATCTCGAGGCTCTTGTTGAAGTCGTCCGTGTGCGTGACGGCGGCGATCTCTTCGCTCAGGCGGATGTCTGGCCGGGAGAGCGCGTCGTCAGTTCTCGTCTTCTGCCGCAGGTACCGGGGCTAAGGACGCACGGAGGCCAAGTGCCGCTTGCTGCTTCTGAAGGCCGGGCAGCTTGCTGACAAACGTCTTCATCTGCTTGATGTCTTTGCCTTGCTTGCCCTGCGCAGTCAGAAGGGGTCAACAAAGCCTCGGCGACAGTGGAAGACCGTCATGTTTACGAGAGATGATGGCAAGGCAAGGAGGGCGCACCTCGGTGATCTCGCTCTGGAGGCGACGCGCCGTCTCGCTCAGCCGGTGACGGACGACCTGGAAATTGCGATCGCGTAAGTCGGCAAAGAGCGTGTCGGACGAGTCAAGCAGGTGCTTCTTTTTCTGCCCTTTGCCCTCGTCGGCGGTCGTTGATACGGCGCCTGCTGCTGGCGGAGGGTTGGCTATCGATGCCGGCAGCTCGACATTGGCTGGAGGGAAGCGGTGGCGAGGGGCGCCGAACGAGTTAATCGAGCAATCGAGTCCTCCCACACGAGCTAGCAGACGCACAGCTCTTGATCCCAAAGGTCTCGTCGACGAGGCCCTCGTACGTCAGCATCGTGAGCATCGGCGTTACCCAGTCGGTGCTCCGATCGAGGAAGATGGCCGCGTCGATCGATGGCGACAGCTCGCGCAGAGCGTCGCTCGGATCCGGATCCGTCTCACGCAGGACGGCCACCTGGTCGACCAGCCGCTGGAAGGGAGTCGCGAGTGCCTATGGTCAGAGCACAACTCAAGAGCTGGTCAAAGGCCCTCCACCGGGAGACGTACCTGAGAAACGTCGCCCTTGCCAATCAGTCGCGGCACTGTTCCGTAAGTCCGCTGCAGCTGGTGCATCGCCTGCGCTGCATAAAATACGGACGACTCGTCGCCGTCCTGGAGGGACGATCAGGTCCGTCAGATCGTCAGTTCGGCGAACGTTTGAGTTGACAGCATCCCGGGCTGGCACGCACAAGGAAGATCTCTTTGGCCGCGTCGCCGAGCTCGAGGCTCAGCACGTCCCTCTCGAGCGGTATCCAGCGCAGCGGGTACTCGACCAGCTGCACATCGCCCAGGACGCCCTCGTCCTCGAGGATCCGCCGGCAGAGTGCCGTCGCGCGCGGGACGAGGACGAGGCTGTAGGCGTGCTGCGCCGCCGACGAGGCCTGGAGATGCACCTTGATCTGGGCTGCGACGGTCGGTACAATCTCGTCAGGACGTACGAGATCGACAAGAGCAAGGGGTTCGAAACGATGGCCGTACCGGCAATCAGCTTCATCCACCGGATCCTTGGACGGCACATCCAGACGATGTTGCGTACGGCCGGATCGACGACGAGTGGGCCCGGTTCGAGCCAGTGGATCTTCTCGACCGCTTGATGCTGAGGCCCAGCCGGGGGGCGTGGAGCAGGTCAGCACGAGGCTCGAATATTCAGCGGCATGCGACCGATCAGGCGGACCAACCTTGAGCGTCGAGATCTCGGTGATGAGCCCGACCGGTGCCGCCAGGTCCCGCTCGAGGATGAGCGTCTTTGCGCCGGGGATCTTCGCCGACGCGGAGCATCGTCAGTGACACAGCCACCTAGCCACTCATGTCTGGGGTCACGTACCGAGTAGAGCGCGTCGACAAGCCCTCGCTTGGCGAAATCAGAGAGCGGCGACGTGTCGAGCGGGCTGTCGTCCTCGGCGGACGGGCCGTCGGGGGAGCTCAGAGCCATCGTCGGCGAGGCGGTCGCGCTCGTGGGCTAGATCCGGCTGGAGTGAGCACAGCGAGCTGAGCGTCGAAAGAGGAAGGCACAGGCGGCTTCGAGGAGGCAGTAGGAGGAAGCTTGTCGAGGGCACGAGGAGGCGATGGTCGAGGTCCGGGGGCAGGACCATCTTGCCCCGGCTGCTGCGAGTGCAGAGGTCGCTGGCCGCCGCCCTCCGACGGTCATCATCTCGTCCCCGCTCGCAGCTCTCTTTCCCCTTCCAGCCGACCCTGCCGAGCCATGTCGCGCTACTCGGACGCGATCAAAATCCTCGGGCCCAAGATCCACGAGACGATCCGCACGACGCCCGTCCTCGTCGTCGGTGCCGGCGGCATCGGCTCTGAGCTCCGTGCGTCGTCGAGGAGCCTCGTCGCGTCGACCGGGGTGGTTCGCCGCGAGGTGCGTATCAGGGCGCTGACCGACTCTACTTCGGTCTTTGCCCGGGCAGTCAAGAACATGGTGCTGGTCGGCTTTGAGGACATAACGATCGTGCGTCGCCAGCGAGACTCTTGAGTTTGGAGGTTCTGAGCCGGCTGACATCAAGAGCTGACACGGACTCGACCGCCGTCGCCACTGCCACCGCCGCCTCCCAGGTCGACCTCGATACGATCGATCTCTCGAACCTCAACCGGCAGTTCCTCTTCCGCAAGCCCGACATCTCGAAGCCTAAGGCGTCGGTTGCGGCGGCGACTGCCCGCCAGTTCAACCCGAGATGTTCGATCGACGCCCGGCACGCCAACATCAAGGACGAGACGTTTGACTCACTCTGGTTCGCACGCTTCGGCCTCGTCTTCGGCGCGCTCGACAACATGGGTGCGTATCGGTGGGAAATGCTGATGGCTGAACAGAGCAGCGGGAGCTGATGCTGGCGCGTACTGACTGCCTTCGTAGATGCCAGGCGGCACGTCAACAAGATGTGCCTGACGGCCGGCGTGCCCCTAATCGAGTCGGGCACCGCCGGCTTCGCCGGCCAGGTCCAGCCGATCATCCCCGTCCGTTGCAGCTGATACCTTGTCGAGGTGCAGAGACACGGACGCGCTGACCGTCTTGCTTCTCGCGTGGGACGGACCGGGACCTGCCAGGGTCGGACGACGTGCTACGACTGCAAGCTGCGACCGGTGCCTAAGACGTTCCCGGTCTGCACGATCCGCGCGACGCCGAGTACGCCAATCCACTGCATCGTCTGGGCCAAGTCTTATCTCTTCGTGTGCGTAGCACGACAGCCGCAAGGGTGGGCATCGACATGGGCTGACCGACTGCCGTTGCGCTTGTCACCGCAGCCAGCTCTTTGGCGAGGATGACGAGACGACGGACCAGGACGAGCTCGACAAGGCTGCGGAGGACGGAGAGAACGGTGCGCACCGTCTCCCGTACGAAGGGGAGCTACCCCAGCCGGCGCCTGACCGCACATTCTGCCCCATCGTAGCCGGTGAGATCGAGAACCTCAAGAAGGAGGCGGCGGCCTTCCGGGCGGTCCGCAAGGCGATGGGCACCGAGGGCGGCGCGCGGCGCGTGTTTGAAAAGGTGGGTGTTCGCGCTGACCGCCGAGAGCAAGTAGCGGCTGACGCGCTTGGTCCTGCCCAGGTGTTCAACGAGGACATCAACCGGCTCCTGCAGATGAAGGAGATGTGGATCGTGCCCGGCCGGGTGAAACCGACGCCGCTCGACTACGATGCCATCATGGACGGCACCTTTGTCCTGCCGCCATCGAGGCAAACGGCGCCTGCCGCCTCGGGTAGCGCAGCGCCGACGGCTGCCGCCGCCAAGGACCAGAGCGGCCTGAGGGACCAGCAGGAGCTCAGCCTCAAGGAGAACCTCGTCCTCTTCCTCTCGCGCTGCGAGGCTCTCGCCGAGCGTCTGGTCAAAGACCCCTCGACGCCGCTTGCGTTTGACAAGGACGACGACGAGACGCTCGACTTTGTCTGCGCGACGAGCAACCTGCGCAGCTTTGCTTACGGCATCGAGCCCCAGACGCGGTTCAAGGTCAAGGGTACGTCGGCCGAAGGCAGTGTCAGGACCCAGGGGCCGAGCGAGGACTGACGGCCTGCGTCCCTGCGTGCAGAGATGGCTGGCAACATCATCCCGGCGATCGCGACGACGAACGCCATCGTCGCCGGCATGGTCGTCTTCCAGGCGGTCCGCGTGCTTGCCGGCCAGCTGGCGACCGTGCGCGAGCCCAACTTGCAGCGGTCCGAGACGGCGCCAATCGTCTCGCACAACCCGTCCGGGCCGAATCCGGCGTGCCCGACGTCGAGCGAGGCCTACCTGATGCTCGCGTGCGATCCGGCGCGGTTGACGCTCGGCGAGGTCCTGCGTGACGTCGTCCGCGATCCCAAGGGGCTCGCGTATGGACCCGAGGTCAAGCTGAGCGTCTACGAGGCCGGCCGGCTGCTGAACGAGCCCGACTACGGCGACGACGACGACGAACGGCTCGACAACGAGGCCAAGACGCTCGAGCAGCTCGGCTGCGGCATCGGCACGTGGATCTCAATCGTCGACGAGGAGGACGAGGAGGACAAGTACCAGACCGTCAGCATCTCGGTCTGCAAGCTGTGCGTCCTCGAACCGCCATTCTCTCCTTTTCGTAGGGAGTCCCGTGCTGACGCAGACCGTTCGGTCGGAAGGCGTGATGCCTCGGACGCCTCGTCACCGTTCGCGCTCCCTGCCTCGCTGCCGACCGTCGCAAAGGTGCCTCCCCCGCCAAAGCCGCAGCCGGAGGCGATCGCGACCGTGTCGTCAGGTGCCGGCAACGGCATTTCGGCCGCAGACGACGACGACGACGATAGCGATAGCGACATCGAGGCCTTTGACGCGACGCCTCCGCCGAGCAAGGCTGCGGCCGCCGCACAGGAGCCCAACGGGATCGTCGGCAGGAAGCGCTCGCTGTCGGACGACCGGCCGACGGCGCCGGCGGCTAAGCGGATCAAGGGCCTCGACTTTGCCGTCAATGCCGACGACCAGATCGAGATCGACATGAGCGACGACGAGTAGCGTCGAGGGGGTCTCTCGGATGCACATGCCCCCGTGTCCCTCGGTATCCCTGTGAGCAGTGACAGTCTCCGGGCATGACGGAAGGTGCCTGTCAAGCGCTAGCCTTCGTGAGTCGAGCCCTCACTGAGCGAGCAGTCATCCGCATCACGGATCGTCCACCACCATCGGCACGACGTCGCTGGCCTCCTCGACAGCAACCGTCCCGCTCTCAGACGGAGGGTCGGCCTGCGGGCCAGCGGCACTCTCGTCTGCTTGCGCTCGCCGTCGGGCCTCTCGTTCGGCGAGCGGGAGGGTCCAAAGCCTAGAGCAGGGGCAAGGCAAAGGGGGCAGGAGAGAGGCGGGTAAACAAGAGTCAGCGGTCCGTTGCCGCAAGGGGCAAGAGAGAGAGAGTCGTTGGGAGAGGCGGCAGGCACGCAGCAATGACGCACTCGCCGTCGAGCGCAAAGTCGCTCTTGAACTCGAGCATCCTCGGCGGTGGCACGCCCCAGGGCAAGAAGTGCCTCGCCGCGCGGAGGACCGGCGCCGGGTGGCCGCTGGCCGCTTTCGGCTTGCCTGCCCGGGCTCGGCGGGCGGGCGCCGCGGCGGTAGTCGGCGTCGGGACGTTTGCGTCGTGGAAGGGCAGCAGCGGTGGGGGCGAGGTCGGGAGCGAGGTCGGCGGCGGGCGAAGTCCGGCTGGCGAGTCGGACGGTGAGGGTAAGGGAGGGCCGATCGCTCGGCCTGTGGGCGGCGAGAGAGATTGAGACGACACGTCGGCCGATTTCAGGGGTGCCGTGCTCGGAACCGTCGTCATCGGCGGAACGGAACCGGGCGAAGCGACCGACGGCAGCGCCGGCTGACCGTCGATGACGGCTCCAGCAGTAGCAGCACTCGACCCGGCCACCGCCTGCCGCTGCTGTTGCTGTTCAGCGGCCAGCCGCCTCCGTTCGGCCGCCAAGATTTCGGGCACACGCCGACTGGCCTCCTGGACGAGGACCGCCCGGTCCGGGTACCGCTCGGCCGGCTGGATGTAGTACTCGACATGGACGTAGGGCGCATAGGCCAACTTCGTCCGAGCGTAGCGCACGTCAGTGCCGCCCTCGTCGTCTTTGTTATCGTCGTTGTCGTCGATCGCCTGAGCGAGTGTCCCCTCGGCTGGACGCTCAACGCTTGACCGTCTCGGCCGCTTTCCGCCGCCGCCGCCGGTCCGCAGCAGGATCCGTCGGGCCGGCTGACCGCCGTCGTCTTTCCCAGAGGCCCGCCGACCATCCTCAGAGGTCGACAAGGACCGCTTCCGGTCGCCTTTCGCTCCTCCTCCGTCGCCGGCGCCACTGCTGCTGCCGACAGCCGTCGCCGCCATCGTCGTTGTCATGGCTGAGGACGGCCGGCCTCCAAGCCGTAGCTTGATCGTCGGCGCTCCACCACCGGGCCCGCGGGCACCCTCGGCCCCATTCAACGAGGGACTGGCCACAGCGGGCGATCGTCCAGCGGCCACCGCCAGCCAGGGACTGGCAGACGACGACGATGTCGACGACCACCTCGCCGGAGCCGACCGCCCACCACCGCCGCCGACATGGTTGCTGCTGCTGCTGCCGCTGCTGGCGAAATGGCTCGCGCTCGAGCCGTGCGCGGGGCCAAAGGTGCTGTTGGCGCTGCCGCTGCGGCTGCCGCTGACGGCCAGGGCATACGTCTGCGGTGGAGGCGGCGGCGGCGGCGGAGGAGGTGGAGGGGGCGTCGCATCCGAGTCGCCGCGGTTGTCGTCGTCGTCGTCAAGGCCGTTGTCGAGCGCTTCCAATCGCCGATTCTGGGCCTGCCGGCTGCATAGGAAGCGAGATGCACACGCGTACGTTTCCTCGGTCAGCCCGTGCGGTCACCGGTTAAATGGCAAACGAGTGCCGCTGCGGCGGCGGCTGTTGTAGTGTAGTTTCAAGGTGGGATCGACAGTGGGGGGAGGGCATGTCGACGCACGTCCGTTCGCTCGGGAGCATCAGGTCGTACTTGACGAGCAACTCCTCGGCCTCCTCGAGCATCCGCGCCCGGACCTCCTCGGGCTCAATCATCATCGGCGGCGGCGGCGGCGGCGGCGGCGATGGCCCGGTCCGGTCGTGAGACCGACGGTAGGCGCGATCCTTCTGACCGGTGGTGGTGGTAGTGGTGCCGATGCTATCGGGCTGACTGTCGGCTGTGCTCCTAGGCAGCGAGCCGACAAGATTGGCGAAGCTGGAGAGGCGGAAGTGACAGGCGGTGGAGGAAGGAGAAGGGGGTGAGCGTTTGAAAGTCCAAAACGAGGACAGCGGGGCAAACGACGAGCATCAGTCAATTATGGATCCGGTGGCCCCCCCCCCCCCCGACGACTGCGCTGACGCCCACTACGACGATGGACCACGGACGCGAGGATTTCCCTCTGGCTTACCTCCGGCCGTCCATCGAGCGAATGAGCTCCGTCCGTTCCTTGAGCTTGTACCGGCCGTGCCGGAGCGCCTCGCGCTCGCGGACCTTGAGTCGCCGCTCAAAAGCCTCGTAGCGCCTGTGGAGGGCGAGGAAGAAGGCGTCGCTCATCGTCGAGTGCGCATGGGCAGCGGCGGCGGCGGCGGAGGTCGCAGACGGTAAAGGCTTGCGAGGAGGGGGAGGACGACGGAGCGTCCGGCTCGCAGCAGCCGCAGTCGTAGCAGCCGCAGAAGCCGGCAGTAGGGGCGCCGGCGTTGAGGACGGCTCGGGAGGCGGGTTGAGCCGGCGCTCAAACTCGCGAGCCTCAGCCTCTTCGTCGACGACCTCGAACGATGGCCCTGACGCTGCTGCTGCTGCGGATGACGACGACAACGCCGGTCCCCCGTCAACCGACCGAGCGCCAGCAGCCGTCGTCGTCGTTGTCGTCGGCACCTCAAACGGGGGCGCTGCCGTCGGCTCCTCGGCCTCAGCCTCAGCGGCAGCAGCGCCGGTCATTGTAGGGCCGTCGAGACTTCCGACGAAGTGGACAAATGGGCCGAAGGCCGTCCCGGGTCGGTTCGAGAGGAAGACGGCCGGCGGCCTGGTTTGCCTCTCGACGTCTGGAAAGAGGTGGGGTGATCCTCGCACAAGGGGGTACAGTACATGCGCGCGCGCGAGTCGGCCGGATTTGCGCATACGTACGCACGCAGCAGGATTCGGGTCACATAGGGAGGGAGGAAGGGTTGGGTTCGGGGGGAGCGCGTCAGCTTGACACGAGGTCGGGCGCAGCGCACGCCCGGCGAGAGCAAGGGGTGGGGGGGGGGGGCCTTAGAAAAGGGAGGGACGCACACAGTCGATCTCGACAATCATGGACGAGCCGCCTGATCTCGACCTTTTCGGCCTGGGAGCCGACGCCCTTGAGCCCGGCGTTGGACCCCAGTCCGGCGGCCGACCGGCTTCGGCGGGCCACCGCCGGCGACGGCGGAGCGGGCGGCGGACGCTGCTTGGCGGCTTGCTGGGTGGAGAAACCGCTGGCGGCGGCGACTGGTGGTGCTGGAGGTGGAGATGGTCGGGAAGGAAGAGGGCGAGCTGCGGCCGGAGGAGGAGGAGGCGGAGGAGGGAGAGCGGCGGCGGCCGCTGCGAAAGCAGCGAAGGACGACGACGAAGCGAGCGCCCCTCCGGCTGGCAAGGCTGACGACGACAACGACGACGACGGCAACGTTCGAGCCTCCGTCGTCGGCGGCTGGCCAGCGACGGCTGCTGCGACCGAGCCAGGGGACTCGGCGCTCAGCGGTCGGGGAGCAGCCGGGTCGTCGGCGGCGGCGGCGGTGGCCGGTGCTGCTGCTGTTGCTGCTGGCACGATGACCGGGCGCGGAGCTCTAGCCGTCATCGTCGTCGACCGTCGCGCTACCCGCGCATCCTCCACCTCGTCGTCGTCGTCGATGACGATGGCCGAGGCGGACGAGAGGCCGGAGCGAGCCTCGAGCGGTGGGATCGCCGACGGTAACTGCTGCTGGTGCTGCTGGTGCTGCTGGGGTTGGCCGGCGGGAGGGCGAGATGGCTGCGGGCGGCCTCGAGCCGGCCGAGGGGGTGACACCCAAGCTGCCGCCGACGGTCGGTGCTCGCCGTCGTCGTCGTCGTCGTCGTCGTCCGTGAGCAAGGCGGCGACCGAGAGGGCGGGCATCGGACCGGTGAGGCAGGGGAGGGAGGGGCGGAGCGAGCGAGCGAGGCCGACGACGACGCGTGCGGGTGCGCGCGCGTTGCTAGGGGCCGGGTCCCCCTGACGACGGGCCGGGCCGTGCGCAGTCGCACTTGTCGATCGCGCGCCTGCGAAAAGGGCGGCGCGCGCCTCCCCTCGTCGGCCGCCCTTCGTCACCTCGCCCGCCCGCCCGCCCGACCGACTCCTCCCTCTCGCACCCGACGCGTCCCGCCCCTTGCTGCCTGCCGTCCTTCTCCTGCCCGATGCCCCACACGTCGTCGCTCTACCCGGCCGACTCGGACGACGGCTCGACCTACTCGCAGTCGCCCGGCCGGCCGACGCTCTACTCTGACCCTTCGGCGCCCTCGCTCGGCAGGCCCGTCGGCAACGTCCGCCAGTCGTTCGAGACGGCCGCCTCGTCCACCACCGGCGGCGGCGGTGGCGTCGTCGGCTCGCCCTTTGCCGACCCTCACTTCCAGCAGCAGCAGGAGGGCAGCAGCAGCAGCGGTGGCGGCGGCCATGCCGGGGGGGCCAGTCTCCGGCCGAGGAAGGCCCACACCAACAACGCAGGCGGCAGCAGCCCCGCAGGAGGACCGGGCCCGCGCGAGAGCATCTTCAACAGCGTCTACAACAACAGCGGCTCGAGGTTCGCCCCCCCCCCCCTCGTTCCTTCTTTTGCGTCTCGCGCGCGAGACGCCCTCGCGGCGGGACTGCCCTCGAGCTGACGCCCCCCCCGGAATGGTAACCCCGCTAGCCTTGCCCTCCCTCAGCGGCCCTTCCTCGACTCGTCCGCCTCGTCCTTCAAGTCGTCCTCCTCCGGCCCGACGATGACGTCCTCCTCGACCGCGCTCAACAACGGCGGGCCCTCGCGGCCCCTCTCGGTCCACTACCTCCCGCAAAAGTACCCCGAGCCGCACAAGCAAGGCCAGTGGGCCCATCGGCGCCAGCAGCAGCCGCCCCGACTGCGCAAGACGGGCGGCGGCCGGGCCGCCTTCGCCGCCCATGAGGACCGGCTGCCGTCCGACGACGGCGCCCTCGACGACGACGGCCAATCGCACCACCACCAGGGGGGACCGACCGACGGCAAGCGCAAGCACAAGCTCCTGTGGAACCGCTTCAAGTGGACGCTTTTCCTTGCCGATACCATCGTGCGCCCCTCCTCCCCCTTCTTCCCACCTAGCTTCCCAGACCCCGTTGTCGGGCCTGCCCATGCCTCCCTCTGACCCCTCCCCGCCTCCCCTTTCTTCCTCCCATCCGGTCGCGCGCGGCAGCTCCTGGCCTACTCGATCGCAGCGCTCGTCTGCTGCCTCCTCGTCTGGTTCAACGTCTGGACCAACGCCGACACGATCCGGGTCGCCAACAGGGACCTGCTCATCAGTCCGTTGCTCCACCCCTCCTCCCTCCCCCTTCTCCCCTGTCGCACCTTCCAGGAGCTTCACCCCGCTCCGTCCGGCTCAACTGACGGCCTCCGGTCGCCCCCTCCCCCCCCCCCTCCTTCCCTCGTGCGCGCGAACCAGTGTCGACCGTCGCGGCCTGCCTCTGCCTCGTCACCTCGCTCGTCGGCTTTGCCGGCGTCCTCCTCAACAACCGCTCCTTCCTCGCCGTCTTTACCTTCCTCTGCTGGCTCTGCTTCGCCCTGCTCGTCGTCCCCGGCTACGTCGCCTACAAGAAGTCGGCCTTCAACCTCGAGGGCAAGATCAACTATCAGTGGTCGCGCGACCTCGGGACCGACGGCCGGCTGAGGATCCAGGACCAGCTCCGCTGCTGCGGCTACTACTCGCCCTATGTCGAGGCGACCGTCTCGGCCACGTGCTACGCGCGCTCCAACCTGCCCGGCTGCAAAGGCCGCTTCCTGCGCTTCCAGCGCGAGGTGCTCGTCCGCTGGTACACCGTCTCGTTTGCGCTCGTCCCCGTCCAGCTCGCCATCATCATCGCCGGCCTGCTCTGCTCCAACCACGTCACCTACCGCTTCACAAAGGGCTTGACCCCGAAGCAGTACCGGCTCAACCTCGACAGCCTCGCCTTTGTCATGGACGGCTACGCCGGGTGCGCCCCTCCCCTCCGCCCTGCTCCCCCGCTCAAACCCTCCCTGTTGATCGACCGCCCTTGACCAACTTTTCAGCTGACCTTTCACCCCCCCCCCCCCTCCTTTCGGC
>Ga0308160_10003917_pt1 | contig 16309 bp, 12 predicted proteins | sample PhyFR1_FD_201036 | JGI IMG/M metagenome (GOLD analysis project Ga0308160, IMG submission 201036) | Phyllosphere microbial communities from UC Gill Tract Community Farm, Albany, California, United States - DLSLF.R1 | ecosystem: Host-associated > Plants > Phyllosphere > Unclassified | place: USA...
TCGGCGTGTTCGACGTGCTCGACGCCACCAAGCTGGTGCCCGAGGAACTGGCGCCGGTACGACCCGTGGGGCGTCTGGTCCTGGACCGCAACCCGGACAACTTCTTTGCCGAGACCGAGCAGGTGGCCTTTTGCACGGCCCACGTCATTCCCGGCATCGACTTCACCAACGACCCGCTGCTGCAGGGGCGCATCCACTCCTACGTCGATACCCAGCTGACGCGCCTGGGCGGCCCGAACTTCCACGAAATCCCCATCAATTCGCCGGTCGCCCAGGTGCACAACAACCAGCGCGACGGCTTCCATCGCCAGGCCATCAACCGCGGCCGCGTTGCCTACGAGCCGAATTCGCTGGCCGGGGGCTGTCCGTTCCAGGCCGGGGCGCGCGGCTTCAACAGCTATCCGGAACCGGCCGAGGGCAGTAAAGTGCGCGGAAAACCCGAGCTGTTCGCCGAACACTATGGCCAGGCGCGCCTGTTCTGGAAGAGCCAGACGCCCATCGAGCAGGCCCACATCATCAACGCCTACCGCTTCGAGCTGACGCGGGTGCAGACGCCGGCGGTGCGCGAGCGCATTGTTGCCGGCCTGGTGAACGTCGACCCGGCGCTGGCGCAGGCAGTGGCGAGCCAGCTCGGCATCCCGGTCCCGGTCCCCCTGCCGCGCGCCACCGAGCTGCCGGTGCCGGACTACCAGGCGTCGGCGCCGCTGTCGCTGTTCGCGCGGCCCGGCAAGACCGGCATCCGCACACGCCGCATCGCGATCCTGGTGGCGGCAGGCGTCGACGGCGACACGGTGCGCGAACTGTACGCCGCGCTGCTGAAGGAGGGCGCCCAGCCGCGCCTGGTCGGCCAGCGCCTGGGCAAGGCCGAGTCGACGAGCGGACATCCGCTCGACATCGAGATCACGCTGGAAACCGGCCCGGCGGTGCTGTACGACGCCCTGGTCCTGCCGCCCGGCGACGCCGCCATGCTGGCCCTCAGCCGCGACGGCCGCGCCCTCGAATTCGTGCGCGAGCAGTACCGCCACCTGAAACCGATCCTGGCGCTGGGGAACGGCGCCGGCCTGCTGCAGGCGGCCGGGATTCCGCCCCGGCTGCCGGACGGTGGCGAGGACTGGGGGCTGATCCTGGGAGAAGGCGCGCCGGCGGCGGCGTTTGCGGCCTTCAAGGCGGCGATCGTGCGGCACCGGGTGTATGCGCGGGAGACGGATCCGCCGCGGGTGTGAGGCGGGCGAAGCGATCGGAGGGCCGGCCGCGCCGGGGTGACAGCGCCGCCGGCCGCAGGTAGACTGGCGGGCGTTCTCCCTTCGCTTCGCCCCATGGCCCTGATTCTCACGCTCTGCTTCGCCTTCCTGATGTTCTACCTGGCGCATTCGATGCTGCTGCACTACCTGGTCGAAGACGCCGGCGGCGTGCCAATCGAGGCCGGGCGCATTGTCCTGCCGTGGCCGGCCAAGGGCAGGATCGGCGCCGGGTTCGCCGCCCTGACCGGCACGCCGTTCTTGTTCGCGGCGCTGTTCATGGTGCCGTTTCGTCCGGTCGAGGCCGAGCGGTTCTGGAGCGTCGTGTTCCTGCTGACCGTGATGTTCATCCTGCCGGCAGGGCACTACGCCTGGTATCTGTGGCGGCGCCTGGTGCGCGAAGGCGGCAAGGGCGGAAGCCTGATGTTCGTCCCGGCGCCCGCGACGCCGGGCGAATACGCCTTTCCGCTGGCCTGCGCAGCCGTGTTCAATGGCGTTTGCGTGCTGGTCGATTTGCTGACCTGATCCGTTCAGCCGCCCATCTTGCTGAGCGCGAACGCCGACAGGAAGCCGGCCACCGTGATCAATCCCGCAAAATCGTGCGCCTCCTGGAAGGCCTCGGGAATCATGGTATCGGCCAGCATCGCCAGGATCGCCCCGGCCGCCACCGCGGTCGTCGCCGCCACTACCTCGTTCGGAAATCCCTCGAACACCGTGTACCCGATCAGCGCCGACACGCCCGAAGCCAGCGCGATCCCGCCCCAGATGCCGAAGATGTAGGTGGCCGAGCGCCCGGCCTTTTTCATGCCGGCCGCGCTCGACAGGCCTTCGGGCACATTCGACAGGAAGATCGCCGCCACCGCCACCATGCTGACCTTGCCGCCGCCCAGCATCGACAGGCCGATGACGATGGATTCCGGAATGCCGTCGAGCAGGGCGCCGACGGCGATTGCCGCGCCGCTGCCGTTTTCGTCAGACTTGGCCTGCTGGTCGCCCGAGCGCTTGCGGTGGCGTGCGCCGCGGTGCGACAGCCACCAGTTGGCCAGGGTGTAGACGGCCGCGCCGCTAAGGAAACCCAAAGCGGTGGCCGTGAAGCCGCCGGTATGAAAGGCTTCTTCCATCAACTCGAAGGAGAGGGCGGAGATCAGGACGCCGCTGCCGAAGGCCATGATGGCGGCGATCACGCGCGGCGGGACCGCGAACTTGTAGCCGGCGAATGCGCCGAGCAGCAGGGCGCCGCCGGCGACCAGGCCCCAGAAGCCGGCTTGCAGCCAGACGGGAATGCTCAAACGAGTCTCCATTGTTGTGGTTGTTGAAATAATATTACGGAGCGCCAGCGCGCGTCGCCCGGGTGGGCGCTTTCATCGGCGCGTCATACGGCTGTGCTACATTCGGGGCTTTTGCAGGAAAGGCGCCCCGACCTTGTCCCCCTCTTCACGACTTGCGGCGCTGGCCGCCGCATCCATCCTGGCCGGCTGCGCGGCCTACACGCCCGCGCCATCCCATACCGAAGCCGCCTTTGTCCTGATTGGCGAGAACGGCCAGGCCATCGCGCGCGTGATCACGGCCGCGCAAACCTGTCCGCCGCTGCAGGTCGACGGCCACCTGATGCCGATGCGCGTGCGAATGCCGTATTCCAGCATCCCGGCGCGCGCCGGCCAGGCGCACACGCCGCCATCGAGCGCGGTGCTGACCTGCGAGGCGCCGATCCCGGCGGGCAGCTTCACGGTGCAGGTGGCGGGGCAGAACCTTCCGGTGCCGAAGGCAGAGCCGCAGCGCATCGTGGTCATCGGCGACACCGGCTGCCGCCTGAAGGGCAAGGACTTCCAGGACTGTAACGATCCCAAGGCCTACCCGTTTTCCACGGTTGCCGCCAGCGCCGCCGCCTTCAAACCGGACCTAGTGATCCACGTCGGCGACTATCACTATCGCGAAGACCCGTGCCCGTCCGGCCGTCCCGGCTGCGCCGGCAGCCCCTACGGCTATGGCTTTGACGCCTGGGCCGCCGACTTCTTCACGCCGGCCAGGACCCTGCTGGCCGCGGCGCCCTGGGTCGTCGCGCGCGGCAACCATGAGAACTGCACGCGCGCCGGGCAGGGCTGGTGGCGCTACCTCGATCCGCGTCCGTTCGAGACCGGGCGCGATTGCGACAAGCCGGAAAACGATGCCAGCGGCGACTACAGCGACCCGTACGCCGTGCCGCTTGGCGGCGGGGCGCAGCTGATCGTGTTCGACACCGCCAACACGAACTGGAAAGGCCTGCCGAAGACCGACGTGCGCCGCGCGCGCTATGCCGACACCTACCGCAAGGTCGAGGCCCTGGCGAAGAATGCGCAGTACAACATCGGCGTCGACCACCATCCGCTGTTCGCCTTCGGCGCCAACCGCGACGCCCAGACCAGCGAAATCACCCTGTTCGGCGGCGACAAGGGCCTGCTCGACGCCTTTGGCGACGTCGATCCGGGTTACTTCCCGCGCTCGGTGAGCATGCTGCTGTCGGGCCACGTGCACCTGTGGGAGCAGACCAGCTTCTCGACGCCGCACCCGACCCAGTTCGTGGCCGGCTTCTCCGGCACCGCCGAGGACATCGTGCCGCTGCCCGCCAGTGTGGCGCCCGGCCAGACGCCGGCCCCGGGCGCCATCGTGGAGACGATGAGCTCGTGGATCGACGGCTTCGGCTTCATGACCATGGAGCGCACCGGCCTGGATGCCTGGCGCGTGCTGGTGATGGACCGCGACGGCAAGCAGCGCAACAGCTGCACCGTCAAGGGCAGGCACTCGCGCTGTACGGTGGCGCAAGTAAAATAGTGGTAAGTACATTTACCCAAATATAATTGCCAGTAGAATATTTCTCAGGCAATATAGAGGCCGTCGGGAGCCGCCGCGATGGCGGGCTCGCGATCAGCGATGAGGCGTACAACACGTTTCTTTTGGGCCCCCGGGCACCCCGGGGGCCGTTTTTCGCGGGAGGCCCACCGCCCGGTGGTGCACCGGAGCGTTTGACAAAGGCTTCAGGGCAAGAAGCATCGTCGAAGACAGTACGCTTGTACGGCGAGACGATGCGACGCGGCCATGGAGTCTCTGTCAGGCGCTCATACTCCCGCCCTGCCTGGAGGATCACGACGCATGCTCGACTATTCCGACCTCGGTCTGCAACTCGCCTGGCCACTGGCCATGACGCTCGCCTGGATGGCGGGCGAACTGGTCTACCGCTGGACCGCGCTGCCGCGCATCGCCGTCTACGGCCTGGCCGGCTTCGTGTTCGGCAACCTGGCCGCCGGCTACCTGCCGCCCTCGGAAGCCAAGAACTTCATGTGGCTCGCCAACCTCGGCTTCGGCCTGATCCTGTTCGAGCTCGGCTACCGCATCAACCTGCGCTGGCTGAAGAACAATCCCTGGATCGTCGTCACCTCGCTGCTGGAAGCGATCTGCACCTTCGGCGCCGTCTACCTGGTCGCCTCCTGGTTCGGCATGGAGCGCCTGCCGGCCGCGCTGACGGCTTCGCTGGCGATGTCGAGCTCCCCGGCCGGCCTGCTGCGCGTCCTGAACGAGCAGGGCGCTTCCGGCCAGGTGACGGAACGGGCCATGCACCTGACCGCCCTGAACTGCGTGATGGCGGTCTTCACCTTCAACATCGTGGTCGGCATCGGCGTGTTCCAGACCTCGGGCGACCTAACTCACGCGGCCGGCAGCAGTGCGCTGGTGCTGGTAGCGTCAGGCGGCCTCGGTGCGCTGTTCGGCGCCCTGGTACCGTTCTGGCTGCGCATCATCGACGCCTCTCGCGACGCCACCCTGGCGTTTGCCCTGGCCGTGGTGCTGCTGGTGGCGATCACCTCGGTGCTGCCGCTGTCGCCGGTGCTGGCGGCATTGACCTTCGGCCTGGTGGCGCGCCACCGCCGCATCGCCCTCAGCCCGGCCCAGCGCAACTTCGGCGTGCTGGGCGATTTGCTCACGGTGCTGATGTTCTTCTTCGTCGCAACCAAGGTGGAAATCGAGCAGATCGGCGGCGGCCTGGCCCTGGGCCTGCTGCTGGTAGCCGTGCGCGCGGTCGTGAAGGTCGGCATCTGCACCGCGTTTGCGCGCGTATCCGGCATTTCGGCGCGCAAGGGCGCGCTGTCCGGCCTGGCGCTCACGCCGATGGCGGTGTTCGCCATTTTGCTGATGGAGCAGACGCGCTGGATCGGCGTCGACCTGTTCAACAGCCTGGCGCCGTTGGCGGCGGTGATGCTGCTGCTCGACGTCGCCGGCCCGATCCTCACGCAACGCGCCGTCATCTGGGCCAACGAAGCCCGCGCCGGAAAGGAAATCTGACATGGCACTTGAAAAATTCGCCCAATCCCAGCCGCTCACCATGGGCGTGGAACTAGAACTGCAACTGGTCAGCCTGTCCGACTTCGACCTGGTGGCCGCCTCGCCGGACATGCTGGAACTGCTCGGCCGCGCGCCTTTCCCGGGCAACGTCACGCCCGAGATCACCGAGAGCATGATCGAGATTAATTCGAGCGTGCACACCCACCACGGCGAGCTGTTGAAGGAATTGCGCGAGATCCGCGACACCCTGCTGCGCGCCGGCGACCGCCTGAACGTGGGCGTGTGCGGCGGCGGCACCCATCCGTTCCAGCAGTGGTCGCAGCGGAAGATCTTTTCCAAGCCCCGCTTCCGCGAAGTGTCTGCGCTGTACGGCTACCTGGCCAAGCAGTTCACGGTGTTCGGCCAGCACGTGCACATCGGCTGCGGTTCGGGCGACGAGGCGCTGTTCCTGCTGCATGCGCTGAACCGCTACATCCCGCACTTCATCGCCTTGTCGAGCTCCTCGCCCTTCCTGCAGGGCAGCGATACGCGCTTCCAGTCCGCCCGCCTGAACTCGGTGTTCGCGTTCCCCCTGTCTGGCCGCGCGCCTTTCCTGCTCAGCTGGGAAGCCTTTGAGCGCGACTACTTCACGCGCATGGAAAACACCGGCATCGTGCGCAGCATGAAAGACTTTTACTGGGACCTGCGCCCAAAACCCGAGTATGGCACCATCGAGCTGCGCGTGTGCGACACGCCGCTGACGGTGGAGCGCGCCGCGGCCCTGGCCTGCTACCTGCAGGCGCTGTGTCGCCATCTGCTGGAACGCAACGAACCGCCGCCGCAGGAAGACGATTACCTGGTCTATAACTACAACCGCTTCCAGGCCTGCCGCTTCGGGCTCGACGGCACGCTGGTGCATCCGCAGACCCACGAGACGATCTCGCTGCGCGAAGACATCCTGACCACCCTGCGCCATCTGGAACCGCATGCGAAGGCGCTGGGCAGCGAAGCGGCGCTCGAGCACCTGTACGAGGAAACCCATACCGGCAGCGATGCGACCTTCCTGCGCGCGGCGCACGAGGAGGGCGGCAGCAACGAGGGTATCGTGGATGCGGCGCTGCGGCGCTTCCGCGCGGACTATCCGGCCTGAGCATGTGCCGATCGATGCGGGTGTCGCCGGCGGGTTGCCTGCCGGCGCCGGACGCCACGGCGCGGGGGCTGTCCGGATCCGGATAGTAGTGTCCGGTGGCGGACGGTTGTCCGCCTGAACCGCATGCGCGTCCATGGGGCGATAGCGCCTGGCACGATGCTTGCGATGAAGGAATGGGCATCCTTCATCAACATCACCGGAACAGGCGGATCAATGAACCTTCATCGCTGTCATGCAGTCGTCTTCGCGCTGTGGGCGCGGCTGTCGCGTCTTTCGCGCCTTGCCTCGGGAGGGGGCTGCTTCCTCTGCGCCGCAGCCTGCCCGGGTGTACTGCACGCCGCGGCGCCCGCGGCCTCCGCGCTCGCCGGACAATGGCGCTTCGAAACGGCGGTCGGCAGCACCTCGGAGAACGGCGTCGTCACCGATATCATGGGCAAGGGCATCCTCACGATCACGCGTTCCGCGAGCGGACTGGCCGGCTCGATTGCCTGGCTCGACGAACAGGGCCAGGTCAGCTCCACGCGCGACATGCAGGGGCGCCTGGTGGGCGGACGCGCCGTCTTTACCCATGCCGGCAAGCGCGTGACGCGCGGCCGCGACGGCGAAGAGGCCAGCACCGAGATCACCGTGCGCTGGACGCTCGCGGCGCAGGGCGACCGGCTAATCGGCGAGCGGCTGCGCGAGACCGACGAGGACGAACCCAAGCCTGTGCGGGGGCAGCGCGTCTCTGCGCGCGATGTACGCCCCCCGGCCGCATTGCGCCCTGTCGCGGCGAGCGCACCGCAAGGGGAAGCGGATGACGCCCCGGCACGCGGCCCGTCGACCGAGGCCGAGCGCGCACGCGTACTGCGGCTCGCGCGCGATGCTGGGCAGGACCCGCGCGCGGCCATGCTGCGCGACGGCGCCTGGCTTGATCACTGGGTGCGCGAAGTTCCCGACTTCACGTTCGAACCTGGACCCGCGTTCGGCTGGCTTGGGACGGCCGGCAGCGCCGGCAGCGGAGAGCTGCTGCAGTTCCAGTACACGGCCAGCGCCATGGCATTCCAGATCGAACAGCCAATGCAGCGCGGACAGCAGGGCGCCATCGCCGCCGCCGGCATGGAGGGCGCCTTGCGCGCCTACGAAGCCTTGATGCGCCGGGATCCGAGGGAACGATCGGACAAGCTGGACGCGGCGCTGTCTGCGCACGCCAGGGGCAAGCTGGCAGAATTCCTGGCGGCCCTCGGAGGCAGGGACTCTGGCGCCGCGTTTGCGGGCGCCGGGCGCACGGCCTCGGACGACCCGGTCGTGCAAGCGATCGTCCGCCTCGGCACGACCGATGGGCGCGTGATGGAATGGCTCGACATCCTGAGCAACCGCTTCGGCGGCCGCATGCCGGGCAGCGACGCCTACACGCACGCGGCGGCATGGGCGCGCATGCAGTTCGCACAGTGGAGCGTGCGGGCCGAGCTCGAAGAAGCGGGACAGGTGGCGGTCGGCTTCAACCGCGGCCCATGGATGGCACGCATGGTGGCGCCGCGCGAAGAGACGCTGCGCATGGCGACGCCGGCATTCACCGCCGGCACCCGCGGCCGCCAGCGCGGCCTGGCCGTCGTCGGACCGGCCACCCTCGAGCAGGCACAGGCGCGATCTGCCGAGTTCAGGGACAAATGGGTACTGATCGGCGGCCGCAGCACTGGCGGCGGACGCGACGGCGAATACTTCCACCAGCCGCGGGCGATCATGCTGGCGCTGGCAAAGGCAGGCGCGCTGGGCACCATCCAGGCCGCCGACGAGCCCCTGTATTCCGGCACGGCGGCCCCGACTTCCTGGGATGCGCTGCCGGCGCTCCCGGATATCAAGCTGGCCGCGGCGCAGTACGACGCCATCCGCCAGCGCACGGCGGCGGGCGAGCCGGTGATGCTGGAATTCGACATCCGCAACTGGTTCTATCCCGGCCCCGTGGCATGGCACAACGTGGTGGCGCGCATTCCCGGTACCGACAAGCCGGACGAGATCGTGCTGCTCGGCGCGCACCTCGACAGCTTCGACGGCGCCACCGGCGCCGCCGACAACGGCGCGGGCGTCGCCACCATGATGGAAGCGATGCGCCTGCTGGCGGCGTCCGGCGCAAAGCCGCGCCGCACCATCATGCTGGTCCTGTTCGGCGCGGAGGAACTCGGCTTGAAAGGCGCGGCGGCGTTCGCGCAGCGGCATGCCGCAGCACTGCCCGGCGTGGTCATGATGCTGAACCGGGATGCGCGGCCCGGCGCCTTGAGCGGCATCGCCGTGCCGCCCGCGTGGGGCGATGTGTTCGCCCGTGTGCAGCGCAACCTGGCTGGCGTGCATCCGGTATTCGGCTTCCAGGCCAGCATCGAGCACGCGCCGCGTCCGCGCAATCGCGGCAATACCGGCAGCGACGATGAGGTGTTCGCTGCGAAAGGTATCCTGACGCCGCGCCTGTCCGCGCTGACCGATTTCGATTACGAGCAGGTCCACCACACGGTCGCCGATACCTACGACCATGTGCTGCCGTTCCGAACGGCGCAGCAATATTCGGCCATTGCGCTCGCCATCATGGCCCACGAAGTCGCGAACGCCCCCGCCGGCACCGGCCGCCAGCCCGGTCCTTAGTTCAGCGGTAGCCGCTCAGGGCTGGCCGAGCGGTTCCTGTGGATCGGCGTGGTCGGTGTCGAGTACCCGGATCAAGGCCGCCAAGTCGGCTTCCAGGCGCTCGAGGGTTTGTGCATCGAGGCTGGCCAGGGCGTCGGGCAGCACGCCGGCGAAAGGCTGGGGTGCGCGCTGGAGTACGGCGTCGGCGGCGGGCAGGGCGCGCAGGGCGACGCCGCGCCGGTCCAGGCCTTCGCGCGCGCTGGCGATCAGGCCGCGGCTGGTGAGCGTGCGCACCAGATTGCTGGCGGTGGACTGGTGGATGTCGAGGGCGCGCGCCAGCTCGGTCACGCCGATGCCGGGAGACTGGGCGATCACCGACAGGGCCCAGAGCTGGGCGCCGCCGAGGCCGGCGTCGCGTTCCACTTCGCGGAAATGGCTCTTGATCGAATTAAAAACGATGCGGAACTGGCGCAGCACCCGGGTCTCGGCGGCGAGCACGGCCGCTTCGCCTTTATTGTTCTGTTGGGACATACCCTTATCATAGCGGAAACCGTTCTAAATTCGGTAACACTACCCGTGCGCCGTTGCGCGCCTGTCACTCCTGCTCCGTCGGCTATACTTGCCGCATACAGCAACGCCATCGTGCAAGGACATCAGTGGACCAGGAAGAACAACAAGAGCGCACACAAGAACGCGGCATCCGCCGGCAGGCGGCAACACTCCTCAGCGGCGCAGGCAACAAGGCGCAGGCGGGCTTCCGGCACGCCCTGGGCATCCTCGGCGGACGGCCGCGCTGGCAGCAGGCGGTCCTGGTCGGGCTGTGGGCCTTTGCGGCGCTGTTGATTGCGCTGCTCATCTATTTGATGATCCTGATTCCGCTCACGCCCGGCATCGCCGACCTGAAGCAGGTGAGCAGCGCGCGCCCGAGCGTGATGGTGTCCAGCGACGGCAAGGAACTGGGGAGCTTCGAGCAGGGACTGCAGGAGCGCGTGAAGCTGTCGCAGGTGTCGCCGCACGTCGTTACCGCCCTGATCTCCACCGAAGACCACCGCTTCTACGACCACCACGGCGTCGACTTCACGCGCATCGCCGGCGCGCTGGTGGCCAGCCTGAAGGGCGACGCCCAGGGCGGCTCGACCATCACCCAGCAGCTGGCGCGCAACATGTTCCCGGAAGAGATCGGCCGGGCGCGCAGCATCAACCGCAAGCTGAAGGAACTGATCACCGCGATCAAGATCGAGAACACCTACAGCAAGACCGAGATCCTCGAGGCTTATCTGAATACGGTGCCCTTCCTGTACAACGCGCGCGGCATCGAGATGGCGGCGCGCACCTATTTCGGCAAGCCGGCAGCGAAACTCGACGTGCTGGAAGCGGCAACCCTGGTCGGCATGCTGAAGGGGACCTATTACTACAACCCGGTGACCAATCCCGAGCGCTCGCTCGGCCGCCGCAACGTGGTGCTGGGCCAGATGTACAAGCACGGCGCCTTCGACGAGAAGCGCTTCAAGGCGCTGACCAAACGCCCGCTGCGCCTGCGCTTCGAACGCCAGCTCGACCGCAGCGGGCGCGACAACCACTTCACTGCCTATGTGCGCAAGTGGCTGCTCGAATGGGCCGACGAGAACGACTACGATCTCCAGCTCGACGGCCTGCGCATTGAAACCACGCTCGACGCCGATCTGCAGGCGGCGGCGCTGCGCGCGGTGGAACGCCAGGCTGGCGCGCTGCAGGCGGTGGCCGACGTCGAATGGGCAAATCCCGGGCTGCCGAATTCCAGCTCCACCGGCACGTATACCGCGATCCGCCCGAACATCAAGCCCTTCGATTACTACTGGCTCTCGCACGCGGCGCAACTGGACGCTTTTGTCCGCGAAAGCGACGAGTACCGGCGCGCGGTCGAAGGCGGCGAGGCGCCGGCCGCGGCCCTGAAGAGGCTGAAGGGCGACCGGACCTTCATGCGCGAACTGAAGGAAAGTAAATCGCGCCTGGAGGCCGGCTTCGTGGCCATGGACCCGGCCACCGGCGAAGTGAAAGCCTGGGTCGGCAGCCGCGACTTCGCGCGCGACCAGTACGACCACGTGGCCCAGGCCGCGCGCCAGCCGGGATCGACCTTCAAGCCCATCGTGTATGGCGCGGCGCTGGAAAGCGGGATTCCGCCCGAGCAGACCTATGTCGACACGGTGATGGAATTTAGAATGGGCAACGGCAAGGTCTGGCGCCCGACCGACATGTCCGGCACCAGCGGGCGCCAGATCACGATGCGCGAGGGCCTGGTGCACTCGAAGAACACGATCACGGCGCAGGTGATGCAGGACGTTGGCCTGCCGTCGGTGATCAAGCTGGCCAAGAGCATGGGCATCCGCCAGAGCAAACTCGATTCGGTGCCGTCGCTGGCGCTGGGCACCAGCCCGGTGACGCTGCTGGAAATGGTGAACACCTATTCGACGATCGCCGCCCAGGGCGAATACCGCAAGCCGGTGTTCGTGCGCCGCATCCTCGACCGCGACGGCAAGGTGCTGGCCGATTTCGCCACCGTGGCGCCGGAACGCGCCATGTCGCAGGAAGCGAGCGCGACCCTGATCGACATCCTGCGCGGGGTGGTCAACCGCGGCACCGGCACCGCGGTGCGCTACCGCTTCGGCATCAACGGCGACGTCGCCGGCAAGACCGGCACGACCCAGAACAATGCCGACGGCTGGTTCATCCTGATGCATCCGAACCTGGTGGCGGGGGCGTGGGTGGGCTTCAACGACAACCGCGTGACCATGCGCAGCAATTACTGGGGGCAGGGCGGGCACAACGCTATTTTGCTGGTCGGCGACTTCTTCAAGACCGCGCTCGACGACGATAAGATCGACAGGGATGCCTTGTTCCCCGGCGGGCGCAAGCCGGAGCCGGTGCATCGGCGCGCGGAGCCCGAGGAAGAGTTCATCGATGAGGATGAGCTGAACGAGGGCGTGCCGGCGGATGAGGCGGTCGAGGTGACGGCACCGGTGGAGGACGAGGCGGTGGAAGTGGAGACAGTGCCGGAGGAAGAGATTCCGCCGCCGCCACCGACGCCGGTTCCGGCGCCGGAATATTGATGCGCTAACAAGGTCTGCTGCCTCGACCGTACGGTGGGCACTCCGTGCCCACGCGGAACGTCGCGCCATGTTGACGTGTTCTTCAATCGAAATGCAAGCGCCGCGTTGACGCTTATTGATGCGTCAACGCGGCGCTTCTTCTTCGATTATCTCAAACGCCAACATGATGCTGGCTTCCGCGTGGGCACGGAGTGCCCACCGTACGGTCAGCGCTACGGGCCGATGCGGGCTTTACAAAATCGGCGTCCCGCCCGTTACGGCAATCCGCGCACCCGAAATATAGCTGGCTTGATCCGACGCCAGCATCACATATACCGGCGCCACCTCCGCCGGCTGCCCCGGCCGCTTCATCGGCACCTGCGAACCAAAGCTTTCCACTTCCTCAGGCGGCATGGTCGACGGAATCAGCGGCGTCCAGATCGGCCCCGGCGCCACCGAATTCGCGCGGATGCCCTTGTCGGCCAGCAGCTGCGCCAGGCCGGCCGTGAAGTTGGCGATCGCGCCCTTGGTGGTGGCATACGCCAGCAGGGTCGGCTTCGGTTTATCGGAGTTGATCGAGCTGGTGTTGATGATCGACGAACCCGGCTGCATATGCTTCACCGCCGCTTTGCAGATGTGGAACATGGCTGTGATGTTCACCTGGAAGGTGTAGTCCCACTCTTCGTCGGGAATGTCTTCGATCGATTCGCGCGTCATCTGGAAGGCGGCGTTGTTGACCAGCACGTCGATGCGGCCGAAGGCCTGCACCGCCTGGTCGACGATGGCGCGGCAGTGGGCCGGGTCGGCGATGTCGCCCGGCACCAGCACCGCCTTGCGGCCGGCCTCCTCGACCAGGCGCGCGGTTTCCTTCGCGTCGTCATGCTCGTTCAGGTAGGCGATCAGCACGTCGGCGCCTTCGCGCGCAAAGGCGAGGGCGACGGCGCGGCCGATGCCGCTGTCGCCGCCGGTGATCACGGTGGCCTTGCCATCGAGCTTGCCGGACCCCTTGTAGCTGGTTTCGCCGTGGTCGGCCTTCGGCGTCAATTCTGCTTCCGTGCCGGGTGGCTGCTGTTGTTGCGTGGGCTGGTTCATCGAACAATCCTCCTTGCGTTAATCGGTCAATAAAACGGCATCCTGCGCAGCTCAGATACCTTCAGGTACCCTTGGGCAGGCTGCGCAGGGCTGCCGGTGGTCGGACTCGGCCCTCGGCCGGGAGTTCGGGTGCGGCGTCGACCAGCGCTTCCTGGAGCAACAGCTGCTGGGCGCGCGGCGCGGTCGAGATCTTCAAATCGGCGAACATCTGCATCGACGCCAGCAAAATCGCCTGCTGGGTGTTCATGAACAGGTCGTAATCGGCCGTCTGCATGGTGTAGACGACTTCGTACTCGATGAAGTTCTGGTCGTACTTGCTCAGGTGGGCACGGCCGAAGCTGACCTGGTCCAGGCCCTCGATGATGCCCTTGACGGCGTCCGGCACCCTGGCCGCCAGCGCCGCCGGCGTGTCCGGATGGGCGCGCAGGTTGAATACCACGCGGCGCGTCTGCATGCGCTTGAAGTTCGACACCGTGTCCTTCAGCAGCGAGGCGTTCGAGATCACGATCTGCTCGCCGCTCGAGGCGCGGATGCGGGTGGTCTTCAGGCCAACCTTTTCCACCGTGCCCGAGATGCTGCCGGTGGAGATGAAGTCGCCCACTTCGAAGGGCTTGTCGAGCGCGATCGACAGCGACGCAAACAAATCGCCCAGCACGTTCTGCACCGCCAGCGCGATGGCGATACCACCGATCCCGAGGCTGGCAACAAAAGTGCTGACGTCGATCCCCATGTTCGACAGCAGGGCGAGGGCGAAGATGACCCAGACCGCCGTCTGCAGCACCCAGATGATCAGGGTGTGGGCGATGGTCACCTGGCCGTCGTTGCCGTGCTGCGTATGGGTCTGGAAGTAGCGGCGCGCGGTGACTTTCACTGCATTGTGCAGGTAGATTGCCAGTTGCAGGCCGAGGGTCAGGAACCACAGGTGGCCGACGCGCGCATTCCAGGGCGGCGGCAGGTCGAGGGCCGAGAGGCCGATCAGGATGGCGGTGGCCAGCACCACCAGGTTGCTGGTGCGCGCCAGGGTACGGCGCAGCACTTCGGCGACCGGGCGGTGGGCGGCTTCGTCGCTCAGCTGGTCGAGGCGGCGCCGGAACAGGGCCAGTGCGGTATGGATGGCAAGGAAGGCGGCCACTGCCAGGCCGGTGGCGAACAGGGCGTTCGTCAGCGAGATGTTGAGGGATGCGATAAAGGCGCGGATATCCACATTGGGCTCCTTTCAGGGAAGAGGTGGCGCAAGGGCGCGCGGATGGACTGCAACGTGCGCAGCTGAACAAGTAGCTGCAGGGCGCGGCGGCGCAGTGGCGCCAGGTGCGCTGCCGCGGCGGGCGAAGGTGATGGCCGCTGCGGCATGGGGTGGACGCGCAGGGCGTCCGAAGGGAACGCGGGGCTTATTGCTTACCGAGGTGCTCGCGCACGGCGCTGACCGAGGGACCGACGGCCTTGACGGCCTTTTCGAGCTCTTCCTTGGATACGCCCAGGGCCTCGGTCCAGTGACGGACTTCGTAATCCTCGTGCACGTTGATATGGGAACGGTCTTGTTGGCCGCGGTTTTGCAGATTGTCGGACATGATGGCCTCCTATTGACGAGTTTGCATCCAATATGCCAGCGGACACGAGTGTTATCCGTTAAACACTTCACCTTGGGCTTGCATTTCTTTTAAGCAGCTCAGCTGCAAAAGTTCCCGTCGGTCAGTAACGGAGTTTGAGCAAACTCACCCTCTATGCAATCTGCCTGCGATCCATTTCCAGCCAGACTCAGCAGTAAGTTTGGCGTAAGAAGCGGGCCCGAGCATCGTTGAGTCGCCTGCGCACTATTTTGGTGCAACTAGGCAACTCATCCGGAGGCTTACATGAAGAACCGAAACGGCTTGCCGCAGTCACTCGTTCGTACCGCCCTGGCCGCCGCTGTCGGCGCCGCCCTGTTGTCGGCCTGCCAGTGGCCCGGGGGCGCGGGCGTCGACCAGCTGAACGACCTGCGCGGGCCGACCCGCGACCTGACCGTGGAACTGCGCGAAGGCACCAACATGGCCGCCGCGCCTTCGCCCGACGGCAAGCGCATCGTCTTCTCGGCCCAGGGCGCGCTGTGGGTCATGCCGAGCAGCGGCGGGCGTGCCGTGCGCATCACCGGTTACGGGTTGGAGCCGACCGCGCCGGTCTGGTCGCCGGACGGCAAGCGCATCGCCTTCCAGAACTATGCGCCGGAAGGAAATTTCCACGTCTGGACCATCGCGCCCGATGGCCAGGACCCACGCGAGATCACGGCCGGCCCCTTTGATGACCGCGAACCGGCCTGGCTGCCCGACGGCAGCGGCTTGGTGTTTTCGTCGGACCGCAGCGGCGACGGCCAGTACAAGATCTGGAGCGTGGCGCTCGGTGGCGCCGCGCCGGTGCAGCTGACCACTGGGCCTGGCGCCGAAAGCAACCCGGTGGTGTCGCCGGACGGCAGGCGCCTGGCCTACGTCGATGGCGCCAACGTGCTCACCGCGCCGATCACCGGCGGCGCTCCGACGCTGGTCGCACCCGGCACGGCGCCGGCCTGGACGCCGGACGGCACCGCCCTGGTCTACCAGAACGCGGCGCGCCAGCTGGTGGTGGGCAACAGCCAGGTCACACAGGATGAAGACATCTTCCCCTTCCCGGCGCGCTTCCTGCCCGACGGGCGCTTCCTGTACACCAGCGACGGCAAGATCCGCACCCGCGACGCGGCCGGCGGCAACCGCGCCGACGTCGACTTCCGCGCCGCGCTGAAGCTGCGTGTGGTGGTCAAGTAATTTCGGACACGAGGATAGGTTCTTTCGCTGCCATTACGCGTTCATAGACGCTGGGCGGCAGATTGCCCAATACAGAATGTAAGCGCTCGCAGTTGTAGAAGCCGGCGATGT
>Ga0308160_10003919_pt1 | contig 16309 bp, 14 predicted proteins | sample PhyFR1_FD_201036 | JGI IMG/M metagenome (GOLD analysis project Ga0308160, IMG submission 201036) | Phyllosphere microbial communities from UC Gill Tract Community Farm, Albany, California, United States - DLSLF.R1 | ecosystem: Host-associated > Plants > Phyllosphere > Unclassified | place: USA...
CGACACAGATCGAAGTGTCCAATAACCTCAGGTCTCAATCGATCGATCAATTCATACTGCTGATCAAAGTATTTCGAAAACAATTGAGAAAATCTCGATTCGTCATCGGAACCTGATTGGAGGGATAGAACGGTGTCGAATCGAGGTTGGTCGAAATCGATAGGGAGGGAATCGCAGTGATGGACACTGCCTACAATGTAGTCGATCGAAGAGGAAGAGGTTGAAAGGAGTTGTTCGAGTTTTGAGAGACCGGAGGAATCGATGTATTCCGTTTCGAGTCCTATTAAGAGAGTTATCTTGTCCCGATATAGCTCTTTCAGTCGATTCGCTTCTTGTAGGTAGCGGGAGAAGGCATCAGATAGATCTTGAGGAGTGAGATGAGCCTAAATGAAACGAGATCAGTATGTCTCCCTTCGTACTTCAAAAAGACAGAGCGCACCTCTTCTGGGTAGAGATGTTCTAGCTTGTATCGAGGGACATGCTCGGATAATCCAAACGTCGTAAACCCTTGTCGAATCGCTTCCTCGATAACTTCGACTAAGGTTCCTTTCGCGTGTAAACAAAATTCGCCAGAGTGGGAATGGTGCGAGATAGTCATAGGTTGTTTTGATCCTTCAAAGTTGTCTTGGTGAGTCTAGAGGCGAGAATAGAGGAGCGAGAGGAAGTCTGAGATGAAACGGAATGAGGGAGAGGGAAATGATGATACGCATCAGCTGAATGTACTAGCGTTTGATAGAGTTTATTTCGACTCACCAATAGCCAGTAGAGCTGTATTGAGTGAGGAGGCAGAGGAAGAAAGGTTGACATCTTCTCGATTTCCTGTTTGACTTTCTACTCATCCAACGATACTTGACAAAGCCTCACGAACACCTTTACGACACCCGGGAACTCCGCAAGAGCCTACTTGAACCCCTTCTAGTACTCTCCATCCCCTCAAGCTCCCCCACTCGAAAGTTGCATCATTTGGAAGAGTAGAGAGCTGAAGAGACAGCAATGAGGATTGTCACGTGGAATGTGGTAAGCTTACTATCTCCTACGTCAATCTGCTACACATGCTAATCATTCATTCTGTGCAGAATGGAATCAAAACGCTACTTCAGTATCATCCGTGAGTTTCCCACAACTCTTGCACAGCTCTGAACTCTGTTGAAGATATACAATGACGACTGGTGACTTGTACGAACTGTTAGGTGGAACAAGAAGAAGACGTATGAAGGGATTATCGAAGATTTAGGTGGCGATATCACTTGTATTCAAGGTTCGTTTACTTTCTTCCTACCTCCAGCTCGAAACCGAGCCGAGTTATTCACCACTCTCTCTAACGCCCGCAGAAACGAAGATTACACGAACGCAAATCGAGAAAGGCATGGCCTGCATGTCGAACTACGACGGCTTCTTCTCCTTCTTCCGTCGAACCGTTCGAGGGATCCACGGCACCGCAATCTACACGAAACGCGATGTTGTGATCCCCGTCAAAGCCGAAGAAGGTATCGGATCCGCTTTGCTTCCTGCGACGATGACTGTTCCAGAAAGAATCGGAGGATATCCATTGAGTTCAGAGGTCGATCTCGATTACAATGCTATGAAGGAACTCGATGCAGAGGGAAGGACTACAGTTATCGATGTTGGAATGTTTGTGTTGATCAATCTGTGAGTACCAAACTTTCTCTCTCAGCTCGCATTCCGTTCTCACTGACCACTTCGAAGTTTGATCTTAGCTACTGCCCAAACGAAACGAATGAGGATCGATTGGTCTTCAAGAACAACTTCAACGCTATGGTCGATCGTCGAGTGAGAGGATTGATCAAACAAGGTCGAGAAGTAATTGTCGTCGGAGATCTCGTGAGTTCAAAGCTTGCTGGCTTCCAACCTCTTTTCCACATGACTGACGTGTTAACGTGCATTACCTCACAGAATATCTGTGCCTCGAACCTCGACACTGCTGAACCTGATCAACGAGCGAAGAATCAAGGAATCGAAGAGTTTACCGATCATCCCCCGAGGAAATGGTTGAAAGAGTTCACTGGACCCGATGGACCTATGGTGGATACTACGAGAGCTCAATATCCAGATAGGAAAGGAATGTTCACTTGTAAGCGAACCTCTCAAGATCTTGATCCCGTCGATAACTAATCTCGAGCTTTCTCCTCGATAGGCTGGAACACCAAGATCGATGCAAGGTGAGCTTCTATCATGTCTATACTCTCTCAATACAAGTGCACTGATCCTCTCTGCGAGAACTATAGACCTTCAAACTACGGGACTCGACTTGATTATATTCTGGTTACTCCCGGTCTCCTTCCTTGGCTCAAAGACGCAGACATTCAGCGAGACGTCGTAGGATCGGATCACTGCCCCGTGTACCTCGACTTTCATGATACGATCGAGCTTCCAGGACGTGGAACGGTTCAGCTTTGGGACGAAATGAATCCGAATAGGAAACGAGGAGAACCACTTCCCGAACCTCCCGCTTTCGCCAGCAAATTCTTCGACGAATTCTCCGGCAAACAACAGACTCTCAATAGTTTCTTCGCTAAACCCGCCAAGAATGGTTCAGCTCCTCCTCCCTCTGCCTCACCTCAACCTATCGCCTCGACCTCGAAATCGAAATCGAAAGGTCCTCCTTCCGCTTCTCCTCAACCATCCTCTTCCACCACCATCAAGCCTACCAGATCTACTTCCTCTCAGGAATTGGAGAATTTGAGCAAGAAGGGAAAGGGAAAAGCTAAAGAGGAGGAACCAGTCGAAAAGAAAAAGGGTCAGCAATCTTTACAAAACTTCTTCCGCCCTCCCCCCGAACCCGAACGACCCGCAAAGAAACGCAAGAAGTCTACTACACCTTCCACTGCTTCCTCCTCGACCACTTTGACGAAAAAGAAGAAAGCGAAATCGACTACTCCCGAACCTCTCAACACCAGTCAACCTACTCCTTCCCCCTCTACTCTCTACGACGCTCGACCTGAAGACGACGACATTATCTTTGACGATTCTCATAACGCACCTACTTCATCTTCGGGTGCTCCTCCGACCGGCTCGCCCTCGTCTCCTCTCCTCACGGCTGAAGTCAACGCTCAAGCTGCGTCAGCATGGTCGAACGTGTTTGCTCAGAAGGCTGTACCTCTCTGCGAAGGTCACAAGGAACCGACCAAGATGTGGACCGTCAACAAACCTGGAATCAATAAAGGGAGGAAATTCTACCTCTGTCAAAGGTAAGCATCCCTTTCTTTCTCGCTAGTCGACATCGTACTGATCTCTTTACCCGCTCATAGACCCGTCGGACCTGGCTACGATAAAGGTCAGGCTAAAATCAACGTCAATCCTGAATTCCGTTGCGATCATTTCGAATGTGAGTCATCTCTCGCACATTGATCAACCTACAGTTGAGCTGAGTATTCTTCGTATCTGTGACAGGGGCTACGAAAGTGCTTCGTCCAGCCGGAATGGTTGAAAACATGAATTCGAAGAAATCGAAATGAGCTTGTCGCATCAATCCGCTTGTCGCTTTTACTCTACCTATCCGCTTCTCATTCAACGCTGTACTCTCAAGCCGAATCTGTCGTAATTTACCTCTCTTTTTCTACCCGGATGAACTTGCTCACGAAGTTTCGAATCCTCTCTGCGAGATGCTGTGCGCCTCGCGTGGCTCGCTCAGGAACGACGATCATCTCTCTCAGCTCATACTTTGAAGCCGACGAGACACTCACCGAAATTGATCTTCCTTACCAGATTCGGACAATTCGACACTGCTCCTATTCGACTATTCTTTCTCCTTCTTCCGACTTTTTCTCCTTCTCCTACTTACCTCTCTATTTTGCTCGGATCAACCTCAACCACACCAGAACCCGCAAACTCGACTGTCTCCCTCTTTCTTTGCAACGTTGTTCCTTCCCGCTCCTTCTCTCTCCTCTCCAGAATGTCAGCAAGTAGTCTCGAAAGTGTCAAGGCTATGGCAAAGGCGAGGGCTCAGTATGTTATTGTCTGGAAGTGAGCGCTTACTCTCTCTATCGCATTGGGAACAGAATAGCTCGTTCTGACATGAAACTCTGCTCTTTAGCGCTATTTACGTTTGGGATACACTCGCAACCTCAAGAGTCGAACATCGTACGATATGGAAAGCGAAATGGACGCTACTGAAAGGGCTCTTCCTCGCAAATCGATACTTCTCTTTAATCCTCTGTTTGTCGACTTGCGTGACGATTCTGACCCCTATGTCGTTCGGTGAGTCTTGTTCCTGTCAGCCTCCCGTATCGAAAGGTTGTAATGATGTATCCATGTTCTGAACTGCTCTTACGATTGATGAAACAGCTGCTTGTGGACGAGTTTTTTGGATTCAGCTATTAGAAATCGTATTTGTGCTCTTAGTCTGCCATTGCATCATTGCCGTGAGGGTTTACGCTATTTATGAGCGATCGAGTATTGTCAAGTGGATGTGAGCATTCTCTCCGCTTTCAATTCGAGAAACCGACAACTGAGAACTCGTAGTTTCTTCAGATTGATTGCCTATCTTGTACTTGAGGGAAGCATAGCAATAGCCGCTATGTCGTCGTTCAAGCGCAAGTCGACTGCTCCCGCTACTTTGTCGCTGGATCATTGTCTCTGATCCGCCTCTGCCAGATGATCGCTGACATCTCCCTCTCATACAGCACTAGACCTCCCTCGATCAATCGCCGCTTATATACAGCTCGAAGGATGTATCACAACCCCTAGGGAAGGTACACGTCGGAAGCTTATCACAGCATTGAACGTCCTCCCTGCCTTCTACGACACGGGAGTTCTCGTCGCGGTAGCATGGCGAAACTACTCAACGACTCGTCAGATTGGAGCACGGATACCTATACTCAGGAGGCTTCTGTTTGATGGGATATGGTACTACGTGATAATCACTGCGACTCACATGGGTGAGCTTTCGGATTTCGCTTCTTTTCCTTCCTCATCTTGGGGATCTGACGAAATGTCTCTACAGTGACTGCAATCATGTATAGCCGTATGTCTCCTTCTGAAAATCTCGAAATCGATCGAATTGACTCCCGTTGACTCGAATTCCTCTCCTCCTCTCCCTTGTTTTCCTCTCGACTTACCCTTCTTCCACGACCTTCTCTCGCATAGATACGGATCCTTCTATACGCACCTTCAATGTGCCCGCTTCGATCGTGCTCGGTTCTTTGGCTTGCTCGAGGCTTGTCCTATCATTGCAAAATCGACCTCAGACGAATTCGAGCACCGTTCGCTGTTTACAGACGATCTTGAGCTGACTTGGATCAGTAGAAAGGACTCTGTCAGTTCGCGGATAGGCAAGTTCAGGTGAAGGACCTTCCGAGGAGTTTTGCCTTTTCCTTATTTTCGCGTTGTTCTTGACCTTTGTAAGTAGATGTTGTAAGATGCTCTGGTTCGAAGAGCGCATACTTACCGAATGAATAGCTGAGCCCGTCGAACGAGCGAAGCGAACGAGAGGATTGCAATTTGCTACGAGCAGTGAGTTTCTCCCGGGCGTTTCTAATGCCGTCGCAGAGCAACAAGCTTGGCTAAACTGCTCGCGTACTCAGCTGAGATGCTTACAGAACTATGTGAGACAGCTCGTGGAAAACGCTCTCGAAATCTAGAGTATTAGCCGAATAAGGAGTGATCGACCGTATCTCAAGTATACGCCTTTCTCCCGCCCTCTCGCTTTCGACAGAAGTACTATCGCACAACTACTCGACGGCTACGCTCGAGGCAGAGGCGGAGGCAAGCCACAATCGATATTGTCTATAGCCGTGCACCAACGAATCGCTCCCCTGGCCTCCTTCAGCTTTCTCACACATCCGCAGACTTCGGTTTCGAGTGCAACAAGACGTGAACCCTCATCCGCAATTCATGTCCCTTCCAGATCTCGACAGTGTCAAGAGAATCGCCAAAGCTCGTAGGGAGTATGTGATCGTCTGGGTGTGAACCGAGTTCCTCTCGCCTCTTCTCTCCTGCTTATCACACTGACTACTCCAGACTTCGTCTGACCTAGTGCCATTCTCATCTGGGATACACTTGTGACTCTGCGAGTTGAAGTTAGGTCGATTTGGAGTGCCAAACGGAGCCTACTGAAGACATTCTTTCTTCTGAATCGTTACGGTACGCTCGTATTGTTCTGTATCAGTAGCGCGACAGTGTTGACTCCGATGTCGAATGGTAAGCTCTAATCTCCTCGTTTCCCTTTCAATCTTCCTTTCGCAATTCAGCACTGCGAGTCTGACTGACCGAGTCGGTGGATCAGCTACATGCAAGAAGGTGTTCTGGATACAAATCTTCGAAGCCGTTTACGTCCTGTTGTGCGTACACTCGATACTCGCGATACGAGTCTACGCAATATTCGAACGAAGCAAGCTTGTCAAGCGAATGTGAGCTGGCCTGTTCCAGAGTGCGAGCTCGAAATAGTTGACTCTGACAGCTTCCCTGCTCTCGTCTACAGCTTGATCGTATACCTCGTCGTCGAGACAGGTCTTGCGGTAGCGACGGTTTCGTTTTTCAAGCGTGAGCCCTCATTTTCAGCCACTTACCACCGTCTCAAAACACAAGAGTCTGATCCTTCGTCATCTGTTATAGCGCTCGCTCTGCCAAGAAGTACTGCCAGGTATATCGGAGTCGAGGGATGCATTATGTCAATAAAAGAAGGTGTTTCGAACCGCCTTCTACTAGTTCTGAACATCGTACCAGCCTTGTACGACACGGCAATCGTGATTGCAATCGCTTATCGGCACTTCAAGATCACTCGCAGAGTCGGAACCCAGCTGCCGATACTTAACCGACTGCTATTCGACGGCGTTTGCTTCTTTTTGGTGATCACGGCCGCTCATATCACTACTGCAGTCATGTTCAATCGTGAGCCTTTCATTGATCAAGCTCCCCTGAGAGAAGAGAACGCAAGCTAATTCGGCGCTTTTCGCGAACTTCGAGTAGACTCGCATCCTTCGATTCGCACGTTTAATATCGCCGCACTGGTAGTCCTGGGATCTGTAGCTTGCTCTAGACTGGTTCTGTCTCTCCACAGCCGACCTCGGCTAGATCCGAGCAAGATTCGCCAATTGCAGACGATTTTGAGCTGAGCTATAGTTTTTGACTTCCTCTTCGGAATGTAAAAGTTGTTTGCGCTTGTGACCTGCTGGAGGCGAGGCTAGAGCATGTTCTCTCTCTCATTCGAAGCTAGGCGAGACCAAGAGCGACCTTGCTCTCGGAGAAAGGAACATACCGAATACGGACTTAATTACATTTCCTCTCTCTCCTCTTACTTCCCACCTCACCTTTTCGTCCTCTCCGCTCTCTACTCTCTCCACTACCACTTCAGGCTTCTACTCGATACACGCTCGGAACCATCAACAGAAACGCTGCAACTCGACTTGGTCTATAGCCGATTCTCCTCCTCTCCGCCAACTCAACTCTCGTCTCATCAATCTACAGCAGCATATGGCAGCAATTGACCTAGAAAGTATCAAGACGATCGCTAAAGGTATGTCAACATGCCCTCTTCTTCGTCGACGTGAGCTGATCAAAGGAGAATCGCAGCGAGGGGTCAGTATTTGCTTGTTTGGAAGTAAGCTCTATAGCTTGCCCTTTGACCAGCTGGAGCTCCTTACTGACAATATTGAGCAGTGTGATCCTCGTCTGGGATACTCTCGCGACTCTCCGAGTGGAGTATAGGACAATTTGGTGTGCGAAATGGAGTTGGCTCAAGGTTATGTTTCTGCTAAATCGCTATGGGACCCCTGTTTGGGCTATCGGTACCTGCATAATAATCTTGACTCCGATGTCGGAAGGTACGTCTCCTTCCTTGCTCGCCTAGACTAAAGTTATCGATGCTTTTCCTTCACGACAGCTGCCTGCCAACGAGTCTTCTGGATTCAACTCATCGAGATCGTCTACGTACTCCTGACATGTCATGCTATTGTGGCTATTCGGATTTATGCGATATACGAGAGGAGTCGAGTCGTGAAGTATCTGTAAGCTTTCTCGAAACTTCCGCTCTCGATGATCTCGACCTGGAATTCCTTCTGAGCGAACTTGTCGAGGATGGTAGGTTGATCTCATACCTCATATTCGAGACAACGATCGCGATCGTAGCGATGGCAGGATACAGACGTAAGTTTACTTCGACAAGTTCAGATTCAGTCGGCCCTTGAGCTCTCAGCACTCTCTCTCTTGTCGCTGAAGCGGCACGACTCGATCAGCGCTGACCTTGATTCGTTAATCAAACGAAACAGCTCTCATCATTCCTCGACCTATCGCTTCGTTCATCGGCGTCGAGGGTTGCATAACGGAACCAAGGGGAGGAGTCAAGCAGCCACAGGTCCTAGCATTGAACATACTTCCCGCTATATACGATACAGTGATCCTTGGAGCAGTTATCTGGCGCAACCTCAAGATTACTCGAAAGATAGGAATACAAATCCCGATGTTTCGACGGTTGATCAAGGATGGGACAGTCTACTATATCGTGATCACTGTGACGCACGCAGTGACAGCAATCATGTACTCTCGTGAGTCCCTCAACTCCTCCTGAGCTCAAATTCGAGTCGTTAGCTCGATCACGAGAACGAGGGCTCAAGCATTCTCGTATGCGTAGATACCGACGCGAGCATCCGCACCTTCAATGTCCCTGCGTCCGTGACCCTCGGTTCTCTAGCTTGTTCTCGTCTTGTACTCTCCCTCCAGAATCGCCCTCCGCCGAAATCGAGTCAGATCCGTTGAATCAGATTACAAGCTCTTCATGGCTTCTACTCGCAGATGCTCTAGTATCGAAGGGTTGATGCTCGAGTCATCGCTCAGTCTGTTTCATCGAGCCGAGTCAGCGAGCGAAGACAAAAGAAAGCACGAGAGTAACGAACCCTCGTCTCGTTGGAACTGTCGACACAAGCTAGTCAGCTCTCTCCTGACTCGAGACAAAGAGGGGAACGTACTGAACCATTCCCACCAGTTCCTGCCCATCAATAGCCTCCAATTCTCCCTCGTTCCGAAATCAAACAGCGGCGCATCGGGTTCGACTAAAACTATAGCTCCTCCTTCTTTCGTTTCCGGTAGAGGGATCCACAGTCTCAGTCGAGCGTCGTATTTGGGAGAACTTGAGGGAGAGGTGATCGATTCGAGTTGTTGACGACGATACCGACGTGCTCGTTCGACTTGAACTGACGATTGACCTTTCCTGATGTTGAGATAGGTTGCGAGTAGCACTAGTGAGCGAGAAAACAGAGAATGCGTAAGTTTCGTTCTCGGACGATTTCGAAACGCATAGCGACGCACTCCCTAAACCGATAGCATCGATAAGAGTTGCGAAAGCGACAATAGTCAGAGTAGATAATGTTGGCGTGGCTAGGCTAGGCCAGTTCGATACGTCGTAGGCGTAGGTGATTCCATTCTTGACGAAAGTTTCGACTCGATGTCCCGGAACGAGGAACGGTCGATCTTGCGCGAACGTCGGATACCGGATGTATCCAAGTACGAGCCCTCCAGCGTATCTCCAAACTGGTCCTCCAGCCCAACTGTACCACCTCTTCCACCATCCTTCACTCATTTCCTTCGTTTCCCAAGTGATCGCTATCACTTCTCTGAACGCTCGTAGCTGTAGAGGGGCAAGAGGTACTAGGGCGACACTGAGTAAGAGGATGGCGTAGAAGATGAATTGGAGGAAAGGTTTGAAGGTAGATGAAGTTGAGACGCAGTTGTCCATGAACGAGCAGTGATGGTCGAATCCAGGTTGACAAATGCCACAATCTCGACAGTGCCTGGTACGTATCGAGAGGTAGGAAGAATGGCAGGAGTCTTGAGAGCATGTTAACGGCTCTCCTCTTTCGTCGCAAGCGAAGACCTGCATTCTTGCTAATATCGTCAGCTGAGCTTGTTCGAATATAGGAAAACAATATGTCAACGTACGACTCGTTTTTGTTGTACCTCGATGGGGATAGCTAGAGCATTCGACGGGGACTGAGAGTGAAAGTACACGAGCGAGTACGAGATTGCGACGAGGGCGAGAAAGAAGTTGACCCAAGCAATGTAGGCGAAAGATAGCACTGGGCTATAAGATCTGATCAGGGGATCTTGTAAGATCCGATATCGTCAGCTCGAGCAAGGGAAAGCGACTGGATGAACTCACAGACTTCGAACAAGACTAACCGGTAGCCACAGTAACCGAACCAAACGAGAAGGGACGGAATAATCTTGCCTAGCCAGAAGTTTGGCCGTTTCCATCGACGAGGACGAGTGGTCGAGGCTGTCATCCTATCTTGACGAGGGGTAGAGTTCAAAACGACGACTCGGAGTGAGGAACTGCGTGAACCACGAGAGATGGGTCAGCTTGCAGGCGCAAGGGGGCACAGAGATACTTCTACACACCACTAGGCTATGATTGAACTCCTCCTTGACTGGGCCAGGGCAGTGAGGTGGAGTTTGAGATGAGGTTCGTTGAGTGAAGCCGAGGAGAGTGACTACTGGACTAGGTGATCTACGACCGATCTCGTTCGTTTATGTAGGCTTCTTGCTACTGGTTGAGAGGTATTCTAGTCGACTGGAGCGAGGTGGGAGGTTGAGTGAGAGTCAGAAAGTAAGATGCATCTCAGGCTCTCTCGCTCCCTCGTCTCTCTCCTTTGTTCCTTACCATCCACAAACGATCACAAAACATCTCTCATTTAGTATTCAGCAAGCCTCATAAGAACTAAGCGAAACCAGCTGAATTCCATCCCCCCACTTTCATCTCCTCCCTGATGGCTTCTTCTCTACCCAAGATCAAGCAAGTGCTAGAGCTGTGCCTCTGTAAGCAACTCTCGCTGATATAAGATCAGAATCGAGCTGACTGTTTTTAAACAGATGCCAGGTCTTTACCTAAATCTGTCGAATTCTATTCCAACGTCCTCCGTCTGACTCCTTCCCTTTCGACTCCACGACTCGCCGTCTTTCCCCTCGCCCAAACTACTTTGATGCTCTTCCAACGAGGTGAAACGATAACGGATAATGCTCTGAACGGAGGAATAATTCCTGGACATGGATTGAGTTCCGAGGACGATAAAATCAACTTGAAGACGCATTTCGCCTTGAGCGTCGAGAAGAGAGAGGATGTCGACTTGTGGGAGAAGGAGTTGAGGGCGAAGGGAGTCGAGATTATGGGGAAAGTCGATGATTGGCCGGGAGGAGGGAAGAGCGTGTATTTCGCTGATCCTGATGGCAACGTAGGCGAGCTCGCCTCGAGAGGGATCTGGCCTCATTACTGAACGAGTCGTGTTGGAGGAGGATGGGGTCTCAGCGTAATCCGAATCCTTCGCTGTAATCATACGGCATTGTCAGTCTCTGCGTGTAGAGGAGACTGAGAGAAAGAGACTAGCTCACCTCTCTTCGATTGCCTTCGTCAACAGCTTCTCCAGTTTTTCTCTACCCTTGTAATTCCATAATCCAAGTTCGTTGAAACAAGTGTGACTAATCGGTAGTCGATCCGAATCTTGTCGTCCCAAACAAGTGATCTTGATCGAGAGTGAAGTGATACCGGTCGAAGGGAGTCGATCAGAGGAAGTGATAAAGTGTAAAAGCTGTCTTTGCTCTTTCGCCGAGAGCGACCATTCGAAAATCGACCAAAAGTTCCTACGCTCACAAAGAACAAACTCTTAATTAAGCTTCTGTGAGACGGGCATTGAGAGATGAGAAGGGGACGTACTGAATGACCTCGTCGTATTCCGGGTCAAAACCGTGGTAGCTCGTAATCGACTTGAACAGTTCAACGTCGAATTTGATCCCTTCGTCACTCTTACTCCCTCTAACGATCAATTCCAGCTCTTCTCCCTTCAACAACGAGAGAGCGTTTCCACTGCAGACTTGTTTGAACCCAGCAGAGAACGCTGAGAACTGCGTCGAGATCGAGGTGTCGAGAATGAAAGTGAGGAGTAGGGAAACGTATTCTGAGCTCAAAGAGGAAAAGGTCAGCATGTGATGATCAATGAGCTGACCAGACAGTACAGAGCTCACCTTGTCTGTTCTCGCTGTTGACCGTCATCTCTTTCCCTCCTTCACACAGCTCCACCTCGACGATTTCTCCCCATGCCTCATAAGTCCCAACAAAGTTCAATGAGAACACCTCCTCTACATCAGCTTCTGTGTAGTCGAGGAGTTGCTGTAATCCTCGAGCGAGTGAAGGTCGGAACTCTCGTAGATCCGAGAGAGTGTACCCGGAATTTGCACCCGAAGTTGAGGTTGGAAATTCTCCCATGAGTTTCTTGTAGGTGACCTGAATCAGAAGACTTCTTCGCATCAGTCGTCGTCCTACGAAACGAGAGAAGCGCTTGAACCTTCCGACTCACAAGAGGTAAAGGAATATCAAGAGTATCGCAATGATAACAAGCTAATCCGACAACAGCTCCCAACAACCAGTAATCTTCCTCTTCTACCATCCCGACACTTCCAGGGTTGAACCAACAGAGTTGCGAGTCTGGGTCGGCAGGAGTGAACATTCCGAACGAGGGCGAGAAGAGCGAGCGGCACAAGAGGAGGAACCACTCTTTCCGTAGACCGCCTGAGGAATGAGAGCACGTCAGGAAGTCATCAATCAAAGAGAGTCAGAGTTCCGGACGAACCAGCATCGATTCCTTCTTCGTCTTCAAACATGATTCGTAAGGATTTCCTCAAGTTTGAGCGATTCGATGAGATCTGTTCGCACCGGGTTTCGAGATCAGCATAGAACCTCTTCAAGTGACATCGGAAAGATGCGAACCTGGTGTAGAGAGTCCTCGACCAATCGATTCCGTCGAACGTTCAGCACTAAAAGAGGTAACCCTTCCTCCGTTTCGTACCCTGTCGAGGTCGACGTTCGATAAGCTGCTGCAGTCGCGTCCATCTGTGGGTGCGATCTCCAGAACTGATCAGGTCAAGCAATGGAATATCAGATCAATCAAGAATTTCGCTCACGATTTGACGTTGATTATCAAACTCCAACAATCGATTCTTGATTCCCAAACTCAACAAGAACGGATATTGACAAAAGCTGAACTGCCTGTGAGTCTCCGTCCTTGTCTTCAGCTCTGCGTAATTCGGACTGAGTGAAGGAGAAGGAAACTCACGAATCGCCTTCTTCCCAAGTTAAGAAATCCTCTATCCACTCTTCTTCATGCAACCCATCGATCAAACTAACGTACCAACTACTCAGCTCTACCTTCTCTCGATGCTTTTCACTCGCGTTTCGAGCAGCCAAGAATAAGCTCGCGATTTTTGCGGAGGAGCGGACTTGCCAGGAGGTTGTATAGTGTTGAGAGGAAGAGAGGAGGGAGGAGAGAGTGAGTGACAAGTGGGAACAGATTGATTCGATCTTGGAGAGGAGAAGGGAGGAGGGATAGGAGGGCGAAGAGAGGTAGGTAACGAGGTGATGATGTTGAGTATTGGGGAGATTCGAGAGCCTGTGAGGCAACGCCGCGATCTGCAACTTGTCAGTGTCGAGTTTATAGAGGAGAGTTGCGCAGTGCACGTCACTCACAGTCCGATGAAGCGAGAGTACAAGACTCGTCTCTGCCCCGAATCTGGACTATACTCCGCGCTGAAGACCGGGGACTCGAGCAAGGCGATGATCCAGCTCCCGCTAAGCTCCTTCAGTCCAGCTCCAGGTCTCCTCAGTAAAGCCTCAGTTTTCGCTCGCAACACTTCCATCACTTCTGTTTTGCTCCTGATCAGGCTGTAGAAGGTATCGAGGGTCTGAAGGGACGACGAGAGAGGTAGCTCAGACCTTGATGAAGGTGGAGAGTGGAAAGAGGAGTCGAGAGCTGCAGGGGAATCGTAGATCCGAACGAGGTAGTCGATTAATTGCTCTTCCGCCTCATCGAGGGTCGCTTGCCGCGTCGTCGATGCGAGCTCGAGCTCGTGGAGTCGTCGGGCGAGTTGTTCGTCGGTTTCGTTCGAAGGAGGGCAAGAGGGAGGAGGTGAGAATCGTTCAGAGAGTTTTAGAATGTCTTCGGCTGATACTGAATAAGTGGCCGAAGTCGGTAAAGCTGTCAAGAGTCGCTCATATAAATATGTGATCTCTCGGGAATATGAGAGTGACTCACGAGAAGATCCTTGAGTCTTTCGAGGGGGTAAATCGTTTGTAACTCGACAAACTCCGCACTCGTACGCTTCACTGTCCCTAGGCCACCTCACTTCGGTATCGCAGCAGCAGCATTTCCCACTCGTCATCAACACTGGAGGACCTCTATCGCTATTCGACCTGAATTCGCGAAGACTCGAGGAAGAAGCATTTCTCGAAGGAGGTAAAGAGTAAGAATTGCCTCGCTTGGCTGAAGATTTCCTGGATTGAACTGATCTAGGTGCTGTCGATCCTGATAACAAGAATGTACCTCCTACTGGGGGTGATTTCCAGGGATCCGACGAGTAGTTGAATGAGCGATTGAATGAAGTCGGAGTTGAGGAGGCTGAGGAGGAAGGGTAGGCTAGAGGTGGGGTATCCGAGGTTGTAGAGTAAGATGATTCATTGTACATTCGAGATCGGAGCAAGTGAAGGGAAGGAGACGAACCATTTCTTGTCCTCCTTTCTCTCATCAACAGATCATCATGAAACTCTCAATCTTGCCTGTCTTAGCAGTGAGTGCACTCCCAGTCCCTTTGAGATGTTCACTGACCACTCGAATCGAACAGCTACTCTTCGCATTCGCCTCTGCCCAACCCGCCGAAATCCCTTCCAATCAAGCTCCTTCCTCCTCATCTGCTGCTCCAACGACCTCAGCGAGTAGTCCAGCATCATCGGCAACATCAGTATCAGGCTCACAATCAATCTCAGGCTCACCAAGTCAATCTGGAAATGTTACCTCCTTGCCTTCAACTTCAGTTCCAGTTTCCCTCTCGACCGCAATCATTACTTCCCAACTAGTCACCGTATCGGGTTCAAGAACCATCACTCTGAATACGACGATTCAATCAGTCGCGACTTCAACCCTTGCGACAACTAGGAATTTGACCCAGATCTCAGCGACTCCTACTCAATTATTGAGTATCACCGCTTTCGCTCCCGGTCAATCAGTTTCCGGAATCAACCTTGGTCCAGGTGATGGTGCGCCTTCTCTCTCCGCTTATACTCGCCGACAGAGCTGACTAGATGGGTTCTGAGGTGTACAGGTTATGTCGCAGCGGGAGATAAACTCGTCGGATCGATCGCTACCCTCTCACTCGCCGCTCTCGTGGGTGCGTACGCCCTACTCTGAGGTGAGCTCATACTTCTCTTTCACTATCCCTCCTTCCAAGCAATGTTGATCCGATTCTCTCGACAGAATGATTCACGATTCTTCTTCAGCTATCCTCTCTAATAGACACTGCTTGAATCTCCCTCCTCCTTTGACGGACACTCTTACGCTATCCCCTTTCCACGCTATGATTCCTTGTCTCGTTCTGTTCTTCCTCGCATTGTAGCTCTTTCATGTCGTCTTTTCCTCTTTTTAACAATTCATAATTCTCTTTGTGTCCTTCGACTTGAGGCTATCATTGCGTAAAAATTTCAAGCTGAGTCAGAGAGAAGCGACCTCTTGTTGCGATCTGCGAGAGTCTCCAACTTTTCTGTTTCCCTACACTCTTGCATGCTCCGTCGAAACATCTCTAGCACCACTCGAACTCTCTCCAAGCACTCTAAACCAATCCCAGCACTCAAACCTCATTCAATGCCAGTCGAATCCGCAACTCCCGAGAGGAAACAAGAATTGATCGAATCCTATGAACGCATCAATTCTCGAGTTCAATCGGCGGCGAACAAATCGTCTACTGTGAGTGTCCTTCCATCCCACTCAAGATCTGGAAGTAGACCTGATCAGATTTGAGTGGACGGAAGCGGGTAGAATCCTAGATTAGTTGCAGTGTCCAAAGTTAAACCTAGTAGCGATATTCAAGCGTTGTATGAACATGGAGTGAGGCATTTCGGGGAGAATTACCCACAGGAATTGGAGGGGAAAGCGAAAGAGGTCAGTTCAACCTCAACTTTCGCAATTCTCGCTTCGAATTGACAGTTGCGAGTTCGTTGACAGCTCCCTGAGGACATCGCATGGCATTATATCGGTACTTTACAGTCAAACAAATGCAAGATGCTAGCTTGTACGTCGTCGAGATCCTATTCCCATCATCGCTTCGAAAAAAAGGTTTGGCTGATTATCGACCAATGTCTTTTTCAACGGAATGTAGCTATCCCAAATCTCTTCTGTATCGAAACCTTGACCTCCATCAAATCTGCCAACCACCTTCACACTACACTCTCCTCCCTCTCCCCTCCCCGTTCGACCCCTCTCAACGTATTCCTTCAAATCAACACCTCTGGCGAAGAATCTAAATCCGGTTTAACTCCCCTCCT
>Ga0308160_10003920_pt1 | contig 16309 bp, 18 predicted proteins | sample PhyFR1_FD_201036 | JGI IMG/M metagenome (GOLD analysis project Ga0308160, IMG submission 201036) | Phyllosphere microbial communities from UC Gill Tract Community Farm, Albany, California, United States - DLSLF.R1 | ecosystem: Host-associated > Plants > Phyllosphere > Unclassified | place: USA...
CCCAACCCCCTCAATTCGATCGACGACCATAATGGCGACAACGACGACAATATCAACGAGAAACAAACGACTACTACCCATCACCTGACCAAACGGATCGATGAAAAGACCCTGAGAGCACCCAAGACGCCCGTCACCGTCCAAAGCACGTTTGATGATGCTTTCCGAAGACAGAGTGAGGTTGAGGGATCGGTAGGGAGTCGGGTGGATTTGAAGGTCCTGGAGGGGGAGAAAGTGAGGGAAAACGAGGTGGAGGTGGAGGGTGAAGGCGAGGGGGTCAGACGGTTAGGGAATCGAAGAGGGGTGGGGCCGGGAATCACGTAGGTCTTTGGTCTTGTCACGAGAGGAATGTGGAGCACGGGCTGATGAGATCGGGTATTGGGGGATTCGACAATGATCTGGATCTGTCCGGACCATCAGCGCGGTATTCCCAAGATTCTCGTACCCGGATGTCAACCTCTTTATCTGGTTGTTTTCGAGGAAATATCGCAGGTTGATCCGACAATGGGAAGAAAGTACCCGAGGTCCACCATCGGCTGCTTCTAGACGGTGAGTCATCCGCCCCGTAAACCTGTCTCTTGTCAGTTTTCTGCACGAATACTGATGCACCTTCTCGCTTGGGTCTGATGCCCCGTGATCATGGTCTTGGACACACAGAGTCAATTGGTCCGGAGCAGCCTTGGCAGCGTTCTATTCGGCAGTGAGGCACGCGCTCGTACTCGCCATCGTTGTGAGAGCGTTGGCAGGGAGTATGGCGGTGGGTACGGCCGGGTGGTATGCTTGGAAATGGGTGCAAGGGGGGATGGGTCGGTAGTCCTCAGCACGAGAGGAGTGGGGTGGGTGAGACTGGAGTGTTGATGATGATGAATGATCCTTGACGCATGTGAATACGAGGAAGGCTGTTGGTAGGTGATCCACAAGTTGTACTTGTATTCAGACTATTCATCTTGAGCTTCTGTGAAACATACACGGAACGATATATAATAATGCAGTGAATCGATGGTGGAAGTCGTGCTCGTGCTGATCGATTCGCGTGAAACGTCTGGTCTGGTCGTTACGCGAGTTGCGATGTTGACGAGTTCGTCACTTTCTCAAGCAATTGGACATTTTGGACATTGGCATAAACATGTTCATTGATCATTGATCGGACATCAACCGACTAGACGAACAAGACCGCTCACATTCAACAAATTGTTACCATCGTACCCTCGACGTGAACTTCTCAGCCATGTCGGCCTCAACGGAAGACCCCCTCAACCTCCTTCGCTCGTCGATATCTTCCTCCTCGACCACTTCTCCTCAGCTACTCGACCCTTCTGGACAACCGACCACCCAGCCATTAGACGCCGGTACCGTCGTCTTCACCTCGTCTCCCACCCCCATCAGTCTTCCCATAACAACCTCCACTCGTCTTACATCACAACCCAACGATCCTTCCAACCTCCTAACCCTCCAACAACTCCTCTACACCTACTTGGAAAAGGAGACGAGTAATGCGGATTATATGCGGAAAGCTGCGGTCGGGGTGGGGGCGGGGTTCAGACCAGTCGGAATTTTGGATCGAAGGGTTGTTTTGGAGTTTCTTTTGGGAGGGGCCAGTCCGGTTGGGAGAGTCTTGGTAGAGGGGAGCAAGGTGGAGGAGAAGAGTCAGTTCGCTTGTAGCTCTGTTCCTTCGAGCTCGTCAGGAAGCTAAATTATGCCCTCTTGCTGGTTGGTGATAGGATTCGAGGGGGATCAAACGACAACTCAAGGATCTTTAGAGGTCGGCTCGTTACAAACCACAGGAGGGACGGGAGAATCCAGCTCGGTCCCTACTAAACGACGTTATGTCACGGATGAGGCAGACAAGGAGTTTTACAAAAAGGTCAGCCGTTACCTCCTTCCCCCATATTCACGAGCCATATCCTGATCATCTTCGTTCGCTTGCTACCTGCCGTCCCCACTCGCCCTCCTCAATCAGATCCAACAATCCATCGAGAAACCTCACACGGATATCTACGACCCCCTCCGGTCCCTACCTCCTGGAAAACCACAAGATTTCACCTCCCTCCGTAAAAACATCTACGAAGATCGGATCCGACCTTTACGGGAGAGCGTGAACCGGGCCAAAGAAGGGGGATCGACGTCGACTTCTGCCCCTCTGGCCGGGACTGGGGGTAAGGGAGGGGAGAAGGACGTGGAGAGGGATGTACCGAGAGGTGCGAAGAAGCAGAGGTCGGGACAACAGAATATCGTGGTTCTGAGTAGTAGTCCGACGGCGTTGGTGACCATGTGGAATGTGAAGAGGTTGTTGGAGGATGGAGAGTGAGTCGCGGGTTGTCGTCTGCTTTGGGGATGGTCGCTGATAGGGGAAACGGCGGGCTGGTGATGGTGTCTACAACAGATACGAACGAAATGAGGATGCGAAAGCGAGACAACAAGCCGAGGGGAATAGGAAGATGGAGGATGTGGTCATGATCTACCGAACCATCTCGATGCCCAACGGAGGTGAGTCACAATCGCGGGGTTCTGCGACGGGAAGCGAGGGATCAGGATTGCTTCGATGGGTTGTGGGTTATGGGTTGGCTGATGGTCAATTTTTGTTACGGGGGATAGAGGAGAAGAAGATCAAGTATTACGCAATCGACAGTGTGGACGTATTACACAAGTTGGGGAGTGCGGGCGGTGGAGATCCATGGTAAGAACCTTGGTGACTTCTCTGAGTAATGGCTTCGGTTGCTGATTGATAAGGTTATGTATGGCTCGTAGGGACCGAGTGCTCTGTGTGTTTACGACGGGTCAGGCTTGGCAATTCAAGCCGTATAAATGGACTGAACCAAAGGATTTGTTCAGAAATGGTGAGTCACGTCGTCATCAGGTCAACAGCTCGAGCGAGTTTCATCCCACAATTTTGCTTATTCCTGTATCTTGTCGTCATCATACAGTCCTAGGAGTCTACTTCCATTTGAGTACGGAACCTCAACATCCTGCGACCAAGGAATGGAATGTCAAGCCTTTCAAGGTCGGTCACCAGTCTCTCTTGTTCCGGCCTTTTCAGCTGTGAAGTTCTTGGATCGCTTACTCCTTTTGTGTTTATGCAGATCGACCCGAAACATCGACATACGGATCGACCTGTCGTCAGTGCGTTCTGGCAGACTTTGGAGAGGGCTAGTCGGCAACGATGAGGACAAGGGTAGACAATTTGATGATTGTACAGTTGATCATCGGTATCATGCGATATTCGTTGGGCCTTGTGCTTCTCGTGATATATATATAATGTCGCTCAAGGGATCATTCTGATTATACGCGCAGTCGCCTTCGAGCAAATTCTGCTTTTGCCCTAAATGTTGCGTGCTTGGTTCCGAACGGCCTGTTTCCGGTCCAGTTGGGCTAAACTCTCTAGTGGACATTTCCGAGCGTCGATGCTCGCTCTTACTCCTCGGGCACGGTCTTGAGCTAGACGTCCGGGATGATGCACGGTGGCGCAGGGGGAGTGCGATCGAGGTCAGGAAGCGAGTGATCCAAGAGAAAAACGTTTCATGTGTCCGATTTGAGATGAAGATTCGCAGTACGTGATGAGATAGCAAATCAGTATCCATGTCCTTGCAGCTACGGAGACGGGAGAACCCAGAGCACGAACGTACCTGTAGTCCGTGTATCTCCTTGACCTCCTTCTCCAAACAGCGGTTGACCAGCTTGTGCTGCTTAATCGTCGATAAGCCCTTGAATTGAGTTGAGGAGACATGAATAGCGTAGAATGATCCGCATCCGCCTGATGGGATCAGAAAAGACCAAAAGAAAAGTAACAAGGTGTACAGGGGGAGTGGACCAATGGGAATGGAGGGATTTAAAGTTCGAGTGAGCTGACAGAAATCCTGCCCGGAGAGATCCAGAAAAGACGACAGATGGGCTCACCGCTGACATCCATAACATCCAGCGTCTTTGGCTGGAACTCGGCCTTCAACTTGTCATAGATGTTTTGTTCTCCCTTGTCCCTGGCTTGCTGGGCGTCCGTTGCAGATTGACTCGCGTTCGCCGTCGAGTTTCGGAGAAGCTGGCTGGTAGTGATAGATCTTGCAGGCGTAGTGACCCTTGCCAACGGAGTCCTTAGTGGCGCACGGAGTATCTGGGTTGATCGAGAGAACATGGTTAGGGTTTAAAGGGAAGTTATGGGTCTATGCGCAACGAAGAAGCATGCTTGGTAAGATCGGAAGAGTCGCTGGTTCAGGGATGGCGTGAATCACGAAAGCACTTACCGGGAGGCGTCCTTGAGTCTTTATCTGACGAGGTGATTGTTCTGATACTTCCGGAATGGCTGATCAGAGGTCAAATCGGTATGATCGTCAACGATGGGAATAGTCTCGTTACCTATAGCTCTCCTCCAGTCAGAAGTCGAGATCGACTAAGCTCGGTGAGGAAGTTTGACCTTGGACTCGGCGATCACCGTGATTCTCGATGCCGGCATGTTGTTTACCTTCATGGGATCGAAATTTCCCCTGTACTGCAGCCGATGCAGCTTCATTTCAGAGTGGAGGTGAAGATACCATGCAGACCTAGCTAATCAATCATGATGTCTGTTCCTTTATCGAGCTCAGTCGATGTTCCACACACTATTACGACGACTAGGATGTCTTTTCTCAAGCTAGCCGTCACCTGTGAACAGGACCACGGGGAAACTTCGAATAGCTCGATATGCAGAGCTTATCTAGCGATTGACACGCTACGTGACAACAAATGGGCTGCAGGGTCCTGGGCTCTTCTTACTCGTCTTGACGATGGCGGAGAGTCTCCGGAGCTGAATAAGGTGCGTCTTCCGCACATTCAACTCATGTTTTGCATGTCCTGATCTCGACTTGGACTCATAGACTGCCAGTGTTGTCGCCCAGCTTTGGCCATCGATCACGCTCAATCCCGAAGGTAAGCTGTCGACCCCCATCTCAGTGTGATAACGATCTCCGTCTCAACTCTGGCATCACCTTTCTTACCTCGGCCTGAGCGTCCTACAGCTATTCAGCTTTCGCCTGCCCACTCGAAGACTTTGCGACAAGCTACCTCAATAACGCTCACCCCGCTCGACGTCGCCAAGCAAGTAACAAAGGTGGCCAAGACCATCTATCTTACGCTGGAAGCGACTTCTGTCGCCTCGGTAACCAAGAAGGTCAAGAAAGACGAAGTGGATGAAGAACGGGAGACGGGCTGGTTGGAGGCCGTCGTCCGGGAACAACTTAGTGAGTTCAGTTCCGCTCGGCTTGTAGCTTCACGCCGGCGCTTTGCTTATAATCCCGTTGAACTGATTGTGCACGAAACAGTGGATCAGAAGTATCTTCTACCTCAACTCGTGGTACAACTGCCCTCGAGTAAAACTCCGAATCCGGAGTACCGGATCAAGGATATCGTCGCTTCTACGAAGGTGTCCGCGGGGGGTGCGAAGCTGCCTTCCAGAACCGGTAGCGACGTCTCCAGCGTCATTGAAGCGGGAACTCAAGCTTTGTCGGACAAGTTGAAAGGTCTGAATCTTGCTCAGCAACAGGAGTCTCCCGAGATCGTCTTGATGAACTGGAAGACTGAGATCGTCTTCGTCGATGGAAAGCAAGCTGGACAGGAACATACTCCCGGTCAGAATGACGAAACCGGCAAGGTCTTGGCGGACAAAACGAAACGCACGAGAAAGCTAGACTCGAACTCAGCTTTACCTTCGTATATCAACATCTTTTCGCCTACGCCGCCTGCTAAATCCAGAAATACGAATGCAGACGCTTCCGTACCCTCGGACGAATCATCTCTCTCAGCCTATTCTACTCTCGGAGGCTTGAACAAGCAGATTTCGCAAGTCCGATCTCTTCTCGACCTTCCGCTCTCACAGCCGTCCATTTACACTCGATTCGGACTCAAACCACCCCGAGGTATATTACTGTACGGTCCTCCGGGAACGGGAAAGACACATCTTGCCCGTGCGATCGCGAGCTCGACCCCCGGGTGCAGCTGTATCGTTGTCAACGGTCCCGAGCTATCGTCGGCTTATCACGGGGAGACGGAAGAACGTGTTCGAGCGGTCTTTGAGGAAGCCAGGCGGAGGGAACCATGCATCATTGTCCTCGACGAGGTGGACGCCATCTGCCCTAAACGAGAAGGTGGAGAGGGTGGAGAGGTGGAGAGAAGGGTGACAGCAACGCTTCTGACCTTGATGGATGGGATGTCGGAAGGTGTAGTCCGCGATCAACAAGAGCGACATGGAGATGATGAAGACGACAATGAGCTTCCAAACGCGCTAGCTAGGGTGGTTGTCATTGCAGCGACCAATCGACCGAACACGATCGATCCAGCTCTGCGTAGACCAGGACGGTTTGATAGGGAGATCGAGATTGGGATTCCGGATGCCGATGCGAGGTACGACATCTTAACCATATTGACTTCCAAGATTCCCCATACTATCGAGTTGACGGATCTCCGAGCCGTTGCGGATCGAACACATGGATACGTGGGTGCGGATTTGTCAGCGCTCGTTCGGGAAGCTGGATCTGGAGCGATTCATCGATGGCTTGCTGGAAGAGGACAACCCCAGTCGACCGGTGAACCGTGCATGGTTATCTCGGATCTCATCCTAGCACTTCCATCCATACGGCCCTCGGCAATGCGGGAGATCTTCCTTGAGCCGCCCAAGACTCCCTGGTCTTCGATCGGTGGACAAGAGCATATCAAACAGAAACTCAAGGAATGCGTCGAGTGGCCCATCACCAGGAAACACGTTTTCAAGCGTCTTGGGGTAGAAGCGCCAAGAGGTGTACTACTGTACGGCCCTCCCGGGTGTTCGAAGACGCTGATGGCTAAGGCGTTGGCAACTGAGAGCGGGGTGAATTTCATGGCCGTTAAGGGTCCAGAAGTAAGTCTTTTGGCTCCATCTCAGCCAGAAGAGACGGATCGCTTACCTCGCATTTCTTTAGCTGCTGAACAAGTACGTCGGGGAATCCGAGAAGGCTGTCAGGGAGATCTTCAGGAAGGCACGTGCAGCGGCTCCATCTATAATCTTCTTTGTGAGCACGTGTCAGGCCGTCATTGCCTAAGTCTCAAGCTAACTTCGTAAACGTTGCGGCAGGACGAAATCGATTCTCTCGGTCTATCTCGTGGGGGTTCGGGATCAGGTGTAGGGGATGGGGTTCTCACGAGCCTGCTCAACGAGATGGATGGAATCGAGTCGCTCAGCGGGGTAATCGTTGTCGCGGCGACCAATCGGCCAGATAGTCTAGTGAGTGCCCAGCAACCCGAAATTGGCTCGCATGTCTGATGGATATGATTCTGGTCGCAGGACCCAGCGTTACTGCGTCCTGGTCGTCTCGACCGTATCTTGTATGTGGGTCCGCCAGACCGCCAATCTCGCAAACGAATCTTCGAGATACGACTTGGCAAGATGCGTGTCGATCCCGATATTGATGTAGAGTTGTTAGCTGATCTCGTAAGCAGTCTCAAAGCGACATATATGTTGACGCTGAGCTTACGATCGATATCCAACGCAGACCGATGGATGTTCTGGAGCCGAGATTGTCTCAATATGTCAGGACGCCGCTTTGGCAGCGATCAATTCTCATGCTCACAGGACCGGACACGATAAGGACGACGGACCTCAACACATAAGCAGCGATCATTTCATCGCTGCTGCGAAAGCGATGCGAAGAGGCATAACTACCGAGATGCTAGAGACTTTCGGGCGATGGAGTGCAGGCAGATCGGACTCGTGAACGTTGACATGTGAAACTAGAATGCTTTGTTGCCGTCGATTCTGATCCAGTGATTGAGGGATGACTCTGTCACGATACAATCATAAAAGGACACAATGATACAGTGATACAATGCTTGAAGAGATGCCGTAAGATGCCGTCATGATAGTTTCATTCATTTCGTGATATTCGTCAGATATTCATCGCCTGCGACGTCGACCGGCCCGAGCCCTTGCTTCTTCGACTACGCGATTGTGAGCGACCTCCATAAGGTCATCACCTGCCATAAAGCACGTGTCTGCCAGCCACGCCCAGACTCCGACGTGGGGAGCAGCCTCGGTCTCAGCGAGTCCAATAGTCGCTGCCAGCGCGTGTACATCCGCGGTGCTGCCATCGCCGTCAACACCAGCGGTACCCGCGGTACCGTCTGTCGCATGCAGGGTGATCCGGATGAGGAATCCTGCAGGGAACAGATCACGATGGTGGATCTGAGCCCGTCTCGCGTCACGTACATGGCGGAACATGACCCTGGTGATCGTCGCGAGGCCGGGGGTTCTTCTCGAGTCCATGGCGTCTATAGGGCCGAGGTTACTACGGAGGATGTCGTAGATCACCCTCTCCGAATGGGCCGGTTGCCGTGCTTCTAGGACGAGAATCACGCCTTCGCCGATCCTCGCCGAGACCCGAGCCGGGTGTTCTAGCACAGCCGGCTGAAACGCCAGAGCGAATTCGAGATCGGCAATGTCTTGGAAGACGACAGCGTCTTCTCCAGGTCCAGCTCCAAGTCCAAATTCGGCTCCGATTCCAGCTTCGGCTCCGATGATTACCCCGAAGGAGCACGTCGGAGATCGAAGGCGGACGGACAACCTTTGCAACCACAACATGAGGTCATCATGCTTATGGGGAAGCGAGGTCGTCAACACGTGGCCATTCAGCGAGTTCAACATCGGTCGACTCGCTCCGCGGATGGGGAACGAATTGCAAGCCGAGACGTAGGTCCATCGGTCGTACACGACTTGGGTGGGGTCCCACACAACGGTCTCGACTGCGTTTTCCTCGGCTCCGGCTCCGGCTCCGGCTTCGTCGAGATCTGCAGAGCAATTGAAATCGTCAGTCGCATGCTATCTAGACCACGATCAACGTGATTACTCACTGGGCCCCTCGACCTCTTCGACACCTTCCTCGATCTCGACTGCAATGTCCTCGGCTGCGGCTCCGACTGCGGCTGCCTCGAGATCTGCAGAGCAATTGAAATCGTCAGTCGCATGCTATCTAGACCACGATCAACGTGATTACTCACTGGGCCCCTCGACCTCTTCGACCTCTTCCACAACCTCCTCTTTCTTCACCTCGGCTCCGGCTCTTTCGCGATCTGCAGAGCGATCGCCAGTCGTAACGTAAATCGCATGCTAGACCCCGGCGATCAAATTCGTCACTCACTGGGCGATTTCGCGTCCTCACCCTCTTTCTTCACCTCGGCTCCGGCTCTTTCGGGATCTGCAGAGCGATCGCCAGTCGTAACGTAAGTCGCATGCTAGACCCCGGTCAAATTCGGCACTCACTGGACAGATTCGCGTCCTCGCCCTCTTCTCTCTTGACCTCCTCAACCTCCTGTCTCTTTACCTCGACTTCCTCTTTCTTGACCTCGACCTCCTCCTCGAGCTCGTCTTCCTCTTGCTTGATGGTGTTTTCGTAAACCATTTTGTATTGCAAACTGATCTGACTGTTTGAAAGGGACTGCTTGCTGCCTCGTCTGCAAATCCGGGGTTTCGAGATGTACACCTTCGTAGAGGTCTAAACAGCTGTACATTCCTCTTCCTCGCTGCTTGCTCGCCCGTTCGTCGCTGTTCCCCCATTCATCGCCTGCTTGCCCCAGGGTGCCTCGTACCCCGCGTCACTCTCCCACAGCCCCTTCCCCACCACTCCCACTCCCACTCCCTGCCCCTATCCCCAGGCCTCGCGTCCCGCTGTCCTGCTTGAGCGGTATCACGTGATCGCATTGGTTGGTTGACAGCGGATTGGACGCGTTCGACGTCTAGTCCGAGGTCTGCTGACGCGTTTTTCCTCCCCCTCAACGAGGATATAATGGGTTGAATCATCGCTTTCCCTTTCCTCTATTCACTCTTTTCCCTCTCTCTCTATTCTCTCCAACAACCTCCAACTCTTTCACCTTGCTCTTCATCATACGATCTCCAACACACAACCCCTCTTCCTTTCGATCGTGGGCTCCAACGTCATCCAATCTTGAGTTCCAAGTTGCTAATCACGTCATCTTCGTGGTCCAAACCGATGCTGATTAACTCATCCTTTGAAGCTTGCAACGATTTCCAGCCTTTGTCCACCTGGCTGCCAGACGACTCTCGCATTCCGCGAAGAGCCAAGCAGAGGATAGGTTGTCTCTCGTGAGTCGGATCGAGACTCCACGCCGTGCGGTTGCATTGTGCTGATGAATAGCCTTTTGTGCCGCATCAGGCCCATTCACATCATCAGCGGAGAACTCCCTTTAGGTCGAGTCCTTTAGGTCGAGTCTCAATGGGGTGGTGGGGCGGGGGGGCCGACGGGATGCTCTGCCACTATCCAGACGTGTTTCCGACCCTGCGACGGCTGATGTTCGCCGCGGGAGATTCGGACGTGAACGGAGTACGAGGCGAGGGCGACAGAGGAGAAGGAGCCAAGTCCTTGCTTGGCAGAATATAACTTTTCGAGCCTCGGTATCGTTCCCGTTCCCGTTCTTCTCTTGCATTCAGCACGTTGATCACTTTGCTAGTCCAAGTTCCAGTTCGACCCCCGACTCCGACTCGATCGTCGTCGACCAACATGGATATCGCCTCGATTTCGACCTTCCAGCTTCGACTTCGCCTTCGACATTCCAGCTTCGACCTCGACTTCGACTTCGACTCCGGCGATCACTGATTGAAGCACCTTGGCCTGGGTCCCGACGCATATAACGAGGGCCACACCGGATCCAGTGACTACCGATTCCGACTTCGACTTCCGCTGACCCGCTTAAAGTGCTAAAGTTGGAAAGAATCATAGGTGAGTCGAGCTCAACCGCTTCAGGATCAGGAAGCGAGGGTCTAACCTTGGTGTCTCGCTGCAGCGGTAAAATAGATAATCTCCTTCACCCTACATGATGAAAGCCCTTCGACAAACAAGTCCTCCTATGCTCGACCGAGATTCTTCGGAAACGATGACGTCGTCAGTAGTCCGATCCTCTCGAGGAAAGGGCTACATGAGGCCGCTCGAATTCCAACCCTTAGCGGCGAGGCTTGCGGTTGTCCGGCTCTGATAGGGGTTGCTTGGGTAACAAACATCACGTGTAGTAGATCTAGAATGCCCGATTATGCCATTTGTAGAATCGCCCCATCGCCAGAAGAAGAAAGAAGCCAGAATAGTATCATAGTAGTGACTTTGGCAGAGACCAGAGCACGATGGCGTCATCGTTCTGTTTTTTCGTTTCCAATCGTTCCCCATGTCTTCTCCTCGTATCTGCAGCAGTCCGGCATGGGCATGCAAGTCTTCCGGACGGCCTTGCCTCTCCTCCTTGCCTCTCCTCAGCCGGCAAAATCTTCCAGCGAGTTCTCGAGCACATCTTCTCTGCGTTGGCGAAATCTACAGCGATTTGCACGCGATTTGCACCAATCTCGTAAACCCGTCTAGGCGCTCCAATCGCGTCCCAAAGCGGATATGCTTCTCGGACGGAAGCAAAACGCTATGGCCCAAAAGCTTCGACGTGGCGAACCGAATCCCATCTATAGCCGAACCAATCCGGCTATGGAAAATTTTCCCTCTTATTTCGGCCGAAGTTGTATTGTTTCGACGACGACGATTGAAATCAAGGTTCAACCAGCCGAAGCGGTCGTCCATCAGTTGAGAAAGATGATGGGACACGGCTCCGAACACGCGCTGAAAAGAGGCGCGCTGGATTCAGGGGTAAACGTTTCATGAGGATCAGCGGGTCGTGCTCGATGAAAGGCTAGGTTTGCACATACAGTGGTATCCCTAGATGAGTTTGTGCGATCGAGCCGTCCGATATCAAGAAGATCTGCCATTGTAGGCCTTGCTTTCTAGGATTTTGATATCATGACTTGCGACCTGCCGCTTGTGGCTGATAAGCATGTGCACCAAGGACAAAGGGGACGAGCCCAAATGCTGCTCAGTTCAACTTTGCGTAGCGATGTGATGTTCGCCACCGGGGCTTCCAGCAAGACGCCTAGTCTCAGGGGTCATTAGACATGGATCGGCAGCACGACGGTCAAGCACAACAAGTTTGTCGATGATCCGCTAATCCGCACCTTCGAGCGGTGCTCGAGCTGTCCTATTCATCATTAGGGCCAAGTCCGCTAGTGCTATCTGCCGACATCCCTCGTCGACGAATTCTCCATAAGCCATGCTATCTCTACAAGAATATTTCATGTTCGATGAAAGTTTGCGATATAGGGGTTTCTGATACATAGACAGAATCAACTCAAGTCGAGTACCCCATCGAATGTAATCATATGGAAGTCCCGACAGGGAGGGCGAGCCCTCGCTGATTGGGCAAAGACTACGCAGGCCAGACGTGCTGGCGTGCGAAGAGGTTAGCGGGTAGGACGGGAGGCTCGCAGGTGTTTGCGTGGAGGCGATCCGCGGAAGAGCAGCGCGCTTCTATTTGCACGGGGGTTTGATATTCTCGGTCCGACTTTAACGGAGAAGGCCGAAGTCACCAGACCTTGATCGAAGACTCATCACTTCATAAACAGTTGTGAACGCCGGCATTTCATCCGTTGGCAATTGCATTACGACGCTGTACGCACATATGCCATAATCATTGCGAGATCGCAAAGCTATGATCTCGAAAGGATGAAACCTATTCAAGCCACTTTCGGCAGCCTCGGCGTTGATCACCGGATCACCTGTCGGACTTCGGTCCGTGATTGCGAAAGGGGTCCTTTGAGTCCTTTCTTCTTCTTCCTCTGTCATCATGCAATTCAATCACACCCTATCAATCATCAATTCGTGCGTCGCGCGCATTCTATCGGGCCAAAGCTCACTTCGGTTACTTGGTTGATGTGGAGATCTCACAAGTAGCACCCGCCTCACAGTTCGTGAATGTTACTTGTATTGTCTCTGCAATGACACAGACTCCTCCAGCGCTCTGCCATCGCCTACTATAACATGGTTCCTCCCTGCGTTCTACCACTCGATTAATCGTGGATAAAGAACCGTTGCCAATATGGCGCAAGATTCTTTCCTCACTGAGCAACAAAGGGGGTTCTTTCTCGAGCATGGTTGGGTCCGCATACCTAATGGTCAGTCCCTCTCCGTTGATGCTGGAACGGCTTAATCTTATATGAGCTACCTTCCTTAGCAATCGACAAGGACATCATGCAGCAGTGGATGGAAGGGCTTTGGGTTCGGCTGGGTTTCGATGAGAACGATAAATCGACATGGACAGATGATTATCTGAAAATGTGAGTATAACGTCGAGCTTGGAACAGGTTTGAAGTTGATTCATAATGGTATGTTCCGAGCAGGCCCAAGCACAACGAGGTATCAATGGCCGAGTTTTCTCCGATTGCATGGAGAGCCATGTGTATGTATACCACCACGAGTCTTTTAGAATCAACAGCTCACTCTCCGACTCGAACAAACGCAACCAAACAGGCGAGATCGTCGGCGGAGAAGACAGAATCGATACCAAGAGAGAATATTTTGCCGGTGATAACTTTATCGTCAATTTTGGCAACGAACACTGGAAAACGGTGAATAGAACCAGAAAACGGACAATCACATGAACGCTACTGAGATTCACGCTCAAATAATAGCACGACTACACACCTCAGGATGCAACAGGTTGGCACATCGACAACGATTACTTTCGGCATTTTCTCGACTCCTCCTCCAACGCCTTGACGATCATCAATTGTTTCACGGACATCAAACCGCGAGGTGGGGGTACCTTTGTCGCTGAGGATGGCATTGCCGACATTGTGAAGTTCTTGTACGAGCATCCTGAGGGTATCGATCCACCTTTCGATTACCTCTTCAGGAATTGCCGCAATATGCAGCAATACGCTACGGTGAGTCGTAACTGAGTAATCACGTATCGTAAATTCGTCGCTCACAATACGACTCCGACAGATCCAGGCGAATGCAGGTGATGTGATTATAACTCATGCACTCCTCGTAAGCCCTGTCAATCAAGCTTTGTTCGCGTCCATCCGTGTTGAATCCTCCTACATGTGCAGCCGCACGCTCCCAGTCGGAACCACATGCATTATGCAAGGGTAATCACAAATCCTCACGTCAACCTTAAAGAGCCATATAATCTGAATCGAGCTGACGGAGATTACGTGAGTCCCGGAGACGAGTTCGATCATACCGTATCGTTCAAACTGAATGATGAGCTGCGCAAACAGTCGCTTTGTGAGCAAGTGATACTCCGAGCTCTAGGTCGAGAGAGTGTGCCGGAGTTCCGCGCAACGCGAACTCGCGAAATTTACTTTCCTCGGACCTTTACCTTTAAAAGAGCTCGAGTGCAAGAAGAGCTGGGCAGGATGGTTGCGGCGGCAAAAGCCAAAGGTCAACCTGAAACCTCTGTCCAATCTTTGTACATGAGAGGTCCAGAGGTGATCAGGGAACACGAAAGGAGGAACGGCTATGATCTACCTCACGGCCCGGGCGGCTTGTGCGCCTCTTCCAAGGACCCGATCGGAAAGGCATTCTCGGCACAAAGAGCTCGAGAATTTGGACTGACGGCTTAGTATAATGTACGAATTCGACACCGATGTATAGTTAAACTCTGTGTATTCCCTATTACCAAGACAATGTAAACATATGGTCTCATTGCGATGCATCCATCTGATCAGTGATTCCTGTTTCTTCCGACAGGACGGTTGGTCTCAAGCTTCTTGCAGCGCGAGTCCCCGCTATTTGATAGTATCACCGCGCCTCGTCCTGCGTCACTGTCATTTCCACTTCGACAACGATTACAAAGCTCCGGATGTTCTCTTTCAAAGAAGAGTTGGCCATGGAGCGTGTGATATCACGGACCAATATTGGTACACAAGGAGTTGTTGATGGAGCGTACAGGGGAATGCAGGAGGATCTCGAAATCGCATGAGAAGGTCTACACGGAGACGTGCATCAACAAAGAGGTCGAGGGGAGAATTGACAGTTGAGGTGGTCGAGGGCGGTGACCATTTCTCGACGCGACGCCCGAGCCCCGATGCTCGAGCAGTATCTCGCGGTCCGATTGTGGACACAGCATTCAGGATGACCTCTCCACTCTCCGCTAAGCTATCCTGATCCGGCTCAATTAGGAATTTGGCTCGGAGCGCGGCAATACATGTCGCCGAGACAGAATGCTGAGAATAGACTTGATAGGATCGAACTGTTACCCTCCACCGTAAAGATAGTAAGACTATTACATATCGCTCCGATCACGCTTGCGACGAGTGTTCGCTGGTTTCTGGTGACTCGCGGCTGGATGGATGTCGATGGACATGCTCCTGCTGACTTTCTTCCTCTTCTTGAACAGCCTCATGAAGAAGGAGCTCTCCCGAAAGCAACAAGGGCAATGTGTACACTGCTAGGAAAATCCAGTAGATGACCGATATTATGCAGATTGCCGTTGAGATCACTCGGAAAGCAGGCGAGTCGAAGTCAATGGCGAATTGCGTGCACGCTACACCGAAAATGCCCAAAGGATACGCTAGAACCGAGTGCAATGGTGAGCAGGCTTCATCGACCTAGAAAGAAGTACGTGATTTCACCTGCAGACCACATGTACAGAGAGAAGTGAGTCTTGCGCGCGTCCGAAAAGAATGTCAAGAAGCCGATAATCATCCAGTAGCTAAACAGATCTTTCACATCAGTTGGGCCCGAACGAGTAAATCGTTTCGCATCCATCTACTTACATTGCAAAGCCCCAAATGAGCAGACCCAACATCACCCCAATGGCATACAAACCATCGCCTGCACATGTAACGGTCAATCGTCCTGTCTCTCAGTATCTGACCTAACGCTCGAGCTAACTCACCGACGCCAGCGGATGCTACCGGGCCCTTGCCATAAGATTCCCATATATGTTTCTTGGGTCCCGCAACATATCCCAGAGAATCTACCGCGTATGCTGCATTTGCCAAAGCACCGACGGGGATGAACTGTGCCGCAATTTTCTTGGCTTCAGGTGTTTGATGCGAGAGAAGTCGTGTAAAATAGGCGGTAAGAGTAAGGACCGCCAGAAAGAAGCCTGAAAATGGGATGGCATCAGCAAATGCACAATATGAAACGTCATGTCAAAAGTTCGCTCACCCATCCCAAGCAGAAGATATGATACGACAATGACGGGCATCGCGAGCTTGGGTGTGAGATCGGTATAGTTGACGACAACACTACCTGCCGACGCTGTGGCCAGGATTCCGGTCACAGGGTAAAGCAGCGTTGGGCTGAGATTGCTCAAGTGTACCTCCTCATCCCGTATCAGGATCCAATAAACCGCACTCCCACCAAGCAGAGCCAAGAGTACCGTGGCCCACCACAAAGCAAACGCAACGTATTCCCAGTTGTTCCACTCTCCTCCAGGTACCAACGCAACTAGTTCCACGAGAGTTGCCGCAGCGATAGTCCCGGTT
>Ga0308160_10003922_pt1 | contig 16307 bp, 18 predicted proteins | sample PhyFR1_FD_201036 | JGI IMG/M metagenome (GOLD analysis project Ga0308160, IMG submission 201036) | Phyllosphere microbial communities from UC Gill Tract Community Farm, Albany, California, United States - DLSLF.R1 | ecosystem: Host-associated > Plants > Phyllosphere > Unclassified | place: USA...
GCCGCGCGCGCGGCATCGTCGCCGAGATCGAGCAGATGAAGGAAGCGGCGCGGCGCAGCCAGGACCCGGAAGCGGGCACGGTGCGCCTGGGCATCTTCCCGACGCTGGGCCCGTACCTGCTGCCGCACGTGATCCCGGACATCCGCGAGCGCTTCCCGCAACTGGAATTGCTGCTGATCGAGGAAAAGAGCGACGTACTGCTGACCCGATTGCGCGAAGGCCGGCTGGATGCGGCGCTGCTCGCGCTGCCGCTGCACGACGACCAGCTGCATACCGAATTCCTGTTCGAGGAACCGTTCGTGCTGGCGGTACCGGATAGCCATCCGCTGGCCAAGCGCGATTCGTTGAGCCTGAGCGAACTGCACCAGCAACGGCTGCTGTTGCTGGAGGATGGCCATTGCCTGCGCGAGCAGGCCCTGGACGTCTGCCACCTGTCCGGCGCGCTGGAAAAGGCCGAATTCCAGGCCACCAGCCTGGAAACGCTACGGCAGATGGTGGCCGCCAATGTCGGCGTGACCTTGCTGCCCTTGCTGGCGGTGCAGCCGCCGGTGACCAACTCGTCCAACATCCACCTGCTGCGTTTCGACGACGCCTCCGGCCCGAGCCGGCGCATCGCCATGCTGTGGCGTCGCAGCTCGGCGATGAGCGATTTCCTGGAGCAGTTGGCGACCCTGTTCAAGGCGCTGCCCGAGGCGCTGCTGTCGGCCAAGGCCGCGCCGCCGGCGCTCGCTCCGGCCGCCGCGCTGCCGCGCGTCGCGACGCTCTGAGCGGCGTGCAGCGCAGCGCCGCTGGCGCAAGGCGCGCGGGCGACGCTAACGCCCGGTTTACGGCCGACGGTGCGACAATCCCGCGATTACCTGTGTAGAGGAATGCGGATGACGTCTATTGGAACCGTGCTCGGCCGCCATCGCAACAATGCGACGCTGTCGATCCTGGTCATGCTGTTCGGCCTGGCGCTGCTGGCCTGCGGCGTGCTGCTGTTCGCGGTGCGCGACAAGGTCGCGCCGGAAGCGGCGCAGACGCTGCAATGGATCATGCTCGGCCTGGCGCTCGTCGGCGTGCTGACCATCCTGCTGGGCTGGGCGATCCGCCGCGGCGGCTGGGAACAGGGCGAGCTGGGCGTGCGCCAGTTTCCCGAACGCAGCGACGGCACCTATCTCTATCGCGACATCGTCGAGACCTGCCAGTTCTACCGCGCCGGGCTCTCGGTCAATCTGGGCTGGCGGCGCGAAGGCCAGGAACAGTGGCAGGCGGCCAACGGCAACATCGGCGGCTACTACAAGTTCCTCGACCGCTTCATGCACGGCTACCTGCAGGCGCGCGTGCCGGTGCTGATGGCCAAGCTCGATGCCGGGCAGACGCTGAGTTTCCGCATGGTCACCACCGCCGGCGCGATCCGCCGCGAATTCGCGGTCAACATGAAGGGTTTCACCCGCGGCCCGCTCGAGACGGTGCAGCTGAGCCGCGAGCGTCTCGCCTTCGCCGGCAACGAGATCCGCATCGACGACATCGTCGCCATGGACGTGTCGGCGTGGACCTCGCGCCTGCAGTTCCAGTTGCGCGGCGGCAGCAAGGTCAGCGTCAGCTACACCGCCTTGTTCGACGGCCGGTTGTTGCTGGCGTTGCTGGAGCAACTGCTGCCCACGCAGCCGCACGTCACTGCTGTCTGAGCGCGGCCATCGGCCCTGCGGCCGATGCCACGCGACAGCCAGCGCCATCCGGGCGGCGCCTCGCAGCGCCGCCTTTTTCATGACCCAAGGAGTTTGCCATGTCCTCTCAACCGCAAAGCGGCCTGCCCCCTTCACTGATCGTGTCCAGCCACGACCTGGCCCGTCTGGAGGCCTTGCTCGAGTCCCCCGCCTTGAAGCAGCACCCGGCCGCGCTCGCGCTGGGCGAAGAACTCGGCCGCGCCACGGTGGTGCCGCCCGACCAGATTCCCGCCGGCATCGTCGCCATGCACTCGCGCGTGGAATGCGAAGACGAACTGCACGGCGAACGCCACCAACTGACCCTGGTCTATCCGCACGAAGCCGATGCCGCGCAAGGCCGCATCTCGGTGCTGGCGCCGGTCGGCAGCGCCCTGCTCGGCCTGGCCGTGGGCCAGTCGATCGACTGGCAGGGCCCGGGCGGCCGCGCGCTGCGGCTGCGCGTGCTCGCGGTGCAGCCGGCAAGCGACTTCGTGCACGCGGCGGGTTAACGTGCGCGGGCTTATCCTCCATTCCATCCGTTCCGAGAACTATCGATGACGTCTTCCGCTCCTTCCAAACTGGCTCAGCTGCGCGAGTTGTCCGTGGTCGTGGCCGATACCGGCGACTACGATGCGATCAAGCGGCTCAAGCCGGTCGATTGCACCACCAATCCGACCCTGGTGAAGAAAGCCCTGGACCTGCCGGTCTACGCCGAGCTGATCGACGAGGCGCTGGCCTGGGCGCGCAGCCAGGACGGCGACCACGCCGCCCTGGTCGACGAGATCGCCGACCGCCTGACCATCGGCGTAGGCAGCAAGCTCAGCGCACTGGTGCCCGGGCGCGTGTCCACCGAGGTGGACGCCGACCTGGCCCACGACACCGCCGCGACCATCGCCAAGGCGCACAAGTTCATCGCCATGTACGCCGAGCGCGGCGTGTCCAAGGACAAGATCCTGATCAAGGTCGCCGCGACCTGGGAAGGCATCGAGGCCGCGCGCCAGCTGCAGAAGGACGGCATCGACTGCAACCTGACGCTGATCTTCAACCGTACCCAGGCGCTGGCCTGCGCCGAGGCCGGCGTGTTCCTGATCTCGCCGTTCGTCGGCCGCATCCTGGACTGGTACGTGGCCAACGGGCAGACCCCGGCCAACATCGACGAAGACCCGGGCGTGCAGTTCGTGCGCGGCGTGTACGCCGAGTTCAAGCGCCGCGGTTCGCAGACGGTGGTGATGGGCGCCTCGTTCCGCTCCACCGCGCAGATCGAGGCGCTGGCCGGCTGCGACCGCCTGACCATCTCGCCGGACCTGCTGGAAAAGCTCGACGCCGACCATGGCGAGCTGCCGCGCAAGCTGTCGCCCGGCCAGGCCGACGGCGCGCAGATCGCGCCGATCGATGCCAAGCAGTTCGCCACCGACCTGGCCGCCGATCCGATGGCGACCGAGAAGCTGGCCAGCGGCATCGACACCTTCGCCAAGGACCTGCAGGCGCTGCGCGACACGATCCGGCAGAAGCTGGCCGCCTGACCGCGGCTGGCAATGGCACGACCTCCGAGCGGCGGCAACGCCGCTCTTTTTTTGAGGCTGGGAATGGGGAAACGGGAATGGGGAATGGGCAATGCGGGTGTGCGTCTCGCTGCCGATTCACGGCGATACAGGCAGCTGCGCTGCGCGACGCCTGGTTGCGTCAGCGACACAGCACAGACTCAGCCCGTATTGCCAACGCCGCTTTCGACAACGCGTTGGCGCCGCCGCAACTTTTCGCCGGTTAAGCTGCGCGCTCCACAGCACAGGTGCGGCAAATGACAACGATCGCGGTAGTGATGTTCGACGGCGTGGCGGACTGGGAGATCGGCACCATCCTGCCGGCGGCGCGGGCCTGGTTCGGCGACGAGATCCAGGTCGCCAGCATCGACGGCAAACCGGTCACCTCGATCGGCGGGCTGAACCTGCATCCGGAGTACGCGTTGTCGGACCTGGCGCCGCTGGACGCGGACCTGTGGCTGTTGCCAGGCAGCGAGCGCTGGCAGGCAGGCGAGATCCCCGGGCTCAGCGCCTTGCTGCAGCAGCGCATCGACGCCGGCCGCGCGGTCGCGGCGATCTGCGGCGCCACCATCGCGCCGGCCTACGCCGGATTGCTCGATACGCGGCCGCACACCAGCAATTCCCAGGCGTTCCTGCGCGAGCATGTGGGCGTCTATGCCGGCACCGCGCATTACCGCGAGCAGAAAGCGGTCAATGCGGGCGGGCTGATCACGGCACCCGGCACCAGCCCGGTCAGTTTCGCGCTGGAATGCCTGCGCCAGCTGCATCCCGAGCGCGAGGAACAGATCGCGCAGATGCGGCAGATGTTCGCTGCCGAGTTCGTGTGACGCAGCGCGCGCCGGCCTGAAACCAGCGTGCGTGACGACCGCGCAGCGCGTGGACGCTGCGCGGCCGGTTCAGGCCTCCAGGCCGAGCGAACAGCTGACCCCGGTACCGCCCAATCCGCAGTAGCCGCCCGGGTTCTTGGCCAGGTATTGCTGGTGCTCGTCCTCGGCGTAGTAGAACGGCGGCGCCGGGAACAGGATCTCGGTGGTGATCTCGCCGTAGCCGGCCGCGCGCAGGCGCTGCTGGTAGGCGTCGCGGCTGGCGATGGCCGCGTCGTACTGCGCCTGGCTGCTGCAGTAGATCGCCGAGCGGTACTGGGTGCCGGTGTCGTTGCCCTGGCGCATGCCCTGGGTCGGGTCGTGGCTTTCCCAGAAGGTCTGCAGCAACTGCTCGAAGCTCAGCGCCTGCGGATCGAACACCACCAGCACCGCCTCGGTGTGGCCGGTCTGGCCGGAGCACACTTCCCGGTAGGTGGCGTTGGGCGTCTGCCCGCCGGCGTAGCCGACCGCGGTGCTGAACACGCCCGGCAGCGACCAGAACTTGCGCTCGGCGCCCCAGAAGCAGCCCAGGCCGAACTGCACCTGCTGCAGGCCGGCGAACGCATCGCGCAGCGGGTGGCCGTTGACGAAATGGCGGTTGTGCAGCGGCAGCGGCTCCGCGCGGCCCGGCAGGCTTTCGCCCGGGCGCGGCAGGCGCTGCTTGAAGGCACCGATTCCCAACATGGCGCGGACTCCTGGCATCGAAAGGGATGCCTTCTGGATGGCGCTGCCGGCACCGGCTTTCAAGGTGCGCGTGGCGCTGGGCCGCCATCGGCCCAGGCCACACGCCCGCCAGCTCAATGCGCCGCGGTCTTGCTGCCGCCGCCCGCCAGTTCCGGCATCGCCGAGCTGTGGTGGTTGATGATCAGCCAGCGGCCGTCGCGCTTCTCGTAGACGAAGGTGTAGCGCGCCTGCACCTTGCGGGTGCTGCCGTCCGGATTGGTCAGGGTGAAGGTGTAGACGCCGGCATCGACCGCGCTGTCGTCGTCGAGCAGCCGCACCTGGCGGTAGTTGATGACGCCCTGCGGCTTGGCCGCCAGGAAGTGGTCGAAGTAGTCCTTGATCTCGGCGCGGCTGGCGCGGACCTGGTTGGACACGGTCGGCAGCAGCACGCCGTCGCGGGCATACAGATCGGCGACGCGATCGGCGTTGCCGGTGGCCAGCGCCGCGTTCCAGCGGTCGAACAGGCCGGCGATCTCGCGCTCCTCGCCCGCGGCCGGCAACGACGGCCGGGCATCGTAGTGCATCGCCGGGGCCGCCAGCGCGGCGGTGGCGGACAGGCTCAGGACCAGGGTGAACAGGATGCGACGCATGGTGGATCTCCGCTGTGGATGAGGGAATGCCGTCTCGGGGCGAAGCCAGTATTGGCGGCGGCGGCTTGCGTAAAATCCGCTGGGCGGCATATCCTCGAATATGCCGATCGGCATAGCGGAGAACAGCATGCAAGCCCCTCTAAATGCAGGCCAATGGCGGCAGGAACTGCGTCGCGAAGCGGCCGACAGCGCGCGCTGGCAGGCGGTGGCCGACGCCGCCGACGCGGTGACCCGCGCCGCGGGCGCCGAGCAGGCCGGAGCGGAAGCGCTGCGTCTGGCGCGCGAGCTGCTGGATGCGCCGCACGCCGCGGTGCTGGCGCTGCGCGGTAGCCGCAGCCTGGTGCTGGCCAGCCATGGCGACGCGCTGCCGCCCGGCGCCAGCGTCGCCACCGATGGCCCTGCCCTGTCCTGGCGCCTGGCCGCGCGCGCGGGCGAAGCGGCCGAGCTGTGCGTGCCGATCTCCGCGCTGGGCGCCACGCTGGGCACGCTGTGCCTGGGCTGGAACGCGCGCATGGCGCCGGCGCCGGGCGACGTGCAGGCGATCGCCACCATCGCCGCGCTGCTGGCGCCGGCGGTGGCCGAACCGGCGCGTGCGCCGCGGCGCCGCAAGCCGGCGCAACCGGACCGGCTCGGCGCGCTCAGCGCGCGCGAACGGCAGGTGCTGGCGTTGCTGCCGCGCGGCCTGACCAATGCCGGGCTGGGCGCGGAACTGGGCATTTCCGCCGGCACCGCCAAGGTCCACGTGGAGCGCATCCTGCAGAAGCTGCAGGTATCCGATCGCACCCAGGCGGCGGTGTATGCGGTGCAGGCGGGGATGGCGCTGTGAGCGCGGCCACGCTGCGCTGGAACGACTGGCCGCTGACCCGCAAGAGCCTGGCGGTGGTCGCGCTGCCGCTGTTGCTGCTGCTGGCGGCATTGGTGGCGATCTACAGCGTGGAACGGCAGAACATCGCCGCCGAGAACGACGTGCGCCAGACCCTGGAAGTGCTCAGCGACCTGTACGAGGCGCACGCGCTGCTGGCCGAGACCGCGGCCGGCGTACGCGGCTACCGGCTGGTGCGGCAGGACGCGTTCCTGACCCCGTACCGCGACGCCGAACCGCGCTTGCAGACCGTGGTGCAGCGCCTGGCGCAGCGCATCACCGACCCGCTGCAGGCGCAGCGCTTCGCCCGCATCCAGCCGCTGTTCGCGGAGAAGATGCAGGGCTGGCGGCGGCTGCTGGCGCCGGAACTGAGCCGCGAGGAAGAGATCCGCCAGCTCAGCGAAGGCAAGGTCAAGCTCGATATCCTGCGCGCCGAACTGCGCGAGCTGCGCAACTACGAGACCGCGCAGTTGCAGGTCCGCACCGCCAAGGCGCAGGCGCTGCGCCAGCGCAACCTGCTGATCACGCTGTGTGCGGCGATGCTGGGCGGACTCGGCGCGGTGTTCGCGGTGGCCTGGTTCGCCTCCTCGCTGTCGCGGCGGCTGCGCGTGCTGTCGGCCAACGCCGACCGCCTGGGCGAAGGCCTGCCATTGGCGCCACAGTTGCGCACCGGCGACGAACTGGGCCAGGTCGCGCAGCGCCTGGACCAGGCCAGCACCCTGCTCGCCGCGCGCGCCGCCGAAGCGCAGTCGGCGCGGCGCGAGGCCGAGGCCGCCAACCGCGCCAAGACCGAATTCCTGTCGCGCAGCAGCCACGAACTGCGCACCCCGCTCAACGCCATCCTCGGCTATGCGCAGGTGCTGGAGATGGACCTGCCCGGCGCGGCGCAGCGCGGCCAGCTGCAGCACATCCTCGGCGCCGGGCGGCACCTGCTCGGGCTGATCACCGAGTTGCTGGACATAGCCCGCATCGAGTCCGACCAGCTCGACCTGAGCCCGCAACCGGTCCCGGTGCGCGCGGCGATCGAGGAAGCACTGGGCCTGGTCGCACCCGAGGCGAAGACCCGCGGCATCGCCCTGCAACCGCTGCAGATCCCGCCCGCCTGGACCGTACGCGCCGATCCGCAGCGCCTGCGCCAGGTGCTGATCAACCTGCTGTCGAACGCGATCAAGTTCAACCGCCCGGGCGGCGACGTGCGGGTGAGCGCCGAGCGGCAGGGCGAGTTCCTGGGCATCGCCGTGCACGACCAGGGCCACGGCCTGTCGGCCGAACAGGTGCAGCGCCTGTTCACCCCGTTCGAGCGGCTGGGCGCGGAGCGCTCGGCGATCGAAGGCACCGGACTGGGCCTGGCCTTGAGCAAGCGCCTGACCGAAGCGATGGGCGGGCGCATCGTGGTGGAGAGCAGTCCGGAGGGCTCGCGGTTCTGGATCGCGCTGCCGCTGGACCGGCCCGCCGACGCGCCGGCGCCGCATCCGGCCATCGCCGCGACGGCGGCCGGCGATGGCCAGCGCAGCGTGCTCAGCGTCGAGGACAATCCCTCCAACCAGGCGCTGATCCGCACCCTGGCCGAGCGCCGCCCGCACTGGCGCCTGCACGAGGCGGCGACGCTGGCGCAGGCGCGCGCGCAGTTGCAACAGGCCCGCCCCGACCTGATCCTGCTCGACCTGCACCTGAGCGACGGCAACGGCGAGGACCTGCTGCGGCAACTGCGCGAGCAGCCGCACACCGCGGCGATCCCGGTGGTGGTGGTCAGCGCCGACGCGACGCCCGCCACGCTGGCGCGGGTGCAGGGCGACAACGTGCGCGCCTACCTGACCAAACCGCTGGACGTAGCCGAATTCTTCACCGTTCTGGACCGACACCTCGCATGACCCGCAACGATGTCCTCGCCTCGCGCATCCTGATCGTCGACGACGAACCGGCCAACGTCCGCCTGCTCGAAGACCTGCTGCAGCGCGAAGGCTTCCAGCAGGTGGTGGCGACCACCGATCCGCAACGCGTGCTGGGCCTGGTCTCGGCGTTCGCGCCGGACCTGATCCTGCTCGACCTGATGATGCCGGAGCTGGACGGCTACGCGATCCTGGAGCAGCTGTCGCGGCTGGCCGGCGCGTCCAGCTTCCTGCCGGTGATCGTGCTCACCGCCGACCCCAGCCGCAGCGCGCGCCACCGCGCGCTCGGCCTGGGCGCCAAGGATTTCCTGACCAAGCCGCTGGACACCTTCGAAGTCGCACTGCGGGTCTGGAACGTGGCCGAGACCACGGTGCTGTTCAAGCGCCTGCGCGCTCTGGCCGATCCGGAAGCCGCACCGCCAGGCTGGCGCGCCGATTAACGGCCGGGATTGGGGATTCGGATTGGGGATTCGAAAAAGCGGGCCTGCGGCTCTTGCGAATCTCCAATCCGAATCCCGAATCCCGGCCCCTCAACTACATCGCCCGCGTGACCTGGCCGCCCAGGCCCAGTGCCGTCAGCACCTCCTGCGCCTTCTCCAGCAGTTCGTCGGCCACGCAGACCTGCACCACGCCGAACGGCAGTTCGCCGGCGCCGCCGAGCAGCGCCTCGCCGAACACGAACGCGGTGATGCCGGCGTCCTCCAGCGCGTGCTTGGCCAGGTGCGCGTCGATCAGGTGCTGGGCGCGGTAGGCGATCTGCATGATGGCCCGCCCTCAGCCGCGCGCCGTGCCGTCGGCAAGCGCGACTTCGGCGACCGCGCCGGCGCGCCATTCGCGCATCGCCGGCAAGGCCTCCAGGGCCGCCATGTACTGCGCGGCCGCCGCCGGCACGGCCACGCCGTAGCCGGCGAAGCGCACCGCCACCGGCGCGAACATCGCATCGACGATGCCGAAGTCGCCGCACAGGAACGCCCCGCCGGCGCCATGGGTCTCGCGCAGCGTCGCCCACAGCTGCACGATGCGCGCGATATCGGCCTGCGCCTCGGCGTCCCAGTGCTGGCCGTCGGGCTGGCGGCAGGCCTGCATCGGCAGCTGCCGGCGCAGCGCCAGGAAGCCGGAATGCATCTCGCAGGCCGCCGCCCGTGCCTGCGCCCGCACCACCAGGTCGGCCGGCCAGCCGCGGCCGCCCAGCCAGCGTTCGTTGGCGTATTCGCAGATCGCCAGCGAATCCCAGATCTGCAGTTCGCCGTCCCATAGCGCCGGCACCCGCCCGGTCGGCGAATAGGCGCCGATGCGCGCGGCGAACTCGGGCGTGTCCAGCGGCAGCGGCACTTCCTCGAACGGCACCGCGAAGTGGCGCAGCAGCAGCCACGGCCGCAACGACCACGAAGACAGGTTCTTGTCGCCGATGACCAGACGGGGAAGCGGCATGGCGCGATCTCGGGGATGGACGGACCCGCAGCGTACGCGGCGGCGCGCAAGGCGGCTAGCCGGGATCGAGTGGTTTGATTTGTTGACGTTTGTCGACGCTCTCCACTGCCAGCCGGGCACGTGGACAAAGTCCGAAACACGGACCAGCCGCCAACATGGGGTAAATATTTGTTTACTTGTAGACTGTTGCGCACCCAAATTTGTTGACGCGCGCATGTCCGAGACCCCCGCCACCGACGCCACCGCCCCGGCCGAGAAGAAAGACTTCATCCGCCAGATCGTCCGCGAGGACCTGGCCAGCGGCAAGCACGCGGCCATCCGCACCCGCTTCCCGCCCGAGCCCAACGGCTACCTGCACATCGGCCACGCCAAGGCGATCTGCCTGGATTTCGGCATCGCCGCCGAGTTCGCCGGGCGCTGCAACCTGCGCTTCGACGACACCAACCCGGCCAAGGAAGACCCCGAGTTCGTCGCCGCGATCCAGGATGACGTGCGCTGGCTGGGCTTCGAATGGGCCGAACTGCGCCACGCTTCGGACTACTTCGAGGTGTACTACCTGGCCGCCGAGAAGCTGATCCGCGACGGTCACGCCTTCGTCTGCGACCTCTCCGCCGAGCAGGTGCGCGAATACCGCGGCACGCTCACCGAGCCGGGCCGCAATTCGCCGTACCGCGAGCGCAGCGTCGAGGAGAACCTGGACCTGTTCCGGCGCATGCGCGCCGGCGAGTTCCCCGATGGCGCACGCACCCTGCGCGCCAAGATCGACATGACCAGCGGCAACATCAACCTGCGCGATCCGGCGCTGTACCGGATCAAGCACGTCGAGCACCAGAACACCGGCAACGCCTGGCCGATCTACCCGATGTACGACTTCGCGCACTCGCTGGGCGACGCGGTGGAAGGCATCACCCACTCGCTGTGCACGCTGGAATTCGAAGACCATCGCCCGCTGTACGACTGGTGCGTGGACAAGGTCGACCTGGCCGGCCATCCCGAGCTGCTGCAGTCGCTGCTGGACAAGGGCCTGCCGCGCGAGGCGGCCAAGCCGCGGCAGATCGAGTTCTCGCGCCTGAACATCAACTACACGGTGATGAGCAAGCGCAAGCTGACCCAGTTGGTGGCCGAGCAGTTGGTCGACGGCTGGGACGATCCGCGCATGTACACCCTGCAGGGCCTGCGCCGGCGCGGCTACACGCCGGCGGCGCTGCGCCTGCTGGTGGACCGGGTCGGCATCAGCAAGCAGAACTCGGTGATCGACTTCTCGGTGCTGGAAGGCTGCCTGCGCGAGGACCTGGATGCCGCCGCGCCAAGGCGCATGGCGGTGATCGACCCGCTCAAGCTGGTGCTGGGCAATCTGCCGGAGGGCCACAGCGAGACGCTGGTCTTCTCCAACCATCCCAAGGACGAGAGCTTCGGCCAGCGCGAGGTGCCGTTCTCGCGCGAGCTGTGGATCGAGCGCGAGGATTTCGCCGAAGTCCCGCCCAAGGGCTGGAAGCGGCTGGTGCCGGGCGGCGAAGTGCGCCTGCGCGGCGCCGGCATCGCCCGCGTCGATGAGGTGGTCAAGAACGACGTCGGCGAGATCGTCGAACTGCGCGGCTGGCTGGATCCGGAATCGCGTCCCGGCATGGAAGGCGCCAACCGCAAGGTCAAGGGCACCATCCACTGGGTCAGCGCGGCGCATGCGCTGGAGGCGGAAATCCGCCTGTACGACCGCCTGTTCTCGGTGGAAAAACCCGACGACGAATCCGACGGCAAGACCTACCGCGACCACCTCAACCCGGCCTCCAAGCGCAGCGTGCGCGGCTACGTCGAGCCGGCGGCCGCACAGGCCGCGCCGGAGCAGGCGTTCCAGTTCGAGCGCAGCGGCTACTTCGTCGCCGACCGCTACGACCACAGCGCGGCCACGCCGGTGTTCAACCGCAGCGTGACCCTGCGCGACACCTGGACGGGCAGCCAGGGCGCAGCCTGACGCAATCGCGCCGCGCCGAGCGCTTCCCGCTTGCGGGCGGCGCGCGGCCACAACCCGCCGCGCCACGGACGCGGTTTACGGCATGCGCTGCCTGAGCGCATGCCGTGCCGCGATGGCCGCCTCCGCGCCACAGTCCGCCAGCGCCGCGCTTTCCAATCGCATTGCCGGCACGTTAGCGTAGCGTCCATGTCGCCCGCCCCCACCCTGAGCCTGCGCAGCTACGGCCGCGACGGCAATGCCCACCAGCACGCACACGTGCAGATCGTGCTGCCGCTGCGTGGCGAACTGGAGATCGAGGTGGGCGGACGCGGCAGCCGCCTGGATGCGTTCCGCGCAGCCGTCGTCGCACCGCACACATCGCATGCGCAGTCGGCAGAGGGCGACAACCGCTTCCTGGTGCTGGACTGCGATGCGGCCGCGTTCGACGACAACGCACTCGAACGCCTGCAGCGCGCGCCCTTCATCGACCTGCCGCCGCAACTGCAACGCCTGCTGGCCTCGCTCGACCCCGTGCAGCCCGGCACCGGCGCCGCAACCTGCGCAGCGCTGGCGCTAGGCCAGCTGTGCACGCAGCGCCGCGCATGGGCGCGGCTGCAGGAGCTGTGCCTGCGCATCGAGGACGCCCCGGGCCAGCCGTGGCCGGTGGAGCGCATGGCGCAAGCGGCGCACCTGAGCGTGAGCCGCCTGCATACGCTGTTCCGCGAAGCGCTGGGGCGTACGCCGCAGGAATGGCTGTCGGCGCGGCGGCTGGACTGGGTACGCCGGCAGCTGGCGTACGGCGAGCGACCGATCGCGCAACTGGCGCTGGACAGCGGCTATGCCGACCAGAGCGCGCTGACCCGCGCGCTGCGGCGCAGGACCGGGCACACGCCCGCCGCCTATCGGCGCCGCCATCGGGCGACCTCGATGGCGTCGGATCAGTAGCCTGGGACAAGCCGCGGCGGCACGCGCAAGCCATGCTGGCGCACTACGCAACGAAGCGACAGGACACGGCATGCGCAAGCGTTTATGGGCGGGAGTAGGCAGCGGCATGGCCGCCGGTGCGCTGTGGGGACTGGTGTTCCTGGCGCCGCAGTTGCTCGCCGGGTTCTCGCCGCTGCAGCTGTCGGTGTCGCGCTACCTGGCCTACGGCGCGGTCGCCGCGCTGCTGCTCGCCCCCCGCTGGCGCGCCGCCACCGGTGCGCTCGGGGCTCCGGAATGGTGGGCGCTGCTGCGGCTGAGCCTGCTCGGCAACATCGTCTACTACGTGCTGCTGGGCAGCGCCGTGCAATGGGCCGGCGGCGCGGCCACGGCCTTGATCATCGGGCTGCTGCCGGCGGTGGTCACGGTGCTCGGTTCGCGCGCGGCCGGCGCGATGCGGTTGCGCCGACTGGCCGCGCCATGCGCGCTGTGCGTGCTCGGCGTGGCGCTGGTCGCGGCGCAGACGCTCGACGCCGCGCATCCGGCGCGGACCAGCGTGGGCACGCGCGCGGCCGGGCTGGCGTGCGCAGTCGGCGCGCTGGCGTGCTGGGCGGCGTATTCGGTCAAGAACGCCGGCTGGCTCGCGCGCCGGCCCGACATCTCCGGGCGCGACTGGTCGATGCTGACTGGCGTGGTCACCGGCGCATTGGCGCTGACCCTGGCGATCCCCGCGTTCGCGTTCGACCACGGCCATGCGGCGGCGGACTGGGCGCGGTTCTGGGGTGTGGCGATCGTGCTGGGCGTGTTCGCCTCGGTGATCGGCAACGCCTGCTGGAACCACGCAAGCCGGCTGCTGCCGCTGACCCTGGTCGGGCAGACGATCGTGTTCGAAACCGTGTTCGCGCTGCTCTACGGTTTCCTGTGGGAGGCGCGCTGGCCCACCCTGCTGGAAACCTTGGCGATCGCCTGCCTGCTGGTTGGCGTGCTGTGGTGCGCCTGGCTGCACGCGCCTGCGCCGGTGCGCAAGCCGGATGCAACATTGAGTTAAGGCACGCCGCCTAGACTTCAAGCGTCATCCCCAGTACCAGGTAATCCCCTCATGTCCATTGCTTTGCGCACCTCCTGCGTCGGCCTTGCGCTGCTCGCCCTGCTCGCCGGTTGCGACATGGCGCCGTCTTCCGCCCCCTCGCGAGCCGCCGCGACGCCTGCACCTGCTGCGGCATCTGCACCTGCATCTGCATCCACAGCGGCGCAAGGCAAGTGCGACGCCGTGCCCGATCACGATTACGACATGCCGGCCGCACGCTTCGACGAAACCGCGCAACAGCTGGCGCATGCCACCGGTTGCGGCATCGTCTACGACGACCAGTCGCTGTCGCCGCTGCAGGTCAACGCGGTGAAGGGCCGGATCAGCATCCGCCAGGCGATCCACCAGGCCATCGACGGCACCGCGATCCAGGTCAAGCAGGAAACCGCCGATACGATCGCCGTCGGCCGCCGCTGAGTTGCCGGCGCCGCGGCCATGCGCGCTACCATGGCCGCGGTCTCTCGCACGGAAGGTCGCCATGTCCAGTCGTCTCGCGCTGTTGCTGTGCTGCCTGTGCCTGTTCGCCGGCACCCTCGTCTTCAGCGGCTGCGCGCGCAGCGAAGGCGCCAAGCCCGCCGCGCCCGGTTTGCCGGTGAAGGTGGACACCACCTGCCGCAGCGACGCCGACTGCATGGTCAAGGACGTCGGCAACTGCTGCGGCGCGATGCCGGCCTGCGTCAACCGCGACAGCCCCACCGATCCGCAGGGCGTGATGGCGCAATGCCAGGCCAGCGGCCGCATGAGCGTGTGCGGCTCGCGCGCGATCAGCGGCTGCCAGTGCGTGGCCGGGCAATGCAGCGCCAAGGGCATGCAAGCCGATACACTGCGCGACCCCCAGCCTGCCGAACCCGTCCGCTGATGCTCTACGCGCAAGTCCACCTCACCCTGCCCGCCTGGATCCACGACGCGGTCGATCCGCAGGCGGTCTATCCAGGCGACGACGACAAGGTGGCGCTGGCGGTGGAGCTGTCGCGGCTGAACGTGGACGCCGGCAGCGGCGGCCCGTTCGGCGCGGCGGTGTTCGGCCCGGACCACCGCATCATCTCGGTCGGGGTGAACCGGGTGGTGCCGCAGACCACCTCGCTGGCGCATGCCGAGAACATGGCCTACATGCTCGCGCAACAGCGCCTGCAGACGCCGCGGCTGAACGCGGCGCTGTCGCCGGTGACCCTGGCGACCTCGGCGCAACCGTGCTGCCAGTGCTACGGCGCCACCATCTGGGCCGGCATCGACCGCCTGCTGATCGGCGCCAGCGCCGAGGACGTGATGGCGCTGACCCCGTTCGACGAAGGCCCGCTGCCGGCGGACTGGATCGGTGAACTCGAGCGCCGCGGCATCGAGGTGGTGCGCGGCCTGCATCGCGACGCCGCCTGCGCGGTGTTGCGCCGCTACGGCGAACTCGACAGCCCCCGCTACTGACCGCCGCCCGGCGAAGGCTTCATCCATGTCCTCCCTGAACGGCCTGCTGTGCTACTGCCGGCAAGGCTTCGAACCCGAACTGGCGGCCGAACTGAACGACCGCGCCGCGCGCGCCGAACTGTCGGCCTATGCGCGTACCGAGCGCAACAGCGGCTACGCGCTGCTGCTCTGCGAAGACCCTTTGCCGCCGCGCGCGATGCCGTGGCGCGGGCTGATCTTCGCGCGGCAGAAACTGCGCCTGCTGGCCGAACTGCGCGAGCTCGATCCCAGCGACCGGATCGCGCCGATGCTGCAGGCGCTGGCCGGACACAGCCGCTTCGGCGACCTGTGGGTCGAGCATCCGGATTCGGACGAAGGCAAGCAGTTGTCCGGCCTGGCACGCAGTTTCGGCAACGCGCTGCGCCCGGCGCTGCGCAAGGCCGGCCTGCTCAGCGACAAGCCGCAGCCGAAGCTGCCGCGCCTGCACGTGTGCTTCCTCGCCGGCACCCACGCCTTGCTGGCCGTCGCCGACAGCGACGACAGCGCGCCGTGGCCGCTGGGCATCCCGCGCCTGAAACTTCTGTCGGAGGCGCCCTCGCGCTCGGCGCTGAAACTGGAAGAGGCGTTGCTGGCGCTGCTGGCGCCGGAAGAGCGCGAGGCGCTGCTCAAGCCCGGCATGCGCGCCGCCGACCTGGGCGCCGCGCCCGGCGGCTGGACCTGGGTGCTGACCCGCCAGCACCTGCACGTGACCAGCGTCGACAACGGCCCGCTGCGCCAGCACGTGCTCGACAGCGGCCTGGTCGATCACCTGCGCGCCGACGGCTTCCACTGGAAGCCGCCGCAGGCGCTGGACTGGATGGTCTGCGACATGGTCGAACAGCCGCGCCGCGTCGCCGAACGCATGGGCACCTGGTTCCGCGAAGGCTGGTGCCGGCACGCGATCTTCAACCTCAAGCTGCCGATGAAAAAGCGCTGGGACGAGACCCAGCTGTGCCTGGACCTGTTCGCCGAGCGCGCCGAGCGCCCGCTGCAGATCCGCGCCAAGCAGCTGTACCACGACCGCGAAGAGATCACCGTGCTGGCGATGTCGCTCTGAAGCCCTGCGCCGGCCGCGCGATATAGCTTCGATACGAAGCGCACACCGAGGTTTCTATAAGCATTCCAGCTCGGATGCTTCCAGCTGGCGCGATGTTGTGGGAGCGACTTCAGTCGCGACGGGCTTCACCGGTAGAGCCCGTAGCGACTGAAGTCGCTTGTGTCTAACGCGGGTATATCGTTGAGGTGAGAGCGGAGTGCGGCAGGTCGTTAAGTCGCAGTGCCAAGCGAGCACGAGTGGGAGTCAGGACCGCCGCACTCCGATTCTCCT
>Ga0308160_10003923_pt1 | contig 16305 bp, 12 predicted proteins | sample PhyFR1_FD_201036 | JGI IMG/M metagenome (GOLD analysis project Ga0308160, IMG submission 201036) | Phyllosphere microbial communities from UC Gill Tract Community Farm, Albany, California, United States - DLSLF.R1 | ecosystem: Host-associated > Plants > Phyllosphere > Unclassified | place: USA...
ATCCGAAGTGTATGAGCGGCGGAGGGTCAATGTGTTATATTTATGGCTTCCTTGCCAATAAATATTGGAGATTGATGGCATCTTGCGTCCATTACCTGCGGCTATCCATGCGACCCACAAGCGGTCGACATTGGCGTGGTGCAACCAGAATATCGGGTCGACAGGCGAATCCATTGTCGACATTACTTCGCCGACCAAATTATGCAACTGGTTGTGTGGCGCTGTTTCAATACTAGGCTCAAACGCCTGTTTTGTTCCGTTCGGAAAGCTAGTCAACGTCGAAGAGAAAGGTGCCAGGCTCAGGGCTTGCCTAACGTCGACATTCGCGCGTGGAACGTACAGGGGACTCGCTGGGTTAGTGAATTCTTCTGGAATATTCGAATACAGATAATAGTCCCAATAAGGAAGTGTTAGATTGGCGTTTCCAGATACAGCCTTGAGTTGCCTCTCGAGGTAGTAAAGATATCCCCGATGCCACGCCAGGAAATAGGCTACTCCGTGTGGGCACTGATTATGATGGATGTTGACCCAGTATGACCAACTCGCAGGATCGGCAGGGTTAGTGTTAGCCTTCATCTTAGCAATTGCGCTCAGAAGGCTATCGTATTGAGTAGTCGTTTTAAACGCTTGCCACTCGAGCCGTTGTCGCGTGGTCTGGGCCAAGACCTCAACCGGCACCGCCGGTAGAGTTATCGCTAAGGCTGTTCCACGAAGAAATTTTCTCCGCGTTATCTGACGTTTCATATTGCCTCCGCCTAGGGAATTGCTTTCATATGAATAAATTCCGAGTACGCTTTCAAGGTTCCGGGATGGGCGATCGGAACCCTCCTATCACAGCATGTTTGAACATAGGATCAAACCGGGACGCCGATTTGATAAATGTCAGACCTTCAGCAAAGAGCGATCCTTTGAGACCAAAACTTGTCGTTAGCTCGTTGTGCTGACCAGCGAAATGGTACGCAGAAAGGCATTGTTTCAGAAACGACACGCGCGAAGCGAGACTCCACCGCTGGACGTAAGAGGACGATAGTGAGGTACCGACGAAATTGACTTCTAAAGTGCAACAGCGTCGAAAACCGCTCGGTGTTTCCTGTGTTGTTCGCCGAACCATACGCATTCGACGCCGTTAGCGGCAAAGGGACTGTACTTGTCAAGCCGTCCACAGTTGTGGCTGGTCCGCCGCGTTTTAGCTGAACTTTATCGCCTGTCGAAAACATGGTTGCTTCTGCTATAAAAGCGGACTGTTACAACAGTAGCGTGCCCCGTAGTCATGCGGGCGCTGCTATGGGTGACGAGTCCTGTAGCAACCGCTGGCTTGGCTGCACCGCGACTTCGACGTTCACGCATCATCGTGAACGTCGCGCCAATATCCAAAAGGCTTCTTTCGCTTAGTTGTACATTGATCAAATAGGGTCGCGTAGTGGCTTCGTTAGGCGGCTACGCTAGTGGAAGTGGCCTTTACCGCGCGCCGGCGAGGCAGCCCTTAAGCAGAGGGCTGTCCGGTCGCTTGCGCACTCAACGAGTTGCGGATCAGCACTGATGATACCGGTCTTCGTTGCGCTGCTCGGGCTGGCCAGGTCAAAGTTCTTACGGTTGGCGTAGACGAGGTTGTTAGCGACGCTATTGTTGACGTCTTCCGCGGTAACCGGACCCTGGATGCCACCACCGTTGGCATAGATGATGTTGTTGTGGATCTTGATCCCGCTGGTCGGGCACCCGTTGTTGTAAGCTTCCTTGCAACCACCGAAGTAGACGCCATAGCCGGAGTTGTTGAACAGCGTGTTGTTCATTACCTGGACGTCATGGCCGTCATGCCCGATGTTGATGGCTTGGCTGGTCGCGTACACGATGTTATTCATGATATTGCCCGACGACGAGTGATAGATGCCCTGGATGTAGCCGCATCCGCCACCGACGTTATGCACTTTGTTACCGATGACGTTGTAGTTCTTGTACGTGCTGTCCCGGCTCTGGTCGACAACGATACCGCCACCGCCACGGCTATCGCAGCCCGACGTCGTCGCCACGTCATGGATCCAGCTGTTGCGCACCGACGAATTTCCGCCGTTCATATAGATACCGATACGCACGCTCGTGCTACCTGCACCATTCAATTGGAAGCCGTCGATATCTGTGTAGCCGCCCCTGGCGGTCCACATCGTGTAGGCACCGGCTTTCGGCACCAGGATCGCGCCATGCTTGGTGCTGGATACGAAGCGGATACGTGCCGTCGAGGTACCGACAACAGTGGAAGTGATTGTCTCGGCGTACTTGCCCGGTGCGACATAGACCGTATAGCCCGGTTTGGCCAGGTTGGCAGCGCGCTGGATAGTACGCAGCGGAGCACTGCTCAAGGTACCGGCGCTGGCATCGTTACCGGTAGTTGACACATACAGGTTCACTGCCCCTGCAGAAGCGCTTGCGAGCACGGATATACCGATGAGGCTTCTTATGAGAAGTGGAACTTGCACATAACGGCAGAAAAAGCGCAGGTCGATTTCGCAAAGCATGCGAGTGTTCATCGCACGCGATCTCACAAGCAAAGACAGATGAGGTTACCGTACTGAACTTTACAACCCATGAAGACTCCCACGCACAGGTAGTTGGACCACGCACCGACGCCAATGCTAACAAACGCAAAACCCATCCGTTCGAATGCACCCACGGGTGATCCTCTACAACGAGGAAGCGGTCGCCGTGACTCGATCCAGCCACGTTGACACCTCTCGACAGTGAGACGCCGGGCTCGGAAGCGGCGCATATGTCGTTATTTTGATCTCTGAGCTAACTACTATGCAAAGTAAAGAGCTCTAGTTTGATCTAGACCAAAAGTTGGAGGAGTCGCTGAACTTACCCTAAAGCCTGAATACACACGGTCAAGGTCACTCAGGAGGCGCAAATGATTTCTGTCGCGACACGTTTCAAGATCCGACCTGTCCCGATCTTGCAGTTGCTTTCACTGTCGTGTGGAATGCTGATGGCAGGCTGTTCGTCGACTATACAGTTCCATGAGCCAAACCAGCGAGGCGGAACCGAAGAAGCCCCACCGACTGAGCTGATCACGGAACACCTGATCAACGCCGAACGGGCATCCTACGAGCGGCTGACTAATCAGAATCTAGAGAAGCTTTTGGTCACTCGCCCGGCACCGTACACGATCGGTAGCGGCGACGTGATTTCAATTGTCGTGTGGGACCACCCTGAGCTAGCTAGCACTACGGTGGTGGGAACACCCGGCGACACCGTCGGTGCTGTGAATCCCCCTCAAGGATTCGTTGTCGACTCACGTGGTCGTATACAGTTTCCTCTGCTTGGAATGGTCGCGGTAAACGGTCTTACCGAAGAGGAGGCTCGCACGTTATTCAGCATCAAACTTTCGAAATATCTTGCCAAGCCGAACGTCACTCTGCGTGTAAGCGCCTACCGAAGCAAGCGTGTCTACGTCGATGGAGAAGTGAAGCAACCTGGCTTACAGGCTATCGACGACATCCCCATGACATTGCTCGAGGCATTGAACCGGGCAGGTGGTTTGCTGGCGACCGCCGATCAAAGCCGCATCGTTCTTGAGCGGGACGAGGCTCGTTATCGCATCAATCTCCGTGAGCTGGTTCAAAGAGGAGCCAACTTAGGACTAGTCATGCTGGCACCGGGCGACCTCGTCCGCGTCCACACGCGCGACGAGAGCAAAGTGTTTGTATCCGGTGAAGTGATCACTCCGAGAGCGCTCACTATGCATGACGGCCGCCTGACACTAAACGAAGCACTTGGCGAGACTGGTGGCATCAATCCGCTTAGCGGTAATGCTCGTCAAGTCTACGTCGTGCGAAAAACTCCCGAGCGTGCGAGGGTATTCCAGCTCGACGCTCGGATGGCAGGGTCGCTGGCCATGGCCGAGGCCTTTGAACTACAACCGAAAGACATCGTGTACGTGGCGGCGACACCCCTAGCAAGGTGGAATCGAAACCTGAGCCTGTTGATCCCTGGAGCCTTGACCTCCGCTGTATCGACTACCAACGGGCAATGACGTACGCCGCTTCCAGCTCGGAGGAAATGATGAACACTGCAAGTGAGCCTCACGCTCTAATCCACGTTGCAACTCGCTCGCCTGTTCAGAGTGTCCCGATCGATAGACAAGCGTTCGAGCACCGATCCGAATCGGCGCTCAACATCAAGGGCACTGTGTCGATCCTCTACGAAAGCCGAACGCTGATCGCATGTATCGTCGCTATCGTTACTGTACTTGCTGCGATATATGCAGTAGCAGTTAAGCCCGTCTTCGAGGCAAACATGATGATCTATGTAGAGGAGGATAGTCCGAATGCATCGAAGAATATTCTTATCGAGGCGTCTTCTCTATTCGAAACAAAGAAAGAACCAGTAGCTGAGATAGAACTACTGCGTTCAAGGAGCGTCATATCGAAAGCGGTCGATAACTTGAAACTCTATATCGACGCAAGCCCAAAACGCTTCCCACTTATTGGCTCGTGGATAGCCAACAAAAACAAACATACACTTTCCCAGCCTGGTGTTCTTGGATACGGAGGCTACACGTGGGGTGCGGAAAAACTGGAGATGTCGCTGTTCGAAGTGCCAGAAGCACTCTTGGGTCACGAATTCACGCTCGAAGTTTTGGCTAACCAACGTTTCCGACTTCATGACGGGCATAGCATAAAGATTGACGGAACTGTTGGCTCAACTCATGTCATTGAAACTTCCCAAGGATCCATACATATCAAAGTTGACCGCATTGCGGCAAAGCAAGGAGCTTATTTTCTATTGCGTCGCATGTCTCGTCTGTCAACTGTCACAGCAATTCAGGACTCCCTCACGATAACGGAACAGGGAAAGCAGTCTGGTGTGATTGAAGTCAAATTGGAGGGTGAGAGCGCAAACGAGGTCTATCGCACCCTTAGCGAAATTGGCAATGAGTATATGCGTCAAAGTTTGGGGCGGAAAGCGGAGGCAGCGCAAAAATCGTTGGCTTTCCTCGACCAGCAGCTGCCGATGTTGAAACATCAGTTAGAGCAAGCGGAAGACCGATACGCGAAGTTCCGAAATGCTCGCGGCACTGTGGACCTTCAAGAAGAAGCTCGCGCTGTACTCGCCCAAATCGCAGCTGCCCGCACCAGGCGCATCGACCTGATCCAGAAAAAATCAGAACTACTTGCCCGATTTACGCAAGATCACCCAATTGTGGCAGCAATTGATCAACAGCGTAAAGAAATCGACGGTGAGCTTGCAGCTCTTAACGCGCACGTCAAAGTATTGCCCACGCTGGAACAAGATCAAGCCAAGCTAACGCGCGACATCAAGGTCGCGAGCGACCAGTACACAACGCTTTCCAATACCGCTCAGCAATTGCGGTTGACATCGGTGGGCCAGCTAGGAAACGTGCGCGTGGTTGATATCCCCGCAATCCCGGAGAAACCAGTCAAGCCAAACCGCACGCGAATCATCGCGCTAGCGGCGATGACAGGACTATTTTTCGCAAGTCTCGTCGCCTATGCCCGGAAAGCAATGGTAGGTGGCGTTGAAAATCCACATGAGATCGAGAGCCTGCTTCATACACGTATTCTCTATGAGGTTATTCCTCACAGCAAAAATCAAGAAAAACTCGCGCGTGACATAAACGTGAGCGGCATGAAGGCACCAATTCTTGCGAAAAGTTACCCAGAAGATCCTGCAGTTGAATGCCTGCGCAGCTTTAGAACAGCTCTACAGTTCTCGATAGCACACTACAAAAGCAATATCGTTATGTTCGCCGCACCGACGTCTGGCGCCGGAAAGTCTTTTGTAATCGTCAACTTCGCGGCCGTGATGGCGGCGAGCGGAACGCGCGTCCTACTGGTCGACATTGATTCACGTAACGGTAACCTGCACAATCACTTTGGCGTAAGGCCAATACCTGGCGTATCGCGCCTTATCTCAGGAAGAGCAACAAATGAAGAAACGATCCATCGTAACGTTCTCGAAAATCTGGATTTCATCGCTTCAGGGGACTGGCCCTCGGTTCCGTCCGACTATCTGCTTCAACCTGGCTTCGGAAACATGCTGCGACAATGTAGCGGACGATACGACATCGTTCTTTTGAACACTCCTCCGGTGCTCTCAGGAGCGGAGGCTCAAATTATCAGCGCTCATGCCGGCGCGGTGTTTCTAGTGACCAGATCAGGACGTACCAGCGAAACTGAAATAAGCGAATCCATTTATCGTATAGGCCATTCCGGCGCTATTGTTCAAGGGGTCTTACTCAACGATGCACGGACCCAATTGAGCGCATATCCATTAGAAAGGCATCACGCTATCGTTTAGCCCGCTCCAATACCGTTAGCGGAGCGTGCGAATCACGTAATTTTGAGATGTATCAAATTATACGCAGCATGATAGCTAGCCAGTGATATGACGCATATACTGGTGTAACGACAGGCGCGTTCCTAGAAACCAAAAATCGAACAATGTGCTGCACCAACTATGCTAGCAGTTGAGTAATGCTACCTAAGTCGGATAGCTTTGACCCAAACAGCTAAGTAGTTTCGACGAACACTTAAAACTCTTTAGATCAACATCAAGCATTGTCGAGAAGCATAATAATCCATGCTAAGAGCCGCCAAATACGCATTCAAGGGAGAGTTCAATCGAAACGTCCTCACATTAGTCGCCGGTACCGGAATTGCCCAGTTAATCCCATTAGCCGTTACACCGATACTCGCACGCATCTATGATCCAGGACAGTTTGGTATTTTTTCGCTGTTCCTGGCTATCGTGTCAAGTTTATCGGTAATGGGAACTTGCCGTTATGAAGCGGCGGTGATCCTGCCCTCAAAGGATGTGGACGCGATTAATCTTGTTGCCTTAGCAATTTCCATTAGCGTCGCTGCTTTCTTTGCTCTTCTGCTGCTGATGTATGTACTTAATGATTCAATTTGTCAGAATTTAGGAAATAGCTCTATTTCGGCGCTACTTTATCTGGTACCAGTGGCGGTCCTGCTAAACGGTTTATATATCAGTCTCAACTCTTGGAGTAACCGGAATAAACTATACACAGTGATGGCCCGTCGCCGCATTCTGCATAGCGGCGGCACCTCGACTGTACAGCTGGGTCTGGGCGTCTTGAATTCAGGCGCAAGTGGGTTGGTCATCGGTAGCATTTCGGGACAAGCAATTGCGGCGGCGACGATGGCAAATATGCTATGGCAACGCGATCCAAATTGCTGGCGAGCGGTAGGTTACCAGCACATGTGGGCCTTAGCCAAACGCTATAGAGCCTGTATCTACTTTCTGACGCCGGCCCATACCTTGAGCGCTGTTTCCATTCAGCTACCTGCTATATCGATTAATTTTGCGTTCGGTCTTAACGCCTCTGGATTTTTCATGTTAGCTGACCGAGTTATCAACATTCCTCTGTCCCTAATATCTGCATCGATTGGGGACGTATTTCGGCAGAGAATCAGCGAATGCTACCGGACAGGGGAGGATTGCAAACAGCAGTTTTTATCAACCTTGCGAAAATTGTGCGCAATAGCCACGCCGCCGTTAGTGGTTTTAGCTTTCTTTGCTCCACCCCTGTTTGCCACGGTTTTCGGAGAGAAGTGGCGAATTTCTGGAGAATATTGTCAGTTGATGTGTCCTATGTTGTATCTACGCTTTATTGGTAATCCCCTGAGCCTGATCGCGATCGTGGCACAGAAAAACCGTTTCGAATTTATATGGCAATTAGCATTAACAGTTTCGTTGCTACTTGTTGCACTAACACAGCAATTGCTGGCACTGCAGATCAAGGAACTTATAGCAGTTTTTGTTTTCATTTACGTTTTCTTCGACATTATAAATCTTTTGGCAAGCTATCGCTTCGCTTGTGCTGGCGATATATCCGATAAACAAAAGTGATGAGAGCGGTGTTCTCAGTAAGCGTACGCTGACCTTACCTATAGGACTAGTATGGACTCTGTACTGAAAAATAAGAATGAAACTTGGCGCGCAAATCCGCCTAACCTGCACGGTGTCCCTTCGGAAAAAGCCGAGTATCGACAGCTATGCAGTCAAGAGAAGTCGACACCCCTGTTCTCAAGAGACTGGTGGCTAGACGCGGCAGTGGGGCCGGAAAATTGGCAAGTTGTATTAGCAAAAATTAACGGCAACATCGTCGGCGCATTACCGCTATTTGCTAAGCAGCGCTATGGAATGACGGTCATTCAGCAGCCGCCACTGACACCTGTACTCGGTCCATGGATTAAATCGAATGCAAAAGCATCGCATTCCAGACTCGGAGACGAGCAGAGAATCATGCAACTGCTCATCGAGAACTTGCCAAATTTTGATCATTTCCGCCTGACATGGAATAAAGGACTATCTAATTGGCTGCCTTTCTATTGGAGCGGTTTCAGTCAAACAACAGAATATACGTACGTCATTCCTGCGCTGAATGATCTGGACAGTTTATGGAAAAGCTTTTCAGGCGCACGGCGCAAGCACTGCACGCAAGGTTTCGAAAAATATGGTCTTCGGGTTCAAGAAGATCATTCAATCGACCACCTTCTCGAACTACATAAAATGTCAATCGGCAAACGGGGGGCTTCCCAATCGTTCGACGATGACTGTCTTCGGCGGATCGATGCAGCATGTGTACAACACAACTGCCGAAAGATAGAGATCGTTGTTGACCAAGGTGGCAGGCGTTGCGCAGGTACGTACACGGTCTGGGATGAAAACTGTGCCTATGCTCTGATTATTGGCTCGGATCCTGAGATGCGTCATACCGATGCGGCGAGCTTCTGCCAATGGGCGGCCATTAAGTCAAGCGCGAAGATTGCTCCAAAATACGACTTTCTGGGCAATATGAATCCGTCGATTGAACCGTATGTCCGCAGTTATGGTACTGAACAGATCCCGATTTTTACGATTATGAAGACGCCGTCGAGATTGCTCCGCCTGCGTCAGGGGATTAAAACTGTCTTTGCACTTAATTCCTAATCTACTTATTTTCGATGAGGTCGGCGATGACGGTACGGGCTGAAGCTTTGCAAACGGAGTCGGGGGCGTCTTGCTATGAGCTTGTGAAAACCCCTGGCAATCCGAGCTCGGCCAAGGAGGCATACCGTGAATTTTGCAGTCATGAAAAGTCGTTGCATCTATTTGCACGTGATTGGTGGTTGGATGCGGCTGTAGGACCCAGCGGGTGGGATGTCGCACTGGTGCGAAAACGTGGCGTGATTCTTGCTGCAATGCCCTATGTACGGCGAAGGCGCTTTGGCATGCGAGTCCTTACGCAGCCGGCATTGACTCCAGTCCTAGGACCGTGGTTTCGAACTGCTGGCGGAAAACAAGCCGCTCAGTTAGGAAGCGATAACGAGCTCATGCAGGCTCTCATAGATCAGTTGCCTCCTTTTGACCACTTTTCGCAGACATGGCATCCGAGTATCTCGAACTGGCAGCCATTCTATTGGAACGGTTTTCGCCAGACCACGTATTACACGTTTGTGCTGCCTGATCTCTCAAATATTGATGCGCTGTGGACTGGCCTTGATAGCAAAGTACGTCGTTCAATCGTTAAAGCTGAGACCGAATTCGGTTTGAGAATTCGCGACGACCTTCCGCTCGACACTATCCTATCGCTCAACCACAAGACATTCGCTCGCCAAGGACTTAGTCCACCATATTCTGACGAATTTGTCCGGCGCATCGACGCAGCCTGCTTGGAACGAGGTTGTCGTATGCTCCTTGCCGCTGTTGATGAGCAAGGAGTGACCCATGCGGCCTACTACTTCGTTTGGGACGAACACAGCGCCTACGGGTTGATATCAAGTACAGACCCTGCCTACCGCCGGACTAACGGAAATAGTTTTTGTTTATGGGTAACCATTCAGCGTGCCGCCCGTGTTACACGTCAATATAACTTTGCGGGCTCAATGATCCAGCCTATTGAAAATTATCTGCGCGGTTTCGGCGGTAAGCACGTCCCGTATTTCCACCTCACTAAGACTCCGTCATTGTTGCTGAGAGTGCGTCAAGAGCTAAATTTGTTCAAAGGGAAGTCGTGATGCTTCATTTGACCTTCCCCAATACTCATCAGGCAGAGCGCTCCTGGATCTGCCAGGTTCTGATGGGAGAGTTTCTCGGCGTCGAGTATAGGTATTCGTTTGCAAACTTACCTGACATAAGAATTACGAGCGGCGGGAAGACTTTACACCTGCCCGATGTATTTTTTCCCGGAAGAGCGCTTGATGGGAATCGGGGGGAATGGGATATTGCGGAAGACGGGCTTGATGCTCGGCTTTCCTCAACGAGAATCCCGGTTCTCTTCGGCAGGGGCGACTTCTCGATTGAGGACTCCTCAGGACGTTTATCGCTCGATGTATTTGGCTCGGCTTTTTTCATGCTTGCGCGATGTGAAGAGTTGACATGCAGGGAGCGTGATCGTCACGACCGGTTTCCTGTTACCTCGTCGTTAGCTGCACGCCTTCATTTTATCCACCGACCGCTGGTGGATGAGTACGTTGAGATTCTCTGGGCTGTCATGAAGCGATTGTGGCCTGAGCTCACGCGCAAACACTACCTAAGCCGGAACCTAATCAGTTGCGATGTAGATCTGCCCTTCGATCCTGCCTGCGCCTCCGCCATACGCATGACTAGGCGCCTGTTGGCGAACATCGTTAGAAGGCGTCCAGTCGGTACGCTGGTATCGACCCTTGCGAACTACACCGCGGTCAAGCATGGCGATAAGTTGCGGGACCCTTACTGGTATGCACTGTTCTGGATGATGGATGTCAACGAGAGAGCTGGGAACCAAGTTACGTTCAATTTCATTCCAGAAGCCACCGATCGTGCGATGGATAATGCACCAAGCCTCGATCACCCACGCTTGCGGGATCTGCTTCGTAGAATCCACGACCGCGGTCATTTAATTGGGCTGCATCCTGGTTATAACACTTACCGCCATCCTGCTTCATTCACAAGCTCCGTCAGCATGCTGAAGAGGGTAATGGATGAGGAAGGGATCGAGCAGGATACGCTGGGGGGGCGGCAGCACTATCTCCGGTGGGACCCGCGGGTAACCGCACGGTTGTGGGAGTCAAACAAGATGAGCTACGACAGCACACTTTCGTATGCGACCACTGCCGGCTTCCGATGTGGAACCTGCCGCGAGTACACCATGTTTGACCCGGCTGAACGCCGTCCTATGCGGCTAAGACAGCGCCCCCTGATCGTTATGGAGAACGCCGTAATTGACGACTGCAACATGGGCCTCGGCCATGGCGACGCCGCTTTGGCGACGATGCAAAACCTCAAGAACCTTTGTAGATATTTCAGGGGAGATTTTACCTTACTCTGGCACAACTCGTCGTTTGAGAGTGCTGCGCACCAGGAAATGTACTGTGAAATGATCAAATAGAGAAAAAATCATGCAAGCCGGCGCCGCTCAATACAGAAATCACCGAATTACTAGCTCCTTGGGCATGGCCCATTTCGGTTTCTTTCTTTTGTTTCCCGGTTTCTTTGTGTATCAAACACTCATCGGAATGGGGGCCATGAGTGCGTATTTAGGAGGGTACTTTGCTGTTGTTTCGATCGCGCTTGTCGTGCCGCTTGGGCTTACTTACTGCACCGTACCAAGCGATGGAAAGTCCCAGCTTACACTGGGTGACCTAGGCTTTGGCTTATTTCTCACGTATTTCTTGGCTATTGTCTTACTTAATGCAGTCTTCGGCGCCAACGGGACGATTATCCGTACACACTTGTTGTCCATCCTGTATTTTTTTAACATCTATTTGATCTTCAAAAACATAGACCTGTCGGGGTCCAAGGCTAAATTTCTGTCGCAGACCTCTCTTGTTCTCATGTCCTCGCTGATATTGTTTTATGCAAGGGACGGAAGCTTCAACTTGGGGTACTTGGGTGACCCTAAAAGCCCGGAAAGTGTGGCGACATATCAGGGCTTTGCACGCTCGTACGTAGTGACGTTTGTTGTAGTTCTTGCTTGCACAAGCTCCATATTAGCCAGAGTTGCATTGTACGGCGTCGCGGTCGTCGCCTTATTCCTTATCGGCTCACGTAGCGAGCTTGTAGCGGTTGTCTTACTGATCCCGGTTGTAGAGCTATATAGGGCACGGAATGGCTTGCACATGATAACCGTGGTATTGCTGGTCGTCAGTATTCTTTGGAATGGACCTAAATTCATGCTTGAAATTTTTCCGGACAGCCGAGTGTGGGAGCTGTTTGATTTGTCTCATTCTCAATCCGCAAACGCTCGGCACGATCTCACGCAACGCGCGCTTCGCACTATCGCCGAGCACCCGGTTTTAGGCGACTATGGTAGCTACCCCCCTGGTGAATACGCACATAATATATTGTCAGCATGGGTAGATCTAGGCTTCTTTGGTTTCGTTTACATGCTGACCATGTTATTGCGCACCGCCATTATTCTGCTGACGCAAGGCCGATCAAAGCGGCAAAGTTCCGACGAAGCCCTACTGGCATGGTCACTCGTTTTTATAGCCCTATTCCTACTTTTTACCGCCAAAAACTTTGATGATATGTTCACGGGAGCGGCTATGGGCGCCTTCGCCTGTTATTGCAGGCGAAATAATAGGCGAGTCATAACAACTGGGGAAAGTCATTACCGATGATTAACATTCACTTGTATCCTTCGGCGTTTCTTAACGAAAGCCGCATCATGCGCGAGTCCCGTTCGCTCTCGCGTCTTGCATTGTTCAATCGCATCGACCTGGTAGGCCTCGGTCAAGAAGGCACGCTCCCGGTGGAGAGCTTAGACGATGGCGTTCGCATTGTGCGAATTGGCCAACATGGCGGCGCCGGGCTCTTACGGAAGCTCACGCGTACCAGTAGTTGGAGTAGTGCGGTTTATCGCCGCTATTGTCGTCAGCGGGTCACCTGTATCAACTGCCACAGTGTTGCAACGTTGCCCCTTGGAGTGATGCTCAGCCGCGCTACTGGTGCGAAATTGGTTTATGACGCCCACGAGCTTGAAAGCGAGACAAACGGCCTCAATGGAGTTAGGAAGCGTCTTACAAAGAGGGTCGAGCGCATGCTGATAGGGCGCGCTGATCAGTGCATCTTTGTAGCGGATGCGATCGAACAGTGGTACATCGACGAATACCAGTTAAAGAACACGACCGTACTATATAATTGCCCGCCTCACTTTACTGTCGAGCCGACCGACTATTTTCGCCAGAAATTCAACATCGATTCCCGGACCCCTATTTTTCTATATCAAGGTCTCATTGGAGAGGGTCGGGGAATTCGGGTTTTGGTGGAGGCGTTCTCATCCTTAGCCTCGCACGCCGCACTAGTGGTGATGGGTTACGGACCACTCGCCAATTGGATTGCCGAGGAAGCAAAGGCACGCCCAGGCCTTTATTATCATCCGGCAGTTACTCCAGACAAACTACGCGATCTTACCGCGGCCGCGGATTTCGGGTTATCTGTCATCGAGCCAACCTCGCTCAGTTATGAGTATTGCATGCCAAATAAACTGTTTGAGTATGTTATGGCAAACAAGCCTGTGCTGGTCTCACCAACCCGCGAGCAGAGCAATTTTGTTCGCAAACATGCTGTTGGGGAAGTAGCTAGAGATACCTCTCCAATAGCGCTTCGAGAGGCTGTGATGTCTCTGCTAGCACGCGATCTGCAGGCGCTGCAAAGTGCCCTTCGCTTAACTGCCCGCGAATATTGTTGGGAAAATCAAGAAAAAAAGCTCGAGACAATATATCGAGAAGCGCTGGGCTTGAGCGCACTTCATGCTGTTCAGATTTCCCAATGCGAGGTTTGACATGATCTCCGTCGTTGACTATGGCGTCTGCAACCTGGGCTCAATGCTCAACATGCTGCGTAAGATTGGTGTACCGGCGCAGTTAGTTTCCACACCCGCTGAACTCAGTCTGGCAAAAAAAATAATCTTGCCGGGGGTGGGGGCCTTTGACAACGGAATGCGTGCACTAACAGAGCGAGGCCTTGCAGAGGCCCTACGCAGCAAAGTCGCACACGGCGAGACGCCACTGTTAGGCGTATGTCTAGGCATGCAAATGCTGGGCCGAGGTAGCGAGGAGGGCGCGCTGCGCGGTCTGGGACTGATCGACGCGGACGCACACCGTTTCCGCTTTGCTCCAGAGAGCCGCCTCAAGGTGCCGCACATGGGCTGGAGCCATCTCGACAGGCTACACGAGTGCGCGCTTTTACGCGACTTAGAAAACGAATCGCGGTTCTATTTCTGTCACTCGTATCACCTGGTTTGTGACTCCCCTCATGACGTTCTTGCGAACGCCGGTTATGGCGGAGGATTTGTTGCAATGGTGCATCACAAGAATGTTTTCGGAGTGCAATTTCACCCCGAGAAGAGCCACCGTTTCGGGATGGCCCTGCTCCACAACTTTGCGAGGATGTGATGTTGCACACACGTGTCATCCCCTGCCTTCTGATGCGTAACCAAGGTTTAGTTAAGACGGTGAAATTTAAGGACTCTCGTTACATCGGCGACCCCATCAACGCGGTGCGTATCTTCAACGAGAAGGAAGTCGACGAGCTGATGTTCCTCGATATCGGTAACAGCGGAAAGAGCGTTTCTCCCGACTTTGAACTGCTATCCGACATCGCTAGCGAAGCATTCATGCCGTTTGCGTATGGCGGCGGGGTAACGAACATCGATCAGGTGAAGCGCCTGTACGCCGTGGGTGTCGAGAAAGTGGTGCTCAACACCGCAGCGGCAGAACGTCCTCACTTGGTGTCCGAGGCTGCCAGGTTGGCAGGCTCGTCTGGCGTGATTGTCTCGGTTGATGTCCGCCGGAACTGGCGCGGAAGGCATTCCGTTCACGTCGCCAGCGGAACCAAAGACCTCAAACGTGACCCAGCCGAATATGCTTGCGAAATGGAGCGACTGGGCGCAGGAGAGATCCTGCTCAATTCGATCGACCGCGACGGAACAAAGAGCGGATACGACTTGGAGTTGATAGAGCGCGTGTGTAAAGCAGTGTCGATACCCGTTGTAGCGTCCGGGGGGGCGGCAGGGTTGTCTGACCTGCGACAGGCCGCCGATGCTGGGGCGTCTGGATTGGCAGCCGGAAGCATGTTCGTCTATCACGGTAAGCACGATGCTGTGTTGATAACGTATCCCGAATATGACCAATTGGAAAGGTTATTCAAATGACTTCTCTTACGCCAACACTCCGCTCTTCGGCAACTTCGCAAGCTCCCTATCGGGCGTGTAGTCGGTGCATTATGGACACGATTGCTGACCCAAGAATCTCCTTCACAGAGGAGGGGCTTTGTCAGCACTGCCAGCGCTACGACGAACTCGTCAGTGCGCGGCGTCTGAAGGGTGAGCACGGACGTCAGGCGCTACAGAAGTTAGTCGGCCAGATCCAGGCTGCAGGCCGTGGGAAGGAATACGACTGCATCATCGGAGTAAGCGGTGGGGTGGACAGTACGTACGTGGCTTGGCTTGTCAAGCATCACGGACTACGTCCGCTGGCCGTGCACTTTGACAACGGTTGGAATTCCGAGCTTGCCACCAAGAACATCGAAAGAGTGCTACACAACATCGGAATCGACCTATATACCTACGTAGTCGATTGGGAAGAATTTCGTGATTTACAGCGTGCGTTTCTTGAAGCTTCGACACCGGACGGCGAGATCCCGACTGATCACGCCATCAGCGCCTTGCTGTGGAGCGAGGCCACGAAACGCGGTATCAAGTACATCATCTCCGGAATGAATTTCGCGACCGAGTCAATCAGTGTGCCTGACTGGTCATATGGACATTCTGACTGGCGCTATATCAGGGATGTGCACAGACGCTTTGGACGGGCCGAATTGAAGACCTATCCGCATTTTAGTCTGCCATTCCTGTTTTACGTAAACGTTTTGCGTGGGATTCGGATCGTGTCCATCCTCAACTATGTGGACTATAACAAAGAACAAGCAATGCAACTTCTGCAGAACGAGCTAGGCTGGAAAGACTATGGAGGCAAGCATCACGAATCAATCTACACTCGTTTCTTCCAGGGTTATATCTTACCGCGCAAGTTTGGTGTCGATAAGCGTTATGGTCACTTGTCTGACCTTATCAATGCAGGTCAAATCACCCGGGCACAGGCCCTAGCTGAGATGCAACGTCCTCCTTATCCCGAAAATTTGCAACAGGAAGACCTCGTGTATGTCATGAAGAAGCTAAGGCTGTCTCAGGAGCAGTTCGAAAATATCATGCAGGCACCTATCCATTCATTTCGCAATTACCAAAATCTTTACGAGCCAGTCCAAATGCTGCGCAAGACAGTCAACCAGCTTAGAAAACAC
>Ga0308160_10003924_pt1 | contig 16299 bp, 11 predicted proteins | sample PhyFR1_FD_201036 | JGI IMG/M metagenome (GOLD analysis project Ga0308160, IMG submission 201036) | Phyllosphere microbial communities from UC Gill Tract Community Farm, Albany, California, United States - DLSLF.R1 | ecosystem: Host-associated > Plants > Phyllosphere > Unclassified | place: USA...
ACGTGGCCAAGCGCCTGATGGACTTCGGCTTCCACGCGCCGACCATGAGCTTCCCGGTGCCTGGTACCCTGATGATCGAGCCGACCGAGTCGGAATCGAAGGTCGAGATCGACCGCTTCATCGAGGCGATGATCACGATCCACGCCGAGATCGTCAAGGTCGAGCGCGGCGAGTACGACAAGATGGACAACCCGCTCAAGGGCGCGCCGCACACGGCGGAAGTGGTGACCGCCGACGACTGGCAGCACACCTACTCGCGTGAAGTGGCGGCCTTCCCGGTGGCCTCGCTGCGCAAGAAGAAGTACTGGCCGCCGGTCGGCCGTGCCGACAACGTGTACGGCGACCGTAACCTGTTCTGCGGTTGCGCGCCGATCAGCGATTACGAGTAATCGTTCGTCGGTGAATTAAACGGCGGCGTGGGGAACGATCCCTGCGCCGCCGTTGTCGTTTTAAAGGACGGTGGGGCAGCGCGTGGGTACGACGGCGTGCGCACGAGTGCGCACCCTACCGCACCGTAGGGTGCGCACTTGTGCGCACGCGGTACGGCGCCTGACGGTCGAAACGTCTTTTACGAATCCTTGCGCGACGCCAGGCGCAAATGCGGCCGCGGCGTCTTGCGCCGCTCCGCCTTCGGCGCGATGCTGGCGTCGCGCCGCCCGTCCTTCAACACGTCGCGCATGTCGATCTCGGCCACGCTCGATGGCTGGGACGGCTCGGGTGCCAGCATCGCCTCGTCCAGGCGGAAGGTCGCCACCGCCTTGGAGAGCGTCAGCGCCTGCATCTGCAGGGTGCGCGCCGCCTCGGCAGCCTCTTCCACCAGCGAGGAATTGCGCTGCGTGACCTGGTCCATCTGCACGATCGCCTCGTTCACTTCCGACAGCCCGCTGGCCTGCTCGAGGCTGGCCGTGCTGATCTGGTTGATGATGTCGCCGACCTGCTGCACCGATTCGGCGATCGTCGCCATGCTGGTGCCGGCCTGTGCGGCGAAGGCCGTGCCGCCCTCGATCTCGGCCACCGACTGGTTGATCAGCTCGCGGATCTCGCGCGCCGCGGCGCCGGTGCGCAGGGCCAGCGAACGCACCTCGCCCGCCACCAGCGCGAACTCGCGCCCCGCCTCGCCGCCGCGTGCCGCTTCCAAGGCCGCGTTCAGCGCCAGTGTCCCGGTCTCCACCGCGATGGCGTCGATCTGCTGGGTGATTTCGCCCACGCGGCAGGCGCTGCCCTTCACCGATTCCATCGTCGTCACCAGGCGCTCGGCCACGGTGCCGCCCTGCTGCGCCACGTTGGACGCCGAGGCGGCCAGCAGGTTGGCGGCCTGCGCGCTGTCCGCGGTGAGGTTGACGGTGGCCGCCAGTTCCTGCATCGAGGACGCCGTGTGCTCGAGCGAACTGGCGCGGAACACGGCGCGCGTGGTCAGGTTCAGGTTGCCCAGCGCGAGGTCGCGCGAGGCCGAGCCGATCGAGCGTGCCGATTCGAGGATGGTGCGCAGGGTCCCGTTCAGGTTGCGGATGCTGGCGTTCAGGGCGCGCGAGGTTTCCGCGATCTCGTCGTTGCCGTAGACCCGGTCCTTGACGGTCAGGTCGCCGCTGGCCAGGTCCACCGCGGCGGCGCCGATGCCGCGGATCTCGGCCAGCAGGGTGCGCCGCACGGCGACCGTGATCCCGAGCGAGACCGCGATCGCCAGCAGGATCACGCAGGGCATCAGCCAGGCCATGGCGCGGAACTCCGCTTCGGCACTGCTGGACGCGGCCTGCGACAGCGACTGCTCCAGCTGCGACAGTGCGTTCAGGCGCTGGGCAACGTCGGCGAAGGCGCTTTCCGCCTTGCTCGTCGCATTCGCGCTGATCGATTGGTCGTCGCGTGCGATTTCGATCACGTCGCGTACCGCCTGGACGTAGCGCGCGTAGGCCGATGCCGCGCCTTCCACCAGGGCGCGCTCCTCGCCGCCTGCGGGCGTCATCTCGGCCAGGCGCTGCAGGCCGGATGTCGTCAGCGCGTGCTGGCGGTGGATGTCGCGGATCAGGGGCTCGATGCGGCTTTTCGGGAAGCTGCCGCCGATCCAGGTCTGCAGCTGGTAGATCTCGGCATGGCCGCGCTGGGCCGTGAACACCAGGTCGCTGGCCGCACGCATGTGGACCGCGCGTTTGCCGACGATGTCGTCCAGCGACGCGTTCTGGCGCACCATCGCGTACCAGGCACCGCAGGACAGCAGCAGGAGCAGGACCAGCACGACGCCTGGCGCCAGCAGGAGCTTGGGACCGATCTTCAGGCGGGACAGCATCTCAGCGTTCCTCCATGAAGAAAAACGATGCGGCAGGCATGGCCGCGGCGGGGAAAGCTTCTGACGTGTGCATGATGGCCTCGCAAGTCGACAACGCGCGCTATTTCTCGATATTTCTTTAATGCATTCGACCAATCTAAGTCATCGTCCCGGCCATGCGTTTGAGCGGCGTCAACACCATCCCGAAGGTGGACAATTGCAGACAGACCGGTACACTAGCGCAATGAAAATTGCCGTCCACCTGGCCCGGCACCGGCGCCTGGTGGCGCTGGGCGGGCTGTCCCTGCTGCTGCACCTGCTTGCCATTGCCCTGATCGATGCCCTGGTGGCGCCGCCCCCGGTAGAGGTCGGCGCGCCGATCGCGCTGCGCCTGGTGCGCGAGACTGCGGCTCCCGCGCAGACGGCGGCGGCGCAGGCGCCCATGGCAGAAGCCACACAAGCATCGGCGCCCGCTCCGTCACCCGCGCCACCACGGGCCGAACTGCCGGCCATGCAGCCGCTGCTGCCTGGCGGCGGGTCCGACATGAGCAGGTCCGCCCCCTCCTCCGGCGCCACGTCCGGCATCGCACCGGTGCAAATGCCGGGCCGCTACCGCGTCCAACTGCCGCCGTCCTCGCGCGTCGTGTATGCAGTGACGCGCGGCGCCCCCGGACAGCCGCCGGCAAAAGGCGAGTCCGCCGAACTGGTATGGGAACGCAGCGGCGGCAGCTACCGCCTGCGCCTGGACGGCGTGCTCGGCGCGTTGGCCAGCACCGGCGGCGAGGACGACGCCGGCCTGGCCCCGGACGAGGCCCGCGAAGCCGGTCCTGCCGGCGGCGCGCAGATCACCCGCTTCAACCGCGCCGAGGGACGCATCGAACAAGGCGTCAACACCAGCGAAGCGCTGACCCAGGGCAGCCAGGACCGCGCCTCGGTGCTGCTGCAGCTGGCCGGCATCGGCATGGCCGACCCCGACCAGGTGCAGGACACGATCGACATCGTGGTCGCGGGCAGCGGCGGCGCACGCATCGCGCGCTGGCAGGTGGTTGGCCGGGAAAACCTCGAGACGCCGCTTGGTGCGCTCGCAGCCGTGCACCTCCTGCAGCTGGCGCCGGCCGGCGAAGCCCGCGTCGAAGTCTGGCTGGCGCCGCAGCGCGGCTGGCTGCCGGTTCAGCTGCGCGTGACGCAGGCCGACGGCACGGTCGCCAACCAGCTCGTCACCGCGATCGAACAAGCGGCGGGGCAATGAAAAAGGCCGGCATGCAGCCGGCCCTTTTCTTCTTCTGAAGCCGGCTTACGCCAGCTTCGCCGCGTGCTCGCGCGTCGCGTGGAAGGTCAGCTTCGGCCAGCGTTCCTGGGTCAGGCGCAGGTTGACGCCGGAGGTAGCCAGGAAGGCGAGGTTGCCGGCAGCGTCGTAGGCGACCTGATGGCCGAGCTGGTTCTCGAAGTCCGCCAGCGCCTTCTTGTCGTCGGAGGACACCCAGCGCGCACTGCTGATGCTCGACGATTCGAACACGGCGTCCACGCCATACTCGTTGAGCAGGCGGCTCGCGACCACTTCGAACTGCAGCACGCCGACCGCGCCCAGGATCAGGTCCGAACCCAGCACCGGCTTGAACACCTGCACCGCGCCCTCCTCGCCCAGCTGCTGCAAACCTTTGTGCAGCTGCTTCACCTTCAGCGGATTACGGATGCGCACCGTGCGGAACAGGTCCGGGGCAAAGTACGGGATGCCGGTAAAGGTCAGCATCTCGCCTTCCGAGAAGCTGTCGCCGATCTGCATGTTGCCGTGGTTCGGCAGGCCGATGATGTCGCCCGCATAGGCTTCTTCCACCTGCTCGCGCGAGGAGGCCATGAAGGTCACCACCGAGGACAACTTGACCTCTCTGCCAAGCCGCAGGTGCCGGACCTTCATGCCCTTGTCGAAGCGTCCCGAGCACACGCGCAGGAACGCGATGCGGTCGCGGTGAGCCGGATCCATGTTGGCCTGGATCTTGAACACGAAACCCGTGAACTTCGGTTCTTCCGGCTTCACGGCGCGCACCGTGGCGTCGCGTTCGCGCGGGCCCGGGGCCCAGTCGACCAGCGCCGAGAGGATCTCGCGCACGCCGAAGTTGTTGATCGCCGAACCGAAGAAGACCGGGGTCTGGATGCCGGCCAGGAAGCGCTCGAGGTCGAAGGGGTGGCTGGCGCCGTGCACCAGCTCCACTTCCATCTTCAGTTGCTCGATCTCGAGCGGGAACATCTCGGCCAGCTTCGGGTTGTCGATGCCCTTGATGATCTCGAAGGCGCCGTCGGCCTTCTCTTCGCCGGCCTTGAACAGCATGATGGTGTCGTTCAGCAGGTGATACACGCCGCGGAAGTTCTTGCCCATGCCGATCGGCCAGGTCACCGGCGCGCATTCGATCTTCAGCACCGACTCCAGTTCGTCGAGCAGTTCGAGCGGATCGCGGGTTTCGCGGTCCAGCTTGTTCATGAAGGTGACGATCGGGGTGTTGCGCATGCGGCAGACGTCGAGCAGCTTGATGGTCTGCGCCTCGACGCCCTTGGCCGCGTCGATCACCATCAGGGCCGAGTCGACGGCGGTCAGCACGCGGTAGGTGTCTTCCGAGAAGTCCTGGTGGCCCGGCGTGTCGAGCAGGTTGATGACGTGGTCGCGGAACTCGAACTGCATCACCGAGGACGCGACCGAAATGCCGCGCTGCTTCTCGATGTCCATCCAGTCGGAGGTGGCGTGGCGGCCGCTCTTGCGGCCCTTGACGGTACCGGCGAGCTGGATCGCGCCCGAGAACAGCAGCAGCTTCTCGGTCAGCGTGGTCTTGCCCGCGTCAGGGTGGGAAATGATGCCGAAGGTGCGGCGGCGCGCCACTTCGCGTGCGATCGCGGCGGGCGCGCGGGTCGTTGCAGGGGCGCTTGCGTCGCCCATGTCTTCGGTTGCAAGGATGTCAGGATCGTTGGACATAGTCGAGCCCCAGTGGCCCAGATGAAGAAAACCCTCGATTTTACCGATTCCCGGGCCGCCCGTGTGAATTGAATGCGCACCTAGCGGGAGCATTCCTGCTCCGGCCCGGCCGCGTGGCCCTGCTGGATCCCGCCTTTATTCGCGCACGCGACGCCAGCCGGTGCGCGAGGCGGGCGGCGAGATCGCATTGCGCACCGCATTCGAATCCATGCCGCCGCCGGCATCGGTCGTGATCTGGACGCCGTTGCCCTTCGGGGTGGTGATGATGATCGAGCCGACCGTGGCCGCCGCGTTGGACAGTGTCTGGCCGGCCACCATCACCTGGCTCGTGGTGCCGTTGGGGCCGTCCACGGTGAGCGAGGTGAGCGGCTCGGCGGTGCAAACGTTGACCTGGTAGACGTTACTGGTGCCGCCCACCTTGCAGCTCGACGAGGAGCTCGGCATGTTGGTCACCATGTTCAGCGTGCCGAAGATGACCTGCGGGTCGAGATTGACGCGCTCGCCGCTGTTCTGGTTGAAGTCGACATACCAGCCCTGCTGGGTGTTCAGGTCGACCTTCACGCCGTTGATCGTGTAGGCCGTGCTGGTGTTCGCCACTTTCGCCAGGCTCTGCTTCGCCATCGTGCTCGAGCGCCACTGGGCGGAGCTGATCGCCGTGCCCGAATCCTTGAGCACATAGGCGCTCTGGACGTCGCTGTTGCCGATGTCGGCCAGGTCGAGCAGGCGGCCGGTGCCGAAGGCGACGACGCGGTGCACGGCGCTGGTCTCGGTGCCGTCGGCGGCGATCCCGTTGACCTGGCACATGGTGACTTCCGGGCGTGTCGTGATCGGCTGCTTGACGCCGGCGTCGCCCATCTTCAGCACTTTGGCGCCGGCCTTGTAGTCGGTGAAGTCGAAGCGCCACATCTGGCCAAGATTGTCGCCGCCATACACGTAGGTCACCACCGGGTCGGTGTGCGGGTTCTCGGAAATGGCCGAGATGCGCGCCAGGCCCGAGGGCGTGGTGGTGTCGCCCGAACCGGTGCTCACCTTCGCGAGCACGGCGCCGGTGGCGATGTCGACCACAAAGACATAGCCCTTGCCGCTGCCGCCGGCGACGCCGTCGGTGCCCGGCACGTTGTTGTAGCCCGAGGACAGGAAGGCCGCCCAGTGCTGCACGCCCGCGCCGTCCTTCCAGACGCCGATCTGCGCGCTGCCGAAGCTCAGCCCGATGTCGGCGTCGTAGTTGATGCCGCTGCATACGGCCGGATCGGCGCACAGTTCCCACAGGGCCACCGGATTGGCGGGGTCGGTCACGTCCAGCGCGTAGTAGCCGCGTCCGCCCGCGTTCAGGCCGGCCACCAGCACCGCGCGCCACTTGTCGCCGATCTTCACGTCCGCCACCTCGGGCGAGCCGTCGACCGTGAACTGGTGGCTGGTGGAATACGTGGTGCTTGCCTGCGCGTACAGCTTTTTCATCGTGATGCGCGGCGCGTAGGCCCACATCTCTTCGCCGGTGGTGGCATTGAAAGCGTGCAGCATGCCGTCGTTGGCGCCCGCGAAAACGGTCGGCTGGCGGTCCTGGTTGTCCTGCTGGTAGTCGAAGTAGGAAGACTCGGTATAGGCCTTGCGCGGGTCGCGCAGGTAGGCCGGCTTGGACGAGGCGATGTCGCCCAGCACGATCGGCAAGGGCGCCGCCAGGCCGGCCGGGATGGTCGCCGTCTTGGTATAGGCGCGCAGCAGCGTGTCGTTGGCATACTGCTGCTGGCCGCGCAGCCAGTTGACGATGTTTTCGCCGCTGTCGACGATCTTGCGCTGGGCGGTGTCCAGGGTCGGGCATTGCGCGAGCAGGCTGCATTTGTTGCTGAACCAGGCCTGCTCGGCAGGCGTCATTTCCGCATAGGCGAAGTCCTTCAGGCCACCGTTCTCGACGTCCAGCATCAGGATGCGGCGCGTATCGGCGGCCGCGCTCACCTTGCGTCCGACGATTTCCGACGAGTTCCACTCCACCTTCGGCAGCACTTCGCCCGTCAGGACGTCGATCTTCTTGCCCTGCAGTTCACCGTACCAGCGCACCGTGGTGAAGGTGGCGGCGAAGATGTCGTTATCGGACTGCGACACGTTCGGGGTCGAGGTGGCGGCCGCGGCGGCCGCGCCGATCTTGACCTCGATGTTGGACAGGGCCGAGCGCAGGCCGTCGATCACCTGCAGCGGGTCGGATGCGCTGAAGTACTTGCCGTGGCCGTTGATGGCCGCGTGCCACAGGTCGTCGACACGCGACTGGTAGGCGGCGCTGCCCGACTCCTCGCCGGTGATCGGGTTCGGCCAGACATAGGCGCCGCCGCCATTCCACGGGCAGCCGCTGGTGACGCCCGTGATCAGCTTGTGGAAGTCGCCGCCCGGCGTCGGCGCGGTATCGTATTTCGGCTCGTAGTTCATGATGCCGTCCACGCCCAGGCCGAGCGCGTAGGTGTTCATGTGCAGGCGCGTGTTCTCGCCGGCAGCCGCCGCCACCAGGCCGTCGCGTTCGCTCCAGTTCTCGAGCGAATCGCGCAGCGAGGCGACCTTGTCGTTGGAGCCGCCGTTGTACCAGTAGAGGGCGACGTCGGCCAGCGAATTCAGGGATTGTTCGCTCGGGTCGACGCAGCCCTTGGCGCGCGAGCAGAAGCGCGCGGAGCTCTCCTTGTTGTCGTTGTTGACCACGTCGGCGGCGGCGGCGCCGTTCCAGTAGCCGTCGGTGGTGACGAAGGTGAAGTTCTGCTGGCACGGGAACTGGATCACTTCGTTGCCGGCGCTGTAGTTGTAGGGCGCACGGTTGGCATACATCTTGCCGATCGCGTGCAGGGCCTGGCGGATCGGGGTCGAGCCGCTGGTCGACATGCCGTACAGGGAGCTGTACCAGCTGCTGCGGGCCGAACCCTCGAAAACCTTGGGCGCCTTCATCGTGCCCTCGGCGGCGGCGACCGACAGCGACACGATGCCGACGTTGTAATTGTTGCCGATCGGCTGGAAGGCCTGGCCGACGGCCGTCTTCATCATCTGGTTGCGCGTCTTGTAATAGGCGTACCAGTTGGCGAAGTTGGTCATCTCCTCGTCATAGGTGCAGGTCGAGCCGGCGCAGTCGCTGCGCGCCGGGGCCTTCGGGTAGCTGGTGCGGGTCGACACGATGTCGGTGCGGACGAAGACCGACGCGCCCAGCGGCGTGACCGAGGTCGGCACGCCGTCGGTGCTGGCCGTGCTGGCGCCGAAGCTCAGGTAGGTGGTCTTGCTGGCCGTATTGTTCGAGAGCGAGCCAAGGGCGATGTTGTCGCCTTCCGCATCGAGCGCAGTCGTAATCAGGCAGACAACGTTACTGCCCGCCGCCTCGCACAGTGGCGAGGTGTTGCTGGTGCCGCCGATATAGGCCTTGATGCTGCCATTGGTGCCGACCTTGTTCTTGATCGCGGTCGCGACGCTGCCGGCGTTGACGCCTTTCGAGAACTGCAGGGTGCTGGAGAACAGCTGGGTGCCGCCCAGCGACAGGCCGGACAGCACCTGGTTCTTGTTCGGATTGGTGCTGCCGCTGACGCTCAGCAGCGCCGTTACCGAGGTGCCCGAGGAGACGATCAGGTCGCGCCCTGCCCGGCTGCCGTCGGACGCCAGGGTGCAGGGGCCGACCGCCTTGCTGGTCGTACCGGCCGGGCAGTTGATCGGCACGACGGCCACCGTGCTGGTGCTCTCGAGCGTGATGCCGAAGCTCGAGCAGGCCGGCACGCCGGTCACGCTCGGCGTCTTCACGCAAGCCGTGTACTGGGCCGCGAGGCCGGTCCTGGCGATGATCGACGCGGCCAGCGCGTTGGCCAGGGCCGCCTGCTTGGTCGCCGTGTTGGTGCCGCTGCTGGCGGTAACGGCCGTGTTGGTGAGGGTGAAGCTGCCGTTCGGCTCGACGACCGTGACGCTGTTGATCTTCATCGAGGTGGTCGTGCTCGAGGCGCCGATCGTGATGGTGCCGTACCAGTCCGGATTGCGGTTCGGGTCGGAGAAGCGCGGGTACTTGAAATTGCCGACGTACTTGGCCTGGCAATTGGTCAGGGCGCGGCTGTCGCACCAGCGCACGCGTGCCGGTTCCGGGTAACCGCTTGGTGCCGGCGCGTTGACGGCGGTGACGCGGCAGTTGGTCAGCGTGCTGTCGGTGCAGTACTCGGCAACGTTGATCGTGTAGTAGTAGGGATTGGCGGTGAAGCTTTGCGCCGTGTAGCGCACGTCGTTCGGATAGGCGTAGCCGCTGGTGTTGGTGCCGCAGCTGCTGCCGTCGCACCAGCGCAGGTCGGGAAAGCCGGTGACCAGGTTGGTCTTGTCGACGTTATTGCCCAGCAGGTCGGTGTTGTTGACGTTGAAGCCGTCGGTCGTGACCGAGGTCCAGCCGGTCGTGTTCGCACGCGTCATCGAGTCGAAGGACAGGCCGGTGCTGGTGACCGGCGGCAGGTAGCGCACCTTCGGGTTGTAGTACTGCTTGTTGAAGTCGGCGCTGGCGAAAGGCGGGTCGCCGATGCGGCAGGCCTTGGTACCGCCGCTCATCGTCGCGCGCGAGCGGCAAGTGGTGCTGTCGTCCACGTAGTCGGGCGTGAAGGTGCTGGTCATCGAGCCCGAGTTATCGTAGAGGAGCATCAGGTTCGGCTTGACCGTGCCGGTGCCGGTGATGTTCAGGAGCGGCAGCTGGGCGATCGCGGTCGGGCCGGCCTGGGCCGCCGATGCCAGCAGGGCCAGCGCGAGCAGGGAGAGAATGCGGTTCATGAGACGATCCATCGTGTATCCATTCATCGGCCGCAAGGGCCTCGGTTCGGTGCGCGGCGTCAGCCGCCGATCAGCACCATCATCTGATTGACCACGTTGCCGCCGCGCGCGCCATCCATGCGCGCCGTAACCTGGTAGTGCACGCGCGGCACGCCGTTGTAGCGCGGCGTGGTGATCACCATGCTCGACCCGGGCGCCAGCGGCGAGCCGGCCGCGAGCGGGTTGTCGGTGGTCTGGACGCAGGTGTTGTCCTTGTCGTTATAGGGCAGCGCCAGCAGGCACATGCGGTGGATCACGTACTCGATCCGCTTGTCGCCGACGGTCACCACCTTGGCGCCGACCCAGAACGCGGGGTTGCGCACGCCCTGGCTGGGGTCGTAGGTGGCCACGTAGCCTTGATTCGCCGCGTTCATGTCGAGCAGCGCGCGCTGGCTGGTCGAGGACGAGGTGGCGGCCAGCCATTTGTAGGCCTCGTTCAGGCCCTGGTCGACCGCGTGGCTCTGGGCCGCATCGTAGGCCAGGTTCGAGGCCGTCAGCGTGGTCGTGTTGCTCGACTTGAGCAGGTAGATGCTCGAAATGAGCATCACCAGCAGGATGACCAGCATGACCGGCAGGGCAATGCCGGCCTGCCGCGCGAACGGACGGGAGGATGGACGCTTCATCATGGATTCCAGCCCGCGTTGCGCAGCGGGACGATGGTTTCGAAAACGCGGTAGCTGTAGCAGCGCCAGTCCGCGCTGTCCCCCGCCACCGCCACGTCGACCGTCATCGGCACCGGCGTCACGCCTTCCGGCTCCTTGCTGGCGAAAACGACCGGCTTGTTGATGGTGGCGCTGCAGGCGGCGCCGGCGGGCGGCCGTTCGCGCGTCTTGCTGCGCGCGACCACGGCGATGCGCAGCGCCGCCAGGTGCTCGTAGTCCCCTGCGCCGCCGGTCTCGCCGTCGCCGTCGGCATTGATCATCTGCGGCGACCAGGTCCCGATCTTCAGGCCCTTGCGGTTGTCGAAGGCGCTGCCGGTGCGGGTGTCGAAGCCGTACTGCGCCTTGATCGAGACGATGTTGTCGGCCACCGTCGCCGGGGTGGCGGCCGAGCCGGCCATGTCGGTCGAGCGCAGGCGCAGGAAACCGTTGGCGACCGACCAGGTATGCAGCGACAGCGAGGCGGCCGGGCCGAGGTTGAACAGGCGCGTCTTGCCGCCCTTGAAATTGATGCCGAGTTCGCCGGAGTTGAAGCGGAAATCGGTGCCGCCACCCACGTTCACCTGGGCCGCCGCGCCCGGCCGCGCCGAGATCTGTGCCAGCGCGCAGTCGCCGCCGCGGTTTTCCGGCGCCACGACGACCACGTCACCCAGGTTGAAGCCATAGGACGGTACCCGGTCGACGTTGACCAGGGTGCCGCCGAAGTAGTCGGTGACCACGCGCAAGGTACCGGTGCCGGTCGGCGAGCTGCCCGAATACAGGGAGATGACGTCGGGCGCGCTGCCGTTCGACTCGATGACGGCCGGCGCCAGCGGGCGCACGGTGGCGGCGCCGCGCGGCGCGCCGGCCAGCACATAGCCTTCGCTGTCGTTGAAGCGCGTGTTGCAGCCGATGATGATCGGGTCGTTCAGGCCGAAGCCCGCCTGCTGGGCGTCGTTACTGATCGAGAACATCGCCAGCATCCCGTTCTGCATCGAGTCCGAGCTGCCCAGCGCCGACTGCTTGCTCTGTTCGGAGCCGGTGATCAGGCGCGTGGCGAATACCAGCGCGAGCATGCCGACGGCCAGGCTGACCAGCAGTTCGACCACCGAGAAGCCCCGCATACGGACGCTAGAAATGCCCATGTCCGCTCCTAGATGGTGGCACGCACGGTGTGCGTGTTGGCGGAGTCGCCGGCCTTGCGCTGCCAGCTGATCGCGACCGTCACGGTGGCCGCGCCGCCGCCGGTGCCGTTGGCGATCGTCACCGTCACCTTCGCGCCGGGGATGCTCTTGCGGGTGGCGTCGTACCACGGCGTCAGGCGCGCGCCGGGCGTGCCGCCGCTGGCCAGGGCGTAATCAGAGAGGCGCTCGGAATCGGTCGTCATCACGCCGAGCAGGCGTTCGGCCGCGATCGTCGCCTCGGCGCGCATGCTCGCTTCCGACAGGGCCGAATAGGCGCGCGCCTGCAGGCCGATCGTGCCGAGCAGGCCGATTGCGAGCAGCACGGCGGCGATCAGCGCTTCGAGCAGGGCGACGCCTCCCTGGCGCTGCTTGAGGCGGCGCGGCGGGCGAGGCATGGGGCGGGAGGTCATGGCGGGCACCTTTGCGGATCGGTGGTTGCGGCGAGCGGGTTGCAGCGGATGGCATTGCCGGCCATGGTCAGCACGAGCGCGAGCGGACGGGCCGCGGCCGCATGCTTGGTGCTGGGGGTCAGCGCGAGGCGCTCGATGCGCGGGCCGATGGCCGGATCGACCCAGCCGACCGGCGTGAAATAGACGGCATTCGCATCCTCCGGCCCGATAGCCGGAATCAGGTCGGCCGCCGGCGGCAGCGCTTCGGCGCTGCGCTGCAGGGACTTGAAGCCGTTGGCCGCGCCGAGCGGATCGCGCGTGGCCGGAGCGGCCGCACTCGACCAGTTGGTGCTGATGTCGTTGCAGGGTTCGTCCGAACGCGGGAAGCAGACGTCGATCTGCCAGTCGTACTGGCCATTGGCCGCGTTCTTGCTGAGGACCAGGCGGCTGACGCCGTTCTGGGTCAGGGCCTGGTTGCGTGCGAGCGCAAAGCCTTCGGCATAGAACTGGCCGGCGGCGGCGACCTTGCTGGCGTAGATCCACTCGGCCATGCGCGGCATGCCGATCGACAGCACGATGCCGAGGATCGCCAGCGCGATCAGGGCTTCGAGCAGCGTGAAGCCGCGGTCGATGTGCTTACCCATGCCTGGTCTTATTGCCTGCCTCATTGGCTGCCTCATTGGCTACATTGACCGCTCTTGTCGCGCACCCAGCATTTCGTGCTCGTGGCCCAGCCGCTCGGTACGCCGGTGGTGGCGCGCTGGCCGTTCTGGTCGATCGTGAAGACGAAACCCAGCGTCGCGTTCTTGCCGGTCGCGCTGATCGTGTAGGCCGTGTCTGTCGCGCTCTCGACCTTGAAGCTGAAGTTGTCGGTGTTCGCCGGCAGCGCCGCAAAGCCGCTGTAGGAATTCGTATTCGACCAGTGCTGCTCGAGCGCCGGCTGCACGCCCGCCAGGGCGGAATAGGCATCGGTCAGGCGCGTGCGCAGGACGTAGCTGCCGTAGGTGGGCACGGCGATCGCGGACAGGATGCCGATGATGGCGACCGTGATCATGAGTTCGATGAGCGTGAAGCCAGCCTGAGGTTTCATGTCGGTTCCCGAAGGTGGGACGCGCCGCTTGGAAGCATCGCGCCGGAAAGAAAAGTTGCCTTGGGAGAATAATACCGCAGGAAGCTTGCATTACCCTGAGGAAATGCTGACAAGAAGCTGACAGCCGAGTCTGCTCAGGGAAAGGCCACCGTGAAGACGGCTCCGCCGCCTTGCGCATCGGACAGCGTCAGCTCGGCGCCGTGCAGGCTGGCGATGTCGCGCACGATGGCCAGGCCCAGGCCGCTGCCATGGGTGCCCTCGTCCAGCCGCACGAAGCGCTCGAACACTTTTTCGCGTTGGTAGAGGGGGATGCCGGGGCCGTTGTCTTCGATGCGCAGCATGCTGCCACCGCCTGCCAGCGCGGCGCAGCCGACGGTGACGCGCCCGCCCCGCGGCGTATAGCGCAGGGCGTTGTCGACCAGGTTGTCGACCAGGTCGCGCAGCAGGAAGCGGTCGCCCTGTACCCGGGCCGGCGCCAGCTCGAAGCCGAGGTCGATGTCGCGGCTGGCGGCCTGCTCCACAAAAGCCTGGATGCTTTCGGCGACCAGGTCGGACAGGTCGAGCGGCGCCAGGCGCGCGCGCGCAAAGCGGTTCGGCTCGGCGCGCTCCAGCGACAGCAGCTGATTCGTTTGCCGGATCATGCGCTCGTTCGCGCCCAGCATCAGATCGAGCGAACGGCGGGTCTCGGGATCGCCGGCGTGGCGCGCGGCCAGCCATTCGAGCTGCAGGCGCAGCCCGGCCAGCGGCGTGCGCAACTGGTGCGCGACGTTGGCGCGGAATTCGTCCTGGGCGCGCGCGCCGGCATCGATCCGGCCCAGCAGGGCATTGAAGGCGCCGACCACCGGCAAGAGTTCGCGCGGCATGCCGGCGTCGTCGAGCGGGGCCAGGTCGGCGCTGCCGCGCGCATCGAGCCGCGCACGCAGGCGCGCCAGCGGAGACAAGCCATTCCCGACCGAGAACCAGACCAGGCCCACCAGCGCCAGGCTGAACAGCACTTCGAGCAGAACCAGCGAGCGCACGATGGCCGCCTGCACGCCCTGGCGCGCGCGCGTGGTGCGCGCCAGGCTGACACGCATGCCCTCGCCCGCCTCGGCCACTGCGACCCGCACCGGCTCGCCGTCGAGACGGGCATCGAGCAGGCCCGTGCGCCGCGGCGCGGAAAGCTGCGGCGTGCCGGCCAGCAGGCGCCCGGCGCCATCGTGCAAGGCGGCCCAGCTGGCCTCGCCGGCGCCCTTGTCGGACGCCAGCGTATGCAGCGCGCCAGCCCCGCCGCTGCGCACGCGCGCGGCCAGCGCGGCCGCATCCTGGCGCAGGCCTTCGTCGAAGGCGAGCTGGGCCGGCGTCCAGGCCAGCAGGTAGGTCAGCGCGGCGGCGCCCAGGTTGACGACCAGGATCGGCCCGACCAGCCATTTCAGCAGCCGCAGGCGAATGCTGGGAATGCCGCTCATGCGGCCGGCGCCGCTTCCAGGAGGTAGCCGAAACCGCGGATGGTGCGCAGGGCGAGGCCCGCGCCTTCGAGTTTCAGGCGCAGGCGCGAGACATAGACTTCGACCGCGTTCAGGGTCAGGTCTTCGCCCCAGGGCGCAATGGTGTCGATGATCTGCTGCTTGGAGACCACTCTGCCCGCCTGCTGCAGCAGGTATTCGAGCACCGCCCACTCGCGCGCCGACAGTTCCAGCGGGCGCTCGCCAATGCGTGCGCGGCGCGCGCCGGAATCGAAGACCAGGTTGCCAAGCAGGAGGATGCCGGTCTTGGGCGCATTCCTGCGCCCCAGCGCGCGGATGCGCGCCACCAGTTCCGGCGTGGCGAACGGTTTGACCAGGTAGTCGTCGGCGCCGGTCTCGAGTCCGCGCACCCGGTCTTCGACGGCGTCGCGCGCGGTCAGCAGCAGGACCGGGGTGGTGTCGCCACGCGCGCGCAGGCGGCGCACGACCTCGAAACCGTCGATGCCGGGCAGGCCGATGTCGAGCACGGCCACTTGCGGGGGATTGCGCTGCAACTGGAGGTCGGCCTGGAGACCGTCGCTGGCCAGTTCGACCTGCATGCCGTGACCCTGCAGGGTGCGGGTCAGACCGTCGGCAAGGACGGCGTCGTCTTCGACGAGTAGGACATGCATGCGCTGGACATAAGAAAAATGGCTGAGAGAACGGCCATTATGCGGAAAAAGTTGCTTTTTGAGAAGAAAAGCCCAGGAAAAGGCCTGATTTTCGGCATCTTTCCCAGTAGGACTGGACTGACACGACACCATGCATACAGCCTACATGGGGGCAACCCCTAATCTTATGTTCGGCAACAGACGGAACCATTATCGTACACACATCGCGATTAAGACATTGTCAACACAGTCTCCAAGAGTCGCACTCCATGCAGTACGTTAGATAAGAGGACAGAAAATGAACAACGCTCAACTCGGTGGTGTCACGCAAAAAGCACAATCGGTCAACCAGCTTCTTTCGACCAAAGAGGATATCAAAGCGGCGTCCCGTCCAGTTGTCAGTTTCAGCGGCACCCAGCAAAACGAACTGCTGGCAGCCCTCCCCCGCCAAGACCTGGAAACCCTGTTCGAGCACCTCGAACTGGTTCCTATGCCTTTCGGCAAGGAACTGTTTGAGTATGGCAGCAAATTGGAATACGTGTATTTCCCTACGACTTCAATCGTGTCGCTGCTGTATGTGATGGAAGACGGCGCGACCACCGAGATCGCCGTGGTCGGTCACGAAGGCGTGGTCGGCGTGTCGCTCTTCATGGGCGAGCGCGCCATGTGCAGCGCCGTGGTCCAGAGCGCCGGCTACGGTTACCGCCTGAAAACCCAATACCTGCGTGATGCCTTCATGGCCGGCGGCGCCCTGCCCCAGCTGTTGATGCGCTACACCAACGCCCTGTTCGCCCAGATGGCCCAGAACGCCGTCGGCGGCCGCCACAGCTCGATCGAACAGAAGCTGTGCCGCTGGCTGCTCGACCGCCTGGACCGTTCGCCAGGCAACG